>OCLD01000155.1_pt1 | contig 17587 bp, 14 predicted proteins | sample 1495911 | NCBI WGS metagenome assembly OCLD01 (sample SAMN03418271, study PRJEB22391) | human gut metagenome | biome: human-gut; feature: organic feature; material: feces | host: Homo sapiens | place: Tanzania | collected 2013-01
AGTCATAGATTTCCTGCAATTTTAATTTATATGTCTTTTCATATTTTGAAAAATCCTGCTTATACAGCCGGATGATTTTATCATGAATACCTCCAACCTTTGCCAGGTCATTGGAATCATTATACATAACAACTGCTTCCGGCATTCCTCCTACAATCAGATACAGATAAAATACATCCAGCATCCTGGAATGAACAAATTCATCTACCCTGGTTCTATTCTTAAAATGTTCCTCTAATACAGATATAATATGCTCATTTACTCCAACCGCGCATGCAAATTCTTTAAAATCTAACGGGAACATATCAATAACTGACAAATAGCCTACCGGCGCTGATCGGAGATCGTTTAATTCCACGCCTAAAAGAGAACCACTCATAATATAACGAAAGCTCCCGTCCTCCACTAAAAATTTAATTCTTGTAACAATATCTTTAAACTCCTGTATCTCATCAAGAAAGAATATAGTCTTACCAACTTGAAGTGTTTCCTTTGTCACCAGACTTAACCGCATCATCAATTCTTTTGCATCCTTTGCTCCTGCAAACAACTCAATTAATTCCGGGTTCTCTATGAAATTCAACTCCACGTATGGAAAACCACTGTTTTTCAGGCACTCTCGTATCAGATATGTCTTACCGATTTGTCTAGCTCCGGTAACTAATAAAGCATCTTTTCCATCTGAAATCCATTCTGTAATTATTTTTCCTGCCGACCTGTCAAGCATATTATCCCCCTTATTTCTTAATCAAAATCACATATTCAACTTTTCCAACCTATTTTAGCATGATTTTTTCAACTTTTCCAACCTATTTTGGCATGTTTTTTCAACTTTTCTAACCTGTTTTGGTGTGTTTTTTCAATTTTTCCAACTACTAAGTATCTACCCCAGCACTTCGACAGCTTATGAATGAGTATGGCTGAAACTGTTACTCTACTCCGGCAACTTATGAATGTACATGGCTGAATTATTGCGATATACTTAAATTGTAACTATTCAGAGCCATGCAAAATTGCTTTCTGTGAATGCTTGCATTCAAACAGAATAGCAATTTTATATGGCGAAGTAACCACATGAGGTAAACTACGCTGCGTTAGCAGCGGTTTTACGAATGGGGGCTGAATAGTTACAATGATTTAATAGATCTGCTCATTCTGTCTGTGAATTTCAGGTGCTTCGTACCTGTCCATAAAGTCCTCCCCCAGGAACAGCTTTTCTTTCGCAAATAAAATGGCATCTGTTACGGTAAGCACTGAAATCACCCGGTCAAATTTAAGATCCTTTATATAATTCAGGATTTCCATTGGAAACTTCTTATCCAGAATAATATACTGTGAAAATTCTTTCTCATAATCCAGCACGTCACGGGGATGCGGCTTCATCAGAATCTGCGCCGGTTCTCCGTCGATGCTGCCATACTGCGCAATGATATCCTGAAAAATGCGTTTCCGTGTTTCCAGATCGCACAGAGGCTCGGTCAGAACCAGCACCTTATGTTCGTGATTCATGCCCTCGCGAAGTGTGGTTTCCAGTTTGTCCTTATTCTCAATGAACATGCCCACGACAATATCCTTTTCTGCATCCGTCAGGTCATCGGTGAGTTCCTTACGCGGCTTCTCCAGGTATTTCTCACAAGGGTATGGAAGAACCGAAACATCATTCACTTCCATATCAAAACAGTATTTGTTATAACCATTCTGAATAAAAATCAGATTATGCTTCGACATCCATGCCTTAAGCTTAAAATGTCCACGGTTATCGTAGCGCGCCGTATCATAATACAGGATGCAGTTCAGGCCATCCTCAACCGCATGATAATAAATCTTATGCGTGCTCAGATAGTAGCCGATCGGATCAGAATCGCAGAACACATAAATATCATCGAACTTCTTAAAGTCAACCGGAATATACGGCTCTAATAATTTACCGAATTTCCTGGTGAAACGGATACGCTGGAGCATGTTCTTTACAAGATTTCCGGTATCGTTCCGGTACTTTGCAAGTTCCGGAAAGTAAGTCTCTTCCTTTTCATCAAACGGAAGGACTTCCGTAAACAAACCGGACTTTTCCGCGCGTTCCTTTAAATTGCCGAAATCATTCGACATGCTGCTTAAAAGAAGCACTGCACCGGCCTGTTTCTGCACCGGATCACGTTGTATATGAAGCTCCTTCAGACAGGTAATATAGGCATGATAAAAGGTATGACACACATAAATTCTGCTTCTTCCCTGACTACTCATCATCTTCTCCCATTGTCATCATGTTAAAATCGCCGTTTCACAGTTACCCAGTCAACCATTCAGCAATTCCATTCATAAATTGTTTTCATAAATTGTTTTCATAAATTGTTTTCATGTATCATCAAAAACACCCTATGCGAATCATCTACTTCTGCATGCCCGAACGCTTGCGTAACCTTCGGTAGGTCCACAGCAATTTGTAATAGATTATAAAATAAAGCGTTGACTTCTGCTGCATGGCAATGAGCCTGCGTTCTTCCGCATGGACTCTCTGCTCATAATACTTATTTTTCTGAAAATCCGGGAAGGTGTTTCGCATTTCATCTCCCAGTGCTTTCACGAAACGGTATTCCTTCCTGCCGGAACCTGCCAGATAGGAAAACAGGGTATTCACATAAAACAGGGTGGTAAAGCTGCTTTCCAGTTCCGGATAATAGGTGTCAAAGAATTGAAACTCCTTCGCTTCCTTCACCATGATCCGTGCGGCCTCCATACGATCCTCACACCGCTTTTTCGTAATGGTGTGCACCGTCGATGCCTCATGCTGATAATAATAGTATAACGGCTCTTCCAGATATTCAAAATGCTTCGCACGAAGCATCCAGGAATTGCCGATCGCATTATCCTCGTAAAAAATTCCTTCCGGAAAACGGTTCGGATAGTCGAGAATAATATGTCTGCGGTAAATCTTCACGACCAGACTTCCGCCGTCCAGAATCAGGGAACGATACTTTTCTTCATTCAGGACACCTGCCTGTTCCGGCGTATTGTTGTGTACGACCTGTCCGATTTTCATGCTGTGTTCCGGTGTCAGATGATAATCACATCCGACCATATCTGCACCGGTTTCTTCTGCTTTGTTCAGAAGCTTTTCATAGAAATCCGCAGCCACCCAGTCATCTGCATCAATAAAACCGATCCAGTCTCCCTTTGCAACAGACAGCCCCAGGTTCTTCGCACCGCCCTGCTTCCGGTTATCGGGAGAAGCAATCACAACCACCTTACCGGGATACCGCTTTTCATAATCGCGCAGAATGGATAAGGAATCATCCGTGGAGCAGTCATCCACTGCAATGATCTCGTAATCGGAGATTGTCTGTCCGACCAGGGAATTCATGCACCATTTCAGTTTATCATCTGCTGCCATATTGAAAACGGGGACTATGACGCTTAATTTCATGCTCTACCTCACCTTGTACTAATCCGGTTTCTTTGGAAACCGCGCACTCTCACACGAACTACCTGCTGTAATACGTTGCAATCTTCGTAACTGCTTCAATCACATCCTCCACATCCTGATCGGTCATGGAATAATAAAGCGGAAGGGTAAGAATTTCTTCATATAATTTCTCTGCTTTCGGACACAACCCTCTCTTATATCCAAGCTTCTCATAATACGGGAAGTAATAGGTCGGAATGTAATGTACATTGCAGCAGATATTCTCTGCGGCCAGTGCATCAAAAAACTGTCTGCGGTTAATGGAAATCTTTTCCGGATTAATCCGCAGAATATACAGGTGCCTTGTGGTATCCGACTCTGGAATTTCCTTCTGTACCACAATCTGCGGCAGTTTTGAAAACGCTTCATTATACTGCTTCACAATTGCCTTACGACGCTCCGTGAACATCGGAAGCTTCTTTAACTGACTGATGAGCAATGCTGCCTGCATATCGGTCATGCGGTAATTCATGGCAAGCGTAAGCTGCTCATAATACCACGGACCGTCCGGCTCATGCTCCATCAGGGACGGATCCCGGGTAATGCCATGTGCACGGTAAAGCAGGAGCTTGCGGTAAAGCTCTTCACTGTTCGTCAGTACCGCACCGCCTTCTCCACAGGTAACCGTCTTCACCGGGTGAAAGCTTAACGTAGTCATATCGGCAATGGAACCGTTGCATTTTCCTTTATATTTCGTTCCGATCACATGCGCACCATCTTCAATCAGGGTAATGCCATGTGCGTGGCAATGCTCCAAAAGCTCATCCAGTTCTACCGACTGTCCGGTGAAATCCACTGCTACAACGGCTTTCGTCTTATCCGTTGTCAGCTTCCTTACGTTCTCCGGATCAATATTGTAGGTCTCCCCATTAATATCTGCAAAAACCGGTCTTGCTCCGCAGTAAAGTGCACAATTCGCCGAAGCCGCAAAGGTGATCGGTGTCGTAATGACCTCATCTCCCGGCTGTACTCCTGCGGCCTGGCAGGCAATATGGAGCGCTGAAGTTCCGTTGCTGCAGACAACCGCATATTTCGCTCCTGTCACTTCACAGAGTGCCTTTTCTGCCTCTGCGATCTTCGGTCCACAGGTCAGATAGTCGCTCCGAAGCACATCTGCAACTGCCTGTATATCCTCTTCATCAATATACTGATGTCCGTATGAAATTTTCGTATCCCTGACGGGTGTTCCTCCACAGATTGCCGGTTTCTTCATCTTACTTTCTTCCTTTCCCTCTATAATTTCTCGAATTCCTCGATACTTTCTAATACATTCTCATAATTGCCATTCCGGATCCGGTCCGCCAGAATCGCAATATACTCGCTGTTGGTCGGACGAATTTCGGAATTGTCCCTGTGATAGCCAAACAAGTCCTCAAACCGCTCTTTCTCTCCCTTTTCCCAGGATTTTTCGATCAGATGCCGAAGCGACCGTTCGATCTTTTCCGGTGTTGTCTGAAACTGCTTTGCCAGATCCGGATACAGCAGTTTTGTGACACTTCCTGCCCTTTCAAACTCCTGCGCCGTTACGGCAATTGCATAGGACAACCTCTCAAAGCCCTTTTCCTGTCGGGTTAAGCCAAGTTGTTCCAGTAATTCCACTATTTCCTCAGACACAATAATCGTCTGCATCAGATACTTCCCCCTTGTATCCTGCTATCTTTCCCAGTATACACCATATGCCCTGATTTTGCCAGCCGTCACTATTGTTCTTCACATGAAGGAAAAACAATCGTAATCGTCGTTCCCTCTCCTGGCTTACTCACAAGGCTTAATTTCCCTTTGAGCCGCACCAGAATATGTTTTACAATCGCAAGTCCAAGCCCTGTTCCCCCCGTCGATTTACTTCTCCCCTTATCCACACGATAGAACCGTTCAAAAATCCGTTCCTGACATTCTTCCGGGATCCCGATTCCGGTATCCTGCACAATCAGAACGGCGCAGTCGTTCTGTCTGTGTACTTTCACAGTGACACTACCGTTTTCCTTATTATAGCGGATTGCATTGTCACACAGATTATAAAGTACCTCGTCCACCATCTGTCTGGTTCCCCAGAGGGAAACCTCTTCCCCCTCAAGAGTGAGGGTAACGCCATGCTTTTCTGCATTGATCTGTAACATCTGCACACAGCTTTTCGCTGCAACCAAAAGTGGGATCTTCTGAAGAACCTCTTCCTGCTCCTCATCCAATTCCGACAGACGGATGACATCATTAATGAGGGTAATGAGCCGTCCTGAGTTGCTATGAATCTCGCCCGCCATTCTGCGGATTTCACTTTCTGATGAAATCATGCCGTTTTCAATCAGCTCCGAATAACCGGATATCGCGGTAAGCGGCGTTTTCAGTTCATGGGACACATTGGCCGTAAACTCCTGACGCATCTTTGCGTTCAGTTCATTGTCCACTTCTTTTCCAAGATGAAGTTTCTCCCCAAGTTGGTGAGACCAGATTGCTGCAAGTAAAAAGCAGAGTGCCATAATTGCTGCAATGCCGATCATCAGCACAAGAATCATCTTTTCCCGCTGCTGTTCAGACAGATATTCCGGATTCAGGTAAGAAAAACAAACAGCCACCACCAGCAATAATGTTCCCAAAATTGCCAGGGCAGCCATTCCCATCAATTCATAATAAAATCTCTTCTGCATATCCGTTCCCTTTATGCCTCAAACAAATAGCCTACATTCCGCACGGTTTTAATCCGGTTTGCACTGTTTCCAAGCTTCTGGCGAAGCGTTTTAATGTGCATATCAATCGTCCGTGATTCTCCTTCAAAATCGGTTTCCCATACTTTTTCAAGGATTTCCTCCCGCGGAGTCACAATCCCGGCATTATTCATTAACAGCTTTAACAATTCATATTCTTTATATGTAAGTTCACAGCGTTCTCCCTCAATCGTCACCTTGCGGCGCTCCACATCAAGGGAAATCTCCCCAATGGTAATAATGCGCTCATTTAAGCCCTTCATACTCCGGCGTAAAAGTGCTTTCACCCTGGAAATCAGCTCCATGACACTAAACGGCTTCGTCAGGTAATCATCCGCGCCACTGTCAAGTCCCCGTACCTTATCCAATTCCGTAGTCTTCGCAGTCACCATAATAACCGGAAGGCTCCGTGTCATGACATTCTGTCGAAGCTGCATTACCAGTTCAAGGCCATCGACATCCGGCAGCATCAGATCCAGCAGCAGTAGATCCGGAATTCTCTCATTAAGCTTTTGTTGAAACTCTTTAGCCGTTTCAAAGGAAACCACCTGGTATCCCGCATTATTTAATGCAATTTCTTCAATTTCACGGATGTTCCGGTCATCCTCCAATACATAAATCAACGCCATATCACATCCCCCTTATGCATATGTTCAGGCACCACTTACGGTAATTGATAACGGGTACGAAGACGCTTATATTCCTCATTAAACTCTTTGTTATCCGAAGCAGAGATATTCTCCTGATACATATGGGTATCAAAATTATCCTCATTCAACTGCAGCAAACATAATGCAATGTTTGAACAGTGATCGGAAACCCTTTCATAATTGGTAGAAATATCCGAAAGGATAAATCCCATTTCAATTGTACACTTACCCTTGCGAAGACGCTTGATATGACGCTTCTTGACTTCCGCATTGAGGTGGTCAATCACTTCCTCTAACGGTTCCACCTGAAGGGCAAGCTTCAAATCCTCCTCCTGGAACACCAGAATGGAGGTATTCACAATATCTTTAATGGCACCGGTAAAAATAGCAAGTTCTTCTTCTGCCTTTTTTGAGAAAGAAAGATTCTTGTCGTTCATCTCTCTTGCAGATTCCATAATGTTAATCGCATGATCGGAAATCCGTTCAAAATCTCCGATACAGTGAAGAAGTACCGAAAGCTCCTGACTGTCCTTCTCACTTAAGTGACGGCTGCTTAATTTTACCAGATAGGAGCCCAGCTCGTCCTCATAATGATCTACAAGCTCCTCCAAATCAATTACCTTAGCGGCATTCTTTTTATCAAACTTAGCAATCTGGTCGATGGCAAGGAATAACGCTTCTTTGGAATAATTCGCCATATCAATGGCAGCATTCTTACACTGTTCCAACGCATAGCCGGGTGTATCCAGGAAACGGGTATCCAGAATCTGAATCTCGGATCTTGCGGGAATCTTGTCCTCTTCTTCGCTTTCCAGCTTCGGAATGGTCAGATAAGCCATTTTCTCAAAAATGGAAGAGATAGGCGTAAAAATGATCGCTGCCGCAATGTTAAAGCTGGAATGAATCACTGCAATTCCCACTGCGGTTGCCGGCTCATTGGCAAATGCAAAATGGAAAACAGCATTAAAGCAGTAGAACAACAACATAAAGGTGACGGTTTTAATAATATTGAAATAGAAATGCACCAATGCTGCACGCTTGGCATTACGGCTTGCACCGATACTGGAAATCAGTGCCGTTGTGGTGGAACCGACATTCGCACCCATAATCAGCGGAATGGCTGACAGATTGGTGACCGCTCCGGTAGCGGACAGCGCCTGTAAAATACCTACTGACGCAGAAGAAGACTGAATCAGTATGGTAAATCCGCATCCAACCAGCATACCAAGTACCGGGTTCGCAAACATCAGCAGCAATTTCTGAAATTCCTCAGATTCCGCTAAAGGCTCAACAGCCCCCGACATCATCTCCATGCCAAACATCAGAATGGCAAAGCCCAGCATAATGGTCGCCCCATCACGCTGCTTTTCTTTCTTGCCGGTCATCAGAATGGCCACACCCACAATTGCAAGAATCGGCGAGAAGGAGGATGGCTTCAGTAACTGTAAAAACAGGCTTTGTCCTGTAATTTCCGTCATACTTAAGATCCAGGCCGTGACCGTTGTACCGACATTCGCTCCCATAATAACACCGACCGCACGGGATAAACTCATAATGCCCGAATTTACAAATCCGACCACCATAACCGTTGTTGCCGAAGATGACTGGATGACTGCTGTAACTCCGGCACCTAATAAAACAGCCATAATCTTATTGGACGTCAGCTTCTCCAGAATCATTTCCAGCTTACCGCCGGAAGCCTTTTTCAGACCGTCGCCCATCATCTGCATACCATACAGGAACAGCGCCAGACCACCGATCAGACTCAAAACCATAAAAATACTCATACTGTCTCCTACCTTTTGAAGGTCCTCTTAACTTTTGTCATAAACCGCATCTATTTTTTAGTCTACACTATTTTGCAGGAATTTGGTATAGGAATTACATAACTTTTTACAGTTGCCCCCTAAATCAGACACTCCTGCATGGCTCGCAGCAATTCTTCCGTATAGGCAAGAAGCTGCCTCTCATCCTTTTCCACCATACCGCACTTCTGATAATGGAACACAAAACAGCGCATCTTGGGATTAAACTTAAGATGCTCCTCCCCGGCAAGCAGCATCGGAATATTCTGTACCTGAATCTGCGCATCGTCCTTTAAGGTAAACACAATCTGGTTGTTTTTGCCTTTGACATCGATCATATCCAGCTTATGTGCCGCCACACGGATCAGGGCAATTCGTAAAAGATTGTCTGCCTCCGTCGGAATCACCCCGAAACGATCCAGCAGTTCTTCCTTCATATCATCGCACTCCGCCTGATTCTCGATACCGGCAATCCTCTTGTAAATATCCAGCTTCTGCACCTCATTCACAATATAGGACGGCGGAATAAAGGCATCCACATCGAGGTCTACCGTAGTAAGGAAGTCTTCCTTCGTGGGGATTCCCTTCAGGGTTTTCACCGCTTCGTTCAACATTTTACAATAAAGATCGTAGCCGACGGCCTGCATATGTCCATGCTGGCTTGCGCCCAGAAGATTGCCGGCACCACGGATTTCCAGATCCCTCATGGCGATTTTAAATCCGCTTCCAAGATCCGTAAATTCCTTAATGGCAGCCAGACGCTTCTCTGCCACTTCCTTCAGCATCTTATCCTTCTTATACATGAGGAACGCATAAGAAGTGCGGTTGCTTCTTCCCACTCGTCCCCGGAGCTGATAAAGCTGGGACAGTCCCATGTTATCCGAATCGTGGATAATAATGGTATTCACATTGGAAATATCCAGTCCGGTTTCAATAATCGTCGTAGAAACCAGTACATCAATGTCCTGATTAATAAAGTCAAACATGATCTGTTCAAGCTGCTTTTCCTGCATCTGACCATGGGCAAACGCCACGTTGGCCTCAGGAACAAGCTGCTGCACCTGGGCAGCCACATCCGCAATATTATTGACACGGTTATAGACATAATAAACCTGTCCGCCCCGTGACAGTTCCCGCACAATGGCCTCTCTTACCATTTCATCGTTATATTCCATGACATAGGTCTGGATCGGCAGACGGTCATTCGGTGCCTCCTCCAGAACACTCATATCCCGGATGCCTATCAGGCTCATATGAAGGGTTCGGGGAATCGGTGTTGCAGTCAGGGTCAGGACATCCACATTTTCCTTCATCTTCTTGATTTTTTCTTTGTGGGCAACGCCAAACCGCTGTTCCTCATCGATAACCAGCAGTCCCAGATCCTTATATTCCACGTCCTTGGACAGAACCCTGTGCGTACCGATCACGATATCCACCATGCCCTTTTTCAGGTCGGTAATGGTCTTCTTCTGTTCTGCTGCCGTTCGGAAACGGGACAGCATATCGATTCTCACAGGGAAATCCTTCATCCGCTGTACAAAAGTATTGTAATGCTGCTGTGCAAGGATCGTTGTCGGGACAAGATAAACCACCTGTTTTCCTTCCTGCACTGCCTTAAATGCCGCACGGATGGCAATTTCCGTCTTGCCGTAGCCGACATCTCCGCAGATCAGACGGTCCATGATCTTCGTGCTTTCCATGTCCTTCTTGGTTGCGTCAATGGCAAGTAACTGATCCTCCGTCTCCTCAAACGGAAACATCTCTTCAAATTCCTTCTGCCAGACCGTATCCTTTCCGTAAGGGTAACCGTTTTTCTGCTGGCGAGCCGCATAAAGTTCCACCAGATCCTTTGCCACCTCTCCGGTTGCTTCCCGGACCTTTGACTTAGTTCTGCTCCACTCCTGTGTGCCGAGCTTATTGAGCTTCGGCTTTTTCGCATCTGCGGATGCATATTTCTGAATGGCGTCAAGCCCCGTTGCCAGTACATAAAGGTTTCCGCCGTCCCGGTACTCAATCTTGATGTAGTCCTTTGTGACCTTATCGACTTCTACCTTTTCAATTCCTTTATAGATTCCCAGTCCATGATTTTCATGAACCACATAATCTCCGATGCTTAACTCGTTGAAATCGTTGATTTTCCGGCCTTCGTAGGTCTTCTTTTTCTTCCGCTTCTTCTTTTCACTTCCGAAAATATCACTCTCGGAAATGACTGCAAATTTAAGCAGCGGATATTCAAAGCCCCGGAGCACGCGGCCATAATAGGTCATAATTTCCCCGGGCTGCAGCTCCCGTTCCGGATCCTCGGAATAAAATGCCGTAAGTTCGGCATCCTGCAGGTCCCTTGCAAGACGCTCTGCCCTTGTCCTCGAACCGGATAACAGCAGAATCCGGTATTTGTTTTTCTTGTATCGCTTCAGATCCTGCACGAGGGATTCAAAGCTATTATTATAGGAAGAAATACTTTTGACGGTCATGTCACTTCGAAGGGACGGCTTCAGCAGTTTCCCGGTAAAGCTGTTCTTCATATCCAGCGCAGACAGATAGGCAACATGTCCCCTTGAAAGCCGCGCTGCGGTCTCTTCTAACGAAAACAACAGATTCATCTGTCCGGGCAGAATATATCCCTTCTCGGCACGATGGACCATGCTCTCACGAAACTCTGTTTCCACAGCCTTTGCATGCTCTTCAACATGTGCCGGCTCATCCAGGAAAAAAACAGTCTCTTTCATATTGAACAATTCCAGAAAAGAAACCGTCTCTTCGTAGAAATAATTCATATATCCGTCAAGGCTCGCTGCATTTCCGAATTCCATCACCTGCTCTTCCAGCTCTTTGACATGCGCGGCAACCCGATGGGCTTCCTCCGTATGGAATTCTTTCCGGAGCTTCTGCTCAAATGCCGCAGCCTCCTTTTTGATCTTTTCCATACCTGTCTTTAACTGGCTTTTCGAAAGCAGCATTTCGGTTGCCGGATATACCGTGATTTCAGACAGCTTTTCAATGGAGCGCTGGCTCATGACATCGAAGCTCCGGATGGATTCGATCTCATCTCCCCACAATTCAATTCGATAGGGATTTTCTTCCGTCAGGTCAAAAATATCCACAATACCGCCACGCACACTGAACTGCCCGGGCGTTTCCACCTGATAGGTTTTCTCATATCCCATTTCCACGAGCCGGAGCGAAATGGCCTTTTCATCAATAATACTCTTTCCATCGATATGGAGCAGATACTGTTTCCAGATATCAAGGGATAGCTGCGGAGCCATCAGGCTGCTGAAGGTGGTAATTACCGTGGTCGGCTTTCCCTCCAGAATCCGGCGCAGCGTCTTAATACGCTCTTTCGTAAGCTGATTTCCATGGATATCTGCCTGATAAAAAATAAGATCCCTCGATGGATAAACGACGGCCTCCCGGTCATAAAACCGCTCATCCTCTAAAAGCTCCTTAATCCGCTGGTCGCTATAAGTGACGAAGATCCGGTTCTGAAACCGCCCTTCCCAGAGTCCGTAAGCTATATGAAGCTTCTGGGATTCGATACAGCCTGTAAGTGCCACACAGCCGTTTTCTTTATCTAATTGTTTCTGAATCTCTTCAAATTCGCCGATTTCCCATAGCGGTGCGAGCAATGTGTTCATTTATTTCTCCTTGCGATTGTATTCGTTCATTGCCTGATCAATATTTCCTGCAAGAATCAGATTTAACGCTTCCTTCGCCTTTGCAATTCCCTCCTGCATCAGAGGCTGTTCTTCTTTGGAAAAATGCCCCAGCACATAGTCGGCAAGATCGTAGCCCTTCGGCTTTTCCCCGACGCCAATCCGGATCCTGGGAAAATTCTCGGTTCCGAGCTGTCCAATAATATTCTTTAAGCCATTATGCCCCCCGGCACTTCCCTTCTTACGAATACGGATGCCACCGGGAGATAAAGTGATATCATCCGATACCACAATCAGTTCGCTCTCCGGGTCTACCTTATAATAATCCGTGAGTGGCCGGATACTTTCGCCGCTTAAATTCATAAATGTTAAGGGTTTTACCAGAAGCACCTTCTGACCATTGATTATGCCCTTTCCGGTCAGTGCCTTCAGTTTCACATCCGTGACATTAATATCATATTCTTCTGCAAGTGCATCAATGAATGCAAATCCGATGTTATGTCTTGTATTGTCATATTCTTTCCTGGGATTCCCCAGTCCTGCAATAATATACATGGTTTTCTCCTTTTCTTTCAGCGCGAATCGGTTTTATCTTAGCACATTCATCTGAATTTAGGAAGAGGAGGACTTCAGTTAAAATTCCAGGCAGAGCATTTCGCTTTGTGGAAATTCCAGCGAAATTCCCCAAAGTGGAATTCTTTAAATTAAAAAGGATGAACCAAACGGTCCATCCTTTTTAATTTTATAATTTCATCGCAACTGTTCATTATCTTCTTTTTATGTCACACTGCTTCGTGACAGACTGCCTGCCGCTTTTCTTCCTCATCATCCAGCAGATTTTTCATGCTCTCTAAGCTGATTAACAACGTGGAGGTGTTATGAAGCAGGGCAGACATCGTCGGAGGAATCAGTCCCATCACACCTAAAACAATCAGTGTGGAATTAATACCGATAATTCTGCGGTAGTTCTTATGAATCCGCTTCATCATGGCTTCACTTAAGCGGCGCAGGGTAATGATCTCACGCAGATCATCTGCTGCAATGGTAACATCTGCAATTTCTCTGGCAATTTCAGCCCCATCACTGATGGCAATCCCGACATCCGCCTGCGAAAGTGCAGGGGAATCGTTGATTCCATCGCCAATCATAATAACCTTACGTCCGTCGGCTTTTTCTTTCCCGACAAAGCCTGCCTTATCCTCTGGAAGCACTTCGGAATAATACTCGTCTACGCCAACCTTACCGGCAATATTGGACGCGATCCGGTCACTGTCTCCGGTCATCATCACAAGCTTTTCAAGTCCAAGCTCACGCAGAGATTGAATAACCATAGCCGCTTCCCGGCGCAAAGGATCCTCGATCGTAATAACTGCAGAGAGCTTTCCATCAATTGCCATATAGAGATGGGAGTACTCCTCCGGCAGATGATCGAACAGCTCCTGCTTTCCTTCCGGAATCTCAGCCTTTTCATCCTCGAAGATAAAGTGATAGCTGCCAATCACAACCTTTTTGCCTGCAATCGTGGAAGAAATCCCATGTGCCACAAGATATTCCACTTTGGTATGCATCTCTTCGTGTACCAGACTTCTTCTGGCTGCCTCACGAACCACTGCCTTCGCCATGGAATGCGGAAAATGCTCTTCAAGACATGCCGCTATCGTAAGCAGTTCATCTTTGGACTGATCATTGAACGGCACAACATCCACAACTGTAGGCTGTGCCTTCGTCAGTGTACCCGTTTTATCAAAAACGATGGTTTTGGCTTCTGCCATAGCCTCGATGTATTTACCACCCTTGACTGTGATATCGTGGCTGCTTGCTTCCCGGATCGCTGACAATACCGTTAACGGCATGGCAAGCTTTAATGCGCAGGAATAATCCACCATCAGCACCGATATTGCTTTCGTCACATTACGGGTAAGCAGCCATACCAGGCCGGTTCCTAAGAAAGTATACGGCACAAGCTGGTCTGCCAGATGCTCTGCTTTGGATTCCAGGGAAGACTTCAGCTTCTCGGATTCCTCGATCATGGCCATGATCTTCTCATATTTGCTGGATCCGTTGGCCTGTTTTACGCAGACGGTAATTTCGCCTTCTTCAACAACCGTTCCGGCATAGACAGAGCTTCCCTCTTTCTTACGTACCGGAACCGATTCTCCGGTAAGGGATGCCTGATTGACCATTGCTTCTCCATCCGTCACCGTACCGTCAAACGGAATCACATTACCCATATGAATGCGTACCAGATCCTTCGGCTGGATCGTCTTCGCAGATACCTGGATCTCCTGGCCGTCACGGACAAGCCATACCTTATTGATGTTTAAGGACATGCTTCTTGCCAGGTCTCCAACCGACTTCTTATGCGTCCACTCCTCCAGGATCTCACCAATTCCCAGAAGGAACATTACAGAGCCGGCTGTATCAATATCTCCACGGAACATGGATACCCCGATCGCCGTTGCATCCAGCACCGGTACTTCAATCTTTCCTTTGCAAAGCGTGCAAAGACCGTTCCACAGATAGCGGACCGATTTGATTACCGCAATTCCTTCCCTGACCGGCAGCGGCATCAGAAGTCTTGTTCCGTAATGAAGCACCACCTGATTTACCAGCTTATCCTTATATTCCCGGTTCATCTCTCTTCCGGAATTCTTAAGATAATCTTCCGGAACATTTACGTGTTCATAGGAAAAGTTCTTTATTACATCAAGGATAGTCTTCCTGCTTCCATGATAGCAAATGGTTGCATCGCAGGTTCTCTCCTGAATCCTGGCTGTTTCTATATTGTCCTGTGTCTCCAGATAATACTGTAGGATATCTGCCTGTTGCAAAGTCATTCTTTTCCGGACGAGATGAATACGGATTCTGCCTTTGATCTCATGTTTTATTACAAATCTCATCGTAATCACTCCATTCCAAAACAGATTATTCCTGCTCTGCGCTTTCCTCTGCATCCTCTGTTATATCTGTTTCTTCAACGGTTACGTCTGCCCCCAGCTCAGCATCCTGTGCTGCACGTTCTTCATTGATTTCCTTGGCTTCTGCATAAATATCTTCTGCATTCTCCTGTACGGAGGTTACCGTCTTCATAACACATTCCTTAGCACGCAGCACAGCTGCAGTGCATTGTGTATAAAGCTTCTTTGCATCCTTGCTTGTCAGAATTTTGATTCCGGCTGTTCCAAATAACACTCCGGCTGCAAATAAACCTGTTTTTTCTTTATTGATTTTCTTTAAGCACTCTAACATTGTTTCGTCCTCCTTGTATCTTTTCAGCTTTATCTTATTCGTACACCAAAATATAACACTTACCTGTTTAAGATACAAGCAGCAACGTTTTCTTGATATTTTTTCTCAATATCACATCCGTTCTACTCTCAAAAATGATCCCCTGATTCATTTCCTTATACATCATTTCCTCATAAATCCTTTTCTCCTATGCAGAAAAAAGGCAGCCGCATCATGCGGCTGCCCTGTCTGTTTTGTTTATTCAGAATCCGGTTCAGAGAGTGATCTCTCATAAGCATCAAGAATCATGGTCTGTACTCTTTCTCTGGTCCGTGAATTGATCGGATGAGCAATATCCCGATATTCTCCATCCGCTGCCTTTTTACTTGGCATTGCAATGAACAATCCCTTATCCCCCTCAATAACCTTAATGTCATGAATCACCAGTTCATCATCCAGTGTAATGGATACGACAGCCTTCATCTTTCCTTCCTTCGTAATCTTGCGAACTCGAACGTCCGTAATCTGCATAATTTTACCCCTTTCTTTCTTTTGTCCCTATACAAAATTCTTGCAGATTCCTAAGCTGTCATTCCCCTGTTGACGTGCAAGTATCTTCGTTCATAAATTTAATTAATAGCCGTTCCGCCATGCCATTCATAAGTTGTCGGTTTGCACGTATTTGTTATCCATATCCGGTTTCGCCGACAACTTATTTCATGCCGGGCGTCCGCCCTATACAAATGATCAGTCAACCCGTGCTCTGTGAGCAAGCTCCCTCGCACGAATTGCCCAATCATTTCTGCATGGCTGAACTGGTGTATCAGATCACATACCGGTCATTTCTCTCCACAACAATCTTAATCTCATTCTCACCAACATAGTAAGAATTCGCCCGGATGGTATCATGACTTTCTATGATGCAGTTTTCAATGTGCGTATTATCCCCAATATAAACATCATTGAGAATAATGGAATTCTTGATGTAACAGTTATTTCCAATGTACGTCTCTTTAAAGATCACGGAGTCTTCTACTGTTCCATTGATAATGGTTCCACTCGACACCAGACTGTTACGGACCTGTGCACCCGGATTATATTTTGCAGGAGGAAGATCATCCACCTTGGAATAAATATCCGGATACTGTTTAAAGAAATAATCTCTTGTTTCAGGCTTCAGGAAATCCATATTGGTTTCGAAATAATCATCAACCGTAGCAATGTTTCTCCAGTAATCTGTAAGCTTGTATCCGTAGATTCTCTTCATATTCTTATAACGGATCAGAATATCCTTCACAAAATCATAACGGTCTTCCTCCGCACACTTCTCAATCATCTCAATCAGCTGACGTCTTCTGACCACATAGATTCCGCAGGAAATCGTATTGGACTTCGCTACAACCGGCTTCTCTTCGAATTCTTCAATCCGGCTTTCTTCGTTCATCTTCACTGTACCGAAACGGTCTACATTCACACCGGCCGGCATGTCCTTGCAGACAACTGTAATATCCGCCTTCTTGGCTACATGATATTCCAGCACCTTATTGTAATCCATCTTGTAAACACAGTCACCGGATGCTATTACTACATACGGCTCATGACTGTTTTTAAGGAAGGACAGATTCTGTGCCATGGCATCTGCGGTTCCACGATACCAGAAATTGTTCTCTGCCGTAACGGAAGGAGTAAAGGGAAATAATCCTCCCTGCTTACGTCCGAAGTTCCACCACTTGGAGGAAATGAGATGCTCATTCAGACTTCCCGCATTGTACTGGGTAAATACGGCAACCTTCTGGATATGGGAGTTGGTCATATTGCTCAGTGCAAAGTCGATGCTTCGATAACTGCCTGCAATAGGCATTGCGCATACGGCTCTTTTCGATGAGAGCTCTTTCATTCTGTAACTGTTTCCACCTGCTAAAATTATACCGATTGCTCTCACTTATTATCACCTTCCTTAATTAAAGTTTTACCGCTTGCAAGGAATTTCTCAGGGTAGTCGGAATCGTCTGTCTTACCAAAGATACAGGTGTTCTTTCCTACAGTGATGCCGTCCGGAATCACACTCTTCTCACCGATGGTAACAATT
>OCLD01000157.1_pt1 | contig 17516 bp, 15 predicted proteins | sample 1495911 | NCBI WGS metagenome assembly OCLD01 (sample SAMN03418271, study PRJEB22391) | human gut metagenome | biome: human-gut; feature: organic feature; material: feces | host: Homo sapiens | place: Tanzania | collected 2013-01
AAAAACTTTTTCATAACTGTTTTTGTGTGTTTAATTTTAATTGATAATGTATTAACTAGTTATCTTTCCTTGCGGCTTCCGGAGGCCAAAAACCTTCTAAAAAACCGTTGCAATTTACTAAATTATTTCCAAATGGCAATAATTATAAGGAAATTTCTCCTTGCAGGTTGTCTCCGAGCATGGACTCCACCCATTCGTTGTCAGGAGTTTTTCCCATCAGATAGAACAGTTTCGCGAGCGCGCTTTCGGTCGTGATGTCCACTCCTGAGACCACTCCGGCCTTTTCCAGAGCCTTTCCGGTGGCATATATGTCCATATTGACGGTCCCTGACAGACACTGTGTCACGTTCATCAGAACCTTTCCCATTCCGGAGGCCTCCTTGACGATGTCCAGAAACCATTGTCTGGACGGGGCATTGCCTGAGCCGTAGGTCTCGATGATGGCGGCGCGGATGTCCGGGCCGCAGAGGAAATACTTCATGACCTGCGGAGTGATGCCGGGATGTACCTTCAGGATTGACACTCTTGTGTCCAGACTGGTGCTGATCCTTAAGGGGGCGTCCCAGCGGACCGGCTTGCGTATGACGCTGTCATTGTACTTGATGCTGATTCCGGCTTCCGCAAGCGGAAGACAGTTCGGTGAAAGGAAGGCGCTGAAGTCCTCAGAACTTACCTTGATCGACCGGTTGCCTCTCAATAACTTGGAATTGAAGAATATGCTTACCTCCGGCACCCGCGCGTGGCCTTCGCTGTCCTTGGCCGAAGCGATCTCCACGGCGGAGATCAGATTCTCCTTGCCGTCGGTGCGCGGGACTCCGATCGGCAGCTGGCTTCCGGTGAACACGACGGGCTTCGCCAGGTTCTCAAGCATGAAGCTCAGCGCTGATGCCGAATATGCCATCGTGTCCGTTCCGTGCAGGACGACGAATCCGTCATATTCCTCATAACGCTCGTGGATCAGTGAGGCCAGTGCCTGCCAGAAGGAGGGCTCCACGTCTGAGGAGTCGATCAGCGGATTGAATGTGTAGGAGTCGATCCGGATAGCGAATTTCTTCAGTTCCGGCACTTCCTCAAGGATCTGGTGGAAGTCGAACGGTTTGAGAGTGAGATCCTGAGGATCCTGCCTCATGCCGATCGTGCCACCTGTGTAAATCATCAGGATGGAGGATTTTTTCATATTCCGAAAAGATTTTTCGCGTTGTCGGTTGTGATTCCCGCGACCTCCTCCGGCGTCACGCCTTTCAGTTCGGCGATCTTGGCGGCGATCAGAGGTATGCAGGAACTTTCATTGCGTTTTCCCCTGAACGGAACAGGGGTAAGGTAAGGGGCGTCGGTCTCCAGCACGATCCGGTCAAGCGGAACATCCCTGACAACCTCCGCGAGGCCCGCGTTTTTGAATGTGACGACTCCGCCCACGCCTATGTACCAGTCACCGAGCCGCTGGAGCTCCCTGAATGACTCGATGCTGCCGCTGTAGGCGTGCATATTCCCTCTCAAACCTTTGTGCCTCCTTATTATTTCCAGGAAATCGCCCATCGCGTCGCGGAGGTGGATGTTGACAGGCAGACCCCTTCGCGCGGCGAAATCCAGCTGCCATTCAAGGGCTTCTTTCTGCTCTCTGGCAAACTCTTTCCCCTCGTGGTAGTCAAGGCCTATCTCTCCCACAGCCACGACCTTTCGTCTTGTCTCGGCCTCCCACCTGTCAAGAAACCGCACCATGTCGTCAACCTCGGCCTTCCAGCCCTCTCCGACCGAGCCGGGGTAGAGGCCGATCATCGGACGAAGAGTGTCAGGGTGTTTGTCCACGAGGGCGAACATGGCCGGACGTTCCGAGCTGTCGATGTCCGGTAGCAGCATGAGGTCCACGCCCGCCTCTCTGGCTCTGGCGATGTAGGCCTCCTCCTCTCCGGAAAAGGCTTCGTCAGAGACATGGCAATGTGTGTCTATGAATATCATGGTGTCAAAGATAGGAAAATAAAACTTCGTGGGATGCGTCCCGGCATGATAAAAAACAGAAATATTCAAAAGAAACGTAAATATTTTCGCTTCAAACCCCCTCGGATTCCGCAAAAGATGGCAAATTGCGGCGGCTCTTCCGTGTGGACGTGGCATCGTCTTCATGGGAGATGGAAGAAAGAATCGTTTATGGAAATGTCGTTTGAAGAGAGGGCCGGACTTTGTGCCCTGAACAGGATTTTCGGGTTTGAGCCGAAGATAGGGTTGAGGCTTGTCGAGGAGGCGGGAAGCGCGGAGGAGGTGTTCAGGAAGCCGGAGGAGGCTGGGCGGATTCTTGGGCCACGCCCAAGGTTGAAATACGCTCCGCTGATCACCGGAAGCGCGTTCGAGTCGGCGGCTATGGAGCTGGAGGATCTTCAGAGGAGCGGATGCCGGTTCGTCGGGATAGGGGAGAAGGGCTATCCTGCCTTGCTCATGGAGTGTGAGGATCCTCCACTGGGTCTTTATTATAAAGGAATATCACCACCCGAAGACGTGTTCGAGGGGCTCCCTCAGGTCGCCGTGGTGGGGACGAGAGGACTGACGTACTATGGCAAGGACTGGTGCCGGAGGATTGTGGCGGCCATGTCCCGTGCCAAGGTCAAGCCGCTGGTGGTGAGCGGACTGGCCTTGGGAGTGGATGTCACGGCGCATCGTGTGGCATTGGAGTCCGGGCTTCCCACGGTGGCGGTGATGGCGACCGGTGTCGATGACCTTTATCCGTCCGGAAACCGCGAGGTTGGAGAGGCGATCGCATCTACTCCGGGGTGTGCGTTGGTCACGGACTATCCTCCCGGCACGGAGGCGGTGAGAATCAATTTCCTTAGGCGCAACAGGATCATCGCTGGAATATGCCGGGCGACGATTTTGGTAGAGTCCAAGATCAAGGGTGGAGGCATGATGACAGCCCGGCTTGCCGCCTCCTACGGCAGGGATGTATATGCCTTGCCAGGCAGGATTGATGATCCGGTCTCGCAAGGCTGTAACTTGCTCATCAGGGAGAATGTGGCGGAACAGATCGGGGATTTGGCCGAATTGATCTCGCGTCTGGGGCTCGGCAAGGCAAGCGTCGGCCAGAAAGAGGATTTCAGAAGCGCTGTTGGGGAATATTACAAGGGAAGCTTGGAAGGGACTGAATATGATGATGTCCTACGGCTGGCCACGACCTTGAAGGGTCATCGTGGAATCTCCGTGGACGAGTTGTGTGAGAAACTGAAATGGACGTATAGTCATGTCAGCAGACTTGTCACGACTCTTGAATGTGACGGCTTCATCACCGTTGATCTTCTCCAGCACTGTTATGTAAAAAAATAGGATGATTTCATCCTATTTTTTACATATATTCATGTTCAACCCCCAGTCACTCCGTGACAGCCCCGGTGGGGCATTGGGGAGCGGACTCCCCAAACCCCTTGCATCGCTTCGCTCCGAGCCTCGTGACTTTTGGGAGCGTCTTCCTTATCTATACGACCAGCAAAGCGTCTCCGTATGGACCGAACCGGTACCCCTCGTCGAGGGCCACCTTGTAGGCGTTCATGACATGGTCGAAGCCACCGAAGGCGGCGACTGCCATCAGCATCGTGGATTCTGGAAGATGAAAGTTGGAGACCACGGCGTCAGGCACGGAGAACTCGTAAGGCGGGAAGATGAACTTGTTCGTCCAGCCGTCGTAAGGCTTGACCTCATGGGTCGTGGTGACGTAGGTCTCAAGCCCTCTGAGCACGGTTGTGCCGACGGCAAGAACCTTGTGCCCTCCGTTCTTGGCCTTGTTGATGATCTCGCAGGCCTCCGGGGTGATGATAAGCCTTTCGGAGTCCATCCTATGCTTGGACAGATCCTCCACATCGACCCTGCGGAACTGGCCGATGCCCATGTGCTCTGTGATGAACGCCTTGTCGATGTCCTTGAGAATCATTCTGTTGAACAACTCGCGGCTGAAATGCGTACCCGCGGCCGGGACGGCGACAGCCCCTTCATGCTTCGCGAAGATGGTCTGGTAATTCTCGTTGTCCTCAGGGGAAATCTTTGACTTCACCCATTTCGGAACCGGGATCTCGCCGAGACTGAAAAGGGAGCGCTTGAACTCCTCGTATGGGCCGTCGTAGAGGAAACGCAGGGTGCGTCCCCTTGAGGTGGTGTTGTCGATGACCTCCGCCACAAGGCTCTGGTCATCACCGAAATACAGCTTGTTGCCGATTCGGATCTTCCTGGCCGGATCCACGATCACGTCCCAAAGGTGCTGCTCGCGGTTGAGCTCCCTCAGCAGGAAAACCATGATGTCCGCTCCGGTCTTCTCCTTCTTGCCGTAGAGACGGGCCGGGAACACCTTGGTGTCGTTGAACACGAAAGTGTCGCCTTTGCCGAAATAGTCGATGATGTCTTTGAATATCCTGTGCTCGATCTCTCCGGTGTCCTTGTGTACGACCATGAGTCTGCATTCGTCGCGCCACCTTGTCGGCTCCTGAGCCACACGTTCCTTCGGAAGAAGGAATTGGAATTGTGAAAGTTTCATATTCGATAACAACCGTTATAGTCAATATTTCAATATACGGAATCGGCCTGAAAAAGGTTTCACTATTCGTGAATGTTCTATATTCTCGCCTCCCTGAACACCTCCACGATGGACGGATAGGTGTTTTTCAGGTAAGGGGATAGCCCTGATCTGGCGACCCACGCTGCCTTTGTGATGTCCTCGTCCCGCTGTGGGGTGAGATTCACGGGATCGGTGTAGAGCATGTCGTACCACCATGTGTGCTTGAGGTGCCATATTCCGTCACGTCGGTAGCAATGGTCAGTGACGCAGATGAACTTCCGGAGTTCCAGATCACCCACACCGGTCTCTTCCCGGACTTCCCGCAATGCGGTCACCTTGATGTCCTCGCCCGCTTCCTGGTGTCCTTTGGGCAGATCCCAGAGGCCGTTCCTGCGTATCAGAAGCACATCCTCCCGGCGGTTCGACACGAGTCCTCCCGCCGCATTGACCTCCTTGAACCTGGAACAGAACTGTCTATACGTCTCCTCAATGTCCTCCGTCGGGATGTAGATTCTGGCCAGCGTGTCCGATGTCTCGAACATTGTCACCAAGGAGGTGATGTCAGGGCTCTCTCCGAGATGAAGTTCGACGGAGTTCGGGTCGGACAAGGCCTGCTCCTGCGGAGAGCAGATGATCATGCATCTACTTTCAAGGTAAATTCTGTGCATCCTGTGAGTAAGATATTGGCGTAAAACTATTATATTTGTATGCTATGTGCAAAGTTAAGAATCATTTTCAATGAATATGGAAAACATCGACAGAAAACTTGCTTCCGAGCTTCTCCGCATAAAAGCCGTCCTGCTCAGGCCTGATGAGCCTTTCACATGGGCATCCGGTTGGCATTCACCGATTTATTGTGACAACCGCAGGATACTTTCCGATCCGGCTCTTCGCTCCAAGGTGGCAGGTTGGTTGGCCGGGACAGCTGTCAGTGAGTGCCCTGACGCGGAGATTGTGGCCGGTGTGGCCACCGGAGCGATCGCTCACGGAGTCCTTGCCGCCGACCGGATGGAGAAACCTTTCGTTTACGTGCGTCCGAAACCGAAAGACCACGGGACCGGCTCCCAGATTGAGGGCGTTCTCCCGAAAGGTGCGAAAGTGGTTGTGATCGAGGATCTTATCTCTACGGGGATGAGCAGCCTTGCAGCCGTGAAGGCCTTGCGCGACGCGGGAGCCGAGGTGTTGGGGATGGTCGCCATATTCACTTATGGTTTCGACCTTGCGGCGCGGCGGTTTGAGGAAGAGGGTGTGAGATTGAAGACCCTTTCCTGCTACGACGCTCTGATTGAGGAAGCCACTGCGACTGGCTACGTCAAGGAGTCTGATGTCGAGGTTCTGCGTCAATGGAGGCGGAATCCTTCCGAATGGAGAAAACAATAATACAAGGAATATAACTATGGCAACAGAGATAGCAAGCAAACACGGACTGGTCTCAAAGCAGCCGTTCGAACTGTACATGGCCTTTGTGGACATGCGTAATTTCCTCCAGTTCCTTCCGGAGGACAAGAAGGCGGATGTCGAGGCGGATTATGACACGATCTCCGCGACGGTGCAGGGCTTCAAGATCGGTGTTATGGTCAAGAACAGGACTCCGTACTCCAGCATCGAGTTCATCGACAACGGGGCTCCGTTCCAGTTCGGAGGCACGCTTCATTTCGACGCCGTGCCGAGTGACCCGTCCAAGACGGACTTCTACATCGAGTTTCATGCCGAGTTGAATCTGATGATGAAGATGATGCTTGGCGGAAAGATCCGTGAGGCCATGAACAAGATGGTGGACGGCCTTGTGGCGATGTCGGAAGGCAGGATGCCGGACGGGATCGATGAGGACACTCTCCGTAAGATGAAAGAGAAATTAGACGGGAACCAGTAGATGCAAGGATTGGACGACATCTGTCTGCGGGACATTCTGGCCAGGGCGGTAGGAAGCGGCAGAGCCGAGGTCGCTGTGGGAGCCTTTCATGAACCTGCATCGGTGTCTGTCCGGATCAATCCTTTCAAAGTTGATGATCCCGAGGGCTTTACCAAGGGCCTTTTTGGAGGAGATGTCCAAAGGGTTCCGTGGAGTCCGTTCGGGTTTATGCTCGGTGAGAGACCGAGATTCACGTTGGATCCGCTATTCCATTGCGGGTGCTATTACGTCCAGGACTCTTCGGCTATGGTCGTAGGGAGCATATTCAGAGAATTGCTTCCAATTTGCGGGGATTGTTCCCGACCGGTCAGGGTTCTGGATTTGTGCGCCGCGCCGGGCGGGAAAAGCACTGATCTGGCGGCATCGTTGCGGATGGCTTTCGGGAATGGTTTCCTTCTCGTCTCCAATGAGGTGATGCGCTCAAGGGCTTCCGTTCTGGCTGACAACATGGCTTTGTGGGGCGACACGAACGTGGTGGTCACGAGTGTGGACCCCAAGGCGTTCGCATGCCTTGAAGGCTTTTTCGACATCATAGTGACAGATGTGCCGTGCTCCGGCGAGGGAATGTTCCGCAAGGACGCGAAGGCTGTGGAGGACTGGTCGGGAAGCACGGTCAACCTTTGTTCGACGAGGCAGAAAAGAATCCTTGCCGATGTCTGGCCGTCTCTTCGGAACGGCGGAGTGCTTGTCTATTCGACATGCACGTTCGAGGAGGCTGAGAATGACGCGATCATGGAATGGACGGCAAACGAATTGGGCGGTGGAATTTATGAATATGATTATTCGGCGCTTCAGGGCGTGATCGCCACGAGGACCGGAGGATTGCTCGTGCCTGGATTCGTGAAAGGCGAGGGGCAGTTTGTCTCGGCCCTGGTGAAAAACACAGGCTCGTCTGGCTTCCGGCTTCCCGGAAAACAGGCCGTGGGGGCCACGGAAAGGAAAAAGGGAAATCTGCTCATACATATTCCCGAATCCATCGCACGCGAGGTGACTGCCCTTGATCCGTTGCACCCGATTCAGGCAGGAGTGGCCAAAGGTGAACTGAAGGGACGGGATCTGGTGCCGTCGGCGGACTGGGCCTTGAGTCTTGCCTTTCCGGAAGGAAGTTACCCGGTGGCTGATCTGGACCGTGAAGCGGCTCTGAAGTTCCTGCACAGGGACAGTATATTCCTGAAAGATGCTCCGAAAGGTTTTGTGTTGGTCCGTTTCGACGGACACCCGCTCGGTTTTGTGAAGAATCTTGGCACCAGATGCAACAACCTGCACCCTCAGGGCCGTAAAATCAAAATGGATGTGTAAGTCTATGAATATGAAAAGAGTATTATCGGTGATTTTGGCCGTCATGGCCTTTCTTCCTCTTTCGGCGCAGACCAAACCGACGCAGAAGGAATATCTTGACCGGTATCAGCTGCTGGTCTCCAAACTTGGTGCCGACGGTGTGGGTATAGAGACCCTTCTCCAGCGTTGGGGAAAGGATTATCCTGAGGACACGGACATGCTTTTGGGCAAGTTCACGTACTATCTGACCAAGAGCCAGTCCTCTTCGATCGAGGTCATGGATGCCACCAAATATCTTGGCAACGCTCCTGCCTTGACTTTGAAGGACACGCTCGGAAGGGATGTGAACTATTTTCAGGTTGTGTCCTACGATGACGAGCTGTTCGGAAAGGCTACCCAGGCCATCGAGAAGGCCATTGAGCTGAATCCCAACCGTTTGGATCTGCGTCTGTTCAAGATCTCGGCCTTGATCGGCTATGAGAAGGACAGCCCGGACATGGCGTTGGCCGGACTCAAGGCTCTGATTGACTACAATGGCCACAGCCACCCGAAATGGGAATATCCTGACGTGGTTGAGGCCGGCGAAGACCTTTTCCCTTCCGTGATGCAGGAATATTGCTACGCTTTCTTCAAGATCGGCACTCCGCATTGCTTCGACGCTTTCAAGGAACTGTCGGAGAAGATGTTGGCCTATTATCCCGGCAACACTGTCTACATGACGAACATCGGCTCGTACTATCTTGTCTATAAGCATGACAGCAAGAATGCCCTCAAGATGTACAACAAGGTCTTGAAGAAGAGTCCTGACGACTACACCGCCATCAAGAACTGCGTCCTTCTCGCCCGCAACGACAAGAACACAAAGCTGGAGAAGAAATACCTCCCGATGCTCGTCCGCGTCACCCCCGACGAGACCGAGAAACTCTCCGCCCAGGCCCGCCTCGACGCCTTGAAGTAGGTATTATCTTGATTTTAATTTGATTAATAAATATTTCCCAAAAGTTCACAACCTTGTGGTCCGCAAAGTTGTGAACTTTTGTTCTTTTTAAGTCTTGTCGTTTTTTTTTACAATATTCATGTTGTACAATTTAAACATTGTTTTTATATTTGCCAATAATTACGTTGTATTATGACATTCGATAAAATACTGGATGACGGAAGGCTTTGGGCCGTTAGATATGAGGGGCATGAAGATAATTGCTTTGAAGAGTTGTTTGGCCAGTGGTATGACATGTTGTGGTTGAAGAGATTCTTTAAAGACAACATACTCGACCTAAAGTCATATTTCCATATTACTGACGTGTACGAGGCTGTCAGAGTGACAATTGAGGATGCCTCAAGGCTTGAATGCCTGATGTTGGACATTGCCCCGGAGGCCAATCTGGATTTGCTTTTCAGGCATTTGGAGAACAACCGTTATTCGGAGATGTCATTGGAAAAGGAAAAAGCGAAAGGGGAGAGTTTGCGATATCATTCTTCCTGGTTGAGAGTATATGCCATAAAAATTGAAAATGGAGTGTATCTGGTGACAGGTGGTGCGATCAAATTGACTGCCACGATGTCGGAAAGAAGTCATACTTTAGCTGAACTGGCAAAGTTGGAATTGGTTAGAAATCACCTTATTGATAATGGTGTCTTTGACAAGGAAGGATTTAACGATTATATTAAAAATGAACAAGGCAATTGAATATCTGAACCAACATCAGTCTGCGACTCCATCCAAATGGAGAGATAATGCCCAGTGGCGTAGAGACAATGAGAGATGGCTGGAATATTCCAGATTCATCACTATGAAAGTGATGCGGACTATGGATGAGCGATCTGTCACTCAGTCGGAACTGGCGGAACGGATGGGGTGTTCTCAGCAGTATGTCTCCAATCTTCTGAAAGGAAGTTCCAATATGACTCTGGAGACGATATCAAGAATAGAGGATGCTCTCAACATTGATATTCTTCATTCGCTATTGTCTTCTGTTTCCGGATACTCGGAGTCATCCCAGTCTTCTGTTCTCTATTTGAGTGATGGTGATCAGGTTCCCTACGGGAATAAAACAGAACAATCAACTGATAATAATATTTAAAAGAGAGGGGCTGACCTTTTGAGTCAGCCCCTTTATGTATTTCAACCCCCAGTCACTCCGTGACAGCCCCTGAGGGGCATAGGGAAAGGATTCCCCAAACCCCTTCGGTCGCTTTGCTCCGAGTCTCGTGGCTTCTGAGTCAGCCTCTCTCTTTTTGATTCGATGATCGGTAGGAATTATGACCTTTAGGGTCGCAGAGCCTGCCGAAGCGGCTGGAATGCTATTTGAGTGACCGAACTATGCGGAAGCCCATGATGTCATAGACAACGGAGCCGCTGCCGATACTTTGGTTTGTCTTGCAGTTCGCGTTCTGGATTCGCCAGTTCTGCACAGCACAGTTGGCACGGTATGTAGTGTAGCATCCGCCTCTTGTTATGACAAGCTGTCCTTCCATGTCACGAGGTTTCTCAGGCCCCCAAGGGTCGGTCTCTTCCGCATCTGAAGTGTAGTCCAGTGTCATGTACCATTCTCCGGTCATCTCCTCTATGTTGCCACTGAGGTCGTATATTCCAAGATTGTTCGGTTTCTTGAGGCCGACAACATGGACATGAGGTTCGTCTCCTATCAGAGAATTATCCCCATACCAGCAAACCTCGTCGATATCGTCGCTTCCGGCAAGGTAGAAAGGATACTTCTCATTCTCAGGACCACCTTTTGCGGCGTATTCGAACTCGGCATTGGTCGGGAGTCTGTAACCATTGGCTTCTTTGTTCCTTGTTACGGTCGCCTCAAGAAGCTCTTTGCCGGTTTCCTTGTCCCATTTTGTGTCAGAGAATGTGTACACTGGAGTGTATCCTTTCTGCTCACTCAACTTGTTGCAGTAGTTCATCGCCTCGTACAGAGTCACTTTGGAGACGGGGTAGAGATCGTTGCTCTTGTCTCTGGACGGATTGTAGCCCATGACCTGAAGGAATTCCCTCTGTGTCACTTCATAACGTCCCATCTCAAATGCGGAGATGTTCACTTTATGGGCGTTTTCCTGATCCTGTGCGTGTACTGTCGTTTTGAAATATTCACTTGGCTGCTTGCCGAGGATGAAAGAGCCTGCTCCGACGGTCACCATGTCGAACGGCTTGAAGTTCGGGTTTGTCTCCTTCCCGGTTCCTGGATCTGTTCCGCCCCCGCCGTCTGATTTTATGGTCACGACAGCGAAATAGGTCTTGCTGTCCATTGTCTTTTCGTTGATGACGTGGTATTGCACGGCGTCGGTGAAGTCCTGCGCCACACCGCTGGCCGGGGTCACAGTCGATCCTTCGGAGACAACAACCACAGGTTTGAGGGCGGTCACGTCAGTGCCCTGAGGCATTGTGATCGTGATTGTAGGGTACTTGATTTCACTGGAGATCTGGCCGGGAATGATGAATTGTGTGATCTCGGCGCCGACACCAGGTGTCGGGGTCGGAGTGTCTCCTCCGCCGTTCTCACCGTTCTGCATGACGGTCAGTGTGTAGGAGCTGACCTCCTCGTCATTCTGATAGGCGGTGATGTCAATCGTGGTCTGACGAGGGTTGGCTGTGGTGTTTTTCGCTATTGAGAGAGAAAGGCGGGCTTTGCTGCAAGACGCTATGCACCAGATTTTGTCCGCCGCGGGGATGTCTGTCTTGAGCTTGAAATAACCGAGGTCGTTGCCGTTAGCGTCAGCGAAAGAGATGGCGCTTGTCATCACACCGGATTTGTCAACGGTAAGGATTCCGTTCTCCTGATCGAACGAGACAACTCCTTCAGGAATCTGGGAGATTTCGGCGGCAAGCTCAACTTTCGGAGCCGGATCATCGCCGGTCCCTTCGCAGGACGCGAAGGAAAACAGAGCGGCGATTCCGGACAAGATGTATGTTAATTTTCTGAATTTCATAATATCATTTTACTTTACTTTATGTATCTGACGACACGGAAACCGGTTGTGCTTCTGTTTTCAGGACCGGTCGCATAGTTCGTGTCCCAAAGTTTGCCTTTGTACTCAGGACCGGAATAGTAGCCGCCCCTTATGATTTTGCCACCGTTCCTGCTTTCAGGCGCACCGACAGGATCAGTCGCAGGATCAGTTGTCTGGAGTTCGTCTTTGTATTTGTAGACCCAGTCAAAGCACCATTCGGAGACGTTCCCGCTCATATCATACAAACCAAGTGAATTAGGCTTTTTCTGGCCAACCTCGTGGAGTGCGTAGGATGTGCCTACCTTCGAGTTGGCGTCATACCAACCTACTTCATCGAATATGTCTGATCCTGCGAAGATTGTCAGATTCTTACATCCTTCCTCTCCGCCTTTGGCGGCGAACTCCCATTCGGCCTCTGTAGGAAGCCTGTAGCCATTGCCAGCTGTGGCAGGGGAGAACAGGTAGTCCTGCATCTTCATGTAGCTCCATCCATCGGACACGGTGATGATTTCGCCAGGAGTGTAGATAGGGGTAAGCCCTTCTTTCTCGCTGAGTTTATTGCAGAATTCGCAGGCCTCGGACCAAGTCATGTTGTTGACAGGGTAGTTGTCACCGACGAATTTTGAATAGGATGGATTCTTTCCCATGATCTCCTCGTAAAGCTTCTGGGTGACGACAGTCGTCGCGATGTAGTAGCCTTTCGTGAGGGTCACATCGTGTGCATAGTCCTGAGCGTACATCGTTCCGTCTTCCTTGTTCTTGCCCTCGCCGAACCTGAATGTGCCAGGCTTTACGATGACCATGTCGAAGACAGAAGAGAACGCGTTCTGGCTTACGGTCAAAGTCAGCGGAGTGAGCTCCGCGGTCTCATCGCTGCAGACGACTGCGAGATCGACGGTTCCGGTCTTGGCTGTCTTCTCGGCGGTCGGCTCGACGGACAGGGTGAGCACATTGTCATTGACGCTGGCGGCGCACCAGTCTGCGTTGGATTTCACTGAAAATGTATAGACGACATCGGCTTCAGGAGCGTTTGTCACCATGGCCAGTGGCAGGGCGATCTCTCCGCCGGAATATTCAAAAGTCACTTCATTTCCATTCACAGAGGCTCCTTCGGCGGTCTGTGGCTCAGAGACGGTGAGGTTCCCGTTGATGATCAGCTTGTCATCCTTGCAGGATGAGAACACTGTGCAGAAGAGCGCGCATGCGCAGCCCAATGCAAAAAATCCACTTGTTTTCATTCGTTTTTTTGATTTGTTAGTTAATAAAAGAGTAATCTTAATTGCTTAATGGATAGTATTGTGTCGCCCTATAGACGGTGAAATAGTTCGCATTGTCATCATCGTCCGTGAACTTTATCCATTGAGGATTCCTGATGTCATCTACCGTAAGGGTGAAAGTCCGTTTCCGGTCGTTCCCGAGCGGTGTCAGAATGTAGTTGAAATAATAGTTGACGTAGTAATCCTTGCCGGTCTGGCTTCCCTCCTGGCTGAACTTGAGTGAGATTTTGTCCTCACCTTTGATTTCGTAGTCGAACGCCAGATAGCCGCGTCCTCCTGACTTTGTGCAGAAGAAGTTGAATGCGTAGAAATCACCATAGTAATTGCTGATGTTTCCGAGGTAGCAGTAGGTGATGTCATCACCGTCAGCCTTAAGGGCCTCGGCGGCTTTGTCCCAAAGTTTCTTGCCGTAGTCGCTGAATCCGCTGTAGGTGAAGAACCAGTTCTTGTCCATCAGATAGTCTGTGATTGTCGGATATGTCGGCACGAAATAGCCTTCCGCCCCGTCGTTGACAGGGATGAACGCCCCGTCATCACCCATGTCCGGACTATAGACAAGGCCCTCGATCCTGTCTTCGCCTAACTGGACGGGCTCGTAAAAGGTAACACCCATCAGATTGACAATGAACGGATAGGTTGTGGTCACCTGTTCTCCGTCAACTTCGCTGAACACTTCCAATGACCGTCCGTTCAGGCGTCCGTCGAATTTGGCGTCCGCTGTCTCGTATCTTACACGGCTGTATTTCTCGATCGCCTGTTCCTCCTCCTTGACCGCGGTGATGTAATCGTCCCACGACATGGACACCGGCATCGGGGTCATGGTCATTCTGGAACCGGTCTTCCTGCCTTTGAGGGTGATCCTGTCATCCTGAAGGTCCAGGACATTGAACTCGAAATCCCCTTCGTAGCCGTAGCCCGCACCCTGTCCGACGCTTGATTCCGGGTCGGCGAAATAGTGCATGACCTCATTGTACGTGTCGAGCGAAAGCACACATCCGGCGCTTTGGTAGATTGTGTAGGTGCTGGTGGCGGTCTTTCCAGTCCCGGCTATCTCACTGCCGACCTTCACCTTGTTGCCTTCGCTGAACGAAAGGAACACATTGAAGCCGCCGTAGTACTGTCCGGAGGATGGGTAATATTCAAGTAACCATCCGTTAGGGGAACCGGCCAGTGTCTCGTTCAGCCTTTCGGCCATCGCCTCGGCCCGGTTGGCGGAGGATTCGTCGAAGATAGGGTCGATCTTGGAGACGCAGGACTGCGCCGTCAGGACGGCCACAGCCACTGCCAGTAGATATTCAGAAATATGCTTGATCATGATGTCTGTCGGCTAAAATGTTGTCAAATCGAGTTGGGAGAGGTTGCCGGAGCGTTTCTGGACAATGTCCCGGAGTTTGTCGATGTCGATGCCCCAGCTTTCCTGAAGGTAGTTCCTGACAATCTCGAATTTTTGTGTGAGTTTCTCTCCGCCCTCGGTTCCGGCGTTGGCGAGGATGCCATCCCAGTAACCTTTGGCGTGGGTGACGTAGTTGGAGATGATCTCGACGAAATCCTCGTCAGGACTGTAGCTGGCGTAACGGGTGACGTAGCCCATCGAGTTGGCCTCGGCGTCGCTTTCCAGATTCAGCCAGCTCGGACCTTGGTAGTCTGTGGAGATCAGATTGAAATCCGTGGAGTAGTTCTTGGTCTGATGCAGGATGTGGGCGAACTCGTGGTGCATCGTCTTGAAGAACCATTCGTTGAGGAAATCAATGCTGAGGCTGGACGGATTGAGCTCGTTGACGTTGTACAACGTGATCTTCAATCCTCCCTCAGCCGTTCCGAGTACGACCGATCCTTGGCTGTTGAAAGCCTTGGAGCCGATGATCTGGATCATCCTCGGGCAGTAGGTTTTGATGAACTTGTCGCCGAGGAGCTCATTGTAGGAGTCTATCCAAAGGTACTTCGTCAGCTTGGCCATGGCGACAGCCTTGTCGTACTCGGCCGGAATCAGGTTGTAGTTGTTGTCCGACTCGCGGTCGATGTACTTGTAGTTGAATTGAATATTATAGGGCTCCACATAGTTCAGCAGCAGCCATGTGTCGAACGCACCCCTTTCCGGCGCGTCCGTGTCGAAGATGCTCTTGTCGTCAAGCCTGTCTTCGGAGCATGAGGCAAGGGCAGCCGCCAGAATGAAAAATGAATATATTAACTTTCTCATCGTTTCTCTTCTTTTAGTTGTTTCTCGGATTAGCCTCAAGACCGGCCGCTATGACTTCCTGCGGGATCTGGACGGCTCTTCTTGGGTCGTCCACAAGAAGCTCGTCATCGGATTTGCCGCTTCGAGGGTGGGCGATCTCTATTCCGAATCTCTTGATGTCATTCCATCTCAGACCTTCGTGCACCGTGATCACTCTCCTGAGATGCAGGACACATTGGAGCAGGTTCTCCGTGTCGCTGTCCGGGATTGAGAATCCTTGTGGATGCAACTCTTTCTTGATGGATCTCTGGCTGCTTTTCTTGATGTGCAGCGGCATGTAGGATTTGGAAGCGAAATAGTTGATGATCTGGCTTTCCGTCATGTGCGTTCCTGCCATGGAATTCAGGAGCACGTTGATGTCGGCCACAGCTCCGTCGGTGTCCTGCGGAGTCTTCAGCAGTTTCGCCTCGGCTCTGCAAAGCAGAAGCTCATCTGTGGAGAAGGCCACGTTGACAAGGTGCAGGTAGCCGATGCCGGCGGTCTTGTCGGTATATTCAAAATACCCAAGCAGCTTAGGCAATGAATATTTCTGCTCGAAGCCCCAGATTCCGTTGGACATGTAAAGCTTGTTGTAACCGCCCCACGGACCCGGAAGCACCTCGTTGAGCATGATGTCGTAGGAGTTGCCGTAGCGCAGACCGATGCCGTAAGGGCCTTGGACGTAAGGCCATGAGGAACTTGCCGCGAGAAGCAAGAGGTTGCATGGCTCGTTCGCGGAGACGTAGGAATTGCACCGGAGCTCGAAGTCGGTGGCCAACTCGCTGAATGCCTGCCAATTCCTGACAGAACCGGCGGGGTTGGAACCCAGAACCTTGTCTGCATATTCAATGACCTTGTCGTACCTGTGGTAGTAGAGGTTGAACCTTGCGGCGAAGGCGTAGGCGGCTTTCTGGTTGAAATGGTATCTCGGAACCGTGTAGATGTCGTCGCCAATCAGCGGCAAACCTTCCTCGATGTCCTTGTCGATCATCTCGTAGGTGTGTGCCAGCGTGCCGCGTTCGATTCCTTCAGGCAGAACCTCGGTCTCCGGCTCGGTGGAGTACGGGATGCCGAGGGTGTTGTCGGCCTTTGCGGCATCGTATGGCATGCAGAACAGGTTGGCGAGCTGGAAGTGTGCGAACGCGCGGCAAATGAGGGCCTCGCCTCTTTGCGGATCATATTCCTCGCCACCTCCAAGCCGCTTGATGGCGTCCAATGCCTGATTGGCCGCCGCTATGGCGTTGTAGTGAGCGTCCCAGACGCTTTTCGGGGCGTCTGTATCATCCGTGGTGATGTCTTTCCACTGGTAGGCGTCACCGCACACCTGCCCGTAGGTGTCATATTGTGCTCCGTTGTCCGTCGCGTTATCGGACGAAAGTTCGGAGATCAGCATTGTCGAGACTGTCGGATAGGCCGAGACAAGCATCTTGGTGACCTTGTCCTTGGAGTCAAGCTCGATGCGGTCGTCTGGAACCGTGTCCAGAAAGTCTCCGCAGGAGGTGATGGCCAGTGAAACGACAGATAAGTATAAAAGTGATCTGTTCATAGTCATGAATTCATTAATCGTTTAGATGCCAAGCCTTAAGGTCAAAGTGAACTGTCTTGGGACAGGGGAGGCCACACCGCCCGTGTTGAAGAACTCCGGATCCTGTCCGTTCAGTTTCTTGTCCGAATAGATAAGGAACAGGTTCGTCGCCTGGATCTTGAGAGAAAGGTCGCTGACCTTGAGCTTCTCGATCATATTCTTAGGGAATGAGTAGGAGAGCGAGATCTCTTTCATCCTGATGAAGTCGCCTTTGGCTATCCTTTCGGTGGAGTAGTTGTAGGCGTTGTAGGCGTAGCTGAGGTACGGATCCTGTTGGTTCGCGCGCTTGTCGGCGATCACCGGCACATTCGTGATCTTCTCGTCACCGCCCGTCGTCCACCTGTTGATGAACTCCCTCGGCATCGCGTCAAGGTCACTGTACCTGTTGTGGAACACAGGGTCAAGCCTTATGACATTGCCGAATGAATATGTGATGAAGGTGTTCAGAGTGAATCCTTTGTAACGGAATATATTCCCGAGGCTTCCGGTCATCGTCGGGTCGGTCGGACCTTCATAGACCAGATGGTCTTTCTTGATCTGCTCCTGGAAATTGATGTCGCTGACGGTGAGTTCTCCGTTCTCGTTGATGAAAGTCGGGAATCCATTCTCGTTCAGACCACGGAAATCCATGGAGAACAAAGCTCTTACCGGATAGCCTTCCATCGCGAATCCGTTGCCGCTGATCATGCTCATCACCGAGGCGTTGGACTGAAGGTCGGTGACCTCGTTCTTCGTGTGCGAGAAGATGAAGTCCGTGTTCCAGCTGA
>OCLD01000160.1_pt1 | contig 17418 bp, 8 predicted proteins | sample 1495911 | NCBI WGS metagenome assembly OCLD01 (sample SAMN03418271, study PRJEB22391) | human gut metagenome | biome: human-gut; feature: organic feature; material: feces | host: Homo sapiens | place: Tanzania | collected 2013-01
CGAGGAAGCTCATCGAGAATTTCTCGTTCACATCGTTGCCGTTCACCTTGCCGAGTCCCATCATCGTCTCCCAGTCAACCTTCAGACGCTGAGGGTAATGGCCGATGTACTTCCTGAGCAGTCCCTCGTCGAAAGCGTCGTGTCCGGCAGGAACCGGAGTGTGGGTGGTGAAAAGCGATGACGACCTCACGACCTCAAGCGCCTCGCTGAAATCAAGATTGTCTTCCTGAATATATTCACGAAGCCTCTCGAGTCCCGTGAACGCGGCGTGTCCCTCGTTGCAATGGTAGATCTGCGGATTGATTCCGAGGTTCCTGAGGGCTCTGATGCCGCCGACTCCCAGAAGAAGTTCCTGCTTCAGACGGTTCTCCCAGTCGCCTCCGTAGAGGTGATAGGTGACCTGACGATCCTCCGGAGAGTTCGCCTCATAGTCAGTGTCAAGCAGATAGAGGTCGGTACGACCCACGGCCACCTTCCAGAGACGGGCGGTGATCGCGCGCCCAGGGAAGGCCACGCTTGTGGTCATCCAGTTGCCCTCGGCGTCCATCACCGGCTCGGCCGGGATCTTCGTGAAGTCCTGGGCGTCGTAACGGGCTACCTGCTCGCCCTGACCGGTGATGATCTGGGTGAAGTAGCCGTAACGGTACAGAAGTCCGACAGCCACGAGGTTGACGTTCATGTCGCTGGTCTCCTTGAGGTAGTCACCGGCCAGAAGCCCGAGACCGCCGGAGTAGATCTTAAGCGAGGTGTCAAGGCCATATTCCATGCAGAAATATGCGATGGAAGGATCCTTGCGCTCCGCCTTGAGAGCCATGTAGGCGTTGAACTCGTCCATGACGGACTTCAGCTCGCCGAGGAAGGCGTCGTCCTTGGCCAAGGCCTTGAACCTCTTGAGGCTCACAGCGTCAAGCAGAGCCATGGGATTGTGGCAGGTGTCGTGCCAGATGACCGGATCGATCGATTTGAACAGGGATTTAGCGGACTCGTTCCAGCACCACCAAAGGTTTTTGGAAAGTGTCTCGAGACCGGAGAGCGCATCCGGAAGGTGACGGGTCACCATCACGCTCTTCCAGGTAGGGTTATTGATTTCTATCTTCTTGTACACCATTGATTTGTCTTCATTAAGTTCATCCGGGAAAGCACCTTTGGCCTCAATCACTTTCTCTATGGCCTTTGAATATGCTTCCTTGTAATACTGAATCTGGTTCTCCCACAGGGCGATCGTGGAGACATCCTTGGCCGAAGCCATGTAGGCCTTGCGGCCTTCGCTGTCCAGGGCGGCGATCTCCTTGACCCTCGCCACGACTCCGTCCACGACATCGAAATAGTTCGAGTCGTTTCTGTCAAGGATGGTGATGCCGGGATGCTCCTTGCCATAATGCGACCTAACCCATAGGCCGAATCCGGCGAGGCTGGTGGTAAGTGACGGAATGCTGAACGCGAGGCTCTCCAAAGGGGTGTAGCCCCAAGGCTCATAGTATGACGGGAACAAGGTCAGGTCAAGTCCCACGAGCAGATCGTAGTACTTCATGTTGAACACACCGTCCGTTCCGTTAAGGTATGACGGAATGAAATAGACCTTCACGCGGCTGCCTTTGGCGTTGGTGAAGCCCAACTCCTTGAAACGGCGGGTGATGACATCATATTCAGTGTCCATCAGATAGTGGGAGACCTGAGTCGTGTACTCCGAAGATCCGGTACCGGAAAGTTTGGCAACCAGATCCTTGTCGGCTCCGTTGTGCCCGGAAGGGATCATTATGAACGCCTGGATGTCACGGCCTTGCGGGTCGGTGTCCTGAAGTTTCTTGAGGGCGTCGATAAACACGTCGATGCCCTTGTTGCGATATTCATAACGCCCTCCGACGCCGATGAGGATCGCGTCCTTCGACACCTCCTCGCCGGACATCGCCGTGGCGACCTCTATCAGTCTGGCACGCGCGGCGCGGCGCTTTTCGTCATATTCCTCATCCGTCGCCGGAGTGAAGCTGTTCTCGAAGCCGTTCGGGGTCACTACGTCCACCTTGCGCTGAAGGAACTGCTCACACTCTTTCGCGGTGATCTCACTGACGGTTGTGAATATGTCGGCGTTCTGCGCCGATTTCTTCTCAAGAGAGTGACGGGCGATCACGTTGAACTGGCGGGCTTTCTGGTCTCCGTCGTAAAGGTTCATGGAGTCGTACAGGGGCAGGTTGTTGCCGGCGATGCAGCGTCCGATGACCGTGGCATGGGTAGTGAACACTGTAGCTATCGGGAGCTGCTTGTACTTGAGGTAAAGCAGTCCGGCTCCGGTCTGCCACTCGTGGAACTGCGCCACAATCTTGTCGGAGGCACTCAGGTTGAAGTTCCTGAAACTCTCAATGACCTTACCGGCGGCGTAGCCGAACAGGAAGTTTTCCTTGTAGTCCCAGTTTCCGGTGATGGAATCGACCTGGAAACGCTCCCAGTACTTTGACAGAATATCATTCTGACTGGTAAGGAATTGCTTGAAATCCACCAGAATCGCGATAGGATTCCCGGGGACGTTCCATTTGCCTATCCTCACCCTGATCCCTTCAGAGGCGGCCTGCGCCTTCCAGATAGAGTAAAGATGCGGATCCTCGATGAAATCCGGGTTGCTTTCAGTGTCCATCCAGACATCAGGGCCGATCAGGATGTGGTGCTTGTGAAGCTGCCGCTTAAGGTAAAGCGACTTGGTGGCGATCACTGTGTAGATACCGCCGACCTTGTTGCACACCTCCCAACTGACCTCAAACAGATAGTCTGGATTCGTCAGTTCGTTTGTCATTTATTTATTTTTTACTTGTTTGGTTGTCTTTGCTTTCGTTGACTTCTTCGCTTCGGCGGCCTTCTTCGAGGTCGCGGAGCCTGTCGAAGCGACTTTCCTTGACTTCTTCTTTTTACCAGCGTCCTTCTTCGCGTCGGTCGCCGAGCTTGTCGAAGAGCCGTCTTCCACCTTCTTCCCCGAAGTGGTCATAGCGTCGTCAATCCTGATGATGAAGTCACTCAGGACGTTCATGTAGTTGATGAACGCCTCGTAAGGAGTGTTGTAAGGATTGAAGTAACTGTGGACCGCCCCGTCAGAGAAGAACTTGGTGCTCATATAATAGAAATGGTCACTCTCCTGCAGGTGTCCGAAATCCTCCCAAAGGACCGGATCGTTCAGGATGGCAAGCTTCTCGGCCTGCCCGTAGAGCTTGTTGTAAGCGTCCTGCTGGAGCTCGTTGCCCAGCCAGGCGCTGACATCCCTCTCCTCGTCAGCCCAGGAGATCGGATCCTGCACATCAATCTCGGCGATCGGCCTGAGCTTCCTCGCGGCCTGTGTCGGAGTGACAAACTCGAAAGAGCCGTCTTTCAACGCGATTTCCGGGAAATATCTCATGAATTCGAATATTCCCGAACTCTCCTTCTGATGCTCCCCGAACGTCTCATAGTCCATAAACAGGTTCACGATGTCCCCGTCGGCGGCCTTAAGCCAGGAAAGGTATTTCTCGCCGGTAAGCGGCCAATCCTTCCACCCTCTGTCGGAGAAGCGGAACGCGATGTCGTCGCTCAGCGAATAGTTGCGCAGCAGCAGTTTCAGGTGCTTCTGCTGGCTGTCGGTGTAGATGTAGTCCGGACTCTTCCATCCAAGAATATGACGCGCGCCCTCAGCGAGCATCACCTTGAAGCCAAGGCTGTACACGTCGCGTCCGATGGAGTCTGAATATATCAGCTCGGTGTTCCTGAAAGCCGTCGGCTTCACACCGAAATATTTCTCGATCGCGGCGGAGTGCTTCTCCACCTGATGCCTGAACTCACCGAAATTGGCGAGCGAGGCGAGGGAGTGGTAATATGTCTCTCCGAGGAACTCCACGCAGCCTGTCCGGGCCAGTTCACGGAAACTGTCCAGCACCTCCGGGGCGTATCTCTCGAACTGCTCCAGAGCGGAGCCGGTGATCGAGAATGCAACCTTGAAGTCGCCTCCGTGCTGTTTGATAAGATCCAGCAGAAGGTTGTTCATAGGAATATAGCATCGCTGGGCTATCCTGCGGAGGATGGTTCTGCCAGCGAAATCGTCATAGTAGTGGGAATCCTTGCCGATGTCGAAGAATCGGTACTGCCTCAGCCTCGTAGGCTGATGAACCTGAAAATACAGACAGATGTTCTTTTTCATAATCGTTCCCTTTATATTATCATGTAATCGTCAATAATCCTTGCCAAACCAGCGGCAACTTATTCTTTGCCGCCGACAACTGATTCGTAAATATTCTTAAGTTTCGCTGTCGCGATGTTCCATTTAAGGCGGTTGACCTCATCATAGCCCTCCCTGGCCGCGAAATCGGCAAGCGCAGGGTATTTCAGCAATGCGTAGATGTCGTCTGCCATTGCGTCCACGTCCCAGAAATCCACCTTGAAGGCATATTTCAGTACCTCGGCGGCTCCGGACTGGTTGGAGATGATCGCCGGCACATTCGAGCGCATGGCCTCAAGCGGGGATATTCCGAAAGGTTCCGACACCGAAGGCATTATGTACACATCCGACATCGCGAACATCTTCTGGACCTCAGCCCCGCGAAGGAATCCGGTGAAGTGGAAGCGGTCGGATATTCCCAACTTGGCGACGTGGCGGATGCAGCGGTTCATCATGTCCCCGCTTCCGGCCATCACGAAGCGCACGCCACTTGTCCTCTTGAGGACCTTGGCCGCCGCCTCTATGAAATATTCAGGCCCCTTCTGGAAGGTGATCCTGCCGAGGAAAGTGACGACCTTGTCGCGCACTCCCCTCTCGACCTTCAAGTTCTCCCGGCCGCTGAAGTCCACGGCGTTGTGGACGGTCACGACCTTCTCCGGGTCAATGCCGTACTTGTTGATGACGATGTTCCTCGTGAGGTCGCTGACGGCGATCACCTTGTCGGCGGCCATCATTCCCCTCTTCTCGATGTCATAGACACGGCTGTCGATCTGGTCCTCGGTTCCACGGTCGAATGACGTGGCGTGCACGTGGACGACCAACGGCTTGCCGGTCAGTTCCTTGGCCGCGATCCCGGCCAGATAGGTCAGCCAGTCGTGGGCGTGGATGATGTCGAACTCATCCTTGTGTTCCATCGCGATCGTGCCGCCGACCATCGCATAATGGGCGACCTCCTCCATAAGGTTGGAGCCGTAACGACCGGAGAAACGGAACTTCGTGCCGATGCACTTGGTCAGGTTCTCGCTCTGGAGCCTGCGCTCGGACTCGACCATCTCGTGGAATTCCTCCGGATCGACGTACGGAATCATATTCGAGCCGATGCGCACGAACTTCACCTTGTCCAGAAACTCGTCCACCGTAGAGTCGAACGACTCGACCGGGACATCGCTGGCGTTGATGATCCTCGCGGCGCTCTGATCCTCGTCACCTGAGGCGGACGGCATCACGAACAGGGTCTGCACACCATTGTAGGCCAAACCCTTGACGATTCCGTAGCAGGCTGTTCCGAGTCCGCCGGCGATGTGGGGAGGGAACTCCCATCCAAACATCAAAACTCTCATATTCCTACTCCTCCTTGTATTTGTTCTTAAGGTACTCAACCTCCAGCAGGGCGGCGGTGCTCAGGGCGGACGAGATCGCCCCGTGAGGCTCGTGAGGCGGGTCTCCGTCGTAGAGTTCGGAGAACGCTCCGACCCCGTGCTTGTTCAGATCCTCGTAAAATCCATTGACAAGCCATTGGGCCTTGTTCAGGAAAGCGGCACCCTTCATCTTGAAGCAGACCTCGCAGTAAGGGCCAAGAAGGAAAGTAAGGCAGCAGCCGTTGTAGTAGGCCAGATCCCTGTCTGTCTGCGAGCCTTCATAAACTCCCTTATACTCGGAATGACGAGGGGAAAGCGTACGTATTCCTCTTCTCGTCACAAGTTCGTTGTCAATCACCTGCAGCACTCTTCGCGCGATCTCCGGCTCCACCGGAATATCCTCACCCACAAGGGCGTAGAGCATATTCGGGCGAACCTCAAGATGCTGTCCGGCGTTGTCCACATAGTCGGCGAGGTAGCCGGAGCCGGCGTTCCAGAAGGTGTTCTGGAAATTCTCGCGGACCAGATCCAGGATGTGCGACCATTCCTTCAGGAAGGTGCTGTCGGACGGTGAATATTTCCGCTCCATGGTCACGGCGAACAGGATGGACTGGAACCACATGGCGTTGGTCTCGACCTGATAGCCAGCCCTTTCGGTCACAGGATTGCCGTCAACGTAGGTGTTCATCCACGAAAGAGCCCAATGATCAAGCTGCGCCCAGAGAAGACCGTTCGGCTGCATCGCCACCTCGACCCTCCGCCCCGGCAGATAGCTTTCCAGAATGCCCTTGACCGTCGGGCCGTATTTCCTCCAGACAGCCTTCGGGTCGGCGCCGTACTCGATGTAGCGCCCAAGGGCGCCGGCCAGCCTCAGCGGAGCCTCCACCTGGGTTGTCCTGTGGAAAAGTCGTTCCTGATTGTCCGCGATGAGGTTGTCGAGAATCTCCTCGAACTCGGCCTTGTCACCGTTGGCGTAGAGGGTCAGCCCCGGAAGAGCCTCCAGAGTCTCCCTCAGCAGACCGGTGTAGAGCCAGGAGAATCCGGCGGTTATCATCTTGTGACCTCCGCGGTCCTGCTTCAGCAGATCGGCGCAGTGCACAAGCTGCTCGTGGTACGTGGTGATCTTCGCGGCCTTGGCCACGAACGAGTCAAACTTTCTCTTAAGTCCCGAAGGATTGGCTATAGCCACAGACGCGGAGAACACAATCGCGTCCCCCGGCTTCATCCCGGTCTCGAAATGCCCCGGAACGTAAAGATCCTCCTTGCAGGCGAAGCCGCGGCGATATTCATCGGAATAAGTGATGCCTTTGTACCAGCAAGGGGCTGTCTCAAAGGATACATCCTTCGTGTTGAACTGCATATTCAGATCCGGGAAGCCATCGTAAAGGTTGAAGGCCATACCGTTTGGAATCTCCCAACCCTCCGTCCTCGCGTTCGGGTTCTCGTCGGTCAGGGCGTGGATGTCACGGAACGCCAGGAACGGCGTCAGAAGCAGCTTGACCTTGGCCGGTGCGTTGACCAGTTCGAAACGGATCATGACCTGATCCGAATCAGGGACAAGCAGGATGCTCTTGGTGAACACGATCTCACCGACTCTATAGGTGATTTTAGGCACAGGATCAGCCTCGAAATCAATGATGTACTTGTGGCCGCGCGGCTCATGGACGCTTCCGTAGCAATGGATGCCCAGATTGAACCGCTTCCCGTTCAGGATGAGACTCTCATCCAACGAGGACAGAAGCAGATGCTTCTTCCCTCCGAAAGCGTCAATAGGTACGGCCAGCAGACCATGGTAACGTCTGGTGTTGCAAGTCACAATCGATGTGTTGCAATACGCTCCGGTCTTGTTGGCGCAGATGATCTCCCTCTTCAATGAATATGAAAGGTTGACCAACTCTGACTTGTTGAACTTCAAAAAAGCCATATCGGTTAAAATTTTATTCCATCAATCCACGTTACCTCTTCCCTCCGGGAAGGGACTTGCTTTCACCGCAAGCGGTGAAGAATCCTTTTCAACCAGCACGATGGCGCAGCGGCTCGGAAGGTAGAGGCTCAGACATCCGTCAACCGTCAGATGCTCCCCGTCATTCTCGAGCCTCGCGAATCCGTCAAACTCCCCGGCGTCAGAGTCGAGAACCTTGACATAGCGTCCGGACGGAGCCGGGAACGCATAGCCGGCAAACGACTCGGCAGGATTGAAATTCAGTGCAAAGATAAGGCTTTTGCGCCTGAATATCAAGATTTTCTTCTCTTCATCGGCTCTCAGAAGCTCAGGCCTTGCCGCAAGCACGCCGTATCGTTTTACAAGATGTACCATCGCCTTGTCAAAGTTCTGGAGGCAATGATACCTGAGCAGTCCGTTGTCCGCCAGCGACCACATACGGCGGGCGTGCTCGTAGCTCCATCCGTTCCCCTCGCGAGGGAAATCTATCCATTCCGGATGGCCAAACTCGTTGCCCATGAAATTCAGATAGCCATCCCCGGCCGTGCCGATGGTGACCAGACGGATAAGTTTGTGCAGGGCTATTCCACGATCCACTATCGGATTCTTCGAGGACATATTCATAGAGAAATACATCTCCTTGTCGAGAAGCCTGAACATCAAGGTTTTGTCTCCGACAAGCGCCTGATCGTGACATTCCGCGTAACTGATGGTCTTCTCGTCGGCGCGCTTGTTGGTCAGTTCGTACCAGATCTCTCCAGGGCTCCAATCCTCGTCCTTTCTTTCCTTTATCCATTTGATCCAGTGGTCGGCCACGCCCATCGCCATCCTGAATCCGAAACCGACCCCGCCGGACTCGAACGGAGCGGCCAGACCGGCCATACCGCTCACATCCTCGGCGATCGTGATGGCCTCAGGATTGAGCTGACGGATCAGCAGGTTCGCCAGCCCCAGATAGGTCACGGCGTTCTCGTCCACTCCGGTGTCGAAGTACGGTTCGTAGCCGTTGAAGTCCTTCCCAAGACCGTGATCCCAGTAGATCATGCTCGTCACGCCGTCGAAACGGAAACCGTCAAGGTGATATTCCTCAAGCCAATACTTGCAGTTGCTCAGAAGGAAGCGCACGACCTCGTCCTTACCGTAGTCGAAGCAGCGGGAGCCCCAGGCCGGGTGATGCCCCTGCGGCCCTTTGTAGAAATAAAGGTCCTCACGGCCATCGAACAGGCTAAGTCCCTCATTCTCATTGCTGCAACTATGCGAGTGGACGATGTCCATCACGACAGCGACGCCCATCCCGTGCGCAGTGTCCACCAACTCCTTGAACTCCTCCGGGGTGCCGAAGCGGGAGCTCAGGGCGAAGAAATTCGACACCTGATAGCCGAACGAGCCGTAGTACGGGTGCTCCTGAAGCGCCATTATCTGGATTGTGTCGTAACCGAGTCTCTTGACCCTCGGCAGCACATTCTCCCGGAACTCACTGAATGTGGAGACCTTGCGTTCCTCCGAGCTCATCCCGATGTGGCACTCGTAGATGAGCGGATGAGGCCTGCGCAGCACCCTGTCGTTCTTCCATGAATATGCCTGCGCGGGATCCCAGACCTGGGCACAGAAGACCTTCGTCTCGTCATCCTGGACAAGTCTCGTGCAGTAGGCCGGGATCCTCTCGCCTCCTCCACCAGGCCACTCGATGAACAGTTTGTACAACTCACCGTGGCTGAGGAACATCGAATCCAGCTTAAGTTCCCAGTTGCCGTTCCCGGCCGGCTTGAGCTCGTACGCTGACGTGCGCCTCCAGTTGTTGAACTCCCCTATCAGGTAAATCCTGTTGGCGTTCGGCGCCCATTCCCGGATCACCCACGAGCCGTCCTGGCATTTATGCAACCCGTAGTAAAGATGGTTGTTGACGCTGGAGGCAAGCCCCTCCACGCCATGACCCGTTATCTTGTCCGCCGCATCCAGAATCCTCCCGTGCCGCGCCTTGATCGCGTTTTCGAACGGCTTCAGGTACGGGTCGGTGTCGTATATCCATTTTGTCTTCTTCATGACAATGTTCCCTTTTCAAAAACAACTATAAATATAAGAATAATTTACGAATCCGCCACATCGGTGCGATTTGTGCAAAAAGCGGAAAAACAGTATCTTTGTGAGATTGTACCCTCAAGGGAATATGAAAGTGAAAGAGACTTTGAAAAGAATATGGTTTCCGGTGGTTGTGGTGTGCGTGATCGCGCTTCAGGCCGTCGGCATGGGCAACCGTCCGCTTACGGGGGATCCGGGCTATGGATTCATCTCCGCGGAGAAACCGCTGCAACCGGACACGATCCGCTACAGGAATCAGTTCATCGGCAATGCCGCCGGCAAGGAGGACACCTCCTTTTTTCTGGCCCCGATCGACACGACTCCGCACCTGAGCGCAAGGGACACCATATTCCCGCCGGATTCGCTTAAGGAGACCGACCCGTTCCGCTACAAATATTATGTGGCGATTCTGGACTCGCTCACCCACAGGATTGTGGTTGATTCATTGAAGGCCGCAGGGGATTCTTTGGACTGGCCCAAAGTCGATTCCCTCTACCACCTCGACTCGGCCATCAGGAAAAAGGCGGCGTTCGACGCATGGTACGCCGGACTTTCAAAGACGGACAGGAAAAAATACGATTTCGAGGTAAAGGAAAAGATCAAGAAACACATCGCCGACAGTGTCCTCAACGTGAAGGACAGCCTGAAGGCGCACAGGGACAGCGTCAGGGAGGCCACTCCAAGGATTCTGGAGACTTTCGCCATCCCGGATTCGCTGCAGTACAAGAGGATCATCCAGTGGACCCATGAGAGGGAGTTCCACAAGATGGACATCCGCGAGCCTGACACCAGCTACAACCATTGGCTGCACGACTACCCGTTCTACCGCAAGGACGTGAACGCCACATGGTTGGGCGTTGCCGGATCGGCATTGCAGTACTACAACTGGTTCAACCGGACGAGCGAGAACGGGGTTTCCTTCTACAATCCTTACGAGGCATGGACATATTCCGCAAAGACGCTCCCGATGTACAACACAAAGACCCCTTACACGGAGCTGGCCTATTTCGGAACCCTCTTCGCGAACGCGCAGAAAGAATCCGACAACCTGCACATCCTGACGACGCAGAACATCTTTCCGGAACTTAATCTCACTCTTGAATATGACCGTTTCGGAGGCAACGGCATCATGCAGAGCGAAAAGACGACCAACAAGACGTTCGTGACATCGGTCAATTATCTGGGCAGGCGCTACATGGTGCACGCCGGCTACATCCACAACAAGATCATCCGCAAAGAGAACGGTGGAACCAGCGACAACACGATGGTCAGAGACACCACATTGGATGCGAGGGAATACCCGATCAATCTCAACAACGCCTCGACAAACGTCATCAGGAACACATTCTTCCTCGACCAGCAGTACAGGGTTCCGTTCACGTTCATCAAGGACATGAAGTACAGGAAAATCGACAAGGCGTACAGAGACAGCGTGATGGCATCCGGTGACTCCACCATGATCGATTCCCTGAATGTGTTTATGGCCAGAAGGAGAGCCGCGAGAAATGCGGCGGACACCCTTGGAGACAACAACATCACGACCGCATTCATAGGACACAGCAGTGAATATTCCGTGTTCCGCAAGAGTTATGAGGATCAGATCACTGACGAGACGGGGCGCAAGTTCTACAATGGCATATTCAATTACAATCCCACAAGTTCCTTCGATTCCGTGAGGGTGATGAAACTGGAGAACAGGGTGTTCCTGAGGCTGCAGCCATGGTCGGACAATGCGATTGTCTCCAAACTGAACGGTGGCGTCGGGAGCAGAATCTTGAGCTACAGCACTTTCGATCCTACATTCCTGAAAGGGACAACGAACACGGTGTGGAACTCGGCGTTTGTCTATGCCGGAGTGGAAGGACAGCTGAGGAATTTCATCCACTGGAACGCCACAGGAGACTATGTGTTCCTCGGAGACCAGATGAACGACATGTCCGTGAAAGCCAACGCAAGGTTTGACATGTACCCTTTCAGAAAGGCAAGGAAAAGTCCGGTTTCGCTGAACGTGAATTTCGAGACCTCTCTGGAAGAGCCTGAGTACTATTACCAGCACTACTATTCGAACCATTTCAAGTGGGACAATGAGTTTGGCAAGATCTCGACCACAAAGATCCAGGCGGGGCTGAGTGTTCCGAGATGGAGGACAGGAGCGAGGTTCGGCTACGCGCTGCTGTCAGGCAATGTCTATTACGACTCCACCGGGGTCGTGCGCCAGAACAATTCTCCGATGAGTGTGCTGAGCGCCTCGCTGGACAAGAACTTCGTTCTGGGTCCTCTGCATCTGGACAACAGGCTGTTGTTCCAGGTCTCGTCGAATCAGGATGTGCTGCCTCTGCCGAGTCTTGCCGCGAACTCCAGGCTGTACCTCCAGATCAACGTCAAGCGGAACATCATGCAGATGCAGCTCGGAGCGGAAGGATGGTACAACACCAAGTTCTACTCTCCGGCCTGGAATCCGGCAGTGGGAGCGTTCTACAACCAGAAGGAGGAAAAGTACAACAACGGTCCTGTCATCGACGCTTTCATCAATGTCCAGTGGAAGAGAGCATGCATATTCGTGAAACTTGAGAACATCGGCAACGGGTGGCCTATGGACAAGGCGGACTATTTCAGCGCCCACCACTACATCAGGACCCAGATGGCCTTCAAGATCGGCGTTTACTGGCCGTTCTACACCCAGCCTAATTCAAACAAGGCAGTCAGCGCCAGTGGTGGCCTGTCGGGAGGAAGCGGAGGTGGCTCGGGCGGCGGATTCGGCGGTCTCGGCGGCTTTGGAGGCGGAGGCGGTTCCGGAGGCGGCAGGAGTTTTGGAGACAACAGCTATTGACGACCATGGGGCTGAAAAGGGTGACAAAGAAGTTTTTCAAGTACTTGATACCGACTCTGTTGGTGCTTCTTATCATACCGTTCAGCGAACGGAGCAGAAACCAGAACGACCCTAAGAACATATTCAGCGGCGAGGTGATACGCTGCGCCCTGAGGCTGGAAGACAAGCTGTCCGACGGCTATCAGACAGGGTATTGCTATGAGATGGCCGAGAGGCTGGCTGACTATCTGGAAGACTCCGTGAGAATATTCCTGGCAACGGATGACTGGTCTTGTCTGGATTCACTAAGGGCTGGCGGCATTGACATTCTTGCGCTGCCGACCGAGAATATTCCTGAAAGTGAAGAATTCATGGCTTTCCCTTTGGGCGACGCTCCTGTCTCATGGGTGATGACAAAGGACAAAAGGAGACAAAAAGAGATCATCCGCTGGCTCAACAACCTCAAAGGGAGCATTGAATATGCCGACATGATTTCCAGATTCTTCCATGGCTATAATCCCTACCGGAAAGGAGTCAAAAAGGATCCGTCCATCATAAGTCCCTACGACGACCTGATCAAGGAAAACGCCAAGAAGATAGGATGGAACTGGAAGATGTTCGCGGCCCTCATCTGGAGCGAGTCCAGGTTCCGGATCCAGGCGAACTCACAGCGGGGAGCGTTAGGGCTGATGCAGATGATGCCACGGACTGCGGACCGCTATGAAATCGAGGATCTTCTGAATCCCAAAGAGAACATAGAGGCAGGAGCAGCCTACATCTCAAGGCTTCAAGGCAAGTTCAGGGACACGGCCGCCGATGGTGAGGAGCTTGTGAAGTTCACGCTGGCGGCCTACAACGCAGGAGAGGGCAGGATCTATGACTGCATAAACCTGGCCCGTTCACAAGGCGTCGATCCAGGCACATGGGAGAATCTCTGCATGGTCATGCCACAGATGAGTAAGGACTCAATACTGTTCGTGGAGGATGTCAGACACGGGAAATTCAAAGGAAAAGAGACCATGGCCTACGTCAAGGCCGTGCTGAATCAGTACGACATATTCAATGGTCACGCGCCGAGGTACAAGGTTCAGCCTGAGGACACCGCGCTGGTGATGATCGAGGAGACAGAGGATGTGGAGCGGATTCTACTGAGTCCTGACAGTCTGGGCCGGATCGACCTTGGAGATGAACAGACACGGGATCAGGAGGAGAAGCATGATGACAAGCCAGGAGATGGCGTCAGCGGCAAACACCGCAGGTAGGTTAAGATGTACCGGAACAAACGGTACGAAATAGTTCTCCGGATTCAGTTTAATGAGGTGCGTGAATTTCTGGAACCAGCACAAAGCCAGCGCTATGCCGTTGCCGATCAACATTCCCCTGAAGACAATCCCGGAAGCGACATGCAGGAACACCTTGGCTATGGCCTTGTCGGTCATTCCCAAGGATTTGAGCGTGCCGATTGTGGAGATGTTCCTGAACAGCATTATCAGAAGTCCGGAGATCATGTTGAATCCGGCGACAATGGTCATCAGGACAAGGATGAACAAGACATTGAAGTCAATGAGATTCAGCCAGTCGAAGATCTGAGGATAACGGCTGATCACCGAGGTGGCGATCAAGGTGTCGTCATCCTCTCCGGCCTTGTCAAGCGCTATGTGGCCGACCTCTTCGGTGACGGCACGCATTCCGGCGTCGGTCCTGGCTCCCGTAGCCAATGTAAGTTCCAGAACGGAAGCCTCGTCGGAAGCCCACCCGTCAAGTCTTTGAAGGTCAGAGATGTCCGCAAGCACAATGATGTTGTCTGTTCCGTCCATGACACCTTCATAAAGACTGGTTATGTTGAAATTGCGGACCTTGACTTTCTCCCCTACAAAGTAAGTCAGGAGTTTGTCGCCGACATTGAGACCGAGCATTTCCGAGAGCCTGACCGGAATCGAGACTCCGAGCTTTACCGTGTCGGATTCGGATTTCTCACGTGGCGTTCCTTTGAAGAGCACCCCGTGGATGCTCTCCCCTTTCTTGACGATTCCCGCGCGATAGACAGCCGGAGTGATCTTCTTAATCTCCGGAATCGCCTCGATGTAAGGCATAAAACTCTGGTTGACAGAGATCGGGGAGAACTCGCTGATGTAGTTCATGTCCATCGGCATCAGCTGCACGTCACCCGTAAGGTCGGAGATGCCGTCCCGGATCTCGTTTCTGAATCCCGACGAGACGGAGACGGAGACAATCATGATGAGGAAAGAGACAGCGATGGAGACCATCGCTATCCTTCCTCCGAAACGGAGGCGTCCGGCTATGAACCTTGACGCGTCCAAAAAATTATTCCTTTATGAATATGCTTGTGCCGGGACAGGCCACTGAAGCCGCTTCACAACTTCCAGATAATCGCTAATGAAGATTCCAGACCTATCCCGATTGAAACTTTTACCAGATGTGAACCCTTTCGCTTTCAGGCCGCCACATCGGATCGCCTTCCTTGATGCCGAAAGCGTCGAAGAACGTCTGGAAGTTCTTCAGAGACACATTCACACGGTTCACGGCGAGAGAATGAACGTCGAGTTTCGTAAGGCGCACCTTCTCCTCGTCGGTAGCGTTCTGCGCCCAGATCGCACCGTAGGAAAGGTAGAACCTCTGATCCGGGGTGAAGCCGTCGATAAGGCCGATGCTCTTGCCGGCGATGGCGTTCCTCATGGCTGTGTAGGCGATGCTGAGTCCGCCGTGGTCTCCGATGTTCTCACCGAGGGAGAGCTGGCCGTTGGCGTGTACGCCAGGCACGACCTCAACCTCGTCGAACTGGGCCACAAGCACCTTGGCCTTGGCGTTGAACTTCTCGGCATCCTCCGCCGTCCACCAGTCGGACATATTCCCGTCCTTGTCGAAGAGCCGTCCCTGGTCGTCGAATCCGTGGGACATCTCGTGACCGATCACGACTCCGATTCCGCCGTAGTTGACGGCGTCGTCAGCGTCAGCGTTGAAGAACGGAGGCTGGAGGATCGCCGCAGGGAAGCAGATCTCGTTCGTCGTAGGGTTATAGTAGGCGTTGACTGTCTGAGGAGACATTCCCCACTCTGTCTTGTCGGTCGGCTTGCCGAGTTTGGACATATTGTCGGCTGTGTACCAGGCACCGGCGGCGCGGAGGTTCTCGTAGTAGCTCTTCTCCGGGTCGATGTCAAGGGTCGAGTAATCCTTCCACTTGTCAGGATAGCCAACCTTCACGGTGAAGTTGTCCAGCTTCTCGTGGGCCTTGGCCTTTGTGGAGTCGCTCATCCAATCAAGTTCATCGATGTGCTGGCTGAACGCCTTCTTGAGGTTCTCCACGAGATCGATCATCTTCGTCTTCGAGGACTCCGGGAAGTATTTGGCCACGTACATCTTGCCGACTGCCTCACCGAGGATGCTGTTCGGAACCTGCATAGCCCTCTTCCAGCGAGGTTTCTGCTCCTTGATGCCGGACATCTGAGTGCTGAAGAAATCGAATGACGCGGTGTAGAAGTCATCGCTGAGGGATCCGGTCGCGCCCTGGATGAGCTGGCCGGCGACGTAGTCCTTGAGGACAGCGAGGTCAGCTCCGCCGAAATATTCGCAGAAAGCCTTGAAGAACGAAGGCTCGCTGACGATCAGTTTCTGCTGGTCGGCGATTCCTCTGGTCCCGAAATAGAGTTTCCAGTCGAAGCCAGGGTAATTCTTGATGAGTTCCTCTGTGCTGCAAGGATTGTACTGCGCCTGGATATTCCTTTCCTGAACGCTGGTCCAGGAGTTGGTGGCGAGGACATCCTCGACCGCGAGAGCATTGGCGGCAGCTTTCTCCGGCTCGGCCACTCCGGTCAGTGAGAACACTTTAGCCAGGAAGTTACGGTAACCTTCCTTGATGGCGGCGTTCTCAGCCTCAACATAATAGTCACGGTCGCCGATTCCGAGTCCGCCCTGTCCGAGATAGAGTATCTGGTTGTCGCTGTCGGCGAGGTCTGACATCACGTAAGCCCCGAAGAACGAGCTTTCGGAGACATTATGAAGCCCCGCGATGATCTTCACGAGAGCGTCCTTGTCAGCCGCCGCGTAGATCTCATCGACATATTTCTTCAAAGGGGCCGCGCCCTCGGCGTTCAGCCTTGTGGAGTCGAGTCCCTGCTTGTAAAGGTCGGAAATCTTCTGCTCGACCGTGCCTTTTTCCGTTTTCAACGTTCCCATCTCGGCGAACAAGTCGTTGAGTCTCTTGACGTTGTTCTCCCTCAACTGGTCGAATGAGCCGAAACGGGCATATTCAGGCTTGAGAGGGTTGTTCTTCTGCCATCCGCCGGTCGAGTACTGGTAGAAGTCAACCGCCGGAGAGACCGTGGTGTCAAGGTTCGCAAGGTCAATGGCCGGAACCGTAGCCACCTGTTGTTTTGGCCCGCAGGCCGCCATCGCAAGCGCTGAAGCCATAATCACTAAACTTTTTTTCATATTCCATGAATATATTCGTTCTACTTCGTTCTGCAAATGTAGTGATTTTATCATAAAAAACGGCTCAATCCCCCTTCCGCGAAAAAGGGGCTGTCGCAGGGGGCTCGTGAGCAGGAAAGGCGCTTTTGCTCACGAGGGGAGCTGTCGCAGGGGGCTTGTGAGCAGGAAAGGCGTTTTTGCTCACGAGGGGAGCTGTCGCAGGGGGCTCGTGAGCAGGAAAGGCGTTTTTGCTCACAAAGGGAGCTGTCGCAGGGGGCTCGTGAGCAGGAAAGGCGTTTTTGCTCACAAGGGGAGCTGTCGCAGGGGGCTCGTGAGCAGGGAAGGCGCTTTTGCTCACGAGGGGGGCTGTCGCAGGGGGCTTGTGAGCAGGGAAGGCGCTTTTGCTCACGAGGGGAGCTGTCGCAGGGGGCTCGTGAGCAGGAAAGGCGCTTTTGCTCACGAAGGGGGCGTCAAAGAGCCTTGAGCCAGGAAATCATCCGGGAGATCACCTCGGGCGAGAAGGTCCCCTCGATGTTTTTATATTCAGAGACCTCGCCGGTGACGCAGTGCTGGAAAAGGTGGTTCAGGCCATCCTCCGCACGGATGACGCTCCTGCTGTTGGAAGGCAGGC
>OCLD01000161.1_pt1 | contig 17342 bp, 13 predicted proteins | sample 1495911 | NCBI WGS metagenome assembly OCLD01 (sample SAMN03418271, study PRJEB22391) | human gut metagenome | biome: human-gut; feature: organic feature; material: feces | host: Homo sapiens | place: Tanzania | collected 2013-01
TGAGCCTCAAAAAGGAATTCACGAAAGAAGTTTTTGACGAACTCAAAAAGACGGCGTGCGAATACGAAATAATTGCGGTTTATCGGAAAAATCCCGAAGCGTACGCAAGGAGAATCTTCTTTACCGTGAAAAACTTTATCACGGGCATAGATTTTATAAATCTGAACGTTGACAATCTCACGTTCACGGAAGGCGACGCGTTCAGTTTCGGCGAAGCAACCGCAAAAGTGCATTACGCCGACAGCAAGGCGGACACCGAAGTAAGGTTGCAGGACGAATACGAAAAAGCCGACGAAAACACAAGGCTGATACGAATGAAAAACACGAAAGCGGTCGAGGCGAAAACATTCGATATGAGCGCAGGCGAGCATAAAAAGCAATATTATATCACTGCAAATATCGACGTTTCCGTGTACGAAGTTACCGTGAACGGCGAAAAATTCGTCGAAGACAACGGATTCAGGATTTATATAAGTTACGTCGTGCAAAAAGCGTAAATCAAAAAGATTTTTCAGGGGCGAAGGCAAAGGCTTTCGCCTTTACAATTCATAATATATTTTCTATAATGTCTTGAAATATATAAATTATTGAGGTTTTTCAATGTACAAAAAAGTTGACAACGGTCTTGATTTTGTGGCGCGCGAAAAGGAAGTTCTGGACTTCTGGAAGGAAAACCACATCTTTGAAAAAAGCGTCGAAAAAAACGTCGGCAATCCCGAGTTTTCGTTTTTCGACGGTCCGCCCACGGCAAACGGACGTCCCCACATCGGGCATATTCTCACCCGTGTTATGAAGGATATTATTCCCCGCTATAAGACGATGAAAGGTTATCACGTTTTAAGGAAAGCGGGCTGGGATACTCACGGTCTTCCCGTCGAACTCGAAGTGGAAAAACAACTGCACATCGACGGCAAACAGGAAATCGAAAAGTACGGTATCGAGCCGTTCATCAAGCAGTGCAAAGAAAGCGTATGGAAATATAAACACGAATGGGAAGTCATGTCCGACCGCGTCGGTTACTGGGCGGATATGGAAAACCCCTACGTCACCTACGACGACAATTATATCGAGTCGGTGTGGTGGAGCCTGAAAGAAATCGACAAAAAAGGACTTTTATACAAAGGCTATAAAATCGTTCCTTACTGCCCGCGTTGCGGCACGGCTTTGTCAAGCCACGAGGTCGCGCAGGGATATAAGGACGTCAAAGAACGTTCTGTTTTCGTAAGGTTCAGGCTCGTTGACGAAGAAAACACGAGTTTCCTTGCCTGGACGACCACCCCGTGGACGCTCCCCAGCAACGTCGCGCTTTGTATGAACGCGAAAGAAGACTACGCCAAAATCAAAGTCGGTGACGAATACTTCATTATGGCAAAGGCTCTTATCCCGTCCCTTTTCAAGGAGGACGAATACGAACTTGTCAGCGTGAAAAAGGGCAAGGATTACGAATATACGAAATATAAACCCCTTTTCGATTACGTCAAAGACACGTCGAAGGGATGGTTTGTCACGAACGCCGATTACGTCACTCTTACGGACGGCACCGGCGTCGTACACATCGCGCCCGCATTCGGCGAAGACGACGCGCAGGTCGGCAGGCGTTACGACTTGCCTTTTGTGAAATTCGTGGACGACCGCGGCAGACTCACCGACGACGTTTACGACTTCAAAGGTCTTTTCGTGAAAGACGCCGATCGTCCCATTATCATGAAACTGAACGAAACGGGATTGCTGTTCAAGGATATGCTTTACGAACACAGTTACCCGTTCTGCTGGCGTTGCGACACCCCGCTTATTTATTACGCACGCGAAAGCTGGTTCATTAAGATGACGGCGGTTCGCGACGAACTTATGAAACGCAATCTGTCGGTCAACTGGATGCCGCCGACAATCGCGACGGGACGTATGGGCAACTTCATCGAAAACGTCATCGACTGGGGCATCAGCCGCGAACGTTACTGGGGCACGCCGCTTCCCATCTGGATTTGCGACAAGTGCGGACATAAACACGTCGTCGGCAGCCGCGAAGAACTTTGCAAACTCGGCGGGCTTGAAAAAGCACCCGAACTTCATAAACCTTATATCGACGAGGTCACGTTCACGTGTCCCGAATGCGGCGGCGTAATGCACCGCGTTCCCGAAGTGCTGGATTGCTGGTACGACAGCGGCAGCATGCCTTTCGCGCAGTGGCACTATCCGTTTGAAAACAAGGAAATTTTTGAAGAAGTGTATCCCGCCGACTTTATTTCGGAAGCAATCGACCAGACTCGCGGTTGGTTCTATACATTGCTTGCGATTTCGACGCTTCTGTTCGACAAGGCAAGTTTCAAAAACTGCATAGTTCTGGGACACGTCAATGACAAAGACGGCATCAAAATGAGCAAGCATAAGGGCAACGTCGTCGATCCGTTCAGCGTGCTCGACAAGCAAGGCGCGGACGCCGTGAGATGGCATTTCTATACGTCAAGCGCACCCTGGCTTCCTTCGAGGTTCTATCCCGAAGCCGTCAGTGAGTCGCAGCGTAAATTCATGGGCACGCTCTGGAACACCTATGCGTTCTTTGTACTTTACGCCGATATCGACAAGTTCGATCCGACGAAATACAACCTTAAAGATTGCAAACTGTCGGTCATGGACAGATGGGTGCTTTCGGGGCTCAACAGCCTTATCAAATACGTGGACGACTGTCTGAACGAATATAAGATTTTCGAAAGCGCAAGGAAAATTCAGGACTTCGTGGACGAACTTTCCAACTGGTACGTCCGTCGCGGTCGCGAAAGATACTGGGGAAGCGAAATGTCCGACGACAAAATCGCCGCGTATATGACGCTTTACACTGTCCTTACCGAACTGTCGAAACTCATCGCGCCGTACACCCCGTTTATGGCGGAAAACATTTATCAGAACCTTGTCAGGTCGTTTGACAAAAACGCGCCCGAAAGCGTGCATTTGACCTCGTTCCCCGTGGCGGACGAAAGTTTCATCGACACCGCGCTCGAAGACGGTATGGAAGAAGTTATCCGCGTTGTCGTGCTGGGACGCGCCGCAAGAAATCAGGCGAACATCAAAAACCGCCAGCCCTTGCAAAAACTGTACGTGACCGGCGTTGAATTCGACGACGAACTGAAAGCCCTCGTTTCCGACGAAATTAACGTGAAAGAAGTGCTTAACGCGTCGGGCGAACAGGACTTCGTAACGTACGAAATCAAGCCGCAACTTAAAACGATCGGTCCGAAATACGGAAAACTTTTGGGCAAAATCAAGGAGCATCTTGCGAATGCAGACGGAAAAGCAATCGTGAACGCAGTCGCAACCGGCACGTATAAGGTCGATATCGACGGCACGGAAGTCGAGTTCTCAAAGGACGATATTCTCGTGTCCGTGAAAAACAAGGAAGGTTTCAGCAGCGAAGTCGACGGCGATATCTCGGTAATCCTCGACACCGCGCTTACCGCAGAACTTATCGAAGAAGGCGCAATGCGTGAAATCGTCTCCAAAATCCAGACGATGAGAAAGGAAGCGGGCTTTGAAGTTACCGACCATATCACGCTCGGGTTCAAAACGGATTCCTCGCTCCTTACAAAGATTATGAACGACAACACGACGGTCAGAAACGCCGTCCTTGCCGACGAAGTCCGAAACGATATCGACGGCTACACGAAAGAATGGGACATCGGCGACGATAAAATCACGCTGTCCGTCAAAAAGAAATAATGCAAGTCAATTCCGAGTGGAAAGATTACGAGGTCATCGCAACCGGCGACGGCAATAAGCTGGAAAGGTGGGGCAAATACGTTTTGCTTCGTCCCGATCCGCAGGTCATCTGGCCCGAATCTTTCCCCCTTGAAAACTACAAAGGTCTGACGGCAAAGTACGTGAGAAGCGCGACGGGCGGCGGCCATTGGGAATACCTGGAACCCATGCCCGAAAACTTCACCGTGAGTTGGCGCAATCTTACGTTCAAATTGAAACTTATGGGCTTCAAACATACGGGGCTTTTCCCGGAGCAGGCGGTAAACTGGGCGAAAATGATCGACCTTATCAAAAACGCCGGAAGACCCGTTAAAGTTCTGAACCTGTTTGCCTATACCGGCGGCGCGACGGTTGCGTGTGCGTCGGCGGGCGCGGAAGTTACCCACGTCGACAGCGCGAAAGCGATGGTCGAAAGGGCGGGCGAAAACGTACGCTTGTCGGGACTTACCGACGCAAAAGTCAGATATATCATCGACGATTGCTTAAAATTCGTCCGTCGCGAAATAAAGCGCGGCAGGAAGTACGACGCAATCATCATGGACCCGCCGAGTTTCGGCAGAGGTCCTGGCGGCGAAATGTGGAAAATCGAGGACAATCTGTTTTCGCTCATCAGGGAAACGAAAGAAGTTTTGTCGGACAATCCGCTTTTTTATCTTCTCAACAGTTACACGACGGGGCTTCAACCCACCGTTATGGCAAATATGCTGAAACTCGGGCTGAATACGTCGAAAAACGCAGTAATTACCGCCGACGAAATCGGTCTGAATACCAGGGAGGAGGGTATCGTCTTGCCAGCAGGCGCAAGCGCCCTTGCGATATTTTAATGGAAAACAATGCAATCAAAGAATATCAAGGCGTAAAAATCATTTACGAAGACAACCATATTCTCGTTGCGGTGAAGCCGCAGAATATGCCGTCGCAGGAAGACGAGTCGAAAGATCCCGATATTCTTTCGATTCTGAAAAATTATCTGAAAGAAACTTACGATAAGCCCGGCGACGCGTATCTCGGGCTTGTTCACAGGCTTGACAGAGTTACGGGCGGCGTTATGGTTTTCGCAAAAACGTCAAAGGCGGCGGCAAGACTTTCGGAGGCAATCCGCGAAGGCGAGTTTGAAAAAACGTATCTTGCGGTCGTTTACGATACGCCCAAAGAAAAACAGGCGGTGCTTGTAAATCACCTGAAAAAGGATCCGAAAAGCAATACCGTCCGCGTCGTCCCTGAAGTCACCGAAGGCGCAAAATATGCGGAACTTACTTATAAAGTGTTCGAGTCCATCGGGAAACTTTCGCTTGTCGGCGTGAAACTTGCAACCGGCAGAAGTCATCAGATCCGCGTGCAGATGGCGCATATCGGAAACCCGATCGTCGGCGATATGCGATACAGCGGAAATCGTCCGAAAGCGCAATGCAATCTCGCGCTATGGGCGGCGGAACTTCGTTTTAAGCACCCCACGCTCGACCAGACGATGGTATTCAAGGTTTCCCCGCCGGAAGACGAAAAACCCTGGAATTATTTTAATCTCGAACCTTTCTTCCGCGTCAGTGTGAAAGACGCTATGGCGGAAACGTTATAAACCTATGGAATTTATCGAAAACACTTTGGGCGGCGTCCTGGACGACCTCTCAAAACACAATCCGAACGGCTGGGCGGTAAGATATACCGACAGAAATTACTTTCGCACCTGGAAAGAACTTAACGACGAGGCGGATCTCATCGCGCGCGGAATGATGTCTTTGGGCGTCAAAAAGGGCGATCACGTCGCAATCTGGGCAACCAACACGCCCGAATGGATTCTGACGTTGTTCGCGGCGGCGAAAATCGGCGCGGTGCTTGTAACCGTCAATACCAATTTCAAAATTTTTGAGTTGGAATACCTTTTGAGGCAGTCGGACACGAAACTTCTCGTGATGATCGGCGGATTCAAAAACAACGACTACGTCGCAACCGTGAACGAGCTTCTGCCCGAACTGAAAACGACTTCCGGCGAAATAGAGTCGGAGCATCTGCCGTTTTTGAAACGCGTCGTTTTTGCAGGGAAAGAAACGCCCGAAGGAATGCTTAATTTTGAAGATTTGAAAATTCTTGGCGGCGATTTTCCCGTCGAAATTTACGAGGAAAACAAAAAAACGCTGAACACCCACGACGTCGTGAATATGCAATATACCTCGGGCACGACAGGCTTTCCGAAGGGCGTAATGCTCACGCACTATAATATCCTGAACAACGGCAAAACTATCGGCGACGGTATGAAATTTACAAAAAACGACAAACTTTGCATCACCGTTCCGTTTTTCCACTGCTTCGGACTTGTGCTTGCGATGATGGCGTGCATTACTCACGGCACGACGATGGTGCCCGTCGAAAGATACAGCCCCGTCCCCGTCATGAACGCAATCAGCGTCGAAAAATGCACGGCGGTGCACGGCGTACCCACGATGTTCATCGCAATGCTGGAACACGCGCAGTTCAACAATTTTGATTTTTCAAGCCTCAGAACGGGCATTATGGCGGGCTCGCCTTGTCCCATCGAAGTGATGAAAAAAGTCATCGACAAAATGAATATGCGCGAAATCGTCATTGTTTTCGGACAGACCGAAGCGTCGCCCGGCTGCACGATGACGACGACTTCCGACAGTATCGACAAACGAGTAAACACGGTAGGGCGCGCCTTCCCGGGCGTCGAGTGCAAAATCATCGATCCGGAAAGCGGCGAAGAACTTCCGATAAACACCCCCGGCGAATTTTGTGCAAGGGGATACAATATAATGAAAGGGTATTACAAAATGCCCGAAGCGACCGCGCAAGCCATCGACAAAGACGGCTGGTTGCATACCGGCGATTTGTGCACCGTGGACGAAGACGGATATTATAAGGTTGTCGGACGTATCAAGGATATGATTATCCGCGGCGGTGAAAATATTTATCCGAAAGAAATCGAGGAGTGCTTGTATACGTGCGACAAGGTTTCCGACGTGCAGGTCATCGGCGTGCCTTCCGAGGCGTACGGCGAAGAAGTCATGGCATGCGTCATTCTGAAAGAGGGCGAAGAAATGACCGAAGAAGAAGTCAAGGAATTCGTCGGCGCAAGAATGGCAAAACACAAGGTGCCGAGATACGTCAGGTTCGTGGACTCGTTCCCGACGAACGCGGCAGGCAAAATACAAAAATTCAAGATGCGTGAAGAAGCGATCGAGATTCTGAAACTGCAAACCGCCGCTTCAATCGAAACCGCATAACAAGGACTTTAAGGAGGAATTTCAGAGATGAAACTTGCTTTTTCGACAATCGGTTGCCCGAACTGGTCTTATGACGAAGTGGTATCCACCGCGTCCGATCTTGGCTACGACGGCTTTGAAGTGCGTGGTATCGGCGGCGAAATCTATGCGCCGGACGTCAAACAGTTCAAACCCGAAAACATTGAAAAAACCAAAGAAAAATTGAAAAGCCTCGGGCTTGGCATCACTATGCTTACGTCGGGTGCGTCGCTTGCTGTGTATTCCGAAAAGGAAAAAGCGGTTGCGGAAGCCAAGGCTTATATCGACCTTGCCGAGTCGCTCGGCGTGCCGTACATCAGGGTAATGTGCACCAACAGACCTATGCCCGACGGCGGCGATATCCAACTTTGCAAACGACTTTACAAGGAAATTTTAAGTTACGCAAGCGGCAAAAACGTCCTGCCTCTTATCGAAACGAACGGCATCTTTTGCGACACGAAACTGTTGCGCGATTTTGTCGAAGAGTGCGACGGCGGCGTGCTGTGGGACATAAATCACCCGTACCGCTTCAACGGCGAAAGTATCGACACCACGCTCAAAAACCTTGGCGGCAGAATTTGTTACGTCCATATCAAGGACAGCGTCGTCCAGAACGGCGTCACGAAATATAAAATGCTGGGTTACGGCGATATTCCCGTCAAAGACGCCTTGCGCGGATTGAAGAAAGCCGGATACGACGGCACCGTTTCTCTGGAATGGGTGAAACGCTGGGAGCCCGACCTCGAAGAGCCCGGCATCGTGTTCTCGCAGTTCATAAGCACGATAAAAAGATATCTGAAACAATTATAAAATCCGAAAACAAAAGTCGCGCCGATCGGTGCGATTTTTTTGTGTAACGCAACCCGCCTTCCGCATATAATGATAAAAACGCGGAGGGCTTATGAATAACGATAAACGACTGGAAATAATTTTCAACCACATTAAAAACGGGGTGGAATTTATATCGACGGACAACGTCTTTATCGACGAAACCGTGCGTATCGGCAAACACACGATAGTTTTTCCCGACCAGTACATAAGGGGGAATACCGTGATTGGCAACAGTTGCGTCCTGGACACGGGAAACGTCATTGAGGACAGCATAGTCGGAAACGGCGTAACAATCATAAAAAGCGTGTTAAGGAATGCAAAAATAGGCGATAAAACCACTGTCGGGCCGTTTGCCAACGTTCATACCAACGCCGACGTCGGAAAAGAATGCAGGGTTGGGAACTTTGTGGAAATCAAAAACGCAACCGTCGGACAGCGCGTCAAGGCTGCACATCTCGCGTACGTCGGCGACGTCGATATCGGCGATTTGTGCAACGTCGGGTGCGGCAGTATCTTTGTGAACTACGACGGCAAAAACAAGCACAGAAGTACCGTCGGGGAAAGCGTTTTTATCGGCAGTAACAGCAACGTCATCGCGCCTGTCAACATTGAAAACAACGCCTATATCGCGGCGGGCACGACCGTCACCGTCGACCTTCCGAAAAACTGTATGTGCATCGGTCGAAGCCGCGAAACCGTCAAGGAAAACCGCACGAAGTACGTCAAAAATCAGTTTGATATGAAATACTTCGGCACGGACGGCATACGCGGGATTTACGGCGAAACGCTTTGTGACGACCTTGCGTACCTTGTCGGAAACTTTCTGGGTTATTCCGCGGACGGCGGCAAAGTCGTGCTCGGCAGGGATACGAGGATAAGCGGCGAAAAACTGTCCGGTGCGATTATAAGCGGCATTATCGACGCCGGCGCGGACGTGATAAACCTCGATATAGTGCCGACGCCCGCCGTGTCTTTCGTCACGCGTGAAATCGACGCAAACTACGGCGTTATGATAAGCGCGTCGCACAATCCGCCCGAATACAACGGCATAAAAATCTTTATGAGCGACGGACGAAAACTTTGCCGCATCGAAGAAGCCGAAATCGAAAAACATATCGAAAGCAAGCGAAAAGTCGTCGCAAACGAAAAAGGCAAGGTCGAAAACGGGGCAGCATATTTTGAAAACTACGTGCGGGCGGTGACGGAAATCGCCGACGATTTGTCGGGGCTCAAAGTCGTCTTGGACTGTGCGAACGGCGCGCTTTCATACGTTGCGAAACACGTTTTTGAAAGCCTTAACGCCACCGTGTATTCCTTTAACGACGAAGGTTGCGGGCGAATTATCAATCACGAGTGCGGAGCGACCGACACAAAATTTTTGCGGCAGAAGGTGAAAGAACTTAACGCCGACGTCGGATTTGCGTACGACGGCGACGCCGACCGACTTATCGCTGTCGACGAAAACGGCCGCGAAGTCGACGGGGACGAAATTATTTTCATCATCGCGCGCGAACTTCTGAAAAAAGGAAAACTCAATAAAAAGAAAGTCGTTTGCACGGTTTTAAGCAATATGGGCGTTGAAAGGAACTTAAATTCCATGGGCGTGAGTATGCTGCGCGTGGACGTCGGCGATCATAACGTGCAGGCAGCGATGGCAAAAGGCGGCTACGTCCTTGGCGGCGAGCAGTCGGGGCACATAATTCTTGGCGAGTTTGCGGCGACGGGCGACGGACTTCTTGCAAGCGTGTACCTTGCAAGCACGATAAAGAAAACGAAACTGCCGCTGAGCGTCTTGTCAAAGGTTACGCGATATCCGCAAATCAACGCAAGTTTCGCCGTGAAAAACAAGTCGGAAGTCGTCAGGAATAAGGACTTGCAAAACTACGTTTCGGCAATAAAAGGGGAACTGCCCGAGGGCAGAATTCTGATCCGCGAAAGCGGCACGGAAGAAAAAATCAGACTGACCGTCGAGGCGAAAGACGAAGAAATAATGAACAACGCGTTCAAAAAAATGTCGAAGTACATAAAAGAAAAATTTATGTAAAACAAAATAAAACAACAAGAAAGAAGCAACGCAAAATGCGTTGCTTCTTCCTGACTTAAAGCAAATATATATCAGATTTTCGATATATCGAGTTTTTGGAATCCGCCGTACATTTCCTGTGCGACGTCGTCATAGCAATCTTCGCCCAAAAACAGGGTATAGATTTCGCGCGCCTTTTCGACATAATCGAAGTTGAGTTTTTCGGGGGCGATATCGTGATACTGCACCCACGCGTCGAAGTATGCGTCGGCGTAAGCGGTTTCGAGATTCGTGTAATAAGCGTTGTAGGGCATTTGAAGATAAATCTCGCCGTTTTTGAAAGCCGAAAGACGGTTGAAGATTTCGGGCTTTTCTTTGAGTTGGGTTTTGAGAATATAAAGTCCGCCGGTGTCAAGGACAATCCTTTGAGGATCCATTTTTACGAGTTTTTCAAGGTCGAGCGATTTCTGATATCCCTTGTAGCCGTTTTCGTCCAGAACGTTTCTGATTTTGGAAACGTCGAAGATGGAGTAATTTGCCGACGAACTTTCAATGCCGTGCGTGCCGTAGTTGCTCTGGCAGCCGAGATATACGGTTGCTTTTTTGGAATTGTCGATACCTTCGCCAATGCTCGAAAGATAAGTTTCCGTGTCGGAAATGAACGATAAAAGTTCGTTTGCGCGTTCTTTCCTGTTCAGAATGTCGCCAAGAAGGGCAATGGATTTTTTGACGTTTGCGTCAAACGCTTCCGTCTTGCCGTAACTTAATACCACGACGGGTTTCCCGATTTTTTGCTGTAAATCGTCCATCGCCGCCTTGTCCGAAGTGTAAAGGGAAAAGACGATATCGGGGTTTAGTTTAAGGATCTTTTCGGCGTCGGCAGAGCCTTGCGGGCCGCCCATTCCGCACGACGGAAGGGAATTGAACAAATCCTTGTTGACCATTTTATACGGTCTTATCGAAAGTGTTTTTCCAACGCCCGTTCCGTCTTTATCGACGTCCTCGACGCCGACAAGTTTCGACAAATCGCCGACGTAGGTGTAAAGGCGAAGAGAGCCTGCGCCGATGCATACGACGCGGTTGATTTTTTCGGGCACGGTAACTTCGCGCCCAAGAAGGTCGGTTACGGTTTTGCCGTTTGCGGTGCTTTTGTCTTTATCGCAAGCCGAAAAAGCGAAAAGCGACGACAGAGTAACGATAATCATCAAAAGAATCAAAGCAGATTTTTTCATTTTCAGTCCTCGTATATAATCGTTTTTTTGCCGTTTATTTCAACGACGTCGGCATTCACGTCGAAAGTGTCCTTAAAATCTTGTGCGGTTACGTCATTTGACGGGCATTGGCGCAGGATTTTTCCGTCCTTCATAAACGCGATTTCGTCCGCAAATCTCAGCGCAAGCGACAGGTCGTGCACGATCGCGACGGTAATTACGTTTTTGTCCACCGTAAGTTTTTTGATGAAAGACAAAACGTCCGCCTGATTTTTCACGTCAAGATTGCTTGTAAGTTCGTCAAAAAGCAAAACCTGCGGTTCTTGTGCAAGGGCGCGGGCGATGGCGATTTTTTGTTTTTCGCCGCCCGAAAGGCTCTCGACGTTCCGCATTGCGAAGTCTTCCACTGAAAGGTCGGTGAAAAGTTTTTCCACAACGGACAAATCGTTTTCGGTAACGCCCCATCTGATGTAAGGACGGCGCCCGAGAAGCACCGCGTCGAACGCGCTCCCCGACGGGAAGAAAACGTTTTGCGGGACGTATCCCAGAAGTTTTGCTTTTTCGCGCGGTTTAAGCGACGATAAATCCGCGTCGTCAAGGGTGATTTTGCCGAAAGTCGGAGTTAATAACCCCAGAATATTTGAAAACAAAGTTGTCTTTCCCGCTCCGTTTGCGCCGAGAAGGAAAGTGCATTTCCCCGATTCCGCCTGAAAATTCACGCCGTCAAGGACTTGTTTTCCGGAGGAATATTTGAACGATAAATCAGATATTTTCAGATTCATTCTTCTTCCTCCTTAAAAGTATTGCCAGAAATACGGGGCCGCCGATAAGCGACGTTACTACGCCGACGGGAACCGACGTGCCGAAAATCGGCAGACGTCCCAGAATATCGGATATTAACAAAAGCAGCGCGCCCGCAAGGAACGACGACGGCAAAAGAAATCTGTAATCGTCGCCGACGATGCGTTTCATAAACTGCGGCGCGGTAAGCCCGACAAACCCGATTATGCCCAGAAACGATACGGTAACCGACGTGATGAGCGACGCAAGCAACAGCGACATAATCGTCATAAACCGAGTGTTCACGCCAAGGGTTTTCGCATACGCAATCCCGCCCGACATCGCCGAAAAATCCCAACGCTTCAAAAAGAAGAACAACGTCGAAACCGCAACGACGATAAACATAATAAGGTCGGTTTTGTAGGACGCGCGCCCAAGGTCGCCGAAAGTCCAGTACACGGCGGAAGCAACCTGAGTGTCGCTTGCAAAATATTGAATGAGCGTCGTGCCTGCCTGAAAAATCGCGGATACCGCAACGCCCGCAAGCACTATCGCCGACGCGTTCAGATTTTTAAGCCGCGCAAGAAGAAGTATCGAGCCGGCAGCGATAATCGCCGATAAAAACGAGAAAGTCGAAACGAGATAAGGATTGCTTATCGAAAGCCACGAGCCGTGCGTAGAGTGGAACGCGCCCGCCCCGACGACGATGATTGCAAAGTTCGCCCCGAAAACGGCGGCGTTGCTCACGCCGAGCGTCGTGGGGGAAGCAAGCGGATTTTTCAAAACCGTCTGCATGACAAGCCCCGACACCGCAAGACCGCCGCCCGCAATAAGCGCGGCGATGACGCGCGGAAATCTTATGCGACGGACGATAAGCCGCGCCGTTTCGCTGCCTTTGTTGAATATTGCAAGGAAAACTTCTTTGAACGAAAGCGTGCCGCTGCCGACGAAAACGCTCACGACGAAAAACAAAAAAACAAGCGCGAGAAGTATAAGGATTATCGCGATTTTTTTTGCTCTTACGACGTTGTATTGTTCGCTTACGGAAAGCGTTTTTTCGTTCTTTCTGTTCATATCGATAAAATTATGCAAAAAAAACAGGCGTTTGTCAAACAGTATCTTTGGTTTTGTTCGGATAATTTAATAATAACTATACTTTACCGAACGCAATGTTTGATATGTCGAAATTTGCCGAACAAACAGTATTGACAACCGAACACGTCGTATGATAAAATAACAATAGGAGAACACTATGAATAAAAAAATCGAAGATACAAATGAGAAAATCTACAACGCATTTTCGGAAGTTTTGCTCCTTAAAGACTACAACGACGTGAGGATTCAGGACGTGCTGGACAAAAGCGGCGTCGCAAGAAGTACCTTTTACGCGCACTACAAAACGAAAGAAGATTTATTGAAATCGGTCTGCACGACGATATTTTCGCACGTGTTTTCGCACGTTCTGAAAGAGGAAAAAAGCCACGACTTTTCCCGCTCGTCGATTTTTGATTACAAGCATTTCATAACGCACATTTTTTACCACATAAAGGACGAAAGCCGCCTAATACACGCGATTTTGCTTTCGCAAAGCAAGGCGATTTTCCTTGACTATATGCGGGAAGGCGTCAGGGAGTTTGCGACCGCGTGCGTCGTCAACGGTTTCGTCGATTTGAAAGGATTGCCCGAAAAACTGAAAGTCAGAAGCGTTATCGAAAGTTTCATTCTTATCATCGAGTATTGGAGCGACGCGGGATTTTCGGACACGCCCGAAAAACTTACCGATTACTTCCTGAAACTTAACGTATAAATCTTTAATTGCGACATAAAAAAGCACGCCGTAAAAAGCGTGCTATTTTTATAATAAGATTGTAAGGCAGATTATAATTTACTTGCGGCTTCTTTATCGAGAATCACCGTGACCGACGGGTGCAACTGCAATACCGAAGCGGGACAAGTTTCGTCGACTTTCCCCGAAATCATTCTGAAAACGGCGTCCGCTTTGTTTTTGCCGCTTGCGAGCATAAGGATTTTTTTTGCGCGCATTATCTCGCCGATGCCCATTGTGATCGCGCTTTTCGGGACCTCGTCTATTTGACCGAAAAAGCGGGAATTGTCGCTTATGGTTTTTTCGGTGAGCCATACGCGGTGGGTGACGCTGTCGAAAGGCGTGCCCGGCTCGTTAAAAGCGATGTGTCCGTTGCCGCCGATGCCCAGAACCTGAATATCGACGACGGCGTTTTGAAGCATGGCGGAATACCTTGCACATTCTTCGTCGACGTTTTCCGCCGTGCCGCAGGGGATATTGACGTTTTTCATATCGACGTCGATTTTTGAAAACAGGTTGCGCGTCATGAAGTTTACGTAGCTTTCCTTGTGCGACGCGGGAAGCCCGACGTATTCGTCAAGGTTGAAAGTCCTGACGTCCTTATAAGACGTGCCGCGATCACGATGGTCTTTTACCATTTCCGCGTAAAGCGGCAGCGGAGTTGAGCCCGTTGCGAGCCCGAGCGTTGCGGACGGGTTGTTTTTGACGACTTTGTAAACTTCGTTGAACGCGGCTTTGCCGAATTCTTCGGGAGTGTCAACGATAATTATTTTCATATTTTACCTCGGATTAAATTATACTATTATCAGGCTATCGGAGTCAACACAAAAGCCCGGGTAAAGCATTATATTATATGTTGAGCGCGCGCTGTTGACACCCCGTTTTCGGTATGATAAAATATAACGGAAAGGAATTTTATGGATAACGAAAAAAAGAAATTTGCAGTCATCGTTGTCAACGACAAAAGTGGGCGAGGAAAACGCGCAAACGTCGATAAACTCAAAAAAACGATGCTGAAAACGTACGACGTACGCGTGTTTCATATCACCGACGGCGAAGGGTTTTCGTACGTGCCGTGCGACGTTATCGCCGTATTCGGCGGCGACGGCACGCTCAACTCCGTCGTGAATATGTACGCCGACAAGGAAACGAAAATTATTTACGTTCCGTCGGGCACGCTTAACGAATGCTCGAAAAACGCCGACGGACATTTTGAAATCAGGTCGTTGGGACACGCCGACGAAAAATATTTCACTTACGTCCTTGCGACGGGCACGTTCACGCCGCTCGGCTACAACGTCGATAACAAACTGAAAAGGAAAATAAAAGCGCTTGCGTATATTTTGGGCGTGTTCAAGGAACTGAAAGTTTACAGAATCCCCGCAAAAATTTGCGCCGACGGGAAAACGCAAAATGGCGAATATTCGCTTATTATGGCGATTAAGTCAAAGCAATGTTTTAACCTTAAATTCAACCGCGCTTACAAAAAAACGGGCGGGATTTACCTTTTGACGATCGCCGCGCCGAAGCACGATAAACTCCTTGGACTTATCGAACTTTTCTTCCCGTATTTCAGGGCGTTCTTCGTCGGATTTTCAAAGGAGTATTCGTCAAAGCGGATAAAGTTTTTGAAAATAAACAATGCAAATATCACGATCGAAGGCGGCGCGACGTTCTGCGTCGACGGTGAAAAGCGAGATATGCCGCAGTCGTTTAATATTGCGGAATCAGGGCTTAATCCGCCGATTACGGTCATATCAAAGCGTTGTTTTGATAAATTGCAATAAATAAGAGGTGTCTTATGCAAACACGAAAGGTCAGAAAAGCCGTTATCCCGGCAGCGGGGCACGGCACCAGGTTTATGCCGATCACGAAAAGCGTCCCGAAAGAGATGCTCGTACTTGTCGATAAACCCGCAATCCATTACATTGTCGAAGAATGCGCCGAAAGCGGCATCGAAGAAGTCGCGATTATAGTCAGCCGCGGCAAGGAAGCAATCGAAAGATACTTTACGCCGACCTTAAACGACACGCAGGAACTTAAAGCACTTCTTGAAAAAATCAAAATCACCTTTATCACGCAGGAAACCCTGAACGGGACGGGCGGGGCAATATTGCTTACGAAAGACTTTGTCGGGGACGAACCTTTTGCGGTGCTTTTCGGCGACGACGTCGTCGTGAACGACGTGCCGTGCATAAAACAACTTATCGACGCGTACGACGAAACGGGCAAAACGGTTGTCGGCGTGCAGGAAGTCGAAAACGAACTTGCGGTGCTGTACGGCGCAATCGAAAAGGGCGAGTCGCACGGACGTTTTACCGAGTTTAAGAACCTTATCGAAAAACCCGACATAAACAATCTTCCGTCAAATCTCGTGAGCCTTGGACGTTTCGTGCTGTCAAACGGGATTTTCGGCGCGCTGGAACAAACGCCGATGCGCGGGACGGAACTTGTTCTTCCCGAAGCGGTCTCGACCATTGCAAAGACGGAAGGCGCGGTCGCTTATACCTTCGAAGGGGCGCATTACGACATCGGAAACAAGTTGGGGTATGCTATCGCCGCCGCCGATTTCTCGCTTGCGCGATTCGGCGACGACTTCAAAAAACACGTAAAAACTATTTTGTAGTATTCTTTTTAAGAACCGTTATAAAGACGTCGCTTTTGCCGTAGTTTTTGTTGAAAGCGCCGTCTTTTTTGTTTGCCGAAAATGCGACGATGCCGCTTTCAAAAACCTTTACGCAAGCCGCCGACGCGGGATATTTTTCGATTTTTTCAATGCTTACGGCGTCGTACGAATACAACGTCACGTGTTCGCCGTCAAAGAGCGCGATTCTCCCGGACTCGTCAAAATACGGCACAAGCGTCGTTTCTGAATCGTACGTGCGCGTTATCACTTCGTCAAGGTGCGTGCAAAAAAGCGAGAGCGTCGTTTTTCCGTTTTGCGACGATACGAGCATAAGGTTTTCGCCGTTTTTGAGAATTTTCGTAAATCCTGCGGTCGGGAGTTGTTTTTCAAAAGACACGACGGCGTTTTCGTCTGCGGTAAACAAAAACTTTTCGCCGTTTTCAAGGTATATTCCCGCAAATCCGCCGTTGAAAGGCAAAATTTCATCGATTGTTTTTCCTGCCGTTTCGTCGGACGACAGGAAACCGTAAAAGTCCGAATACCTAACCTCAACATAACTTTTTTCAAGGTTCACGAACATATTGACCGTTTCGTCCTTTTCGTAACACAGGGCGATTTTCGGGGACGAAAGATATATCGACGACGATTTTTCAATCGCTCCGTCGCTGCCGATAACCCGTACGGACAAGGAAGAATCGCTTGTCGTTATCGAAAGAAGTTTTCCGTTTGTTTGAAGGTACAGCGTGCCGTCGACTTCCTTTTCAAAAACCGTTCTGTTGATTACGACAAGGTCGAAATTCATTTTGTACAACGCAACGTACGAGTCGGATTTCGTAAGGACGAAAAACCCGTCGCCCGTGATTTTGGACGAAAGATAATATTCCGCACCGTCGCCCGACAACGTTACGGTTTTTTTAAGGGTAAGATTTTCGTCGACAAGGGCGCACGCGACCGACGGCGCGGCGGTTTTCACGTCGTATCCGTTTGACGAAGTGTCGAAAAAGACGTATGCGGTTTTGCCGAAAGTATGTACGTTTTT
>OCLD01000163.1_pt1 | contig 17259 bp, 10 predicted proteins | sample 1495911 | NCBI WGS metagenome assembly OCLD01 (sample SAMN03418271, study PRJEB22391) | human gut metagenome | biome: human-gut; feature: organic feature; material: feces | host: Homo sapiens | place: Tanzania | collected 2013-01
GTACTCGACAGAGACGGCAGAGTGTCCAAAAGACACATTGCCGTTTTTTTTTTTTGTTTGTCTTACCCTTCTGATAAAGAGCAGGCAGATGCTATTGGTAAAGTAGCTGACCCTAAAAGAGCAGGCAGATGCAGAAGGCCAAGCATCTGTGCGTGTGCGGATGGGCGGATTGCGCAGGCATTGTTTGCATGCCTGTTTCGTTTGTCAAAGATGAGGATGGCAAACATCGTTAGCTGCATGCAAACACACAAGAGGAGCATCTTCCTGTTTTCACGTCTGAACGTGGAAAGGAACATGCTCCTCTTTGGCTTGTGATATTTGTGAAATGAATGAGCTTGACACAAAAAATGTCACAGACTCATTTTCTTGATGATTTCCATGCCGCGGCGAATGGCGGCCTCATTCATAGGTATGAGTTTGTGGTGACGCTCAGGCAACGCCTTGTGCAATCCCTTCACCACGTCGTCCACGCTGGCTATTTCGCGCACCTTGAGAAGGCCGCCAAGCACAAGCATGTTGAACACCTTTGAGTTGCCGCTCCGTGCAGCCTCCTCCATGGCGTCAATGCGGTAGACGTTGATGTCGTCGCGCTTGGGCGGCTGTATGATGGAGTGTCCGTCATAGATGATGGTGCCGCCCGGCTTCACCGAGTTTTCGAATTTCTCAAGAGAAGGCTGGTTGAGCAAAATGGCTGTGTCGTAGCTGCTGATGATAGGCGAGCTCACAGGCTCGTCGCTGATGATGACGGTCACGTTGGCTGTGCCGCCACGCTGTTCAGGTCCGTAGGCAGGCATCCAGCTCACTTGCTTGTCTTCCATTATTCCGGCGTATGCCAGAATCTTTCCCATAGAGAGGACGCCTTGTCCTCCAAATCCTGAAATGATAATTTCTTCTGTCATGGTTGCCGAATGTGTTATTTGTTGTCAACAGTGTTCTTCAAGTCGCCCAGCGGATAGTATGGGAACATGTTGTCCACCATCCATTGGTTGGCCTCTTCTGGTGTCTTTTTCCATCCTGAGGCGCAGGTGGATACTATCTCCACGAGAGAGCACCCCTTCTTCTGAAGCGAATTCTCGAATGCCTGGCGAATGGCCTTCTTAGCCTTGCGTATGTTAGCCACAGTGTTCACAGCTTGGCGCGTCACGTAGCATGTGCCTTCAAGGTTCACGGCCAAATCGGTGATGTGGAGCGGGTATCCGTGGAGGTCAGCCTGGCGTCCGTAAGGGCAGGTGGCTGTTTTCATGCCCATGAGCGTGGTAGGCGCCATCTGTCCACCAGTCATGCCGTAGATGGCATTGTTGATGAATATCATGGCGATGTTTTCCCCGCGGTTCATCGCGTGTATTGTCTCGGCTGTGCCTATGCAGGCCATATCGCCGTCGCCCTGATACGTGAACACCAATTTGTTTGGCCAGAGCCTTTTCACAGCTGAGGCGCATGCAGGAGCGCGTCCGTGGCTGGCCTCGATCCAGTCGACATCGAGATAGCGGTATGCGAACACGGCGCATCCTACAGGGCAAATTGCAATGGTGTCCTCTTCCATTCCCATCTCTTCGATGATTTCGGCCACAAGTTTGTGAACGACGCTATGGCTGCATCCAGGGCAGTAGTGCATGGGGGTGTCGTTCATCAAGGCAGGCTTGCCATATATCTTGTTCTCAGGTATAATGAGCTCTTCTTTAGTCATGATGCTTTGTGTTTAGAGGTTGTGTCATTTCATCCAATATCCCTTTGGCCAATGGCCGCTGATGCTTTCTCTTGCCATCTTCTTGAAGTCTTCAAGCACGTCGGTTGGTGAAGACACCATGCCGCCAGAGCGTCCGGAGTGGAACACTGGCGCTTGGCCTTCTGTGGCAAGCCGCACATCCTTGATGAGCTGTCCTTCGCTCTGTTCGACACAGAGTATCGACTTGACCTGTCCGGCCAGCTGGCTTATTATCTTGTTAGGGAATGGCCATAGAGTCTTTGGACGCAGCATGCCCACCTTGACGCCTCCTTGACGGAGCATGTCGATGGTCTTCATGCTTACACGTGAAGATATTCCGTAAGCCACGATGAGGTATTCGGTCTCGTCGTCCACGTTGTAAAGTTCGTAGTCCACTTCCTCTGCCTCTATCTTGCGGTATTTCTCAGCCATCTTCTTGTTGCGGTCTTCCATGGCCTGAGGCTCAAATTCCAATGTCGACAGCACGTTGTATTTGCGTTTCTTTAGTCCGATGCCATTGGCAGCCCAAGGACACTGGGCGGCAATCTCCTCATCGGTGCGGCGTGGTGTGAAAGGAGGCAGCTCCACCTTTTCCATCATCTGGCCTATGACGCCATCGGTGAGGATGATCACAGGAGTGCGCCATTTGAAAGTGAGTTCTTTGGCCTTGCCCATGCTGTCGGCCATCTCTTGCACGCTATTTGGTGCCAGGACGATAAGGTTGTAGTCGCCGTTGCCACCGCCATACACAGCCTGGAAATAGTCGGCCTGTCCAGGCTGTATGGTGCCGAGTCCAGGTCCTCCGCGGCCCACGCTCACGATGACGCCTGGCAGTTCGTTGCCTGCCATGTAGCTCAGTCCTTCCTGCATCAGCGCAATGCCTGGAGAAGAACTTGATGTGAAGGCGAGTTTGCCTGTGCATCCGGCTCCGTAGAGCATGTTGATGGAAGCCAGTTCGCTCTCAGCCTGCAACACCACCATGCCAGTGGTCTCCCAAGGTTTGTCGATGGCAAGTGTCTCGAGCACCTCGCTCTGTGGTGTTATAGGGTAGCCGAAGAAACCGTCGTATCCGTAGCGCACGGCAGCCTTGGCGATGACTTCATTGCCTTTCAGCAATACAATATTCTTTTTGTCGTCCATCTTTAATCCTCCTTTTTTCTATAAACAGTGATGCATCCGTCAGGGCAGATGATTGCGCAGCTTGAGCATCCGTTGCATTTCTCCCAGTCTGTCTGCTCAGCGTAGTTGTAGCCTTTGTGGTTGACAGTTGCGCTCAGTTTGACAAGATTCAGTGGACAAGCCACCGCACAGAGGTTGCAGCCTTTGCAGCGCTCGATGTCCACGACGATAGCTCCTCTCATTTTTGCCATGTTAGTGTCCTTTCTATTGTTTTGTTTATTTGTGTTCTGTTTTTGCGGATTGAGGCCTTGAGGCCACAGTTGCCGCAGGGAAAGCCGCAGAGGCGGCAGAAGGCCTGTGAAGCCTTTAAGGGTTGAACCTTTCCTTGCTGTAAAACTCAATGATGGTCATGGCCATGCTCCGCAGTTCCACAGCCTCAGAAGACGGATTGAGCTTGATGGCCTCTGCATAAGAGTCGAGGCATGCTTTCCAGTCCATGCGGGCATAGGCTTCTTTGCCTCTCTTTATCCACTCTTGCTCAGAAGTGTCATTGTGCATCATGCTTTGTTCTTTGAGTCGTTTTCTCTGATTTCCACTCTTCTTATCTTGCCCGACTGCGTCTTGGGCAATTCATCGACAAACTCCACGATGCGCGGATATTTGTAGGGGGCGGTCGTGGCCTTCACGTGATTCTGCAATTCCTTCACGAGGTCCTCGCCAGCCTTGTCTTTCCATTCTTTGCCGAGCACCACTGTGGCTTTCACAATCATGCCTCGTATGTCGTCTGGCACACCTGTGATGGCGCATTCCACCACGGCAGGGTGTGTCATGAGTGCGCTCTCCACCTCGAAAGGGCCGATGCGGTAGCCCGACGACTTGATCACATCGTCGGCTCTGCCCACATACCAATAGTAGCCATCCTCGTCCTTGTAGGCAATGTCGCCTGTGAAGTAATATCCTTCATGCCACGACTTTCTGGTGGCTTCTTCGTTGCGGAAATATTCGCAGAAGAGGCCCACCTGCTTCCTGCCGTCAACACGGAGAGCTATCTCGCCGTGCTCGCCTGTGGCAGCCTCGGTGCCGTCGGGCTTGATCAAGTGAATGTCGTATTGAGGCATTGGAAGGCCCATAGAGCCTGGCTTTGTCTTTATCCAAGGCGTGGTGGCTATGAGGCATGTGGTCTCAGTCTGTCCGAAGCCTTCCTTTATCTCAAGTCCTGTGACTTGAAGGAATTTGTCATAAACGGCAGAGTTGAGGGCCTCTCCGGCTGTGGTCACATGCTCCAGCGAACTGAGGTCAAACTTGCTCAGGTCTTCCCTTATCATGAAACGGTAGATTGTGGGAGGCGCGCAGAAACTTGTGATGCGGTATTGCCCAATCTTGGCAAGGATGTCTGCAGGTGTGAATTTCTCGTGGTCGTAGACGAAGAGCGTCGCGCCAGCTATCCATTGTCCGTAAAGCTTGCCCCATGTGGCTTTGGCCCATCCTGTGTCTGCCACCGTGAGGTGCAGGCTGCCTATGTGGAGGTTGTGCCAGAATGCAGCGGTGCCTATGTGGCCTATGGGGTATGTGTGGTCGTGTATGACCATCTTGGGCTGTCCTGTAGTGCCTGATGTGAAATACATCAGCATGTAGTCTTTTGCTGTGGTCACTCTTTCGCCTTCATATTCATCTGCGGCTTCCACGCCTGCGTTGAAGTCTTCCCATCCTTCTGGCACCACAGGACCTATGCTGATGCGATGCTTCAATGACGGGCAATCAGGGTAAGCATCGTTCACATGGCGGAGTATCTCGTCATCGCCGCATGTGATGATGGCCTTGATGTCGGCGCAGTTCATGCGGTACACAATGTCTTTCCTCGTGAGAAGGAATGATGCAGGTATGGCGATGGCTCCTATCTTGTGGAGGGCCAGCATGGTGGTCCAGAACTGGTGGCGGCGTTTCATGATGAGCATCACGAAGTCGCCCTTGTCAATGCCCAACGACTTCAGGTAGCTCGCTGTCTTGTCCGATTCGCGCTTTATGTCTTCAAATGTGAAGCGCAGCTCTTCTCCCTTGTCGTTGCACCACAGGAGCGCAAGGCGGTCGGGTGTTTCCTCTGCCCATTGGTCCATCACGTCGTAGGCGAAGTTGAAATCGTCCGGTATGATGAATTCGAAGTTGTTCTCAAAGTCCTCTTGCGATGTGAATGCCGACTGCTTGAGAAACCTGTCCATTATGATATTGCCCATATTATTGATGTCTTGTTTATTCGTCGTGAATTATGTGCGAAAGGTGATACTTGTCTTATTGCACAGTATATGCACAGTGTGTGCTAAATGTCTGTGCCTGTTATGATGTGCAATATGCACACATGTGCATTTGTCCCTTTTTTTCGGCTTCAAAATTACCAACAAAATAGAATATGGACAAATAAAAAACATGTAATTATGAGCATTTTACACAAACATCTTTTGAGTGTGTAAAAATGTGACTTGTAAACTGCACACCACGAAAAAAGATGTGTAAAAATGCTTTTCCTCGACACTGCACACTATGTTTTTTCTCGTTAGCTTTCCTTGTATCTGCAAAAATGTTTATCTTTGCAATGCTTGCTTCATGGCAGAATACAAGATGAGGCGACAAGAACGCATGAGATTATGAGAATATATATAGAAGACAATATAAAAGATGTGAAGGGCGAAGAGCTTGACAGGCTTGTGGCTTCCCTGCCAGAGTGGAGGCGTGAAAGAGCTATGGCCTACCGCCATGAGCAGGGCAGGAAAGAATGCGCTGTGGCATATGTGCTTTTGTGCCGTGCTTTGCGTGAGGAGTATGGGATATTTGAGCAGCCATCGTTTGTGATAGGCGAACATGGCAAGCCTGCATTGGCTTTCGATGCTTCATCGCCTTTGCAGCCTTGCCTGCCTCATCATCAGTCTTTCTCATCTTATTCTCCTTCATCTCATTCTCCTTCATCTCATTCTCCTGAATCGTATTCTCCCGAATTGCATTCTCCTGCAACGGACGCTTCCTCTTCATGTGTTTCTGGCCATTCCTTTCGCATGCCGCATTTTAACATCAGCCATTGCAAGGTGGCTGTGGCGTGTGTGGTCGCTGATGTGGAGGTAGGCGTGGATGTGGAGAGGATAGGGCGATACAATGATGCGCTGGCTCGTCATGTACTCAATGATGAAGAGTATGGCCATGTGGTGGCTTCTGACAATCCGGACCTCGACTTTACTATATTATGGACACAAAAAGAGGCCATCGTCAAGCTCACGGGGCGTGGCATTGACGATGACCTGAAAAATCTCCTTATTAAATATAATAATGTGTCGTTGACCACTGAGGTGCATGCCGACAAGGGGTATGTGCTCTCTGTGGCGCGCTACCTTTAGCGCATGCCGCTTTCCTCTTTGTGGTTCTTTTCTCTCAGCTTAATCCTTCTATAAGCCCGTCGACGATGGTGATTCGTTCTGCTTGCGGCGATCTGTTCAAGCCTGGCATGCGCATGATGTTGCCAGCTATGGCCACAATCATTTCGGAGCCAGTGTTGATGACAAGGTCGCGTATGTTGATGGTGAAGCCTGTGGGACATCCATACTTTGTAGGGTCGGCTGAGAATGAATACTGTGTCTTGGCTATGCAGACAGGGTAGTCTTCGAGGCCAAGCTTCTCTATGCGCATGAGCATCTTCTCCGCTGTCTTGCTGAAGGTGACGCCGTCAGCGCCATAAATCTTTCTTGCCACTTTCTCAATCTTTGTCTTTATGTCGTCGTTGTCGTCATAAGTGAGCGTAAGCGGTCCTGAAGGTTTCTTCTCTATAGTGTCGATGACAAGCTGTGCCAGTTCTTTGGCGCCTTCGCCGCCTTCCATGAAAGCGTTGTTGGCAGCGAAGCCCACACCCATCTTCTCGCAATGGCTGCGAAGCATCTCCACCTCTTCGTCAGTGTCTGTGGCATAGCGGTTGAATGCCACCATCACGGTTTGGCCGAAGCTCTGCATGTTGGCTATGTGGCGGTCCAGATTCTTGCATCCCTCCATCAGGCCATCAGCGTTAGGCTCTTTGATGTGTTCGATAGGCACGCCGCCATGCATTTTCAGTCCCTGTGTCGTTGCCACGATGATGGTGAGCTTGGGGGTCAGTCCGCTCTTGCGGCATTTGATGTTGAAGAACTTCTCTGCTCCGAGGTCTGCTCCGAAGCCTGCCTCTGTCACCACATAGTCGGCGAATGTCATTGCCATGCGTGTGGCTATGATGGTGTTGCATCCATGCGCTATGTTGGCGAAAGGACCTCCATGCACAAACGCAGGAGTCTGTTCGGTGGTCTGCACGAGGTTGGGATGAATGGCGTCCATGAGCAATACGGTGATGGCTCCGTCCACGCCCATGTCTTTCACGCGGAATGGCGTGTCGTCCACCTTGATGCCAACAATGATGTTGCCTATGCGCCGGCGCAAGTCGTCGAGATTCTTTGAAAGGCAGAGCACAGCCATAATCTCTGATGCTGGTGTAATGTCGAATCCGCTTTCTGCTGGTATTCCGTCAGTCTTTGCCCCAAGTCCTGTCACCACGGTGCGCAGGTTGCGGTCGTTGATGTCGAGCACTCGCTTCCACAGCACTTCCTTCAGGGCAAAGCCTTCCTCGCGGTGCTGATAAATATAATTGTCGAGCAAGGCTGCAATCATGTTGTGAGCGGAAGTGATTGCGTGGAAGTCGCCTGTGAAATGGAGGTTGATTTTTTCCATAGGCAGCACCTGTGCGTGTCCACCGCCTGCCGCTCCTCCTTTCACGCCGAAGCAAGGTCCGAGTGATGGCTCTCTCAGAGCGCACACAGTCTTCTTGCCAAGCTTGCTAAGGCCAAGAGCAAGGCCTATGCTCACTGTGGTTTTGCCTATGCCAGCTTTTGTTGGCGTTATGGCTGTGACCAGAATAAGATTGCTTTTTTCCACCTTCTTCTCGTCGATGAGTGTTTCAGGCACTTTGGCGATGTATTTGCCGTACATCTCAAGTTTGTCAAGTGGAATGTCAATCTTGCTTGCTATCTCCTGAATGTTGCTCAGTTTGCATTCACGAGCTATCTCAATATCTGTCTTCATGAATAAGTTTGATTATATCATCAATGAAATATAGAACTTGTGGGATTGCAAAGTTAGCGTTTTATCTGTTCATCTGCAAGGAAAAAGTTTCTATTTGTCAAAACGGGCATGAAAAAAGGACGCAAGGCCGTGTGGTCTTGCGTCCAATCATATCATTTGTAAAGTGTGTTATTCTTATTTGAGGATAACCTTCTTTGTTGCGCCGTTCTTGTAAGTGATGATGTTCACACCCTTGACAAGAGCATTGACCTTAGCTCCTGCAGCGTTGTAGATAGCTGCTATTTCAGCGTCAGCCGACTCTTCGATGCCATCAACGCCTGTAGTCTCCTTCTGGCTGTTTGCGCCGAAGTACTGGAGGCGGAAGTTGTCGGCCTTGAACCAAGAGTTGCTCTGGACCTTGATTGTGATGTCCTCACCTTCCTTCACCTGGAAGATGACAGTCACATCCTCACCGATGTTCTTGTCGTTTGCTGTCTCGACAGCGTAACCATAAGCTTCTGCGCCTTCTGCGTTGCTCTGTGCGCTCACGTTGATGGTGTTGCCCTTGTCTGATGCTACGAGAACAGTCAGTTCGTATGTTCCTGCAGGAAGAGCCTTGAGCGACTGTGACACGTAGAGGCCGCCCTCTGGGATATTGTCAGTCCATGTGTTGAACACCTTGTTGTTGCTTGCGTTTTCAACATGGTATGTGTCATTGCTGTTGTCTGCAGCCTGGGTGTCCTTTCCCTTGTTGTAAGACCAGCCCTTCAGGCCGTCCTCTTCATTCTCGAAGTCAGGGTTGACGATGACGCAAGTCATGTCGATAGCATTATCGTCAGCAGCGCCTGTAGTGTCAGGTATTCTGAAGAGAGCAGCTGCTGTATTCATCTCTTCTATGAGAGCGATGATGTCTTTTGTAGCATACTCGTCAATGTTGTCAGCCTTTGCTTGAGCTGCTTCGTAAGCGGCCAAAGCCTTGTCTGTATGGATTGCTCCTTCCTCTTCTGGCGCCTTGTCGAGTGCGTCTTTAGCTGTGCTGAATGCAGTCATTGCTTCGACGTTGGCCTTCATGTCAGCGACAGAGTTAACTGCTGTGTTGATAGCTGCATTGATTACCTCAGTGTCAGAGCTGCTTGCAGCTTCCTTGGCTGTCTCTATGGCTGTCTCGGCATTTGTCTTGCCTGCAGCATTCATGTTGTCGATGTTGTCATTCATGTAAGCCTCAGCCTCTGCTACTGCTTCGTTGAGGCCTGCCTTCAGCACGTCGTTGTCGATTGCGCCGTTGTACTTGACCTCAAAGCTGTACCAAAGCACCCAGCTGTTGCCGTTCATCTGGCTTGCCTTAACACCGAATGTGAGGTCGCCTGCTTCTGTGAGCACAGTCTGCACCGACTTCTGAACAGCGTCTGTGTATTCGTCGTTGTTGAAGATGTCGTATCCTGCCTTCTGGTTGTTTGGAACGTAAACGCCGTCAACGTTTTCCCATCCCTCAATCTCTGTATTTGAGACAAGGTCTGCTATATTGACAAGAGCTGTCTTGTTTAAGCCGGCAAACACTGAGGCCTCTGGCTTGTAATCTGGGGCGGCAGCGTTTGCGAGGTTCTCAGCGTTGCCTGCGTTGCGGAAGAAGCCCTTTGTGGTGATGGTGTATGTGCCTGCAGGCATTTCCTTAAGTGTGCGGCTTACCTGGAATGGACTCTGGTTCCATACCTCAGCTGTGCCATACTGTGTCTTGAAATTGCTTGCATCGCCGTAAGACCATTCCTTGTCTGGAACATTTCCACCTGCCAAAGCACTGGCATTGTATGTGTAGGCGAGCTGGCTGTAAAGAACGGAGATGTCGAGACCGCCTTCTGGCACTTCACCGCTTTCAACAGCTGCGTCGAATGCTTCCTGAACGCCTGTCTTGATAATGCCAGGGAGAGAAGCTATTGTCTCATTGATTTTCTCTGTGTTCCATGTTCTGTCGTTGTATGCCTTTTCTGCTGCGTCGATGAGGTCTGCCAGCTTGCCAGACACCTGTGACACTTCCGCATACTTCTCATCAGCAGCTGCAAGAGTCTCGTCCTTGAATGTGGCGAGGTCTTCATACGCTTTGACGTTGGCCTTCACGATAGGGAGAAGGTCGTTGATAGCCTGTGCGGTAGCTGTGTTTTCCTCTGCGTCTGAACTGTTGTCAGCAATGAGGTCATCGCCTTTGCTGATAAGCTCGTTGAGCTGCGATTCCAATTCTGTGTTGAAGATCTCGTACTCATACTCCTTGGCCGACTTCACTGATGCCTGGAGCGCAAAGAGTGATGGGTCGATGTCCATCTCGCCTGAGTAGTAGAGGGAAATACCGTCAATGAAGAGGTGAGGCTGGGCAGCGGAACCTTTACCAGCAGCTTGGTAGCCCATGGAGAAATTGCCTGCAGTCTCTTCTGTGAGCTCAAACTGGATGGTCTCTGTTGTCCACTTGCCGCCTGGGAATGAGACGGTCTTGCCGTAATGCTCAACACCTTCGTTTGACACGAAGCCCATGAGGTTCTTTGCTATGTCTTCCGCATCCTTTGAATTGTAATAAGAGATCTCAAGAGTGTATTTGCCCTTAGGAAGGCTCACGCTCTGTGTGTAGCTTGCAACGCCACTCCAGCATGAGACAATGCCGAGCACCTTGCCCTCTGTCTCTCCATTAGAGAGGTCTTTAGGACCGACGAAATCCTTGCCGCCGAGGAAGGAGTTGCTGCCTACAGAGAAAATGCCTGCGGCACGAGAGTCCTCACCCAGGTTGCTTGCTACCCATGACGAGACTTCCTGCATGCCACTATAGTCAACCTTGTTATCCTTCTTGTCCTTAGCGTATGTGCAGATGCCATTGTCATCAGGAATGGCATCGTTCTCATCAAAGTGCGCATTGCGGAAGAAGAATGCGGAGAGATCCTTTCTGTCGTTCTTGATGCTTACTTTAAGGGCATCGATGGCATTCTGCACGTCTTCGAGAGTGGCGTTCTCGTCGTTGTAGACGTCTGTGGCCGCTTTTGTGCTCACACCATAGAATTCAGCCTGTTCAATAACCTCAGCGAGCGTTTCCTTCAGTTTGTCAACCTCTGCCTTGTTAAGTGGTGCTGGGTCGATCTCTTCCAGCGTGATTTTGTCGTAGAAGATGTGCGGGCAGTTTGCTGAACCTACATTGCCTGCCACGTAGCCTATGGAAACCTTGCCGTTGACAGCCTTGTCGATTTTGAATGTGACTACGTCTTCAATCCATTGGTCAGCGCCAGCAGGATAGTTCTTTTTAGTTGACATGTACGACTCTGTGTCGGATGCGATGAATCCGAAACGATTGGTGATATCTGCAGCGCCTGCTGTGTTTTGCAGTATGGCTGTAAGCTTGTATGCTCCAGGCGTGAGTGACACGTCCTGAGTGTAGTAAGCCTCACTGCTCCAAACACTGACAAGGCCCAAGCCTTGTGTTGAGCCTTCTGGAGCGTAAGGAGCATAGAATGTGCCGCCAAGACCCACGCCTGTAAGCTCGCCTGAGTTTTCATCATTGTAAGTGAAGATGCCTGCAGCTTTGGCATTGGCTCCGTCTGTTCTGTCAGGAGTCTTGATGTTGTCAGATGGTATGTTGGCTGTCCATCCTGTGATAGGCTGAAGGCCAAAACGGCCAATGCCATCAGCGCCGGCGCCTGCATCTGGCATGTCTTTGTCGTAAGTGTAGATTCTCTCAATACCGCTCAATGGAGCGTCTGCTGTGAAGTCAGCGTTCGTCAGCGGAATGTTCCTGATCACTGTGTATTCTGTTTGAGCAGATACAGTGCTGACACCCAACATGAACGAAGCTGTAAACGCGAACGTAAATAGATTCTTCATACAGTTAGTTGTTAATACAAAAAAGTTAATAATTAATTCAAATAAAATTCAGTTTTTATGCTTCTTGCTATTTATGCTTCTTGCTATAATACTTTTATTTATATTGGTTGCAGGGTTTCTTGCTTATGATATAGTTTGTTTTTTTGAAAATTATCTTTCACACTATTATAATGCCCTCCTAAACAATCTTTATTATATCAGTTGCAAAGAAACGAAAAAGGAGCGAAACTTCAAACGTTTCACTCCTTTTTTGATGATGTTTTAAGATTATTTTACATTATGATGGTTGAGATTGTTTTTATCACAACATCTTTTTTCAACTTTATTTCAACATCTTGATTGTTTTAATCTTGCCGTCAGCGGTCTTTGCGTTGAGCATGTAGATGCCGTCGACAAGGGTCGAATGCTTTGCAGTAGACATCACGCTTCCCATTGGGCAGGTATAGGTCATCACGCTGACACCGTTCATGTTTGTCACAGTGACGTCGACCACTTCGTCGGCATCGATGCCGTTAATGCCTGTGATGAACTCCTGATACTTCTCTGCGTCGCACTTCACATAGAGAATGCCTTTTGCGATGTCGCTTGTGTCCCAGTAGTTGTATGAAGGAAGTTGTGGGAGGTCGAAGTTGAGCGTGCCTGTGATGTTCACTGTCTTGGCGTCGGTCCACACATAGAATATGTCTGGAGTGTTCTCATCCTTGGTGAGGTTTTCCAAGTTTGCCTCACTGATGAATGGTGCCACGGTAGCTCCGGCTGTGAGTTTCAGAGTGCCGATGTTGGTCAGGTAGCTGTTGCCTGGAGCAGATGCGCTGGCAGCAGATTTTCTGAGGCCGACAACGATTCTTGACGCAGCGCCGAAGGTGACGTTCTTGCCATTGAAGTTGATGTTGCCTGTGACAGCAGTGGCGTATGATCCAGGCTGAATCTCACCGTTGATGGTGAATGAGCTGTTGGTCATAGGCTTGCCTGCCTTTGTGGTGCCTGAAAGCTTTGCTCCTGCATTGACTGTTAGTGAACCGCTGCCCAAAGTGGCTCCCGACTTTATGAAGAGTTCGCCACCGCTCACTTTCACTGTGCCTGAGTTGGTCCATTCGCCTGATACGGTCATCTTGCACGAGCCGATCTTATCGAAGTTGCACTTGTTGCTGCCTCCTTCATCATGCATTACGCCATCGAAGGTGAAGTCGCCTCCTATCTCCTTGGAGTTGCCCACTTGCCATGTGTTGCTTCCGTTGACGGCGGAAGAGTTTTGGAAGTTGGCTATAGGATGCAGGAGAGAGCCTTTTCCTGTCAGTTTGCCTATCTTGAATGTCTTGCACACGTTGCTGACCGAGCAGCCGTCGGCAATGTCGAGAGTGCCATTGGCCAAGCCCGTGGTGGCGTCGAGAGGCAGGCAGATGTTCTTTGTCACGTGCTTGATGGTTCCTGTGAATGCGGACCAGTTGCCTGACAAGCGCACTCGCTGCACGGTGTTGCGTGGCACGATGGTCAATGTGCCGCCGCCTGTGAGCTTGTTCCTGTAGGCTGTATAGTATACGCCTGTCAACTGCCATGTGCCGCTCTTTCCGCTTGGAACGTTTATTTCATGCGTGGTGGCTTGCGCATCATCCCATAGAGTGCCATTTTGAATTTCAACAACCTTGGCAGGATCGCCAGCCTGAGCTGCAACAGACCCTCCGTTGATGACCAGTCGGCTGAGGCCAGTGTTTGCCTTCTGTGTCTTCAGGCATCCGCTGCCTTTCTTTGTGAGAGTGGTGCCGCTGATGAGAGCGTCCATCACGAAATCGGCTGAGGCATTGATGACACCGCCATCCTCGCCCACCATCTTCATGAGCGAGCCCATCTCCACAGCTGCAGAAGTCTGTAGCACAGCTCCGTTCTCCATGGTGAACTTGTCGGCTGTCTTTGTGATGCCTCCAAGGTTGCCTGTCTCGTTATACTGGTTTGAGAGTTGTGACACTTTGGTGACGCCGCCTTTCAGGTGGTTGCCGCCAGTGTAGCTGTTGCTGTTGTTTATAGTGACCATGCCTGTGCCTTCCTTGGTAAAGGAGGCTGCGCCACCGATATAGCCATTGCCGTTGAAGACGTAGCCTGCTGTGTTGCTCACGGTGAAGGAGTTAGGGATGACCTCTTCGTCGATGTTGACGGCCTTTTGTGCTGCTTCGTCATTGAAAAGCACATCATCGGAATACACGAAGGTGGTGGCTTCGGCCACATCATTGTTCATGATTGTGAAGTTCTCGTCTCCTGCGAAGTTCCACACATTGCCCACGTTGCCTGTCCATGTCACCTGTGCCGCATTGCGCAATCCGTAGATTTCGAGCACGAGTTTGCCATCTTCCACATAAAGGGCTTTCTTTGTGGTTGCGAGTCCTTCGATGATGATGTCGTTGACATCTCCTTCTATTTTGTCCACATCTCCAAGCACATACTTGCCTGAAGCCATGGTGTTTTCGCCATCTGCTTTGTGGCCTGTGAGCTCAATGACAGGAGCCAGATATTTAGGTCCGGCTGTTGTCCAGGCTGTGCCTGTCTTCTTTTCCACTTTCAGATACTTGGTGTTGATCTTGTCGGCATTCAAGCCATCGCTGTATAAATCTATGGCAATGCGCGAGCCGAATCCAAGATAAAGGGAGTCGGTGGTGATGTTGCCCATGGAATCCTCGTCTCCTGGACGGATTACGGACGCGTAGTCGGCCTTGATGCTGCGGAAGGTGCCACCGTTGGAGTTGAGTTCTGCAAAGCGGTTGAGCCATAGTGGCGAATTGGTCATTGTGCCGTCGAAGTTGAGTGTGCCGGCCCAGATGTTTGTCTCGCCAGTGTGTTTGAAGTTGGCCTTTGGCAGGTTGAGCACGCCGTCGCCTTGTTTGATGAGCCGTGCTTCACCGTCGAGTCCGCCTCCTGTGACATTGCAAGTATAAGTGGTGTGTGATATCTTATAACTGCTTGCTGTGGCTTCGCTTGGAGCGGAGCCTTGCACCCATGTGGGCACGTTGAATGTGACGATGTATGGCTTTGCTCCGTCCTCGATGCTTATGTTGGTGTTGTCATTGTCAAAGACAAGCACATGCTTGCTGTCGAGGCTCTTGCTTATGGTGCCGCCATTAGCCACTTCTGTGCGTCCGCTTGTGGTGAGAGGTGGAGGGGCTATGGTGATGTTTTCAAGTTGTCCGAGGAAGTAGCTTGTGTGCGGGGTTTGGTTGTATCCGCACATCTGCCATACCATAGAGTTGCGGTACTGGTGGTCGTGCCACAATGTGTAGTTGCGGTATTTTGTCTGTGTGGGAGTGGAGTATATGCGTATGTTGTTGTCGGCTGTTCGCATGATGATTTCCTCGCGCCAGTCGCCGAGGATGTCTCCCTGATAGCAAGGAGTGCCCTTGGTGTCGTTGTTGGTCAGAGACCCGGCACATGTGTATATAGGTGTCCAGCTTCCATATTTGATGACAGCGCCTTCGGTGTTCTTGCCATTAACGTAGTTGAATGTCTCAGAACATAGGTCACCGTCCCAGTATATGCGGAAGTTGGTGCATACGCCTGTGGCATCCATGCCTGGCACGGCATTGTTGGTCACGGTGCTTATGGCTCCTTCTTTGGCAGAGCATCCGAGCGAGCCTGGAAAACTGTTGGTGAAGTTGCCGCAGATGGCGCGTCCGTCATCGCTGCTTGATTTGAATCGGTGGTAAATCTTGCTTGTTGTGGCATCACGGTAGTTGTTGCCAGGGTCGTCTTCGTTGCAAGCGTAGATTTCGAGTCCATGAATGTAGGGGTTGAAGTCGCTGCAGTGTTGCGAATCGCCGTGGCCCAATCCTGTGGTGGACAGTCCTTTGCCGTTGTCATCTATGACCATTGAGCCGTATACTATCTCATCTCGTCCGTCGAGGTCAACGTCAGCTATGCAGAAGTTGTGGTAGCCCTGTCCTTTCCATGGACCGTTGGAGTTGTTGTTCCATCTCCATCTTTCCACCAATGTGTGTGTGGCAGGGTCAACATCAAGCGCAATCATCTTGTGGCGCGTGTAGATGCCTCTGGCCAGGAATATGCTTGGCTTCTTGCCATCGAGATAGGGCGCGCCAAAGAAGTGCTTGGAGCCGCGGTGCCCGTTGTCGTATTTGCTGACGCCCCATGCCTTGTTGTAGTCGGTTTCTCCTTCTTCAAGCAATGGAAGCGGATATTTGATGCACTGGTATGGCTTGCCTGTCTTGCCGTCGAGGTAAACAAGGTATTCGGAGTTGGTCACCACAAACCAGTTTATGCCGCCGTTAGTGGCGTTGCGCACATTCACAGAAGGGTTGCCTACGGTGTAGGTCGTGCCGTCGGCCATGTGTATTACAGTGCCGTCTGTGGCGCGCATCACAGCTTCGGCGCATCCGTCACCATCCCAGTCGTAAGCAACGATGTTTTGTTCGTTGTTCTGGAAGTCGCCCATGTTTGGACCGCAATTCACCCACCACAGGCGAGTGCCGTCTTGCTTGAGGCATTCGAAGATGCTGTACTCGCCGTTGTATCCTTCGCGTGGGTATCCTGCATTTGCCTCGCTGGCATTGTCAAACTTCATAAGAATCTCGATCTCTCCGTCGCCATCCACATCTGCGCAGCAGGCATCGTTGGGTATCAGTGTGCTTTTGATGCCCTCATGCTTAAGCTTGATTTCTTTGTAGCTTGATTCCCATGGGGTGGCTGACTTGGATGCAGCCTGTTCCTGACCGCGCACTACAGCCTTCACAGTATAGGTGCTTGTGGCTGATCCTGCTGCGTCTTTGAAGTTTGACACTGAAAGCGGCGTGTCGTTGATTTGCACTCCATCGCGATACACATTATATTTAACGTCGTAATATTCTTCACCGAGGATGCGCCAACTGAGGTAAACGCCTCCGCTCACCTTCATTGCCACCAATCCACGGTCTAACTTGTCTGTCTGTCTTTGCGCAAAAGAGCTTGAGGCAGCTAACAAGAGCATTACTGATAAGAATACTTTCTTCATGATGTAATACTGGTTGATAGTTAAGTTATAAGTTAGTTGTTGATCAAATAAGTTAGTTGTTAATTAAAGATTTGTGCAAAGATATGCAAAATAAAATAAAAATGAGGCGAAATGTGAAAACATTCCGCCTCATGTGAGATGATTTATTGCAAATGGCATGAAAAACAATGCCGTTGCATGGCAATTTACTTAAGTAGGTGTTCAAAATTATTTTATAATATCAAAGTAAGCCGCTTTCTTATTTGTCGCACACTCTCTCGGTCATCTTTTCCTTCTGTTTATCATTCACTATGCCCGCATAGCTCCATCAAACAGAAGAAAAATCTGCCTCAAGATAGAGCGCGTCAAATATAATTATGAGCACCTACTTGTTGTAATATTTCTTGCCGTTCTTGATTATTATGCCTTTGGCTGTAGCGTCGTTGCCTGCCTTGACACCTGAGATTGTGTAGGCATCCGTTGTCTTTGCAACAGCAGGCTCAACAGCATCCACGCCTGTCCGAGCGTCGCGGGGCGGATTTTTGAAAGTTTCTGC
>OCLD01000165.1_pt1 | contig 17209 bp, 16 predicted proteins | sample 1495911 | NCBI WGS metagenome assembly OCLD01 (sample SAMN03418271, study PRJEB22391) | human gut metagenome | biome: human-gut; feature: organic feature; material: feces | host: Homo sapiens | place: Tanzania | collected 2013-01
GTGGTTATGGATTAACCAAGGTGTTGAAATATATATTAGAAAAATCAACCGAATTGCGCTATGGAATCAAAGATACAGACTGTTGAGGATGTTTGCCACGCCGTTGTCATCCACGGTAGTGGTGACGATGTCGGCAGAAGCCTTCACCATGTCGCTGGCATTGCCCATAGCCACTCCTGTGCCGGCATGGCGTATCATGCTGATGTCGTTGCCGCCATCGCCGAAAGCCATCGTGTCGGCAAGGTCGAAACCGTAATGGCGTATCACGGCATCAATGCCGGAAGCCTTGTCTGTGCCGCTTGCCACGCAGTCGGCAAAGTCGGGATGCCAGCGGTTTTCATTGCAGTGGCGCAGTATGTCCGTCATGATATGCTGGCTTTCTGCCTCAGTGAAGAAGGCGATTACCTGCATCACCTGGAATGATAGAGCGTCCTGACAGTCATGCAGTTCCGGTCGCTTGACGTCGAGCAGTTCGAATACGTCAGTCACAGAGTCTGGAATGCCTTTCGGAGCCACGAGTATGGCCTTGTCATTGCCGGCGTACACCACTGCCTTTCCTGTCTTTTTCTGCTCTTCTATCATGCGTTCCACGTCCTCCTGCTCCACGGGGCGGGAGAATATGACGGTGCCGTCCTTCTTCTGGCAGTGGGCGCCGTTAACTGATATGATGCCATCATATTCCAGTTCGCCGAGATTGTCGATGAAAGGGATAGGTCGTCCGGTGGCAATCCATACCTCCACGCCTTTCTCCCTTATCCTATGTATGGCTTGTATGGCGGATTGAGGCACGCGATGCGTCTGGAAAGACACCAGTGTGCCGTCGATGTCGAAGAATATTATCTTTGGATTTCTTGCGTTGTCTGTCATGTTTTTTGTCGTTATTGATTACCCTGTATAGTATTTCGTCTGCAAAGGTATATACTTTTTGCGGTAAAAACAAAATATAATTCTGTTTTTACCGCATAATGATGTTGATTTCTCAATATTTGATTCTTTTTGACAAGTGGAGTCTGGGAATACGCTTTACAGGCTTTCCATCCTCTGCATAAACTCCTCTTTGCTGATGCCGAGCAGCGTCATGTCGCGTTTCAGTTGCGGACAGGTCTCATTGAAGAAAACCTCCTTGCGGTGCGCCATGATGCGGTCGCGGGCTCCAGCGGTGACGTAGTAGCCCATGCCGCGCCGCTGATAGATGATGCCGTCGCGCGAAAGTTGCTCGTAGCATTTCACGGCGGTGTTGGTATTTACCTGTAACAGCGTTCCATATTCTCTCACAGACGGTATCCTCATGTCGTCGGAATAGGTGCCGGCAAGGATTTCATCCATCATTCGGTCAGCCATTTGCAGATATATCGGTCTGTCTTGTGTAAACATAGTATGCAATTTCTTTCAAGGATGTCAAGGTAAGTGCCCGGTAAGAGCACTTCCTTAACTCCTCATTTTCAAACTAATAACTAAAAAAGTAATCTGTATGACCTATGCTATCATCTTGTTGCAGAAACGGCGGTAAGCCCAATAGTAGGCTCCTATGATGGTGCCGAACGCAATGAGATAGAACGTGATGTTGCCCATCACCTCCGGATCGACGAGAAGGTGCACTGAGTATGTCTTGTTGGAATAAACCAATGGCAGCATCAGGCTCGTGAAAATGATGGAGAGGAGAATCAGCACTCCGATGAGCAGCAGCGTCGTCTTGATGAATGACATGTTGCGGAAGAATGTCGAGCCCAATGTATATACGGCATGGAACCAAAGGAATGACACTATGCTGTGGGTCAGAACAATGTAGCCTGGCTTGCTGTAGTCGTAATCACTGAAACTGGAAACGAAGACATCGGAGAAATAACTCAATGTCAGCGACCCCGTAGTGAAGCGAAGGCAGATGTTATAGATTGCCTGTACCACGTCAGCCATGATGAGGGCGCAGAGGAACATCAGCGAATAGCCTACCACTCCGATTATCCATCGGGCGATGAACTTGTCCCTGTTGTTTGCAGGAAGCATGAGAAACTGGATGGAAGAGGCGCGCGTCTTGAGCGGACTCATCATCTTGCTGGCGCTCAAGACCATACAGATGAAGAGTGCTATGTTTGCTATGGTGATGGCTGCACTGTAGCTTATGCGCAGCGTATTGCTGAGGTCGGTGTATGTTCCGGCGCAGATGGTGGAGAAAAACAGGAATATTGCTGCCATTACCATGGTGGAGAAGAAGATGTTTTTCTTCTCTGTGGTGATGGTGTGGAGGATTATTTTCTTTATCATATCGCTATTGCTTGTTTGTTAGTGGTTGATGTTTGCCTTGCCGTTTTTTGCCTTTGCCTGGCTGATTCTGAGTGAGCTGTCGTCGATGTCCGCCCTGCCGCTGGTGTCTTTTGTCAGATTTCTGACGGAGCCTTTGAGTTCAGCATCGCAAGCGCCTGATGCCAGGATGTGGGCATTTCCGCAGTTTCGGAAATAAATGTCGAGGTCACTCTTGCCTGATGACTGGATATCCACTGTTTCAGCATTGTATATCCCGACTTTAATATCGCTCAGTCCGGAGGTGGAAAACTCTACTTTCCTGCTCTCAAGGCGCTTGATTTCTATATCGCTCTTGCCGGAAGCCCTAAGGGAAAACTCGCCTTGGCTCTTCACTCTGTGTGCTTCAAAGTCGATAGCACCGGCAGAATGTATCTCATTGAGGTACGGAGCGTGGACTGTCACTTTGATGTCATAGTCGAAAGCCGTGTCTATGGCATCCTTTATGCCGTGGAAAGTAAAGGTCCAGTTGTCCTTGGGCTTGTCGTCATTCTCTAAGATATTCCCATCGAACGAGACTTGGAGGAGAGCGATATTCAGAATGCCGTCAGTCACTTCTGTTGACACCTTGGCATCCAATGCCTTGTCGGCTTCGATTTCCACATAGCAGGAGTCGTCCACTATGTATGTCACGTCCATTCCGCCACCTATGCTTATCCTGTCGAAATGGTCACATGAACGTGTGGTTTTGACGATTTCGCCAGACAGTTTCGTTGAATTGTTTTCCTTCACTGTGATGGTGCACGAACTGAAGAGCACCAATGCGAGGGATGCCACAAGGGCTAATGTAATGGAAACGGTTCTCATAATCTGTGATTGATTGCTGCATTAAACAATAATTCGATGTTTACATTCGTCTCCTTGTCATTGCTGGAGGTGCGATGGGCTATCGTGGCGTTGCCCTGAAGGGTAGGCTCCTGATAGATGACTTCGCTATCCGGTGTTCCAGGTGCTCTGAAGTCGAATGTGTATTTGCGGGTCAGTTCCTCGTTGGAAGCATTGAGCAGGAGGCGGTCATTGTCGATGATGATGATGTGGTCGATGAGAAATTCCACGTCGTGCACCTGATGCGTTGAGATGACAATCACGCGGTCATCGCTCATTGCGCTCGACACCACCTTGCGGAACTGTGCCTTGCTCGGTATGTCGAGTCCGTTGGTAGGCTCGTCCATCAGCAGATGCTTGACGCCGGTGGCAAGGGCAAAGCTGATGATCACTTTCTTCTGCTGTCCCATAGAGAGGCTGGTGAGGATAGGATTGCCCGTGATGTCAAACTCATTGAGGCATCTTCTGAATGTCTCATTGTCATACTTGGGGTAGAAACTGCCGAGCGATGCGCTCCATTCTGACAGTTTGATAGGCGGAAGAGTGAACTCCTCATTTATGATATAGAAGTCTTCCAGCGTCTCCTGTCGGCGCTCTATGGTCTTCACCCCGTCGGCTTTGATGCTTCCGATTTGCGGTTTCAGCAGTCCGGCGATGAGGTAGAGTAGGGTGGATTTGCCGGTTCCGTTCTTTCCCAGCAGACCATATATCTTGTTCTCATTCAGCGAAAGGCTGAGGTCGGTGTGGATATTGTGCCTCGATTTTCCGTAGGCAAATGTCATGTTTTCGATTTGTATCATACCTTAATTATATATTATAGTGTTATTGTTTCTGTCGTTTCGTTGTCTTTTTGTGTCGTTGTGTGATTCTGTTGTCGATGCTTTGAATCTCCAATAATATTGATTCGATGGCATTATAACAGTGTACTAATGTTGTAGTACACTGCAAAAGTACAGTTATTCCATAATACTTGCAAGAAAATACCGAAGAAAATGATTTGGAATTAGTGTTTTTCTTTGATTTTGTAATATGGAGATTGCAAAAACGGAAAAGAGGTATATAGACTTGCTTATGGTCTATATACCTCTATGTTATTGAGAATTATAAGTATGCGGTCAGAATTATTTTCATATTTTTGACCATCAACTTATTGTATTATTCGTCGCAACCGAAGAGAGGGTCGTCATACTTCACCATGATAGGCTTGTCGTTTTCGATCTTCAGGATTTCGGCAGGAACGTACTTCTTGTCCACTACAAGGCGGAACATATTGTCACGGAACCACTGCTCTGTCATGATAGCGCAGCCATTCTGACCGTGGGCGGTGCCCCAACTGTTCTCCACCTTCCACTTGAGAGGGTTGCCCTGCTTGTCGAGATCCACTGCTGTGAGTGTCATGGCGTGTGCAGACATGCTCTCGAATGTAGAGATACGCTCAGCCTTATTCATTGGGAAAGTAGTGTTGAAGAGAGTAGCGTAGTCGAAGAGATCTACGTCCATGAGACCTCTTTCACGGTCCATCTGAGGAAGGTCGTAAGAGCTGTACATCTTGGTGTTGGCCTTCAGGGATGCGATAGCTATCTTTTCGATGTCCTCCATCGGAAGGTTGATGTAGCGCCAGTTGTGTCCATCATAGACGTGGCGGTCGTGCTGCACCTCATATACCTTGTAATAATCGTGACGTGGGTCGTTCATCAGCATGGTGTATTTGCCGATCATAGGGTCGCCAGCCACTTCCTTGTAGAATGACTGTGGAGTGTAGGTCTTCTCTTCACCGATGATCTTGCCAGTCTTGTCGCGGTGAGCATACTTGAATTCCTTGACAGGCTCGCCCAATGTCATAGAGAGGATGCGGTAAACCTCAGCGAGCATCTCTGTCTTTCTTGCTTCGATAGTGGCTGGCTTCTTCTTGCCCTGCACCATCTTGCGGAGCTCCAAGCCAAATTCGCGAAGCTTTGTGGAGATGATCTGACCCTGCAGACGAGAGTTTTCTGACTGATAAGTCTCTGGCATCACGCACTTTGGCACGAGACCGTACTTTGCAGTGAGGTCAATGATACCGCAGAACGTGCCGCCGTCATTGAGAGGAGCCTTGAAGAAGAACTTCACTTCCGGGTCTTCGATGTCCTTGTTGGCTGTGTTGATCGCTCCCTGCAGGAAGAGATTTGACTTCTCCAGCTGGTCGAAGAAGAAGGTGTAGTCGTGTGAGAACTCCACTGCGAGGGTGTCTTTGTGCTGACGAGCGAAGTCAGAACGGAGCACATTCATGCTGGTAAACATCCAGCAGCGTCCGGAAGACTTCTGGTTGTGGATGCTCTGGCTTGTGGTCTCCACGCTGAAATGATTGTCAACGGGACCCTGCTTTTGTGGGTTCTTGGCAAGGTTGTTGATGTTGTTTGAAGCTATTGCATTTCTCAGAGCCTGCTGTGTCTTGCAAGTCTTTTGGCTCTGCTCTATCTTCTGCAGCATCTCAGGAGAGATACCGCCAGCCTTGGTCTGTGCATTTGCAGACATGGCAAACAGGGTAAGGGAAAGTAAAAGGAATGATTTCATTGTTTGATTTTAAATGGTTTAATATTAGATTTTTTTACAAGGTGCGTCTCATTGACGCAATGTTGGAATTGTATTCTCTTGAAATTCCGATGCTTCTGCTGTCGTCCGTAGAAACGGTAATGGCAGAAACCGAAACGGAAATAATGGAAAGGAGAGGCTGAGGCGGGAATTGTTGCATCCCGCCTGCAGTCTTATGCGTTTTCTTCAGCGATCGCGGCACGAAGCTTTGCCTCCAGTTCGTCGCAGAGTTCTGGATTGTCTCTGAGCACCTGGAGAGATGCATCGCGACCCTGGGCCAGCTTGGAACCTTCGTAAGAGAACCATGAACCGCTCTTGGCCACGATGTTCTTCTCCACTGCAAGGTCAAGGATTTCACCCACTTTACAGATTCCTTCACCGAACATGATGTCAAATTCGCAACGGCGGAAAGGAGGAGCTACCTTGTTCTTTACCACCTTTACCTTGGTAAGATTACCGATTACATCCTCACCATTCTTGATGGCAGAAGACTTGCGGATATCAAGTCGCACGGAAGCATAGAACTTCAGAGCGTTACCGCCCGTAGTGGTCTCAGGATTACCGAAGGTGATTCCTATCTTTTCACGAAGCTGATTGATGAAGATACACGTGGTATTGGTTTTTGAAATCACGGAAGTCATCTTGCGAAGAGCCTGCGACATGAGTCTTGCATGCAGTCCCACCTTGTTTTCTCCCATGTCTCCTTCGATTTCTGCCTTAGGAGTAAGGGCTGCCACAGAGTCGATTACGATGAGGTCTATGGCAGAAGAAGAGATGAGCTGATCAGCAATCTGGAGAGCCTGCTCACCGTTGTCTGGCTGGGAAATGTACAGCTCATTGATGTCAACGCCGAGCGCTTGAGCGTAGAAACTGTCGAAAGCGTGCTCAGCATCGATGATTGCTGCTACGCCGCCTTGCTTCTGCACCTCTGCAATAGCATGGATGGCGAGAGTCGTTTTACCGGAAGACTCCGGACCATATATCTCGATGATTCTGCCGCGAGGGTAACCTCCGACGCCGAGGGCTATGTCAAGACCGAACGAACCGGTAGGTATCACGTCAATTTTATCCACATGATTGTCGCCGAGCTTCATGATGCTGCCCTTTCCGAAGTCTTTCTCTATCTTGCTGAGAGCAGCCTGAAGGGCTTTGAGTTTAGGATTTACATCCTCTATTTCTTCTTTTTTAGCCATTGTCTTTCTTTCTGTTGAGTGTGGGTGTGACTTATGTAGTCACATTCCTTTCTTCTATATTAGAATCAGAATGTCGTGGTAAGCCACACTCAGGAATTATGAATTATGAATTATGAACTATGAATTATACACTTAGTCCACTTCCAGATTCGCATTGAATATCTCGTGCCAAGGCAGTCCCTGCTTGTTGAGCTGCTCCATGAATGGGTCTGGATCAAACTCTTCCACATTGTGAACACCAGGCTTAGACCATATTCCCTTGCAGAACATCATAGCTCCAATCATGGCAGGAACGCCGGTGGTGTAGCTTACGCCCTGCATTCCAGTCTCGTTGTAAGCATCCTGGTGCTTGCAGTTGTTGTATATATAGTAAGTCTGTTCCTTACCATCCTTGAGTCCGCGGATGCGGCATCCGATGCTGGTCTCGCCGTCGTAGTTCTCTCCAAGCTCCTGAGGATTAGGCAATACCGCCTTGAGGAACTGCAGAGGAACGATTTTTACCTTTGCATTGCCAGTGCCGTCAGCCAGTGGAGCCTCGTATTCCACCTCGTCGATGCGTGCCATTCCGATGTTCTGGATCACGTCAAGGTAAGTCAGATACTGCTGTCCGAAGGTCATCCAGAAGCGTGCACGCTTGATGGTAGGATAGTTGATCACGAGAGATTCGATTTCCTCATGGTGCAGGAGGTAAGACTCGCGAGGACCGATGTTAGGATAATTCAGCGGCATGTGGATCTCCATAGGCTCGGTCTCGATGTATTTTCCGTTCTCATAGTAGAGACCTTTCTGGGTAATCTCACGGATATTGATTTCCGGATTGAAGTTTGTAGCGAAAGCCTTGTGATGGTTTCCTGCGTTACAATCCACGATGTCGAGGTATTGTATCTCGTCAAAGTGATGCTTTGCAGCGTAAGCAGTGAAGATGCTTGTCACGCCTGGGTCGAAACCGCAACCGAGTATAGCGCAGAGACCAGCCTGCTCGAAGCGCTCGCGGTAAGCCCATTGCCATGAATACTCGAAGTGTGCTTCGTCCTTAGGCTCATAGTTTGCAGTGTCGAGATAGTTGCATCCGCAGGCCAGGCAAGCGTCCATGATGGTGAGATCCTGGTAAGGGAGGGCAAGATTGATGACAAGTTCAGGCTTATAGTCGCTGAAGAGGGCTTTGAGTTGCTCTACATCGTCTGCATCCACCTGTGCTGTCTTAATCTCATTCTTATATCCAGCCTTATGTATAGCATCGACAATAGCGTCGCATTTAGCCTTTCTGCGGCTTGCAATCATAAACTCTGTGAATACGTCAGCATTCTGCACTATCTTGAATGCTGCAACTGTAGCGACGCCACCAGCGCCAATCATAAGTACTCTACTCATTTTCTATATTCGTTAATTGTTATTTTCCAGTTATTGACCAGCCTGTAGAAAGACTGTAATGTGATAGTATGTGTTCACGCTGCGCAGTGTTGCGCTTGCGTGGTGTCTGTATTACGCTTGCGTGATGTCAGTGTCGCGCTTGCGTGGTGTTGGCGTTAATACTCGCTTTTTATCTCGTCAGCTCTGATTCCCAAAGCGGACATCAGGGAGTAACCGAGGATTTCCTGTCTGAAATTGCCACCTGCTATAGGCTGCATTGCAAAGACAGTGATTCTCTTTTCATCGTCAGCGTCGCGGAGAGCATGCTTAAGCTGGTCGATCATAGTGCCGTCATCACAGTCGGAAATAATCATTACTCTGCGTACATCCTTATGGTTTGCGGCTGTCTTTACTATGTCGATGATGAATTCGTCCTTGCTTATCACTTCCTCTACAGCGTAACTACTCATGACAAACTCACCGAGATTGTCCTTGAAAGCTTTGCCATTGAGATTGTTGGAGAAGTCGGAAGGCTGGAAATTCTTCATTTCTGTCTTGTCTTTGCTATGGATGAAGATCACCTGTGATTCGTTTTCCTCCTTTTCCTTGATGCCTCCGTCGAGGGCGATGCAGTCTATCCAGTGAGCGAGGTCAGCCTGTGGGATGTGTCTTCCTATCATTCTCTCGAAATTGACTATCAGGTCGAAGGCTACTTTATCCACGTAGTCAGCATCCACGATGATGATATTCTCGCTCCAATGTTCTAAGTTCTTCATTGTTTGGGTGTATAATTATCGGGTACAAAGTTAATAAAAGAAAATGATTCCACCAAATAAATAGTAATGTAATTCAAACCTTTTATATGCAGAAAGCCACGCTCCCTTTTCTGTAAGGAGCGTGGCTTGCATTATTTATAAGTCCCTTTCCAGGAATACCATGTAGTTATTACGTCACAAAAGCATAGTTATTGCATTGCAAAAGTTCGTGCCAAGTTAATTTTTTTACCGTCACTTAGCAAGGACGTGTCTTTGGAAGGTTGAATACATCCTGCACTTCCTTCATAGCTTCGGCAGTCATTCCGTCCGGTTCGCTGCCCATATTGCGTGCACACATATAGATATTTGCGGCTTTGCAGAGCACATCAGTCTGGTCAAAGGCATCCATGATGTCCTGACCTACAGCCACTGTGCCGTGCTTTTCCCAAAGTACCACGTCGTGCTTCTTTATCTTTTCGAGAGTAGCTTCAGCCAATTCTACGGAAGAAGGCAAACCGTAAGGCACGATACCTATGCCGAGAGGAGCGAAAGCCAATGTCTCAGGAATCATAGACCACAGTACGCGTGTCATCTCATCGCCTTTGAGGAAGCGCTGGATGTGTGACATAGCCACCAGTTCGATAGGGTGGGTATGGAGAGTAGCCTTATAGCATGAGCCAGTCTCAAGGAGATAGTTCTGCAATGCGAGGTGAGTAGGGAGCTCTGAGGTAGGCATTACAGGTTCGTCAGCAATGATTTCGTAGCTTGCGCAGTCGTCGCAAATGCGCACGATAGAGCCATTTTGCATAGGCCAGCGAGCGAGATCGCGCATTCGCTTGCCAGTTCCTTTGCAGTAGAAATACTTACCCTTGAGCTGTGGAAGCTCCATACCGATTTGCTTTACCGGTGCAATGGCAGGCATAGCCTTGCATTCCTCGTCCATAAACTCGGTGACATTGACGGTGATATTACCGCCATTACGCTCAGCCCATCCCTTTTGCCAGAGGTAACCAGTCACCTCTGCAATCTGATTGACTACGGCTTCAAGGCCTGGGCGTCCTTCTAATATACTTTTCATAATTAAAGTCCTCAATCCCCCAACTATGGGAATAAGCCTTTATAGTCCCGCAGGATGCGGGATCAAGCGTCGGGGGAGTTAGTTTTTATTGTTAAAGTTTTTTCTTTTTCCTTTTGTGAAATACCAGTAAAAGCATCGCTTTCTGATGGCATTTACCATGATTGCGGATGGAGAATCAATAGTTGTCTCCGTAGCGTTCCTTCGTGATTTGCTCCAGACTCTTTCCACGTGTGTCAGGCATACCGATGAGACCCACGATGAGAGAGATGGCAAGGAGGGCTATCATGCAGTAAGCTGCGATGGTAAAGCCTTCGCCATTTTCTCCATAGATGTATGTGAATACCAGTCCCCAGATGGCAGAAAGACCACGTACGATGAAGAACATGAGACCCTGAGCGCCAGCGCGGAACTTGGCTGGGAATAGTTCAGAACCCCAAAGGGCATAGAATATCTGCACAGAAAGACCGCTGTTGAGACCCCAAAGAATTACGAAAGCCCACAGTGTAGCCATGCTATTCACACCCACAGTAACGACGAGAAGCCATGTGGAAAGTGCGAAAACGAGTCCGAGTACATACACCAATCTATGGCTTGTACGGTCGAATATGCGTGAGAGTCCGAGCGTTACTACCACCACGATAAACCACTGTATGCAGTTCATCCAGTTGGAATACTCATTGCTTACGCCACCTGCTGTCTCGCAAATGCGTGGAGAGAAGAATCCCATCACGCTGGCTACGAGGTTCCAAGTGAGGTAAATGGCAGCAAGGAAAGCTACGGTTCTTACTGCTACCTTATTGGTAAACAGTACTTTGAATGCCTGAAGCAGTCCGGTGTCCTCACCTTTTGCCTTTGATTCAGCCTTTGATGCTTCAAACTCAGCACTCTCTTCCAGTTGGCGTTGCAGATTCCATGCTATGAAGGCAATGATGAAGAGGGTGAAGAATACCACTCTCGAACTGAACACATTGACCTCGGAGACGTTGCTCATGTCTGCTCCACAGAAAGCGGCAGCGCTCTGTACCCATCCGAAAAGCATGCCTCCAGGAGCGAAGAACATACCCATCAGGAGGATAATCATAGGACCTACAGCCCATGACATCTGTGAGATGCAGATGTTTCGACCGCGGTTATTGACTTCAGAACTCTCAGAGATGTAAGTCCAAGAGGCAGGAACACCAATACCTACAGATATGCCAGTGATGAGGAAACCAGCGAGAAGCATAGGGAAATTCATGGCAAGCATCACGATTACTACGCCAAGCATATAGACGAGAAGATTGTATGTGAAGATAAACTTACGTCCGAACTTGTCAGCGAGGAAGCCGCCGATGATAGCTCCTATGGCAGCGCCGAGAGCGTTGGCGCTGAGTGCATTGATCCATCCGAGGTGCATCTCTGTGAGTCCGAGATACTCCTTCCAGAGAGTGATGCCACTACCACCTGCTACGATGGCTCCGGCATCAAGATAATTATTGAGAGATACCGCAATGGTACTTTTCAATGAACTTGTCTTACTCATCTTATTATATAATATGTAAAGAATGAAAAGTGAATAGAGAAAGCATGGTAATGCTTCCCGATAAGACAAGGACCATGCGGACAAAATGTCTGAAAGCATAATCCGCTGTCCATCATTCACTTTTCATTATTTGAGTATATTACCTCTTGCTTGTCACGTCAACGACATACTGGTCGATGTCATTGATGAAGTCCTGACCTACAGGTACGTTGTTGCGTACGCAGAATTCGTCATAGACAGCCTGCCAAGGCATAGCCTTCTGCTCCTCGATGAGGGCGAGAACCTTGTAGCCTTCGCCAGCGAGTTCGAGACGAGAGATTGCCTCACTTGGCTCAAGAAGAGCGCGGAGCATGCACTTCTGTGCGGCGCGTGAACCGATAACGTAAGCACCGATACGGTTGATGGAACCATCAAAGAAGTCAAGACCATAGTGTACACGGTCGAGAGCGCCGGCACGGACGATTTCAAAGAAGAGCTCCTGTGTAGGGTCATCCATGATGGTAACGTGGTCGGAGTCCCAACGTACTGGGCGTGAAACGTGGAGCATGAGTTCCTTGAGGAAAGGAAGGAGTGCTGAAACCTTGTCTGCTGGAGACTCTGTAGGGTGATAGTGACCTGTGTCGATGGTCAGAAGTTTGTCGTTTTGAGCTGCATAAGCGGTGTAGAAGTCGTGTGAACCCACAGTGAATGACTCCAGACCGATACCGAATACCTTGCCTTCGATGCAGTCCTTCATCATAGGCTGCTTCTTCTCGAAGATTTCATCGAGTGACTTCTTGAGTGTGTTGCGGTAGAGAGCGTGGTTTACGCTGACGTCCTTGCATCCGTCATGCACCCAGAGGTTCATGATACAAGGGTCGTTCTGCGCCTCGCCCATCGCGTTTGCGATGTCACGGCAGCGCTTGGTGTGCTCCACCCAGAACTGACGTATGCCCTCGTCAGGATTGGCAAGAGAGAGTGATCCTGACTTAGGATGAGAGAAAGAAGATGAATTGAAGTCGAGGAGAGTGTTGTTCTCCTTAGCCCAGTCAATCCAAGACTGGAAATATTCTACGGTAACCTCGTCGCGGTCAACTACCTTTCCCTTGAAGTCACCGTAGATTTCGTGAAGGTTGAGGCGGTGGTTACCAGGGATAAGAGACTTAGCCTTGAGGATGTCCTGACGGAGTTCGTCGATATTGCGTGCTGCACCAGGGAAGTTGCCGGTTGACTGTATGCCGCCAGACATTGCGCCAGCCTGCACCTCGAAGCCCTTTACGTCGTCTGCCTGCCAGCAATGGAGGGAGAGGTGGAAGTCCTGAAGCTGCTTGAGTACCTTCTCTGTGTCAACACCGATTTCTGCGTAGCGCTCTTTCGCTACTTCGTAAGCTTTTGAAATAAGTTCTGCTTTCATATTAGTTTAGTTGTATAGTTAATTTGTTTTATTGTTGTATCTTTGGTTATGTGTCTGTCCGAAAACGAAATTACTTCTGACGTATTATATAAGAAAGGTATAGAGATAACGCTCCGAACAGATTATTATTGCTTAGCCTCTTGCCTTTAATATCGCGAGATACTTCACGTAAGCGGCATCCCATATCTCCTTGTCGGCAGGAGAGAAGCGCTTGAGGTTGAGGCTGTTTGCTATCACTTTGCGCATATCCCAGAGGTCTTTCACCTCTCCGGCAGCCTTTGCCTGCACCATGATATTGCCGAGGGCAGTGCCTTCCTGCGGACCTGCGAGCACTTCCACGCCGCATGAATTGGCAGTAAACTGATTGAGATTGTCATTCAGCGAACCGCCTCCGATGATGTGGAGCACCTCGATAGGGAAGGAAGCCATCTCTGTAAGGTAGGAGAACACCTGGCGATAGCGGAGCGCAAGGGAGTCGAATATGCAACGGCATATCTCTGCATAGCCCTGTGGGACGTGCTGATTGGTCTCCTTACAGTATGTCTGAATAGCGTCAATCATAGAAGACGGATTTGCGAAGCAAGCGTCATCAGGATTGATAATGCTCTGGAATGCAGGCTGCTTCATAGCCTCTGCGATAAGTTCTGGATGGGATTTCGGAGCATCAGTCCATTCCTTGCGGCAGCGTTCGTAGAGCCACATTCCGCAGATATTCTTGAGGAAGCGGGTCGTGCCCTCTATTCCGCCTTCGTTTGTGAAGTTTCTTTCGTAAGAGATATGATTGATGATAGCCTCCTTTGTCTCTATTCCCATGAGTGACCATGTGCCAGAAGAGAGGTAAGCGAACTTCTCATTCTTTGCAGGAACGGCAGCAACGGCAGAGCCAGTGTCGTGTCCAGCCACTGCAATGACAGGGATAGCGCCGTAGCCAGTCTGCTTCTGCACGTCGGCAGTGAGGGCACCTACGAGGTCGCCAGGATTGACCATTCTGCCGAATTTGCTCTGAGTGAGACCGACGGAAGCCAGCAGACGAGGGTCGAGCTGTCTGGTGCGAGGGTCAAGGAGCTGTGCTGTAGAGGCGATGGTGTATTCGCATACCATATTGCCAGTGAGCATATAGCTGAGTGCATCAGGGATAAAAAGTATCTTCTGAGCATTCTTTAGAGCAGAATTGCCAGCCCTCTTCATGGCGTAAAGCTGGAAGATGGAGTTGAAATTCATAAACTGGATGCCGGTGACGTCATATACTTTCTCTTTTGACATGACGTTTTCGAGGTAGTCGTCCATAGCGTCGAAGGTGTGAGGGTCACGGTAAGCGATAGGCTGGCTTACGCTTCCATCCTCAGCCACGCAGACAAAGTCCACGCCCCATGTGTCGATACCGATGCTCGTGATGCAGAGGTCTCTCTGCTTAGCCGCTTTCAGTCCTTTGATGATTTCAAAGTAAAGCGCATAGATGTCCCAATAGAAATGACCGTTCGCTTCGATAAGATTGTTGTCAAAGCGAGTTAATTCTTCCAATACGACCTTGCCTTCATCGAGAGTACCCACGATGGTACGTCCGCTTGTGGCTCCAAGGTCAACGGCAAAGAAATATTTCTTATCCATTAATGTAAGGTTGCAGTTTTATGTAGTTAGTATTAAAATTTCCGGCAAAGATACAAAATTATCTGCAAAGAAAGTGTAATCTTTCACATTTTTTTTGATAAATGAAGAATAATGTAATAATATTGCGGGTTTCGTCAAATTATCGTCAGAAAAACTTTCGTATTTCTTCTTTTCTTCTTAACTTTGCACTAAATTAACCGTAAACTTTAAATTCATACTATTAAAAAATGACATCACTTTCTATTGCTATTGTCATTGTTTTCGTGCTGGGCTATTTCTGCATAGCCATCGAGAGCGTGACAAAGGTAAACAAGGCTGCGATTGCCTTGCTTATGTTCGTGTTCTGCTGGACCATCTTCATGATTGATCCGGGTCAGTACATCTCCGCTGCAACCGGAGATTCCATCGCCAACGCCGTGTCTGGTGTGATAGAGCATCACCTCGGCAGTACTGCCACTACGCTGTTCTTCCTCATGGGAGCCATGACCATCGTGGAACTGGTCGATCAGAACGGCGGTTTCAACTTCGTCCGCGAGATGCTCAAGACTCGTCACAAGCGTCGTCTGCTCTGGCGTATCGCTTTTCTGACATTCATCCTGAGTGCTATCCTCGACAATCTTACCACAAGTATCGTGATGATAATGCTCATCCGCAAGCTCGTATATGAGCGTCAGGATCGTCTCGTGTATGCCGCTCTCGTGGTCATTGCAGCCAATTCGGGCGGTGCTTTCTCCCCAATCGGAGACGTTACCACCATCATGATATGGAACAAGGGACTCATCTCAGCATTCGGCGTAATCAAGGAATTGCTCATCCCATCACTCGTTTCAATGATTATCCCGGCATTCTTGCTTTCTCGTATGCTCCACGGCACAGTGGATGTCACTGAGGCTAAGAAGGATATGAGCTTCAAGATGGATAACGAACTGACAGACTTCCAGCGCAAGGTGGTGTTCTATCTCGGTGTGGGTGGTCTGATTTTCGTGCCTATCTTCAAGTCTATTACTCACCTTCCTCCATTTGTAGGTATCATGCTCGTGCTTGGTATTCTTTGGACTGTTACTGAAATATTCTATAGCAAGCTCTCTGATGGCGTGGATAAGATTGGTATGCAGAAGCGTGTTACAGCAATGCTTGCTCGCATCGACATGAGCACCATCCTCTTCTTCCTCGGCATCTTGATGGCTGTAGCTTGTCTTGAGACAATCGGTGCCCTCACTCTCCTGGGTGAAAACCTCAATACTTGGTTTGATGGCAACCATTACCTCGTTACTGGTATCATCGGTGTGCTCTCAAGTATCGTCGATAACGTGCCTCTCGTAGCTGGATGTATGGGTATGTACCCACTCGCTGAGATGGGCGACTTCGGTCAGGATGGCATTTTCTGGCAGTTGCTTGCTTACTGTGCAGGCGTTGGCGGTTCTATGCTTATCATCGGTAGTGCTGCTGGTGTAGTAGTTATGGGACTTGAGAAGGTTAGCTTCGGCTGGTACATGAAGAAGGTCACTTGGATTGCTTTCGTAGGCTATCTCTGTGGTATCTTATGCTACTGGTTGGAGAGAACATTCATCTTCTAAATAGGTTGTAGGTTGTAGGTTGTTGGTTTTTGGTTAGTTACCATACACCAACACCCCCCAACCGAACACCGAACACCAATAACCAATAACCGACAACCAACACCCACCATCATCCCCTGTGCCAACGGCTTTTACCGTTGGATACCCTCTCCCATCCACCATCTCTTAATCATATCCAAAGAATGAATCAATTAGACACCACCGTCCTCCTTTTTATAAATGGTATGCACAACGCTTTTCTCGACCAGTTTATGTGGCTGATAAGCGCAAAGACAGTGTGGATTCCATTCTATCTGATTACCCTGTGGGTGGTCTATCGCAACCGGGGAGTGAGAGGCGTCATATCGCTCGCATTGATGATAGGCATCATGATGCTCTTCACTGATACGCTCAATGCCTCAGTCATTCGTCCGTGGATTCATCGACTTCGTCCTACGAATCTTGATAATCCAATCTCACCATTGGTACATATCGTGAATGGCTATCGTGGTGGTGCCTGTGGATTTCCGTCCGCTCATGCGGCAAACTATTGGGGAATAACCTTGCTCGTGGCATATATGCTGAGGTCGAAGAAGGCACTTGCGTCTTTGGCTTTGCTCACTCTCGTCATCTGCTATTCCCGTTCTTATCTCGGAGTGCATTATCCTGGCGACCTCCTTGCCGGCATTATTTATGCCACGGTGGTCTCTGGTCTGATAGTTTGTTTGTATTCCAAGTATTTTGAAAATCATGAACCATTTGTCAAACAGTATGAATGGCTCCCGGCAATAACGGCAGGATTGACACTTCTTGTCTTCGCTGTCATAGCCTTGTTCTGATAGTCTCTCAAGTCGGATAATAGTCTTTTGTCCTGTCGATTCTCAGGTGCTCAGTATCGCTTGTCAGGATAAAATTGTTCGATTTTCCTGTTATTAGATAACTATAAAGAAATGCTTTTGTAACGCATTGATAATTAAAGTGTTGCAAAAGCATAGTTTTTACGTCCTAAAAGCATAGATATTACATTCTAATAACTATGCTTTTACCTCCTAATATCTAT
>OCLD01000166.1_pt1 | contig 17195 bp, 14 predicted proteins | sample 1495911 | NCBI WGS metagenome assembly OCLD01 (sample SAMN03418271, study PRJEB22391) | human gut metagenome | biome: human-gut; feature: organic feature; material: feces | host: Homo sapiens | place: Tanzania | collected 2013-01
GGTGATTCTCCTTTCCATATGCTTAGGAACATGAAAAAAATAAGTTGCTTCAGATTAAGAGAAGATTTTCGAGGATAGATCTTTTTTTTGAAGAAGGAGTGTGCCGGTGGCACATGACTGATGAGAAAAGAGATCTAGACCGAAAAGATTCCTTAAGATGATGCAGGTTATTTTTTGAATGTTACTTAGTGCGTAAATAGGGGCGCTTTGTCCACGAAGCAACCGCAAGAGCGGAGAACCGTCAGTCCAGAAGCAGGAATCCGGCCCAGTAGTAAGGATCCGGATAACGCTGCCGTACGGTTTGGCGGGCTTTACGGAATGCATCATGGATGTCGCAGCCGTTGCGTACTACAGCCTTGTAGAACTCAGCCATAAAAAGCGAGGAAGCTACGTCGCTGGCCTCACCGACGTTGACAAGAAGGTAGCGGACACCAGCTTTCCTGAACGCCCTCTGGAGGCCATAGATTCCTTCCGGAGTCGCATGACCGAGGCCAGTCTCGCAAGCCGAGAGGCTGACAATGGTTGTTCCGCTCAGATCCATGGCGGCGATGTCGGCTGCGGTCAACTTCTCTCCACCAGCCATGATAAGGCCAGACATATTCATCGACAATCTGTAAGCGTCTGATTTGCTTTCGCTTCCGGTTGGCTGGCAATAGAAGCCGTGCGTCGCTATGTGGATCAGGTCAGGGGATTCTCCGCCTAGGGAAAGGAACGCTTCCACCGTACCCTCCGGACCGGAATTTTCATGAACAATGGCTTTCCTCTTCAATGCCTTGGCTATGTTCCCGAGTTCTGTTGCGGTCGCGGCCAGCGGTGCATATTCATTACCATACTCCAGATTTCCGAAGAGGTATGCGGAGAGCCGTTTCTTGTGGTTGATGTCTTTATCGTTGATGCCCACAATGTCCCTTGCGGAAGACAATCTGACAATATTGTAAGCCTCCCCGAACAGTTGCCCATCGGTCAGCGCCCCAGCCTCGACTGGAATCATGTGGAATGCACCAGAAGGAACGAGGAACACATTTCCACCATGCAGAAGTTTTGATGAAAGCGATGCCAAGAAACTCTTTACAACGCCGTTCGCCAGAGCTTCGAAACCATAGCGCAAAGAGTCCTGCGGACTTTCAACACAAAGACGCACCAGTTCCGGATGCGGTGCCTCTTTTCTGACGATGTAGGCATAATAAGCGTGCGATCCGTCATCGGATTTAAAATCCGCCATGTCCACGATGACATCGTGGTTCCCTAGAGCTGACCGGACAGCATTGGCGTCAATGTCAAGGAAGGTGCCAACATTTCCGTAGGCGGCACATTGACGTGCGAGCTTCGCATCAGTCAGCAGAAGCTGCCGGCTGGCCTCCTTGGCTGCGTCGGAATCAGAACCGAACCGGGACTCCATGGCGGCGAGTGTCCTTTGCGTATTCATAACTTTGCCGTAAAGGGCCATGTCCTCTGAAGAACCCTTGCTTTTGATGATTTCGTAAGCGCTTCGTTCTGAGGCAAGCAGGAGACCTTTTGACAATAGCAAAGCTTCCCATGCATTCTCGGTGAACTCATTAGATGTGTGTCCGGCCTTGAACCCGTAAGCGGTCATCCTGAACGTCACATCAAGGAAATTGTCGAGGTACGACTCTCTGGTCTCCGAAGGCAGGAAACGCAGCCTTTCGGCAATCTTTCTCGTCATCCTCTCCTTGACATCAAGCAGGTTACGACTCCCCTCTTCAAGTTTCCCTGAATATGCCCGGATGTTAGCCAGATAGTTCAGCGCCGTGATTGTCACATCAGCGTCATCTCCATAGACTTTCCTGCATCCTTGATAGTATCTTGAATATTCCGCCTCACTCTCATCCAACCTTTTCGCGTTATACAACGCAGAGGCTTTCAATGATCCAAGCCACAATCTTTCTCTGTCTGAACCCACAGAGGCCATAGCCGAATCCGCCTTTTCGTAGTACCTCACGGCCTCGTCCCATTTTCCGAACCGTCCGTGAAGCATGCCGACCAATTGCAGGTGACGGCCTTCCATCATCGGATCGACACTTGGTTTACCTCCATTGTTCATGATGGAGTCAACGTATGACAAGGCCTTTGTTGTGTCTCGAAGAGCCTGATAGACCTCGGCGACATGGAAATATTCCATCCCGACATCCGAACCGCTGTCCTTTTCCCTGATTGCTAGCATCTTCCGGCTGATGTCCATGGCCTCGGAGTATTTTTGTGTGGCCAGACACAACGGGCGGAGTCTGTTCAGGATCGCATACATCTTTGTGTCACGTCCTTGGGTGTCACTTGATGTTTCCAACAGCCCGATCGCATCATGGCACAAAGAAATCGCCTCGGAAGTGTGACCGGCCTTGACCGCATTGTCAATCTGAAGTTCCAGGCACATCAGCCGGACTCCTTTATCCGATGTCGCACTCATCAAAGAATCCACTTTGATGGACAATGCCGGAATCTTGTCCACAATGCCGTACTTGCTGAAGAGTCTGAACCTGTTTTTCAGAATGTCGGCAAGTTCTTCATCCATCCCTATGTCCAATTTCTTCTCAGCCTCGTCCAGACTGGCCAAAGCCCTGTCTATGTCGCCTTTATAGTCTTTGAGAAAAGACAACTCTGTCAGCGAAGCGACAGCCCAAGATCGTTCCCCGGCCTTGTTGTACCATTCCAATGAGGTTTCCAGATCCTTTTCGGCCTTGTCAAAATCACTGACCTCCATGTCATCCGCAGTCTGATGGTACCAGCTGAGGCCGATGTAGCGGCAAAGCGTCACGGTCAAGGCGGAATCAGCGTATGGCAACGCCTCAAGAAAACACTGACGACCTTTCAGATAGCCTTTGTCGGCATCATTAAACACGGCCACACCGGCTTTCATGCGTTCACGGGCGTAGGCCAGAGAATCGACGCGCTGTTCCTGCGCAGACATCCACAGCATTGCGGACAGCAGAAGCAAGGCTATTGATAGAATACGTTTATTCATTGGTGTTCAATATTTTATTCTCTAATTCATCAAGTCTTGACAGGAGATCCTTGACGAGGACCCTTGAATATTCAATCTCATCCTTAGATGGCTTCGGCTCAACCGAATGGAACGCTTCAATCGTGTCTGTCCCGATCGCTTGGCGGGTTTCTATGATCCGCTCGCGTGCCTCGGCTGTGTCACCGGCTTGGATGAGCGAGTCAATCATCTCAAGGGCCGCGTCGTATGACACGCCACCTCTGAGTACGGGCTCTTTCAAGGCCGGCCCGGAAGGGTTTCTCAAGAATAGGAACACTCCGAACGCAATGCATGCCGCAAAGGCCAGTGATGCCACCAAAATTCTGGCGCGCTTCTTTTTCTTTGAATATTCAACCTCCCATCCGGCCATTGCCTCACGCTTTTGGGCGATGTCCCTGACCGCATCGGTGATCCCATCCGTCAGGGCGTCCTTAGGTGTGTCATCTATCTCTTTCATATTCATTAGATTTATTGTTTGGGATATTCAGAAATCTTGATCCCGGCATCTGAGAATTTGTTCAGTATCCGTGCCCGCAGGATCGCCATGCACTTGGCTTTCGCGCTTTTGACTCCGTTATATGTTGTGCTTTCAGGACGTTCCGCCTGAATTTCCTCCAACGTCATGTCGTGGTAATAGAACATGGTCAGAATCTCCCGGCAACGAGGAGCGAGCATCATGACCGACTGCTTGATGATCATCTTCTGCATGGTGTCCCTGTCGTCGGCCCACCAAAGGACACTCTCGTCATCAAGTTCCCCGATGACCTCAAGAATCCTCCCTTTAGACCGCAAAACCTCATGGTACAGATTCTTCGCGATACGCAGGAAATAGCCGCCCAAGTCGGGAACCTCCGTCGCCTTTCCGCCACGTCTGGTCGCATAAACCTTACCGTCATCTATGAATATCTGTCCGTTCCCGATCTTCTCCCACAGAATCACGAACGCATCCTGAAACAAGTCATTTCTCTCCGCTTCCGCAAGGTGTTCAAAATGAGCGGCGTGTCTGTCAAAGCGATCACGACATTGCGTGTAGAGGTGCTTCTGAGCCTCCTCCTTCCCAGCCAGAACGCCTTTGACGCATCTGCAATCGGAATATTTCCTCAATGGCCAAGTCATTATCTTTTGAATATTTCCGAAAATCGCCGTATGTCCATCTCGCCTGTCAAGACTGGCGATTGCGGGTACCGCCCTTTCACGTCACTTCTTTGGTAGTAAGCGTCAAGCGTCCGCACCAAGGTCTCGTTGTCCAATCCCCTCATCTTTGGCCAAAGTGTGTGGAGCGCCAGAGTGAGCTTGCCGTGTCCGTCCGGATGCTCCTGGTTGAGCTGGTAGTCAAGGCATGAACAGAGAGTCAGCCACTTTTCCGGCAGCTGCTTCCTTTTGTTCGCCCGATGCTTCCCGGGAATGACGAAGTTGTCGTACACACCCCTCAGCACGTCGGCGCTTTTGCCAGACTTCCGTGTCGAGTCTCCTGCATGGCACGCATCCACCACCACCGCGATCAATCCGCTCTCCCCTACCTTTTTACGAATATTCATGAGCAGCACCCCGATCTCGTCATCGCATAGGTGCTTCTCACCTTGATCCTTGCCGCAGTACTTCCTGTAAGCGTCGTATGGAATCCACGACTCGTCCCAGCCGTCCTCCTCATCGCCGTCGATGTCCGTCATCCGCTGCCCATGCCCAGAGAAATGAATATACACGGTGTCGCCTTCGGCGCATCTTTCCGCCAATGCCTTGAACTCCTTTACAATGGCTGATTTGGTGGCTTCTTTTTGTGTCAGTGTCGCGATGTCGTGGAAAATGTTTAGTTTCAGCATGTCCACAACCAGCTTGACATCCTTGTCCCCATTGATTTTCATCCACTCCGGATCCTCGTAAGTCCCGACGCCTATGACCAACGCCCGCCTCGTCCCGGCAAGGGAAGACAGGCATAATGTCAATAACAACAGTGTCAAGGTTATTCTATTGCAAAGCATTAGATTGGATTACAGTAAATTCAAACAAGTTTTCACCACATTCTAAATCTTCATCGGTCGCTGAGCCCGCCGAAGCGCCGGTTCAGTTCTTTCCGTTCAGGTCGCCGAGCCTGTCGAAGCGCCAACATTGCAAAGGTAACATTTTTATCCGATTCTCTTCCCATGATTCGAAGACAGATAACATTCCCGGAACTGATTTATCGCCCGATGCCTGATGTTATAGACATTCGAGACATTGGTGTGCCAAAGCTCCGCTACCTCCTTGACCTCGTAGCCACGTAGAACCAGCAGATTCACCGCCTCCGCATACCGATGGTTAGGCATGGCCTCCAGCACCATGCGTACGTCAACCATGTCCACCACCCCCTTTGATGGATAACAAGGACATTCCTCCGGACACTCCCCCGGCAAAGAAGAAAACCACTTCCTGTGCCCCAGGAAGAACCTCCAAGCCACCGTTGACAGCCAAGTCCTCAACGAGCACCCGTTCCGCGCGTCGAAAGTCCTAATCCTCCGCCAATCATCCTGAGCCAAAAAGAGATAAAGCTCGCTGACCATCTCGTCATATTCAACACGCCCGTTGAACACCTTGTACCGGATAGTCTCCAACATTCCCCTGAGTTCCCCATAAAAGAACCCCACGATGATCTCCTCATCGTAAAAATCTGACAGTTTCATAAGAGTAAAATTTACTTTGTTTACATCCTTATGAAATTTCAGCCGGTTTGTAACCCAACAAGCCGCAAAAATTTTCAGGAATATTCACAGAATGTTCCCGAGCCACATCATAGCCCTTTCGACTCACTATTCTCTGTTTTCGTACACCAAGAAGCCTTTTCCTGTACCAATTGCTCCCCAGCCGTTTGTCCGTCAAAATACTCGTCCCGCCGGACAAAACTTGATTTTTGACTGTGTTGTCCACCGAAAACCATGCTTGGCCGGAGAAAGAGTTACTTGTACGAATGGTAGTAAGCAACTCTATTCACAAAGTGTTTGTCTCATTACCCAAAGTGAAAAATGAGATGCGAGCATTCCGCTGCCATAAGTGATGGTGAAGATTGAATATGACATGTCATAGTAACATGACATATTTAGTGGCAAAGACCAGACGTTATTAACCGGTAACAATCACCGCCTCTTCCGGCTTGACGGCATTTATCATCTCAATGGTTTTCTTATTGCATCCACGCATCAATATTTTCTTCAGATTGTCGCAACCATCAAACATGTAGCGGGTGCTCACGACATTCTCCATGTTGAAGCCGGACAGATCCAAAGTGACAAGACTGCCGCAATCCTGGAACATCTGATTCATATACGTAACCTTATTCGTATTGAAGTTGGACAGATCAAGGCTTTTGAGGCTGCCGCATCCCCTAAACATTCCCGCCAATGACGTACAGCTCCTTGTGTTGAAGCTGGACAAATCCAAACTGGTAAGACTGCCGCAATCCTGGAACATAAACGCCATGTGTATTGCACGCCCCGTGTTGAAACCAGACAGATCCAGACTGACAAGACTACTGCAACCGTCGAACATATCTGCCATATTGGTGACATTATCCGTACGAAAACTTGACAGGTTCAAATTGGCAAGGCTACTGCAATAAATGAACATACACCCCATACTATTGACATTCCTGGTGTCGAAACTTGACAGATCAAGACTGGTAAGGCCGCTACACTTGTAGAACATGGAATGCATCTCCTTAACCGCCCCTGTATGAAAGCCGGACATATCCAAATAGGTAAGCCTCTCGCAATTCTGGAACATGCAGGTCATGTCCTCAACATTTTTAGTGTTGAAACTGGACAAGTCCAAATTTGCAAGACTGCTGCAATTTTGAAACATCTGGCACATGTTATTGACATTCTCAGTATTGAAGTTGGGCAGATCCAAACTGGTAAGGCTGCTACAATCTTTGAACATATACCCCATTTTCTCAACGTTTTTTGTGTTGAAGCTGGACAAATCCAAACTGGTCAGATTGATACACCCTTCGAACATTCCTCTCATGTCTTTAACATTCTCTGTTTTGAAGCCTGACAGGTCCAGACCGGTAAGACGGTTGCAATTTTTGAACATTCCACTCATGTTTTCAACATTCTCAGTTTTGAAGCCTGACAGGTCCAGACCGGTAAGACGGTTGCAATTTTTGAACATGTAGAGCATGCCTTTAACATTTGTGGTGTTGAAGGCCGACAAATCTAAACTGGTAATCTTGGAGCACCCATCGAACATAAAGGACATGTCGTTGCAATTATAAGTGTTCACATTAGCTAAGTCCACTTTTTCCAAAGCGACGCAACGTTTAAATCTTAAGCAGTAAAGGTCTATAGGCGTGGCAAATCTCAATGATTTTAATTCTTTGTTTTCAAGTATAGTAATGGGGTTTTTCCAATATGAGAAATCGCACTCAATTTCAGGTTGAGAATAATAGGTGGGAGATTCAAATGTTATCCTCCCGTAATCACCATTGTAACTATTAGTACAGGTTATTATTCCATGCACTGTACGGATATCAAAACACTCACTGGACATCACTTTCCCCGACACACTTGTATATTCTATGACCTTATCTGTCGAAAGACACGGGACCATCGGCAGATAATCAGAGGAAACCTCCTCATTTCCATCCAGTTTTACCGAGAGGCGAAGATTGGCTCCCGCCGGCGTGCTGGTTGAGAAGAACACATCGTCAAATGAACCCGCATCGATGGATACAATTATAATGTTATCCACGTCCTTGACAGCCCCCTTTACGTTGAGTGCGACAAAATCACCGATCCCGGCTTTGGTGGATGAGACATAGATGGCTTTGGCGACAAGGACATCTTCCCAGTTCTCAACGACGTAATCAGCCGCGCCCTGTGGCAGAACTTCAAACTTGATCATCACGTCTTCCGGCACGATTTTGCCGCCGTCCATGTAATATTTCACCTTGACCACTCCGTCAAGATTTTCCGGCACGTACTTTATACTTGACACAGCGGCTGTTCTGGCCAGAGGAATCCTCAGTGTTGTCTGATCGGCATCATTCATGACAAAAACCACATATCCGTCATTGATGGTGACACTTTTGAAGAACGCGTCGCCGTTTTTGCCGTCAACTCCATCCCTACCATTGTCTCCGGAAGCTTTGCCAAGTTTTGTCCAAGACTTGCCGTTATCGTAAGAGACATACCAGTAGCCATCCTCTATCTTGAATTGAGGCGTGATGGCATCATTGCCATCGTTCCCGGAAGCCTTGCCAAGTTTCTTCCAAGACTTGCCGTTGTCATAAGAGACATACCAGAAGTCACCCTCTATCTTAAATTGAGGCGTAACACCCTCCTTGCCGTCAGCACCGTCATCACCGTCAGCGCGCACTTTCTCACCGTCAACAAGCAGCCATTCACCGTCAACGGTCCAATAATATTTACCGTCCGAATCCTTTTTGACACTGATCATTGGTGTGACACCGTCCTCGCCATTCTTGCCATTATACAGGAATATGACCTTCCCAGAGACAAACTTCACAGAGTAACCTTGGCCTCCGGGTAGATCATCCACACTCACAATGCCATCCTGCTTCTGAATGGCCTCCACAATCGCCTGAAGAGATGTCAAGTTTGCGTTCATGTTCTTGCATTGCTGCTCAAGAGCCTCCACACGAGACTTAAGGTCTTTGATGTCCGACTTCACCTCCGAGTCGTCATACTTGTCACATCCCAACAGACAGGTCAAGATGGTGAAAATACATAGGATATTATTCTTCATGATTTTAACTGTTTGATAGTAAAATTGCCAAAATATTGAGAACCTACAACTTTTTCCCTTTACTAACTGAGTTTTCATTTCTTATACAACAGCCAATTGATATATATTTAAGTACCAATTCCAGAGAATCATAATATAACTTTATAAGGAATGTTGTTTGAATTACACAGTTATCAGTCTGCTGCAATGAATCTCTATTCACCAATAGGTCTAACATAACCACCTTTTGCTGATTCATATACAGGAAGACCATCCAAATAACTGCAATTTATTAATACCTTTGCATCCAAAAATGGACTGCCTTCCCCTGATAAATAGATCTTAGTGTCTGGCATAAATATAGAATTACCATTTGGACCAATGAATATATATCCGAGTACTCCATTTAGTGTATAAGATTTCCGGGTACAATGATCAAGTAGTTCATGAAATTCTTGCCATGCTGGCATTCTCCATGTATTTCCCCATTTTACATGTGCAACATCATACTCAGTGCCACATATATTGGCACCGCCTTGGTATATGAATATAAAAAAGTAGGTAATACCATCTGAAATAATGCAATAGACTTGATCCTCACCATCATATGTTGCGGGATTAACAACCTTACAATGCTCATAGGTGCCCAAATTATAGACCGCCTTTCTAACAGTCTCTGCCCAAGCATAACGCCCTCCTAATTCTTCCGGAACCTCAGAATCAACGTTACAACAAGACCATTTTGTTCCACTCGGAAGCCCCAAATCTATCAAATGCGGATGATGGCTATCCGGACATGTTAATGAGGATGGGAAAGCAATACCGTCCTCATCATACGACTTATCGCCGATAACCAAACATGGTTTTCCAGTATATGAGACCTCGTTCTCGAGACCGCTCAACTCAAATGTGAATTCTTTGGCGGCATCGCCATAAATATTCTCCGCGCTGGAAATGAAATCGACCAGTTCCGATCCTTTATATACTTTAAAAGCAGGATACAACGGAAAATCCAAATTACTTAAAAGACCACCAGCCAAGGAATATTCCGCATCAAAGGTCAATGGTCCACTTGCGTCACGTTTGGTGACTTTAAGTGAATTCTCAACCAAAGAAGGCAACAGCGGCCAACTGTGATTGAATAGGTTTAACGAGAGAAAGGTCATTTCCTCCCTGAAAAGTTCCTTGCCAAAGAATTGCCCATAAAATGCCCCCTTCGCTTCCGCTTTTATATCAAAATCCAAAGTCGGATTGTTTTTGAACAGGTTTTCATTATTCACCTTAAAATCCGTACTCAATCCTACCGATAAAGAAGGGTCTATACTTACGGCTATATTCTTGGTGTAGAGTCCCATCCCGAAGTAAAGCGTTGTGACTAAAGCCACTTCTCCTTTGACATCAACGGAAATGTCTTTAATGATTTTCGCATCGGGTTCAGTCAGATTCTCATAAAATGATTTGCGATTTTTCATTCCGAACTTGGCGCCGAACACCTTGGAGAGACCTGTGCAGATCGAGCCTTCCGCTTTGCCTTCTATCCCTAATTCCGCATCAACGAACGGCCGTAAGACAATAGGACCAAATCGGAGTTCGCCGTTCAAGATTGGCCATTTGTCTTTTCGTGGGAGCAGTTTCTTATAACCCTCACATTGTGTCTTGACGCCGATCTCTCCATCGAAACCCGCATATAAGGAAAGGGAACAGTCGTAACGGTTCTTGCTCCGTTCAAAGTCAATAGACAATACCGCTCCTAAGGAAATGTCCCCCTCTACATACGGCCCGACTTGCTCATCGGATTGGCCTTCAAGCTTGACAGTGAGGACATTTGGCGAACCTATCTCCGCCTTTGTCTCACTAAATTTAGAGACGGTGACATCATGAAGATTTCCGTCAACATCTTCCACTTGAGAGGGAATCGCATCCGTCACCAACATGATGTCAGCGGCCAAAGTCAATTCTTTGAATATCTCATCCAAGGAAGCCGCAGTCGTCACACATTTATACAACCCACTTTCTTGTGAGACAGAAATCACCCTGTTGCCCAAACCGTAAGGCGTTTTGTCATCAATGACAGCGCTGCTAATGATTCCCCCTTTATATGGCAACAGCCTTTCCGGTGTGGCTTCAGAGAAATAGAGGATCGTGTCAGCCTCGACCTTTACAAGATACCGTTGTGTCGTCTCGCTTAAGACTATCACTTCATCATTGTACTGGTATGTAATCTTGCCACCTTCAACGTCTTCTGTAATCGGATAACCAAACCCCTTAATGTTTTCAGGTTTGTTTTCAGGTTCATCGTCAAGAACATTGGCGTGGCATGCTACAAATAACACTGGAATTATCAGAGTTACAAAATGTTGTTTACATTTCATCTTATTTGCTACTATAGTTTCACTATATTCGTAACTACTCAGGTGCCCCTGTCCTGGCGGCAAAGCACGCAAAACTAGCTAATCTTTTCATTCTCGTGGACGACTTGTAAAAGTCATTGGTGTTTCATGTAATACTAAAATATCATTTGACACGTTTGAAATAGAAAGTTTCCTTGTCATAGTACTTATTGTCACCACCTCCTGTTTCAAAAGGCTCGCAAGGGTAATACTTTCCGTTTTTCTTATAGCAATAACTGATATATGATCCCGAATACCTATAGATTTTGACCCCAAGGTACGAGTCAACAGCATCTCCGATCTTGTCATAATCCAAAATGTTGCCAAGAATGCTTAAATCTTCCGATAGAATCAGTTCTGACGACGTAAGTCTGTCAACACGATACTCCATCTGGTCTCCGTCTCCCAAGAATGTCAAGGTATTGGATTCCGGAGAATAAACGTACTCCTCTTTTCCGTCAATATCCCCATCTTCATATTCGATCAAGGTACCGTCGTCCTTGAACTTATATTGGTATACATAATCATCTTCAATGTCATCAAGATCGACTTGTTCCCCATCGAAATACAATACATCCTTCGTCAATTGCCAAGTGCCGACAATATCCGCTGTGTTTTCTTCTGAGTTCTCTTTGTTGCATGATGTCATTGACATCACAAACGCACCCGTGATCAGAATACGGGTTAGCAAATTCATGGTTCTTTTCATTGTTTGATTTTATTGATAATTACTGTTTATACACGATATTCATATTGAAAGCAAGAATTAATAGTATGTCATACATTTTGTGGTCGAAGTGGTCGTTGTGCCGCCTTTTCCTGTAGCCGAACATTTTACATAATAGTACCGGATTGGGCTAATATCAAATAAACAGCGAATTCATTTTTTTCATCATAATTACCAGTCCATACATACCCCACAGACTTTTCACCAAAGCCGACCTTGTCACGGTAGCGATAACCTGCGTATGGGATAAATATTGACTTGTTATTCTTTGATTTAATCACAACTCCTTTTCCCCCTTTTATATGTGTCAGGTGTTACCGTTGTTGCTTTAATTAGCTCTTCCAACTCTGATTTTGTCGGCAATCGCCATCCTTCACCTAAAGTTTTTGTTGCGATGTCATACTTTGATCCGCTAATGTTAGAAGACGTAATCCCATCCGTGTCAGCAAGCAATCTTGTTCCTGTAGGATCACCCCAAACATATAATATAGCCCACCATAATCCTCGATTGATTCAGAACCCAAATTCCGGACTCCCCATTTTACACTCAGTCCAAGATCTATAGCCTTGATTTCCGGAGTGTATGGTTTGACATAATCTTCATAAAAGTTATCATCTTTTGAAGGCTCTTCTTCCGAATCCCCTCCAGAGATTTCCTCATGATCCTTATCTAGTGTCCCATTGATACATGACAGGGGGAAGGAAGACTATTGCAACAAGAATTGTCACAACAGGCAATATGACTTTAAGCGATTTCATTGTCTATAATTAATAAATTACAATAAAGTGTCCTTAATTAATGAGTCCATTTGAATAATCCGTAATTACCGCATTAATGAATTGACTATTCGCACCTTAAATATAATCGTTAGATATCCTTATACTTCTCGTAGTTGCGTGTTTCTCCATTTTCGTTTTTGATGACAAGATCCTTTCCGTCACATGATACTATTGTATATTTCACCGTTTTGGCTTTCCCATCTGTAAATCCATGCCAGGTAGATGGCTTGTAATTCTCATCTTCTACTGACACTCTATCGTATGTGGCAGTGATTATATTGTCATTTAAAGTGTACGTGCCAAAAGCCATAATACCCCAATCGTTATCCACCGTATCGTAGAAGATTATCGACCCCTGTCCCTTAGAGTTGATAGAGAGCGTTTCTAGTTCAGACTCTGATATATCTACAGCCCAAATACCAGGAATCAAAGCAGAGTAATCTGTAGTAGAATCGCCTTCTTCCTTACTACAACTGGTAAAACCTAAATTCAATGCCAAGGCGATAAATAGAAGTGATAGTAATTTTAACTTTTTCATTGTAAGTTATTTGTTTAATTATTTTATCTAATTAGGAACATCTTGTTTGATGTTTATTTGAATGTCAATACCTAATAATTTATCAACGCGGTAATTACGGATTTTATTTCAAGCAAGACTGTATCGTGTTATTCATTCTTTATCTCAATTTTTTCATCAAAATATCCTTTCTCATAATTCAAAATTTTGTTTACTCCCAACTGAAAATATATGTATTTGTGAAGTTATCTTTCCCGTTATCATATATATCTTCATATTCATGAGATAGTTTTATGATTCTATCCTTTGAGTCAAATAAGTAGGAATAATCATCACGATCGTAAGGGTGATTATAAGATACCATTTCTCCATATATTGACCTTAAGTTATTTTGAGGAATTGAGTTACCATAAAATCCTTCAATGAGCAGAATAGGGTCAATATACCCATAATAGGGGCATACCATTTCATTCCTATGGATCATTGACGGGAATTTGGTCTTTGATGGCAAATAATCGTATGTGTAAACATATGATGGCTTCTCCTCATTATAGTTTCTAGACTCGGAAGCAAAAATATTGCCAGCATCGTCCCATTTATAACTATAAAAATACTTTGAGTACCAAGTATCTTCTCCGTCATTATGATATATCATGACAATACGATCGTTATCATCATAATGAATTGTATAATAATCAGTATAGTGGTATTCGTTTTCATAAAAAGTTTGTCTGACAAAAGACGTAATTAGACCATTCGATAAAGAATACGTTGTCAGATAATAATCATCCGGAGAACCAGCCTTGCAGATTATCTTGTCAGCATAGTATTCATATCGAACACTTCTATTGTGCCATGTCTTGTAATACGTAAGCCTGCTTGAATCGTCACATTGCGGATTGCCAAACACCACATTATCAACGGAATTTAAAGATATCCTTTTTAACCCATGAAATGCCTTTGATGTAGATTCGTCAGGTTCAATATCAATATGAGTATAATGTTCATTAATCCATTCCTTATCAGAAGATGATATAACCTCCTTATTATAAATGAAATTTGAACTTGACAAATAATCTCCATGAAAATCATAATCTGTCTCTGCATAATCAGAATCATCCATCAGGATCTTACTCCCTTGAACTAAATATCTGACAGTTTTCGAATCACGTGTATATGATGTACCATCATCAGAATCATAATGCTTTCTACTATAACTAATAACACATTCATAATCACTGACAAAATAAAGGATTGTTGTATAATCATCAAGTATTATCCATTCGTAATCATCATCGACAAGCGGTTCATCACTTGTCTTACAAACCCATTTATATTGTCGAATGGTTGACATGACCTCCTCCGATGAAAAATGATCATCTTCAAAAAAGCATGATGGAAGAGTGAAACATATGAGTAAAAACAGAACAATTTTCAACAATCTTTTCATACTCAATAATTTGATTAAGATACTTATTGTATTAGTCCAAACCTATAATATGCATATCGGTTATTGTCAATCTGCACATATAATCGTCCGCAAAAGTTGGCTTTGGCTTTTGAGCTATATGTTCTCATATACGTAAAGACCGTATTCCACAATGCAGACAAATCCTCCGTGAATTTCTCCCCTGCTTCTTTTCTCTTTTTCAGTGCTTTATAAGTTGAAAAGTAAAGATAGCCATCAGAATATTCCTCGCCTACAAATACTGGATAACATATTGTCATATTTCCTCTGCCATCCGATTTTTGAAGGTCGCCGCCAAACTTAAAATGCTCATAATAGTCATAACTGCCATATCCGCTTTCGACTCCATAGATAATGGTTTTGTTAGGAAAGGTCTTTTCCAGCTTTGATTTTATACTGATATTCCAACCATAATCATCATAATTTACGGTCGCTGAAATATTCCTCTTGATCAATTCTGTAATTCTATCAGTGCTGGATTCAGAGTCCCCCTCTGAAATATCGTTGTTATTATCATTAACCTCATTATTTTCATCCATCTCATAATCGTCATTGATAATGCATGACGTTACACTAAGAATACTCGCTGATAAAATCAGAACAAAAAACAATTTTAATGCTGTCTTCATACCTTTATACTCTTTATCCGTACCGTGTTTTTTTCTATCGAAAAATTAATCCGTCTGAATTACGAGAAAATTCGACACACTCCAGAATGATGTCACATTTGTTATTGACAAGACATATTCGCCTTTGTTTGTTTTTGTTATATTGTACGAGCTCTTTGGCATGTTCGTCAGTATCTTGGGATTCTTGGCGTTGAATGATAGTTCTGTGCATTGCCTGATGTCAACAGTCTGAAAGAGCCTCTCATCAAATTCTTTCTCATTCAGAAGCTTGCTTACCTTCAAAAACCTCTTCTTCGATGTGATACCCATTTCACCAAGCTCCTTTCTGGAAGCTATGAGAATATAACAATTGTTCATCATCTCATCCTGTTTGGCGATCACATTCTCCTGCTCGCTGATTTTATCTCCTTGGCTTACAATTGTTTCCCCCTGTTTAGAGATGGTCTCTTTTTGTTCCTGCACCTCCTTGCGCAATCTGGAGATGTCCACGTCTTTTCTGGAGAGTTCATTTCGAAGCTTGGCTATCTGAACATCTTTCTTCTCAAGCTCGAGTTTAAGATTTGCGATCAGAATCCTCATGCCGCTCTGGTTGTTGTTGACGTTCAACGAAAGCAATGAATCCAGTTCATCGATTCTTCGTTGCTGATGCCTCAACACATGCTCAAAGCGATCCAAATCCCTCAATGTTTTGGATTTGGCGAACTTTACCTCTTTCGTGGGAGCAAGGAACAGCATTCCCTCCTCCATCGTTATGGAGTCGAGCACACTGTTGATCGTGTCGATCATCTCCACAATAGAATTCAAATTTTTGGATTGGATTTCGTTCTCCAACTTCAACGAATCACGTTCTTCCATCAATCTTGAGTATTTTGATGCTGATTGGTTGCAGGACAGGATCCCTAACGACATTAAAAATACGATAAACGTCTTTGCAAAATAGTCTATTTTCATAATAATTATCACTAATTTCGTATATAGTCTTCAAACATAGACAGATTCTACGGATCTTTTCAGAAATACACTTTAATAATCTTCATTATGAAGGCAATAGCTCGTGTTATTTACCGCCTACCTCAAATATTAAAAACCAAAACCAATCCCTATATGGAAACCTACGCCAAGCTTACTTGATCCTTTTGCCCACTGAATTGGTAAACCGGCCCATGGGAATACTTTCCCTAACTTTAAGGTAATTTTAGGTTCCAAGGCAAATCCCCATCCAAATTGAAATTCTTTGTCTATATTATTCGCTTTTCTAACCTCAGCAGGACCTGTTCCAGACCATACTCCGAAAAAATCAAGTGATGAGGATAACAGCACATTGCCTGTTGAATATGCATACGATGGACCAATCATAAATAATGCCCCTTCATATCCTTTTTCTACAAGCCACATATTCCACCCTCCTAACATATCTATACCCCAATTGTCATCACTATAAACCGATCCTCCAAATAGATAGTAACCTTGTGCCGCATTATCAAATGATGCAGTGTATGACACTCCGAATGATGAAAAAGACCACGGTGTGATTTTATTACTTTCCGAACTGTTCTGTAAAGTGTTATCTTGATAGTTTAAAACAGTCGCACTATCCTCACCAATATTGATTCTGTCTTCTTTTATCTTATTTCCAGAAGGCATATTAAGTTCCATTCCAGCATAGATGAAAGTTTTCACATTAGGGTTCAAATGTTTTATTTCTTGCTCTGTAGTTCCGTATTGCTTAGCGATGGAACTAAGAGTTTCGCCTCGCTTTACTACATGTTTGACCACATCTTGGGCATCAATATTAATACAGATACCTAAAAAGATTACAATAGCTAAAGTCAACCTTTTCATGTTCATGTAACAAGATTTCATAATGTTTTTTTTTATCCATTCTTAAACACACAACGAAAGTGTGGAGTTCCACGTTCTTTCAATTGAAGGTTCTGACAAAACCCGAATAAGAAGAACGAATGGAACTCC
>OCLD01000167.1_pt1 | contig 17144 bp, 13 predicted proteins | sample 1495911 | NCBI WGS metagenome assembly OCLD01 (sample SAMN03418271, study PRJEB22391) | human gut metagenome | biome: human-gut; feature: organic feature; material: feces | host: Homo sapiens | place: Tanzania | collected 2013-01
CACAAAAAGTTATTCGAACTCAATCGTACCAGGTGGCTTGCTCGTCAAATCTACAGTTATATAAAATCAAATTTGAAGAATGACGTTTTGTTATCTTTCGGACTTTTTTCAGTTCAGAGCGCAAGTTCATTCTGTCGTTATGCACCGCATAACTCCTTCGCTCACTTATACTTTGACATAGAAAATAGCCTCGAAATATAACAAAGCCAATTTATAGAGCCCCCCTGAACAACAAAACCCAAGATGGCAAAATCAAAGACACAGGACCCTACCCACACCACGCTATACGGCGAAGCGGCACTCGACGACTATGTGCGCCGCCATTCCGACGCTGAGCCGGACTATCTCTACCGCCTCTACCGCGACACCAACGTGCGCCTGCTCCACGGACGCATGGCAAGCGGACACCTGCAGGGCAGACTCCTCAAGATGCTCGTCAAGATGCAGCGCCCGAAGAACATCATCGAGGTGGGCACATTCTCCGGCTATTCTGCCCTCTGTCTGGCGGAAGGACTTGACGACGGCGGGCATCTCTACACCTTCGAGATTAACGATGAGCAAGAAGATTTCACCCGTCCGTGGCTGGAAGGCTCACCTTATGCCGACAAGATCAGTTTCATCATAGGCGACGCAGCCACCGAAGCACCGCGCATAGCCAGGGAGAAAGGCATCCTATTCGACCTCGCTTTCCTCGACGGAGACAAGCGGACATACGCCGAGACCTACGAGATGCTGCTCCCGATAATGTCGGAAGGAGCGATAATCCTTGCCGACAACACCCTCTGGGACGGTCATGTAATCGACCCCGACTACGACCGCGACCACCAGACGCAAGGCATCCGCCGCTTCAACGACATCATTGCCGAGGACGACAGGGTGGAAAAAGTCATCATCCCCCTCCGCGACGGTCTGACCATCATCCGCAAGAAATGAAGGAAGAACCACCGTGTCCGCCGCGTCACCGGCGGATATAAGGGAATAGGGAATAGGAGATAGGGAACAGGAGATTACCTTCGTTCTCTTGCGACAATCCCCCAACAAGGCATCGCAACCGCATCAGCGCGATTTTTCACTCTTCACTCTTCACTCTTCACTTTTCACTAAAGATGATGTTGTCTGGTTGTTTAGTTGTCTTGTTGTCTTGTTGATTGCAAGCCTTCCCAGTGCGTCAGCGCGATTTTTCACTCTTCACTTTTCACTCTTCACTTTTCACTAAATAAGAAAAAGTAACTCCCATTCTTCATTCTTCACTCTTCATTCTTCATTTAAAAAAGCTTTCGCATCGCAATAGCATAGCTTTTACACCCCAATAGCATAGCTTTTACGCCCTAATAACTATGCTTTTACACCCTAAAAGCATAGCTATTGCATCCTATTGACAACCAGACGGTTACAAAGACATTTTCGCCCATACCCCAAATACGGGAAAATCGAGCACTTTTCCCCCGACATCAGTCACCATACCAGCATGAAGACAATATTCACAATCATAGCATCCCTCTTCGCCCTCTGCCTCCCGACAGCGGCGCAAAGCGAAGACATCATCACCATCATACCGCGTAATGACAGCGTTGCCGTGCAGAAAAATGCAGGTGAAAGCGACGCTCCCATACAGCAATACCACGCCCGGAAGTCAAAGGCGAACGACCTTCAGTCCAAGGCGAACGACCTCCAGACCAATGCCGGCGAGCCATTGACCGCCACAGCACAGTCTCCAGCCCAAACCATAGAGCCGTCCGCCAAACCGCTGACGCTCCCTGCGCTCACCGACCAGGGCAAGATGCCTTCGCTGAGCCATCCTTACGGGCTCGGCGGATGGTACCATCCCATGTGGGGAGGCTTCGGGATGTGGAACCTCCACGAGGGTCTCAATGTCTCATTGGGTCTGTCCGTATTCTCCACCTTCGGCAGCGGAGGCACATGGAGCGGAGCCGGATTCGGGCAGAATGTGGCAATGCTCTATGCCAAACCCATCACCGACCGCCTGAGCATAGCGGCAGGAGGCTATCTGAGCAACGCCACCTGGGCGCACGACACATTCCGCGAGGCCGGACTGACAGCAGTGTTGGGCTACCAGTTTGACGACCACTGGAGCGGATACCTCTACGGGCAGAAGTCATTGCGGCGCAACCAGCCCATGCCATGCCTCCTGCAGGACATCCACGACATGGGCGACAAGATAGGAGCTGCCATCCGCTACTCCTTCTCACCTTCGTTCTCCATCCAGCTCAACGTCGAGAAGAGATTCCTCAACGACAGCGATTTCTTCATCCCGAAGCCGCCTATCCAGCAGGACAGACGATAAACATACATCACGGAAACAGGTGATTGTCACCGAAAAAGCGCAAAAGATTTTGCAGTCTGCACTTTTTGTAGTAATTTTGCATCCGCATTTTTCCACGGGGCACCTTTCTGCCCCAACCAAATAACAACAGGTATGTCGCGATGACGATTGACGGTGTCCGCAGTACCGTCAGACCAGGCGTTGTCAGTCACATCCGCAACACATTATTTATTATGTCATATCTATTTTCATCCGAATCAGTTTCTGAGGGCCATCCAGACAAGGTGGCGGATCAGATCAGTGACGCATTGCTCGACCAGTTCCTCGCTTACGACGAGAAATCACGCTGCGCCATCGAGTCATTCTGCACTACCGGACAGGTAGTCATCATGGGTGAGGTGACCTCACAGGAGTACATCGACCTCCAGGCCATCACCCGCCGTACCATCAACAACATCGGCTACACAAAGTCTGAATACCAGTTTGACGGCAATTCCTGCGGTATTCTCACAGCCATCCACGAACAGAGCGGCGACATCAACATGGGTGTGGACCGCAGCAAGAAAGAAGGCCTCTCCGAAGCAGAGCGTCAGGAGGCTGAGGACAATCAGGGAGCCGGCGACCAGGGCATGATGTTCGGTTACGCATCTGACGAGACCGAGAACTATATGCCGGTGAGCCTCGACCTCTCCCACCTCCTCGTCAAGACCCTCGCAGACATCAGAAAGGAAGGCAAGGAAATGCACTATCTCCGTCCTGACTCCAAGTCACAGGTGACAGTGGAATACAGCGACGAGGGCGTGCCACAGCGCATCGACACCATAGTGGTCTCCACACAGCATGACGACTTCATCAAGCCGGGCGTGCCAAGCATCACCACGCAGGAAGATGCTGACCAACTGATGCTTCAGCGCATCCGTGAGGACGTCATCAACATCCTCATCCCTCGCGTGAAAGCCCAGATCCACTCCGAGAAAGTGCTGGCATTGTTCAATGACGACATGAAGATCTACGTCAATCCTACCGGCAAGTTCGTCATCGGAGGTCCTCATGGCGACACCGGTCTCACAGGCCGTAAGATCATCGTTGACACCTATGGCGGCAAGGGAGCCCACGGCGGTGGCGCATTCTCAGGCAAGGACTCGTCCAAGGTGGACCGCAGCGCAGCTTACGCGGCACGCTATATCGCCAAGAACATGGTGGCTGCCGGCGTAGCTGACGAGATGCTCGTGCAGCTCGCCTATGCCATCGGTGTGGCTAAGCCTGTCAGCATCTATGTCAACACATACGGACGTTCACACGTCAACATGAAGGACAGCGAGATAGCAGCCAAGATTGCCACTCTCTTTGACCTCCGTCCAAAGGCCATCGAGCGCCAGTTGAACCTCCGTCAGCCTATGTATCTCGAGACAGCCGCTTACGGCCACATGGGCAGAAAGAATGAGATTGTAAAGAAGACATTCACCTCCCTCTACCACGAGACAAAGGAAATCGAAGTGGAACTCTTCACCTGGGAGAAGCTCGACCAGGTGGACCGCATCAAGGAAGCCTTCGGTCTCTAATAAGTCCTTTTTGGTTGTCGGTTGTTGGTTGTCGGTTGTCGGTTTGTTAGTCATCGACTGATGGTTGTCGGTTGCAGGGTGTTTCTAAGCTACTTTTTCCGGTAGCATGGACATCCGGACCTGTAACCAGCAGTCTGTCACAAACAAACCGACAACCCACAACCGACGACCAACAACCAAAACTTTTTTCAAACCTATGCAGAGAAACGACAGCATACATACAGAAATACAGCAGCAGGAGACATTCATCGAGGAAAGCGAGATGCTCATGCAGAACAGCAATGCGTATGGAAAGAAGCTCCATCCGTATCAGGTGCTCCGTACTCTGCCCAAAGATGCCACGCCAGCACAGCAGGACTCTGCCATACAGGCGGCTTTCCAGCCAGCAGAGATACGCTATTCCTCACGCCCCGACACGCTCAGACTGCCGGGACAGCCCTTAGGAAAGCGTGCAAGCGACGTGTCATTGCCGCAGTATTACCGCGAAACATTCTTCAAGACTGACTCGCTCTTCCACCCCGAACTCAACGGCGGAAGAATGGGAATGGCAGGCAATCCACTGCCTTACAGGGCGTCAAACGATGACTTCGTCACAGGACTCCTCCTCATGCTGCTCGTCATCACCATACTGACCGTCTCGCGGTCACTGCGCTTCATCACCACGCAGGCCAAGAATTTCCTCTATCAGGAACGCAGAGATTCGGTGGAAGTAAAGGAAACCATCAACGAGGTCAACTATCAGTTCTTCCTATGTCTGCAGGCCGGAGTGCTGCTGACGCTCGTCTTCCACAACTATTCCCTTGAGGCAATAGGCGAGACTTACGTGGTGTCAAACTACTCACTGCTCGGCATTTACTTCGCCATCATGTGCTCCTATTTCCTCATATCGGCGGGATTGCGCAAATGGGTCAACTGGACTTTCTTCGACGCACACCAGAACAGCCAGGCGGCAGTGTCGAAACTGTTTATCACAGCCATGGAAGGAATTGTACTTTTGCCCGCTCTGCTGCTCTACACCTATTTCGGTCTGACCACCAGTTCGCTGGTGATTTATGCCATTGCAATAGTGCTTTTTGCCAAAATATTGTCCTTTTACAAGGCTTATCGCATCTTTTTCCAAGAAAAGGGGCGTTTTTTGCAGATTTTTTTGTACTTTTGCACCCTTGAATTAGTACCCCTCGCTATTTTGTGGGGCAGTTTGATGCTCGTAGGTAACTTATTGAAGGTAACATATTAATAAATATTTGACAAAGAAATTAAGAGATGATTAAGAAGATTCTGATATCACAACCAAAGCCGGCAAGTGAAAAATCACCATACTATGACATTGCCAATGACTTCGGTGTGGAACTGGTCTTTCGTCCGTTCATCAAGGTAGAAGGTCTCTCTGCACGCGAGTTCAGAGCACAAAGGGTGAACATCGCTGACTATACCGCCATCGTATTCACATCACGTCACGCCATCGACAACTTCTTCACGCTTGCGAAAGAGATGCGCGTCACTATCCCTGAAGACCTCAAGTATTTCTGTGTGACTGAAACTATCTCACTCTATATCCAGAAATACGTACAGTACCGCAAGCGCAAGGTGTTCTTCGGAACATCAGGCAAGATTGACGACCTCGTGCCTTCCATGGTGAAGCACAAGACCGAGAAATATCTCGTTCCGCTGAGCGACGTGGCTAATGACAACGTCACAAAGCTGCTCGACTCCAAGGGACTCAACCATAAGGAGTGCTGCATGTACCGCACGGTAAGCAATAACTTCACTGATGAGGAAATCAAAGCATTCGATTACGATATGCTCGTATTCTTCTCTCCATCCGGACTCAAGGCCCTCAAGGAGAATTTCCCTGACATGAAAGCAGGCGAAGTGAAGATTGCCGCCTTCGGACCTGCCACTGCAAAGACAGTGAAGGAGATGGGATTGAACCTCGACCTCGAAGCCCCTACTGAGAAATATCCGTCAATGCCGAGCGCACTGCGACGCTATCTCATCGACAACGAAGAGTAAAGCACTCGCCTGAAGCAAAGCCCCCACCCCAGGATTCCATACCAAAGGCGGGGCTTTACGCAATACGGCACATCAGCGCAACAACCCTAAAAACCGAATATGAAGAGCAGACCTTTCTCTTTTCCCAAGTCAGAGAAGCTCATAAGCCACAAACTTATCGACCGTCTCTTTGCCGGAAGCGGAAGCAAGTCGATGTCGGCTTATCCGCTTAGGCTCGTCTATCTCGTGCTCGACGATGACGACGAAGCCCTACAGGTGACTGGTCTGGCAGGAAAGAGAAGCGACGCACAGATACTCATATCAGTGCCGAAGCGATGCTTCAAGCACGCTGTGGACCGCAACAGGGTGAAGCGGCAGGTAAGGGAAGCATACAGGAAGCACCGCGACCTCTATGCCGTTCCGGAAGGAAAATGCCTCGCTCTCGCTTTCATCTGGCTCGACAGAAAGCATCACGACTCGGACGAAGTGGAGCGGAAAGTCATCAATCTCCTACAGAGAATGCACGAGAAATCACTCAAAAACGCCGCAAGATGAAGGTGCTGACAAGGATATTGGTACGCATTCTGCTGGCTCCCATCTGGATCTACCAGCACTGCATCAGTCCTTTCACCCCGCCTTCATGCCGCTATACCCCCACCTGCTCGGAGTATATGCGTCAGGCTATCGTGAAATACGGACCGCTGAAAGGGCTGTGGCTCGGCACGAAAAGGCTGCTGAGGTGCCATCCCTGGGGCGGAAGCGGCTACGACCCGGTCCCTTGATCATTTCCCCATACAGCAGAAAGGAAGAAGGCAGCCACTGTGTCAGCCGCGTTACCGGCTGATTTTCCCCATCAATAACCAATAAAACAACTAAACAACAAAGATAATGAAGAACTTTATCGAAGAACTGAAATGGCGCGGTATGCTGGCACAGATCATGCCAGGAGCTGAAGAACTCCTTCAGAAAGAGATGGTCACTGCTTACCTTGGCACTGACCCTACCGCCGATTCTCTCCATATAGGTCACCTCTGCGGCATAATGATGCTCCGTCATCTCCAGCGCTGCGGACATAAGCCTATCATCCTTGTCGGCGGTGCCACAGGTATGATCGGTGACCCTTCAGGCAAATCACAGGAGCGTAACCTCCTCGATGCCGAGACTCTCTACCACAACCAGGAGTGCATCAAGCAGCAGGTAGCCAAGTTCCTCGACTTCGAAGCCGAAGGTCCTAATGCGGCAGAGATGGTCAACAACTACGACTGGATGAAGGATTTCACATTCCTCGACTTCGCACGCACCGTAGGCAAGCACATCACCGTCAACTACATGATGGCGAAAGACTCCGTGCAGAAGCGTCTCAACGGTGAAGCCCGCGACGGTCTCTCATTCACAGAGTTCACATATCAGCTCCTTCAGGGCTACGATTTCCTCCACCTCTTCCAGACCAAGGGATGCAAGATGCAGCTCGGCGGAAACGACCAGTGGGGCAACATGACCACAGGTACCGAACTCATTCGCCGCACACTGGGCAATGACCAGGAAGCATACGCACTCACCTGCCCTCTCATCACCAAGGCTGACGGCAAGAAATTCGGCAAGACCGAGAGCGGAAACATCTGGCTCGACCGCAAGCGCACATCCCCTTACAAGTTCTTCCAGTTCTGGCTCAACGTCAGCGATGACGACGCAGAGAAGTACATCAAGATATTCACATCCCTCGAAAAGGACGTTATAGACGCTCTCGTAGAGGAGCACAAGCAGGATCCGGGTCGCCGTATCCTCCAGAAGCGTCTTGCACAGGAGGTGACAGTAATGGTGCATTCACAGGAAGACTACGACATGGCTGTCGAGGCTTCAAGCATCCTCTTCGGCAAGAGCACAAAGGAAGGACTTGAGAAACTCGACGAGCAGACATTCCTCGACGTGTTCGAAGGCGTGCCTACATTCACCATCGACAAGGACGTTCTCGGACAGCCTATCATCGAAGTGCTTACCACCGCAGCGGCAGTATTCCCATCAAAGGCAGAATGCCGCAAGATGATACAGGGCGGAGGCGTATCGCTCAACAAGGAGAAAGTAAGCGACCAGAACCGTCCTGTCACTGCTGACGACCTCATCGACGGCAAGTATCTCCTTGCACAGCGCGGTAAGAAAAACTATTTCCTCATCACAGTGAAATAAAAAACAACGGCTGAAATTTGGTAGTGTCGCAAAAAAACATTAACTTTGCAGACGCAAATCAAACGCAGTAATTTCTGCATTCACACTGTCCCATGGTGTAATGGTAGCACAACAGGTTTTGGTTCTGTTTGATAAGGTTCGAGTCCTTATGGGACAACTCTCCGCAAGTGATTACGGGGAAAAGGTGAAAGCAAAATATAAAATTTCAAAAATCGTATTGCATTATTAGTGCAATACGATTTTTTTTTGTACCTTTGCCTACGGAATATACAAACAGGTGGACTATACTATTTTATGCTATTCCAGTGCCACCCGAAGACAAAAACTGACATCTAACATACAACTATCAACATAAATCATAAATCAACAAAAACTATGACAAGCTTAAAAGATTTCTCCCTTGAGGGTAAAAATGCGTGGATTACTGGCGCATCTTACGGTATTGGCTTCAACATCGCCAAGGCTTTCGTGGCTGCAGGCGTGAAGAACATCATCTTCAATGACATCAACGAGGCTGCCCTCGAGCGCGGACTCGCTAACTATAAGGAGGCCGGCATCGAAAACGTGCACGGCTATGTATGCGACGTGACTGACGAAAACGCTGTCAAGGCACTCGTGGAAACCATCCATAAGGAGGTAGGCAACATCGACATCCTCGTCAACAACGCTGGTATCATCAAGCGCATCCCTATGCACGAGATGAAGCGTGCTGAGTTCCAGCAGGTCATCGACGTCGATCTCGTGGCACCATTCATCTGCGCTTCTGCCGTAATCCCTGAGATGATGGAGCGTAAGGAGGGTAAGATCATCAATATCTGCTCTATGATGTCTGAGCTCGGTCGTGAGACAGTATCTGCTTATGCTGCAGCAAAGGGCGGTCTCAAGATGCTCACCCGCAACATCTGCTCTGAGTATGGTGAGTACAACATCCAGTGTAACGGCATCGGCCCTGGCTACATCGCTACTCCTCAGACAGCGCCTCTCCGTGAGCGTCAGCCTGACGGAAGCCGCCATCCATTCGACTCTTTCATCTGTGCAAAGACTCCTGCAGGCCGTTGGCTCGACCCTTCTGAGCTCGGTGGTCCAGCAGTATTCCTCGCTTCCAAGGCTTCTGACGCCGTAAATGGCCACGTCCTCTACGTGGATGGAGGTATCCTCGCCTACATCGGCAAGCAGCCTAAGTAAGACAAGGGACAGACAACAAACAACAGCCACCGTGTTGCCTGCGTTACCGGGCAATCCCCCAAAAGAGGCGATAACAGGCCAACAAGAGCCCGCCACTGTGTTGCCCGCGTTACCGGGCAATCCCCAAATGGCGCAACAACAGAAATACCAAGAAAGGAGCGTGACCCCATCGAGTCACGCTCCTTTTAATATCTGAATATTATAATGTGCTATCCGCCATGCAATGCCCACCTTATGATGATCCTGCCAGACATCAGTTTCTCAAGAAAGCGGATGCTAATCTCCTATTACCTGACAAAAGCTAATCTCCTATTATCTATTCCCTATTATCTATTCCCTATACCATTCCCCTTACACTTTGCTTACAATCTCGTACCCAAAATAATAACATAATGAGAAATGACAGCAAAAGAGACTGAGCAATCTGATATTCAGATACCTATTATTAGGTATTTATGTCATTTTTCTCTGATTTTTTGCATCTGTTATATTATTTTTTGTAACTTTGCAAGCGTAACTTTAATAATACAACAGAGTGCTTTCATATTTTCGATTATTATTTCTCTTGATATTGTGGGGTGCTGCGCTTGGCGTGAAAGCCAGCGTAGGGGACTCGTTGCGCCTTGGCGTGACAGACAGAATACTGACATCAGAGATGATGGAACGCGTCAGTGCACGCGATCTCTGGACAGCCATCCGCACGCTGGATGCCTCCACTTACGATAATCCCGAGATACTTATAGACGGTGTCCGTATGCCAAAGACCGCACTTATCGGCATAACAGTCGGTGAGGTATCTGAGGTGAGAATCATCAGAGACGCTGTCAGACTGGCGCAATTAGGCATACACGGCGGCAAAGGCGCTGTGGAAATAGTCACGAAGAAGTATGGCAAAGGACCGCTAAGCCTGGGCTATAGAGCTGATATTCAGGCAGGGAAACCTGCCGACGGCAGCAATGGCACCATGAAGGGGGCAGAGCATTGGCTTACTGCTGATGGGGGAGATGATAATGTAGGTTATCGTTTCATTGCCATCTATGACCCGGGAACGGATACGAAAACTAAGGGAACAGATCGCATTCAGATGCGTTCATATATAGGTTATAGGCGTAATGCGCTGACCATAAGCAATGACTTGCAGTATGGTAATTATGGCATCCACGAGACATTCAATGACGACGACACGGACAAGACCCGATTTTCCACGCTTACTGACAGGGTGCGGGCTACGCTAAGTCTCATGCCGGGACTGGAAGTAGTGGGCTATTTCTCATTCCTGCGTCAGGAAGTGAGGCGCGATGTGTTCCTTTCACCCTATTCACCTGTGTTCAAGGACGAGGACAACCTGCGCAACAAAGGCACTTATGACATAATGCGCGAGACGACGATGACCTACGACGGCGGACTGAAGCTCGCTTATCAGAAGGCAATGAACGGGGGACACACCATCTTCGCCTCGGCAGGAGCAAGCCTTTACAGCGGAGAAAGGGGAGGAGAATCATACGCCGGACGCGGAATACTGAATGACATACTCAACTATGTATCATTTACCCAGACTTATGACACGCTGCGAAAACCTACGGCAGTGAGGGACTTCGAGCGCACATTGCAGTGCATGGCTAACGTGGGCTACGACTATCAGGGACGCTACAGCGCCACGATGAACGTGACGATGAACCGCTCTTCCCTCCTTTCTCCGAAGCATCGCAACGAAGTATATTGGGCTGCCGACCTGGGATGGAACATCAGCAGGGAGGCATGGATGGCTGAAAGCGGGATAGATTGCCTCAGACTTTCTCTCGGTCTGGGAAGAAGTGCCACGGTGCCATACAGTTACAAGGCTTTTACACCGATGTATTCCAACATCACTAACGAGACATACATATATAATTACTACCAGACGGGAGCACAATTGCAAGGCTATTACGATGAGAATATCCGTCCTGACGCAGTGACACGCGGTCTGTTGTCGCTCGACTTTGAAGCCAAAGGATGGCATCTTAATGCTTCAGGCATGCGTGCAGAGTCCACAAATATGCTCTATGGCGACGTGGGCAAGACGCTGAAGGGTAAGGACTGGACGGCAAGTGCATCGCTTTCTGCCGCTTATGATGATGTAAGGGATATGCTTGCTGGCATGGTTATCTACGGACAATGGCACCGGTGGACAGCTTCAGCATCCTTCTTCACCGATAATTGGGAGACCAACAGGTTGCAGAGCATCCAGATAGGCTACGCGTTTCCATCGCTCTGGCGCTTTGTCAAAGGCGGTATGGTGCGTCTCAGTGGGGAGGAAAATTGCCATAGGGCTTGCCTTACAGTGGAAGCTAAATTCTAAAAGGGAAAACGAAATCCATTCGACAATGAGAATAAGAATAATATATATAATGATGATAGCTTGCACAATGCTGCAGAGCTGCGATGATTTCTTCGACAAGACAGGCGACGACAGCGACGTCACTGCGGGGAAATTCTTCAAGGATGAGACAGCATTCATGCAGGCATTGACAGGCATCTATATGCAGATGCGTGCTCCAGAACTTTATGGCAACACGCTTTCGCTCGGCATGATGGAGTTCGCCTCACAGACATTAGAGCCTTATGACGAAGAGACCACAGCGGCATCTAAGCTCGATTTCGATGCGCCAGTATTGCGTCAGCGTATGGACACCATGCGGATTTGTGCTGACCGCGTCATCGAATCATGCGATAGAATAATAGATGAAGCAGAGCATACGAAGGTGGTATTCTTCACTTCAGGACTCAAGGAAATAGTTCTGGGCGAGTGTTATGCCATCAAAGCCGCCATGACCTTTGACCTCCACCGCCTTCTGGACCTTCCTATGGACGGTGTAGAGGAATGGCTTGACAAGGCAGACAGGCTGCTTTCTGCAAATGATCCCATAATGAATGCCACCAATCCATCATCGGTGAAAGTGGGCGAAATAGACCGCAGACTGCGCACTTTCCAGCTCAATGCCTATGCCGTAAAGGCACTGAAAGCCAGGGTAGCATTATGGAAAGGTGACTATCAGAAGGCATTGAACAATGCAGACTCCGTGATGCTGCATACTGATCCGGCACGTGTAGCAACGCGATACCAGCTCTTTTACTTCGTCACACCGGGCAAGTATGGTTCAGATTTCTGCTTCTCCCGCGAGAATATCTTTGCTTTGTCGTCGTTGCCAACCGGTTTTACCCGTCTGAGTGAAACGCTTTTCGACCAGAAGAAGGTCAGATGCCGTGCTGACATCGACAAGATATACGCCCAGCAGACCGACATCCGCCGCAGAGCATGGTTTCGTGAGCAGGAAGACGGCACACAGATAATGTCAAATAAATACGGTCCCAACACCCTGCTTACCGGCTATGTGAGCACAGAAAGCGGTGGAAGTACCGACCTTCCGGCTGCAATTCCTTACATCAGGCTAGGCGAAGTGCAGCTCATAGCGGCAGAATCCCTGTGGAGATTAAATCGCAAGCAGGAGGCACGCCAACGCCTTATTGCAATGCAGTCAAGCAAGGATGTGACCTATGTAGCCGACGCATCGGAGGACGCAGATCTCCTTCCGATGATATATGATGAATACCGTCGTGACCTTTTTGGCGATGGACAGTTGTACTATCTCAATAAACGTATCAGCCGATGAAGACGAGAATATTGATCATACTGATGCTGATGGCGGCAGACACCGTGGTCTTGGCTCAAAGCAACACGCAGAAGGTAGCCAAGGAAAAGACTGCTATGGCAAAGAAAGACAGCACCAGCCAAAAGAAGGATGTGCTGCTGTCAGGCGAGATAGGCGAAACGGTCGTCACGGGATATTATTCGAAGACGAAGAATAGTTTCACGGGAACGGCAGTTCAGGTGTCAGGCAAAGAACTGATGAAAGTCAACAGCACCAATCTGCTTGAAGGTCTGAAGGTGTTCGACCCCTCGTTTCAGGTGGTCGATACCCGAGGCTTTTACGGTTCTGACCCTAACCATATACCCGACCAGATAGAAATAAGAGGACAGAACACCATGCCGGACATCTCGCAGAGCAACCTGCAGACAGTGACCACTTTGCCTGTATTCATCATCGACGGATTCGAGGTAAACGTGCAGAAAGTCTATGACCTCGACATCAATCGCGTGAAGAGCATCACCATATTGAAAGACGCAGCCGCTGCAGCGATATACGGTTCGCGTGCCGCAAACGGTGTAGTGGTCATTGAGACCATCACCCCTATGGCAGGAAAATTACAAATCAGCTATACGATGAACGGCAAGTTTGAAATCCCAGACCTGTCGTCCTACAATCTGATGAATGCGGCAGAGGTGCTGGAATTCCAGAAGAAAGCCGGCGTATTTGATGCCTATCGTGAGGGAGAAGACGCAGGACTGAATGCCAATTCCTATAATGTGGCACGCCGTGCAGTGCTCAGCGGTGTCGATACCTATTGGCTTTCAAAGCCTTTGCAGATGGGTTTCCAGCACAAGCATTCCCTCATCATCGAGGCTTCACCAAAGACATCACTGCCTGGCGGAACGAAAGTTCGCTTCGCGGCAAACCTGAGTTACAGCAATCTCAGCGGTGCAATGAAGGGCAGCGGACGAGACACTTACGAGGCCGGCACCAAGCTGATCATATCCAATCGCCGCATCCGTGTGACCAACGACCTGCAGTTTTCCATGGTGGACAGCAAGGAATCGCCTTACGGTAGCTTCTCTTCCTACACCTCGGCACTGCCTTATTACCAGGAGAAAGATGCTGACGGCAACTACTACCGCATGCTTTCCCTGTCAAACTTAGCGCCTGAAGGCATCTCTCTCGGGGTGCTGGCATCCATGCAGTCGCCTGTATATGAAGCGCGATACCTCAACAGTTACTCCACTTCGAGAGGGATGGACGTGACTAATAATTTCGGAATAAACTGGACCATAACCGATGATATCCGCCTGAAAGGGTCGTTCTCACTCAGCCATGACAGTAACCGTGACGATGCATACGTGTCACCTGGCAGTTTCGAATATATCAACAACAATTCCTCCATCACGCCCGATGCGCTCTACCAGCGTGGAAAATACACGCTCGGACACAGTTCCTCGACCACCGTCTATGGCAGTATGCTGACGTCATATACACATAGTTTCGGTCGTTTCGACGTGCAGGCTATACTCGGAGCCGAAGCAAAGCAGACATCAAATGAGAGCGACAGCTACACCATGACGGGATTTCTCGGCAATTCGCAGGACTATATCTCCTACGCAGTGCAATATGAAAAGTACGGCAGAATCACGGGAGGCAAGTCAAAAGTTCGCACAGCAGGCATCTTCTGCAATCAGAATTACAGTTACGACAACCGTTATCTCTGCGACCTTACCATCCGCATGGACGGCAGTTCACTCTATGGCGACCGTCAGCAGACCACGCCTTACTGGAGTGCTGGACTGAGATGGAACGTGCATAATGAGAGTTTCTTCGCCGGAAGCGGAGTGGTATCACAGCTTGCCTTGCGTGCAAATGTCGGCACTACAGGCAACCAGAACTACAACCGCAACCAGGCAAGCAACCAGTACAGCTATCTGACAAAGGTCTATGGAGGATATTTCGGAGCCATAATAACCACGCTCGGCAATCCTGACCTCAAGGGACAGACCACATATAACCGCACCATCGGTCTGGAGGCTTCACTCTGGAAGAACCGCCTTAACCTGGAGTTCAACTATTACAACAACAAGACCAAGGGCAACCTGACCAGCATCACGGTCGCTCCATCTTTGGGATTCGACACCTATAAGGCAAATATGGGCGACCTTCGCAATGAGGGCTTTGACTTCAACATAAGTTATTCCCCGGTGCGCACAAGGGACCTTCTGGTCAATGTCACGCTCAACGGCACGAGAAACCATAACACCATACTCAAGATTTCCGACGCTCTCCAGCGATACAACGACATGGTCAATGCCGGCAGTTCAGGCTCCACCACTCCAGTATTTCTCTTCAAGGAGGGCGAATCCATGAATACCATCTACGCTGTGCGGTCGCTTGGCATCGACCCTGGTACGGGAAAGGAACTCTATATCGACCGATACGGCAACACCACATATACATGGAATGCCAAGGATCAGGTGCCAGTAGGCGTCAATGAGCCTGCTCTCAATGGCTATGCCGGACTGAATATCCGCTATAAGTCATGGGAAATAGGCACTCATCTCAATTATTCTTTCGGCGCAGACAAGTATAATTATACCCTGCACCAGAAGATAGAGAACGTCAACTATATGACAAACAATGACCACCGTGCGCTTACCGAACGATGGCAGAAACCTGGCGATGTGGCTCTTTATAAGGCTATTACGGACAATAGTGCTACTAAGGCGACGTCAAGGTTTGTGCAAAGGGAGAAGAGGCTGAGCATGACATCACTCAGATTGGCATACAATATGGACTCTGACAGACTCCGTGGCAGCTGGATATCCATGCTTAGACTCTCCATTACGGCTAATGACCTCTTCTATGCCAGCACCATAAGGCAGGAGCGAGGTCTCAGTTATCCTTTCACCCGTTCGGTAACATTCAATGCTCAGGTGAATTTCTGACAATCGACAAAACTGCCACTGTGCCAATGGCTTTCACCGTTGGATAACAAATGGCGCAACAACGAAACAGCAAATCCACAAAACCGCATTCCACCCTATTGATTATGCGCAAAACATTATTATACATATTATCCATAATACTGCTGCAGAGCTGCTCATGGTTTGATGTAGGAACCGAGTCGGAGATTGACGAGAAGGATATGTTTGTCAATGCAGACGGTTACTACACCGCTCTGACGGGCATATATATCAGCCTTGGCGGCACCGAACTATATGGTGGCAACCTTACTCTGACTGCCCTCGAACCGCTTACCCAGCAATATAATGTCAAGGATGATGACCCTGACCGCATCGCCTGGTCACAGTTCAGATACACCACTGACGGCGGACAGGAACTCGTTTCTGCCATCTGGCTCAAGATGTATAACACCATTGTCAATGCCAATATGCTCCTTGCAAAGCTGCCGGAGGCGGAAGGCAAGATAGACAGCGACGTGATTGACATCATCCATGGCGAAGCGCTCGCTCTCAGGTCATTGATGTATTTCGACCTCATGAGAATGTTCAATGAGAGCTATGAGGTAAATCCTGAGTCGGGAAACGTGCGTTTCAAGACCGACTTCGGCTTTGTTCTCGGCAAGAAAATGACTAATGAGCAACTTATTGACACCATTGTCACAGACCTTCTGCAGGCTCGCGACTACCTGAAGAAGGACCCTCTATATTGCAACAAGACATACAGCAACCGCTATTTGGCTTACGACCGCACGCAGAGGATGAACTATTACGCCGCCACTGCCTTGCTCGCAAGGATGGAAATCTATCGCCGACATTATGCAGAGGCGGCACGCTATGCCCAGGAAGTGATGGATTCAGAGAAGTTCAGGTTCATTCTTCCCGAGGAAATCCTTGAGACTGACATCTACGGAGTGGAGCAGAAAGCCGACCGCATCTTCATGCCGGAGATGATTTTCGCCCTCTATTGCGAGAATATCCTCACAGTTTCACGCTCCTGGTACGAAGGTCTGACCGGCGATTTTGCCAAGAGCACCAACGCATACGAGGACAATGACGTGCGCAGAGCATGGCTCTACCAGAACCCGAGCGCCAACGGAAAGATAAACATGATACGCTATCAGCGGTCTGTAAAGTCGGAGGATGCCGGCAAATACGGCGACCCCGTCGTTCCTATGCTGAAAATCAGCGAGATGTATCTCATACTGGCAGAATGTAATCTCAATGGTATTGATACCAAAGAGAATGCTTTAAGCCTTCTGAACACGATAAAACTAAACCGCGGAGAGGCAGCTCTCCCGGCTACGGCTACCGTGGCTGTAAGCATTATGTATAG
>OCLD01000169.1_pt1 | contig 16967 bp, 7 predicted proteins | sample 1495911 | NCBI WGS metagenome assembly OCLD01 (sample SAMN03418271, study PRJEB22391) | human gut metagenome | biome: human-gut; feature: organic feature; material: feces | host: Homo sapiens | place: Tanzania | collected 2013-01
ATCTTGAAGGATCTCTCAAGTCTCTCCTGTAAGTTATCGAACATATTCAGTAGCCAATTAATAGTAACCTACAAAGATAAGCAATTCCATTGGAAGAATAAAATCACGAGCCCTAAGCGAATCTAATCTGCTTTCATGTTTCGTGATTTGTAAGACGTTAATAGTCAGCATATTCGATAATCTTGCCCGCCCGAATTGACTGTCGGTATTGTCTAATTAGTTTGAAATTAATTGATTACGTTGCACGTTTTGACGATCGTGAGTTTTTGTTAAACGGGCACATTAACAACCATAAGTTAATACAAAACCTTTTAGTAAATGAAAAAGAATCGCACTTACAAGGTAAACGCCTTTCTCATGATGCTGCTCGCCGGCACGCTGTCATTCAGCGCCACGGCAGCCGCCAGTGAGTCCGGTTTACTGCCCGCGGCGGCCGCTCAGCAGCAGCCCGTCAAGGGAACGATCGTCGATGTCAACGGCAACCCGATCCCGGGAGCCAGCGTGATGATCCCTGGCACAACCACGGGAACCGTCACCCAGGTTGACGGAACTTTCTCACTCAATGTCGCCGAAGGCACAAAGGTAGAAATCGGCTGCCTCGGCTACACCACAGTCACCACAACCGCCCGCAACGGCATGAAGGTAGTCCTCAAGGAGGACGCCATGATGCTGAGCGACGTCGTTGTCGTGGGTTACGGCACACAGAAGAAGGCCAACCTCACCGGTTCAGTCGCGACTGTTGATGTCAGCAAGACCCTTGAGGCAAGATCCACCGCTGACCTTGGCAAGGCTCTTCAGGGAGCTGTGCCGGGACTTACTGTCTTGAACACAAGCGGTAAGATCGGTGCCGAGCCGACCGTTGTAATCCGTGGTGTCGGAACCCTTTCCAACAGTGCCACATCGAAACCTCTCTATGTGGTTGACGGAGTTCCGATTGACAACATCTCTTACCTAAACACCCAGGACATAGAGAGCATCTCTGTTCTCAAGGACGCGTCCTCTTCTTCCATCTACGGAACAAGAGCCGCTTTCGGTGTCGTTCTCATCACCACAAAGTCCGCAAAGACAACAGAAAACATCCAAGTAAGCTACACCAATAACTTCGCATGGAGCCAGGCAACTGTCCTTCCAGACTATCCATCTGTGATGGAGCAGATCACCGGGCTTAATCAGGTCAATGCCAGATACGGGATTGAAAGTGAGCTTTTCGGTATGTACCTTAATAGTGACGCATTCATCAATGCCGTCAAAACATGGCAGACTAAACATGGAGGAAAGTCCGGTTATCGTGAGATGGTAGAGGGTGATGATTATATTCCAGGAGTCGGTTATGTGGCTGATTGGGATGTCGCAGGCATAATGTTCAACAATGCTGCTCCATCACAAAATCACACCATTTCCGTTCAAGGCAATGTAGGAAAGACCAACTACTATATGTCAGTAGGTTACGACAGAGAACAAGGTTTGATGAATTTCAATCCGGACAAACTTAAAAAGTACAACGCCACCGTCAATGTTTCCACACAAGTGAACGACTGGATTCAAATCGGAGCCAGAGTCAACTATGTCAACAAAGACTACGAAGATTGCTCAGACGCTCTTCGTCAGGGTACATATCAGTACATGTGGCGTTGGGGGTCTTTCTTCGGCCCATGGGGTTATTTCAGCAACGGTCTTGATGGACGTAACGCCATCTCATACCGCAAACAGTCCGGTGAAGGATGGACAAAGACAGACAACCTGCGTATCGGTGGATTCACAAAGATCAACATCGTAAAAGGTCTGACATTGAACGCTGATTACACCTACCTCCAGAACAACATGAGGTACAAGCAGGTCAACCTTCCTGTTCACATGATGAACACATGGTCCATCACCCCTTCGGAGACCACGATGAGCACAACAACCTACATAGATGCACGTCGTTCCTACACCAGAGGCTACAGCGCCAACATCTACGGTAACTATGAGTTCACTGTTTCAGGTAAGCATAACTTCAACATTATGGCAGGTTTCAATGCTGACGAGTCTGAATACGAGTACCTCAGAGGCACTTACAACAACATTCTTGACACTAATCTGCCGGAAATAGCATTGACTTTCGACAGTGACAACAAGAATATATTCGCTCACAGCCACAACGAGACCGGTTCCGCAGGTTTCTTCGGTAGAATCAACTATAACTACAAGGACAGGATCCTCCTCGAGCTCAACGGCCGTTACGACGGATCATCCAAGTTCCCAGAGAACAATCGTTGGGCATTCTTCCCTTCCGCATCCGCTGGTTGGAGAATTTCAGAAGAGCCTTTCTTCGCGCCTGCAAAGAGCATCGTGAACAACGCAAAGATCCGCGCGTCATACGGTGAGATAGGTAATCAGGAAGTTGGATCCAACATGTACATAGCCACCATTGCCCGCCAAGGCTCTGATGTCAACTGGCTTGGCACTGGCTCAACCAAGATGACAACATTCGGCATGCCTAAAATGGTCTCCTCAACCCTTACCTGGGAGACCCTTGCGACAACCAACTTCGGAGTTGACCTCGGTTTCCTCAACGGTGAATTGAATGCCACATTCGATTGGTTCCAGAGGGACACCAAGGACATGCTTGCCCCTGGTCAGACAATGCCTCAGGTTCTTGGAGCCACCGCCGCTTACGAGAACGCTGGCACGCTCCGTTCACGCGGATGGGAAATCACCCTCGACTGGCATCATAGCTTCAACGGAGTCAATGTCTATGCTGTCGCCAACCTTGCGGACTACACAACAACAATCAAAGAGTGGAACAATGACTCAAGATTGCTCAACTCCAACTATTCCGGCAAACGCTACGGTGACATCTGGGGATTTGAGACAGACCGCTACTTTGAGGCTTCAGATTTCAGCGGAGTTGATGCCAAAGGTAACTATATTCCTGTTGAAGGTGTGGCAAGCCAAGTTAACCTCCAGACAGGCAAGTTCGTCTTTGGGCCTGGAGACATCAAATTCGTCGACCAGAACAATGACGGCGTGATTGACGGAGGAAAAGGAACTGCTGACGATCATGGAGATTTGGTAGTTATCGGTAACACTCAGCCGCGCTATCAGTATAGCCTCCGTATCGGTGGTGATTGGAAAGGCTTTGACCTTGATCTCTACTTCCAGGGTGTAGGCAAGAGGCAAATGTGGACTCAGTCTGCTTTCGTCATGCCTCTCATGCGTGGAGCTGACGCCATCTACGCGAACCAAACATCCTACATTACCAATGAGGATGCGGCAGCCGGCAACATTGACCAGAATGCCACCTATCCAAGGCTAAGCTCAGGTGGTGCCGCAAAGGGAACCATCTCCGTACTCAACCAAGGTAGCACCAACTTCTACCCACAGTCCAAGTACCTTGTCAATATGGCTTATCTCCGTCTTAAGAACATAACCCTTGGGTACACCCTCCCTTCACAACTGACACAGAAAGCAAAGATCAGCAAGGTAAGAGTTTACGGTAGCATCTACAATGCTTTCAACATTATTGATCACACAAAGAAATATGGTCTTGACCCAGAAATCAACACGGGTGAAGGTTCTATGGGCAACGGTGTATGGGGACGTACAGACCCAATGCTGCGTACCTATTCTTGTGGTATCCAGATCACTTTCTAATTTCAAACACTGCTAAGAATCATGAAAAAAATAGTAATCACAGCAATAGCGCTGTCCGCACTAGTCCTTTCAGGATGTGATAACCTGTTGGACAAGCAGCCTATAGACCAGTTCACAGACGGGAACTTCTGGTCAAGCGAAGACAACGTTGAGGCTTTCGCGAACAGATTTTATGACACGTTCTCTGGCTACAGCGGGGCTTTCTACTTTCCTACCCTGAATGACAATCAAGGCGTGGTAGGACTCAGCGACTGGAACTACAAGAACGTTCCGGCATCTATCTCACTTTGGAATAGTAACTATCAGGCTCTTCGTAGAGCAAACCTCATGATAGAGCGTGTACCGAATGTCTCATCCATGGATGAGACGACAAAGAACAACTGGCTTGGTGTCGCAAGACTATACAGGGCTCTTAAGCACTATGAACTCGTCAGGGCATTCGGAGACATCATCTATGTTGACAAACTTCTTGATGTTACAGATGAGGACAAGAACCTCTATCTCTATGGCGAGCGCCAGGATCGCGATGTCGTCATGGACAAGGTGCTTGAAGACCTCAATTTCGCGGTTGCGAACATAACCATGAATGCAAGTTCGAGAACCGCGTTCAACGCCGCTGTCGCTCAGGCCATCAAATCTGAGATTTGCCTTTACGAAGGAACCTTCTGCAAGTACCGTTCAACATCTGACGGACAGAAAGCAGCCGACAATACCCGTGCACAGAAATTCCTCACTGAGTGCAAGACAGCCAGCAAGGCAATAATGGGCAACTCCATGTACTCGCTCAACGCAAGCTATCAGGGCAACTACAACTCTCTTGATCTTGCGAAAAATACCGAGATGATCCTCTATAAGAAGTACCTCTATGGAGTTTACGGCCACTCGACAATTGATTACACCTGCTCATCAACAATGCAGAACGGTATGTCAAAGGCAGCGTTTGACTCTTATCTTTTCACTGATGGAAAGCCACTTTCAACGACATCTCTTGACAAGACCGATCATCCGGTAATGGAGAGCGGTCACCTCAGCATCAAGAACCTTCTTGCTGTACGTGACCCACGTCTTTCAGCGGCTATTGACCCTGTTCTTATGTACAAAGGCAATGCATATGCCCGCTTTGATCTTCCGTCAGCTGGAGGTATGGAGACAACATCCAGCACAGGTTATGGTGTTTACAAGTTTGACAATGATGACATCGAGGTCGCTCACAGAAACCAGACCGGTTCCAATGAGACCGACGCACCTATCTTCTGGCTTGCCAACATCTATCTGAACTACGCAGAGGCTTGCGCCGAACTTGGCAGCTGCACAGAAGCTGACCTAAACGCGTCTGTCAACAAGCTTCGCGACCGTGTAGGAATGCCTCATCTCACCACTTCTCCTGCCGCCGACCCTGCCAATAATATGGGCGTAAGCAACCTGATCTGGGAGATCCGTCGTGAGCGTCGTGTCGAACTCATGTACGACAACGATGACAGGTACTGGTGCCTCATCCGTTGGCATCAGCTTGACAAGCTTGACACCAACAAGTACCCTGAGCAAACAAAGGGAGCCTACATCGCTGACGAGCCGACTGTCGGGACCGATGACTGCGCCGAAGTTGACTCCAATGGCTACATCAGCTTCTCATCCGGAAAATCAAGGGTCTACGAGTCTCGCCAGTATCTCTATCCTATCCCATCAGGACAGATCGACCTCTATCAAGCCGCCGGTAAGACCCTCACCCAGAACCCTGGTTGGGATAAGTAAACTCGCAAAAAGGCTTTTTGCTATTTTTTCACACAAAGCGTGACCGGGAAAGTACCCGGCCACGCTTTTTATTCTATTGATCTTATGTGAGGACACATCTTACAAAACACGTTCAGCCTCAAAAGCCTCTGACTGGGTTGATTCGCAGGGTTACATGAAAAAGTCTTGACTTGCCCTCGTAGTTATTCATCCAATGTTCCGCTCTAAGGCCTTCCGCTGGCATTTGACCTGAAGGCATTTTGCAAAATCGCCGCAGGGTCTGTCTGTGTCTTCGGGAAAGAGTCTCACGGGGAAGCGGTGTCATCAATCCGCTCTATGAATATTCCTGTGCCACTACTCCTCCTCGGCAACTTTCCAGGATTCCAGTGTCCTTGTGGCGGACGAGATGTTCACCCCCACCTTGACGCACCTGCCTTCCTTCTTGTACGGAATCATGTAGCCTTTGCCGTCGATCTGTTTCAGGGCTTCCTCCGCCGAGCCGTCCACCTTGAACTCGAATACGTAGGTGCCATCCTTTGTCCGGCAGACGGCGTCCGCGCGTCCGACGGCTGATTTGACTTCGGTCTGGGTGTAGTAGCCGAGCAGTGAGAAGACAAGGTAGATGATTGTCTGGTAGTGTTTCTCAGTTTTGTTTTCCAGATCGTAGGGGATGCCGGCCATGAAGGATTGGAGGAGTTCAAGGGCACTGTTCACGTCGTTGTCCTTCAGAGCCTTGTTGAACTTCAGCACGAAAGACGCACTCATTCCCTCCGAACTTTTGTAGTTAGCGAGAAGACCTCTCAAGAAGCCTTCCCGAACCTCCCTGTTCGGGTAGCCAAGTGTGTAGGAATGATCTTCCTTGTTGTATCCTTTAATTGTAAGATAGCCTGTTTGGTACAGCATCGGAAGGGTGTCTTCCGTCAGTTCCGGAGAGATGTCAAAGTCGCTTTGGGCGATTTCAGTCATCTTGTCCAGTTTTGTCTCGTCCATAGGATTCTTCCGTAACCTTTCCAAAAGGAATGTAGGCGTGCCGGTCTCGAACCAGTAGGAGCCGAACTCCCGTGCGTCGAGGCACTTTATCAGGCTGAAAGGGTTGTAGATGTCCTCGGACTCGTGGCAGAAGTGATAACCGTCGTAGTTGTGCTTGAGCTGCAGCAACGCATTGTCGTAGGAGATTCCCTGTTTGTCGGCGAGATCACGCACAGGCTCTTTCATGTCCCTTTCTAGCTCGGATTGCGTGATGCCGCAGATGGCAGAGTACCTTGGCATCATCGAGATGTTCTGGAGGTTGTTCAGCTCGCTGAATATGCTGAGCTGGGCGAACTTGTTTATCCCCGTGATGAACACGAACCTCAGGTACGGGTCAAGGCTCTTGATCGGGCTATAGAAGTTCCTCATTATCTGCCGCATAGGAACCAGCCTCTCCTTGTCGTTCATCACGTCCAGCAGCGGTGCGTCATATTCATCAATTATTATGACCGCCTTCTCGCCGGTCTGCTCTACGGCTCTTTGGACAAGCCCTTCCAGCCGTTGGTTGATGTCAACTTCCAGATATCCTTTCCCGTAAACAATCTCGTACTTTGAGAGTTTATAACTGATCTCGTTAGTCAGTTGTTCTTCATTAAGATGCTTCGCTGTTGACATGTCAAAGTGGAACACCGGATGACGTGTCCACTCTTTCTTGAGCCGTCCAGCCTCCAGCCCCTCGAACAGTTCCATTTCCCCGGCGAAGTAGCTGTGGAAAGTGGAGGAGAGCAGCGACTTTCCAAACCGCCGCGGTCTGCTCAGGAACACATAATTGTACGAGTTCGCCAATTCGTGCACATATCCCGTCTTGTCTATGTACAGATAGCCCCCTTCTATGACTTTGTCGAAAGTCTGCACCCCGATCGGGTACTTGATCCTTTTCGCCTCCATAGTGCCAACGCTTTAATTTTCAACTTTCAAAGATAATGAATATTCCCGGATTCCCAATCATCTTCGGGAATGGATAATGCGGGATAATGCCGGAGTTCTGACTCTGTTTCGTACGCCATAACACACTTTCCTATACATAAGCCGTGGGTTATTCTGTTTTGTACTCTGGAAAACTGTTTTATGTACCAACCATGAATGCCGACGGCTTTGGTACAGGCTCTTGCGTACCAAGCTGATGCCGGTTGTCTGTCGAAACCACATGAAATCAAGGGTAAAAGAAAAATTTTTCTGTTTTTTCGCAAAAAAATTCTGTTTCTTTTCATTTTTTTTCGTTTACAATGCCGATATTGCGGGCAGATTCCGGAAGGGATTCCGAGACCACATATTTCAAATAATCAACATCGTTTAAACTATGAATTGTTCTGAGACCAAAACAGCCGATAACCACGCGGAAATGTCCGAGCTGGATCTTTACCGCAAACGCTACCGTCATTGCCGGAGACTGATTGACAATGACCCAAGATTCAAGCGAATGAGTGAGAAGAGAAGGACACCTATGCCCAGAGCCTTGCCACTCCTGAGTATCTTGACTTGACATGTGATTGGGCATTCAAGTACCTGTTCCAGAACCACCCGGACATGCTCATTATGCTCCTTAATGACATACTGCGGGAGAACATCACGTCCATCGAGTTCAGGAATACCGAACTGGCCAAGGATGCCCAGCATGACAAGAGAATACTCTTTGACCTTCTCTGCAAGACCCCTTCCGGAACCATCCTTGTCGAGATGCAGAAGGCCTCACGATCCGACCAACGGGAAAGGCTGTTCTTTTATGGAGCCCGATTGATCAACCGGCAGGTTAAGAAAGGCGACGACGAATATGTCCTGACTCCCGTCAAGGTGATCTGCATCATGAACTACGAGGATACCCATCCGGATTCGCCCGAGGACAAGATTCTCTACCATTACCGCATTCAGGAAGTTGACACCTCCGAGCCGTTTGGTGATCAGATTTCATTCTACCTACTTGAATTGCCGAGGATCATGCATTACACCGATGAATATGACAGCCCCGTCGCGGGATGGTGCCGAATATTCAGGAATTTCGCTATCTTTGCCAAATCGAGGTCGAAGGATGATGAGAGGTTCGGCAGGTTGGAGAAGGCGATGCGCGTCAGCGGCCTTGACGACAATGAGATTGATAACTATTTCAGTGTTATGTTGACAGAAAAAGAGATGCGCCCCTACATCGAGGGCGCGAAGCAGCAAGGCTACAGAATTGGTCATCAAGAGGGCTTCAAGGACGGTATGGAGAAAGGCAAGGCCGAAGGTAGGGCTGAGGGTAAAGTTGAAGGCCAAGCCGAGGGTCGCGATGCAGCCATGACAGAGGTGGCCAAGTCTTTGTTGGCACTGAATATGCCATTTGATCAGATAGCCCAGATCTCAGGACTGCCACTTGAGCGGATAAAATCACTTTCGCAAGGATAGCTTTCACCCAAGCGTGCAAAACGAGATTTAACTCGTGTCATCAAAAAAAAGTAAGCCTCCACAGCATGCTTAAGATGCTGTGGAGGCTTACATATGTTTTGCCCTTGTCAAAGTGTTCCGAGTGTTGACGGTGAGTTGACGCGGATGATTTATCAGCAACTGCCTCACATCATCATCCATTTCCGAAGATGATTGGGAATCCGGGAATATTCATTATCTTTGAAGGTAGGACATAAAAAAAGGTTGGCACTATGGAGGCGAAAAGGATAAGGTACCCGATCGGGGTGCAGACTTTCAGAGACATTGTCGAGGGAGGGTACCTCTACATCGACAAGACAGGAATTGTACACGACTTGGCGGAGACATACAAGTATGTGTTCTTGAGCAGACCGCGACGTTTCGGGAAATCGCTGCTGTCCTCCACATTCCACAGTTATTTCGCCGGGGAAATGGAACTGTTCGAGGGTCTGGAGGCGGGACGGCTCAGGAAGGAGTGGACACGGCATCCGGTGTTCCACTTTGACATGTCAACGGCGAAACATCTTAATGGAGGGCAACTGCAACGTATATTGGGTTACAAACTATCCGAATACGAGAAGAAGTGGGGTGAGGATTCCGGAATCGCGGAAGATGACATCAACGCGAGATTTGAGCGTCTTGTCAAAGCGGCTGTCGAAAATACCGGCGAGAAGGCGGTCATAATAATTGATGAATATGACGCACCGCTGCTGGACGTGATGAACGACAAGGAGAGGCTGGTTCCTATGCGGCAGATAATGAGGAACTTCTATAGCCCGATCAAGAGCCTTGACCCGTACCTGAGGTTCGTGTTCATCACGGGGATAAACAAGTTCGCCCAGCTCAGCATATTCAGCGAGCTGAACAACCTCCAGAACATCTCGATGATGCCAAGGTACTCTGCCATCTGCGGCATCACGCAATCCGAGCTAGAAAGGGACATGAAAGAGCCTGTGCGTGATCTCGCCGACAAACAGGGAATCTCCTACGACAATGCGTTGCTGCAGCTCAAGCACAACTACGACGGTTATCACTTCTGCCACGAGTCCGAGGACATCTACAACCCTTTCAGCCTGATAAAGTGCCTCGACGCACGGGAGTTCGGCTCCTACTGGTTCGAGACCGGCACGCCTACATTCCTTTTGGAAAGGTTACGGAAGAATCCTATGGACGAGACAAAACTGGACAAGATGACTGAAATCGCCCAAAGCGACTTTGACATCTCTCCGGAACTGACGGAAGACACCCTTCCGATGCTGTACCAAACAGGCTATCTTACAATTAAAGGATACAACAAGGAAGATCATTCCTACACACTTGGCTACCCGAACAGGGAGGTTCGGGAAGGCTTCTTGAGAGGTCTTCTCGCTAACTACAAAAGTTCGGAGGGAATGAGTGCGTCTTTCGTGCTGAAGTTCAACAAGGCTCTGAAGGACAACGACGTGAACAGTGCCCTTGAACTCCTCCAATCCTTCATGGCCGGCATCCCCTACGATCTGGAAAACAAAACTGAGAAACACTACCAGACAATCATCTACCTTGTCTTCTCACTGCTCGGCTACTACACCCAGACCGAAGTCAAATCAGCCGTCGGACGCGCGGATGCCGTCTGCCGGACAAAGGATGGCACCTACGTCTTTGAGTTCAAGGTGGACGGCTCGGCGGAGGAAGCCCTGAAGCAGATCGATGGCAAAGGCTACATGATTCCGTACAAGAAGGAAGGCCGGTGCGTAAAGGTGGGTGTGAACATCTCATCCGCCACAAGAACCCTGGAATCCTGGAAGGTTGCCGAGGAGGAGTAGTGGCACAGGAATATTCATAGAGCGGATCAATGACACCGCTTCCCCGTGAGACTCTTTCCCGAAGACCCGGGCGGATCTTGCGGCGATTTTGCAAAATGCCTTCAGGTCAAATGCCCGCGGAAGGCCTTAGAGCGGAACATTGGATGAATAACTACGAGGGCAAGTCAAGACTTTTTCATGTAAGCCTGCGAATCAACCCATTCGGAGGCATTTGAGGCTGAACGTGTTTTGTAAGATGTAACCTTGCATAAGATCAATAGAATAATAAAAAGCGTGGCCGGGTGCTTCCCCGGCCACGCTTTGTGTTTGGAAAACGAACTATTACCAGCCCTTGGTCTGGGTGAGTGTGAAGCCATTTTCGGCGTAATCGTCGATCAAGGCTATTCGGCGACAACCTACATTTGATTTAACGTTTCAGCCTTGAATGGCAATGATAAGATTATTATCACACGCAGATATTTTATTTTATCGCTGTCATCAACTGATAAACCTGATGGAAGTCCGTGAAGTTGACCTTATGAGTGTCTAGATAGTTGTTGATGGTGTCAGCTCGGTCTTTAAAAAACCTCAGCAACAATTTTTTAGTAGGAGCGTAAGCAACCTTGTTCCTGTAAATGAAAGGAATGTTCTTGATTTCATAGGATGGATTTCCGTTGAGGTCATAGACACTGCCTCCGTAGCTCTCAATCTTTTTTACCTCCTTGATGTTGCTTGTGCTGGATTCCGAGCCGAACGCCCCTTTTTTCTCGTCTTTAAATACCAGTCTGCGAGACACACAGAGGTACGTCCCGTCGATGTCAAGCGAGAAAGCAAGGTAATAAGTCCTATACCTTATGAAGAGTAACCCTCCAATTGAAGCCCTGTCAACCGAGGCATTATCCTTTATGCCCATGACCTTTTCGTCGGAATCCATGTAGCGGATTGTTTGGTCTAGAGTACTGATGTTGAAGCGTCCTGTTGAAAAACCTCCGTCTTTGTAGATTATTCTGCCTTCCATGAATTCCGGTAGGTAGTACTTTACGCTGTCTGGAAGCTGTTTTTCAAAGTCTCCTTGAGCGGATTGTCCCGATAATGCGATGTTCCCTATCGTCAAGGCTAAAATAAGTGAGATTATTTTTTTCATGTCGTGTTTTTATAAAATAAGAGGGGACAATCACTCATCCCCTCTCATTTTGGATAATTATCAGTTACTCTTCCCAGCCAGGGTTCTGAGTGATTGTGACATTCTTGTTGGCATACTGTGTGATGACATCGGAGCAGATAGGCTCAAGGTAATTCCTTACATCGACGTTGCGGCTGTCTCTGTCCTTGATGTTGACCGGCACAAGGAATCCACGCATTTGCGAGTAATTCTTCGCGTCAAAGTCAAAGTATGTGCGTTCTCCTAATTTCAATGTACCATCAGGGTTGTAGCCTACGATAGGAATAACACTGACTTTTTTAGAGTTCGCTGAAGTAAGAAGGTTATAGCCCTGATTATTCAATGTTTTCTTCAGATTGGTTGTCTGGACAGGCCTTCCGAATTCTTCGGCTTGACTCTCCTTGATGGTCGCAGCAAGGTCAAGCTCAACATAGCCTCCAATCAACAGATCTGGGTTATTGGCTCCCAACATGAGTTCAAGCTGTCCCCAACGTCTGATGTCAAGTACCCGGTACTGTTCGAGGAAGAACTCCATGCGGCGTTCACGACGGATTTCCCAGATGAGCGGTGTCACCGCACCTGTTGTCTTGTAGCCGAGAGTTGTCTGCTGTGCGGCTCCGGTTCTTTCAGGATCATCAGGCATGTTTGCGAGCTCAAGTGGGGCAGTCTGCTTTACACCTTTATCTATCGCGGTCTTGTCCAGAGGACGTTTGCGGATAGCATTGATGGACTTGTCAAGATCCTCCTGAGTAACAGCAGCGCCACCGAATTTGTCTGCTAGTTCAGCCTTGGCTTCTATCCAGTTCAAGACCGTCTCGGCATATCGTACGCATGGAAATCCGTTTTCGTTCGTGCAAGATCCGTAATATGTAGGCAGAGACTTTCCGTTGTATGAATATGTCGGCCCCTCTCGGTCTATGAATTTTTCGCAGTACAGACCTGTCGCACTGGCTTTCGGCTCATCCCAGAAAGTGGCTTCAAACCGAGGGTCGCGTGTTACCACCATATCCTGTAGACGGAAGCTCTTGGCGTTCTCGACTGTTGAATTAGAATACGGTTTTCCGTCTTGGCAGATCCAGGCTTTCAGCGTGCTGAGGTTCCCTGACTGGGTCTGGGCCTCATTACCATTTGAATATGAAGCTATGCAGTGCTGGGAACCGTTGTTGATGGATTTGTTGTAGGCTCTGTAGAGGATAATCTCTTGGCTTGACGGCCTGGAGTACAGTGTTCCGAAAAGGGTTCGGAAATCTGTGTCAAATGCGTAGGCTCCGCTGTTGATGATCTGCTCAGCATAGCCTTTAGCAGCTTCAAGGAACAGTTTGGCCTTTGAGTCAACGTCGGAGCAGGTTTTCATGGCCTCATCGTTCTTGTGATAGATGTACCATGTGCCTTCGAACAGCATGCAACGGGAGGCTATTGTAGCCACCACAGCCTTATTCACGTAATCCTCCCCGTCATTGGAGCGGACGTTGGCCATAGCATAGTCAAAGTCTTCCTTAACCTTGGCCATCACCTCAGTTCTTGGGGTGCGTTGGGCGTACATGGCATCGTTGTCAGTAACTTCCACAACGGCATCGTAGTAAGGAACATCGCCGAACGATTCTACGAAGCGGCTGTATTCCCAACCTCTGAAGAAGCGGGCGACACCGTTCCAATGGTTGTAGGCCTCATCCGTCAGCTTGCCGTTGTCATGCATTGTGGCGAGTCTTGCGATAAGGAGATTCCACTTGCGTATGTAGGCGAAGTTCCAAGGACCTGAGCCACGCCTTGCCAGCCAGTAACCACGGTAGGCAAGTTCTGCTTTGTACCAATTGTCAGACGGCAGAGAGATAAGAATGTTAGACTGTTGTCCGGTAGTGGTGCGGTCATCACTGAACTCACCGGAAGAGTACACGCCTGGCGCATAGACCTGTCCCCAGTTGTCGGAATAGCCGGTGAAATATGACCCGTAAGTTCCGTTCACAAACAATCTGATGTTGTTCTCATTTGCCCAGAAGTTATTGTCATTCATCGTTGTTTTCGATTCCCTGTCAAGAAAATCGCTGCATCCGACGAAAGCAAGTGCCAGAGCACCAACGGAAAATATTTTAATAAAATTCTTCATAATGTTCTTTTTCTTATGAGATTAGAAAGTAACCTGAACTCCGATTGCCGCTGTCTTGAATGCAGGAGAACCTACACCGGCGCGGCTTGAGTTGTAGTTAGATGTGTTGAATGATGAGTACCCTGCGATTTCTTCCGGATCAAGAGGTAGGCCTTTGAGATGATCAAACGTGAAGAAGTTCTCAAGGGAAACATAGAATCTGGCCTTCTCCATATTGATCCTCTGGGTCAAATGTCTTGGCAGAGTGTAGCCAAGAGTAATGTTCTTGATGCGGAGGTAGGCCATGTTCAGCATGTACCTGTCGTTAGGTACCATGTTGAAGATGCTGCTTCCGGCGCAGTTTGCGGCACGCGGATAGAAAGCGTCATAATTGGCTGGTATGGTGGTTGTCGAACCATCCGCATTCGTTATGTCGTAAGAGTCATACCAGAAGTCTCCCGCGATAGCCTGGGCCATGGCTCCATCCGATGTATTAAAGCCAGGGAGGGTCATAGAAGAGGATCCGAGCATGTTGCGTTTGCCGATTCCCTGAAGGAAGATAGAGAAATCAAATCCCTTCCAGTCCGCATCAATCCTGAAGCTATATTCGTAGCGTGGGGTTGTGTTGCCGATGACAGTAAGATCGCCGTGGTCGTCCGTTAGGTTTTTCCCATTATCTATGACACCATCTCCGTTCAGGTCAACGAATTTGACATCACCAGGACCTGAGATAAGTGTCCCAGAAGCGATCTTGCCTTGTGTCGCATAGTTCTTTCCTTCGGCGAACTGGTAGTACTTTCCGTATTTATCTTTCAACTCGATGAGCTTTCCGTTAGCATCATGAGCGAAATCATCGTGCTGGAAGAGTCGGTCAACCTTGTAACCCCAAATTTCGCCATAGGTCTTGCCAGAGTACCAACCAGACAGTATTTTGCTTGTCCCATATTCCGTGATCTTCGTTTTGGCGTCGGCTATACTTGCTGTGGCCGAGATGTTAAGACCGTTAGAGAAAGAGCGTCCCCAGTTGATGGACAGTTCCCAACCGTCAGTGCGCAGAGAACCGAAGTTTCCATTAGGAGCCGAAGCACCGATGTTGTAGCTGACACCTTCCATTCCGATGATCATGTTGTTGGTGTTCCTCCTGTACCAATCAAAGGTAATGTTGAACTGATTGAACAGCGAGATGTCCGCTCCGATGTCGTAGGTTTCGATGTCCTGCCAGGTTATGTCAGGATAAACCGCACCAGGAGTGGCGAAAGACTGGTCTTTTACGCCCGAGTGGATCCAGTATGTGGTTGAGCTTCCCATTGTAGGAATGTACATGGATGAGCTTACTGTCTGGTCTCCGATGGTTCCCCAGGATGCGCGGAGTTTGAGTGATGACAGGACATCCGTGAACGGCTGCATCCAAGGTTCCTGCGTCACGCGCCAACCGGCCGAGACAGATGGGAACCATCTCCACTGAAGATTGGATGGGAATTTGGAAGATCCATCGTAGCGGAGGTTGCCTTCAAGAAGGTACTTGTCCTTGTACGTGTAGTTGACACGTCCAAAGAAACCAGCCGTTGAACTCCAGGAGGCGGAACCGCCGGAGGTTTGTGTACCCGTAGCAAGGTCAAACTGAGGGTTGGAGGTGTCGATAAGCGTCATCTTCTTTCCCCATACTCCCGTATAGTCGTAAGCCACAGCCTGGAATCCAAGGAGGAATTTGAACATGTGCGTGTCGAAGAGGTTCAGATTGTATGTCGATGTGGCGTTCCAAGTCTGGCGCTGGGAAGTGAACGAGTCCTGATAGATGGAATCATATGTTGAAGTGTAACTATAGACATTCAATTTCTTGGCGGTTATCTCTTTTCCAAGTCCATTGATGTCATTCCACTCGTTGGTGATTGTCCGAATGCCGCCGTTGGCGTCAAGAGCGTTCACCGCGGCAGACCATGTGTCCCCCGCCATGTATTTAATGCCAGGGTTGCGCTCCTGTGTGTTGTTGACGGCGTAGGTGTAGTCCACGTCAATGTTCCAATTCTTGACAGGAGTTATTGTCGTTCCTACATTCACACTTGTGTAGTAGGTGTCAAGAGTCGCCTGGTTGGCTGTCTTGAACTCATAAGCGGCATTCCTTACATTGTCCCCATACTCGTTGGTCGGCTCCATCGGGTAGGTAGGTCCCCAGCGGAAAACATAGTACCAGACATCCGCTGTGGTCGAGTTGGTGGCAAAGGCCCATGACTTCGTTGATTTCGTGAACATGATGCCGGAATGGATGTTGAGCCAGTCGTTGATCTGGGTGTTGATTCGAGCGTTGGCGTTGTAACGCTTGAACCAATCGTAGTCCGTAACCTTAAGCATACCGTTCTGGTCAAGGTAGGCAAGACTGATGTTGTAGTTGGTTCTTCCTTTGTTCCCGGCTACTGAGACATTGTGAGACTGTGTCGGAGCGTTTTCCCTTACGAGATAGTCGTAAGCGTTGAAAGTTCTGATACCAATTTTCCTGTTTGAGCCGTCAACATACCAGTCGCGTCCGTACGTGAAAGGATCGCCAACGCCGACGCTGTTCCCGTATTTGTCTTTCCAGGCGACAGCGGCATTGTAACCCGCGCGGTCAATCAGCCAGAACGCTCCCACAGGAGTGAAGGTTCCGGTACGCTCGGCAGCTTCGACAGTATAGTGAAGTCCGTCAACATCAGCCATTTCGTAGTTTTTGGCCTTGTTTTGGATAGAGAAGTTACCGGAATAACTTACGGTCACCTTGTCAGCCTCCTTGTTACCTTTCTTTGAAGTGATGAGAATCACTCCAAAGGCAGCCTTGGCTCCATAGATTGAGGCAGATGCGGCATCCTTCAGGACGGAAATGCTCTCAATGTCATCCGGGTTGACAAGGTTAAGAGACGGAATCTCCACGTTGTCAAGTAGAATGAGAGGGGAGGATGCCCCATTGTACGATCCAACCTGCCCACGTATTCTGAGGATAGGGTCGGAACCGACCTCGTTGCTGCCGACGCGTACGTTGAGACCGGCCGCCGCACCCTGAAGTCCACGTCCGACATCGGAGATAGGACGTCCTTCAAGAGCCTGTCCGACATTGACGCTGGCAACGGCTCCCGTAAGGTTGGCCTTCTTCTGTGTGCCGTAGCCGACGACTACGACG
>OCLD01000174.1_pt1 | contig 16909 bp, 15 predicted proteins | sample 1495911 | NCBI WGS metagenome assembly OCLD01 (sample SAMN03418271, study PRJEB22391) | human gut metagenome | biome: human-gut; feature: organic feature; material: feces | host: Homo sapiens | place: Tanzania | collected 2013-01
ATCCACAGCCTTAATCAGTCCCTCAAAGCCAACCGTCACATAATCGGTAACATATAGATCTGTATTCATATTAATCATGCTGATTGCCTGTGTCGGACCACCCTTGGCATAGGCTGCATTACATTTATTATAACTGTCATTTCCAAGATTCAGATACGTATCACGATAAATGGAAATCAGCTTTACCTCATGGGTATCCGCATCAACGGAACAGATCATGATCGTGTCGCTGCGGTTACCTTTTCCAAGACTTCCGTCCCTTGCATCAACGCCAAACAATGCAATCTGATATACTCCGGATAAATCCGGCTTCTGTGGATCCTGCGCCTGATCTTCCTTTGCTTCATTCTGAAACTGCTGCTTAATTTCTTCATTCACAGCAATGTCTTCTTCTTTAATCTGCTGCTTCTGAGCCTTTGTTGCATGCGTAATAAAATACAATGCCCCGATGGCCGCTGCAAGTACAACCAGTTCCAGAATATAAAGCGGCAGATGCCGGATCCATTTCTTCTTATCCATAAGTTACTCCTTCGTAACGTCATTCACATTATTACATTGTAACACATTTGTAAAATTTTGCCTATCCCTGTCCTCAGATAAGCTGCATGGCATCTGCGACACTCTTTACGCCCAGAATGGTGATGTCCTTGATATTCTTCACACTGTCCATGCACACGGCCGGAATGATACAGGTTGTAAAGCCCAGCTTCTTTGCCTCCTGCACACGTACCGGAATCATACTCACGGCACGTACTTCGCCACTTAATCCGATCTCTCCCATTGCAATCGTCTTTTCATCGATCACTTTATTCTTGAAGCTGGAGATAATGGCAAGTGCGATTCCTAAATCAATCGCAGGCTCCGAAATGCGGATTCCGCCTGCAATATTAACATACGCATCGCAGTTCCCCATCTGTAATCCCAGACGCTTTTCCAATACTGCCATCAGGAGATTTACGCGGTTAAAATCGGTGCCGATCGCCTGCCGCCTCGGAATCCCGAAATTGCTGTGGCATACAAGTGCCTGTATTTCAATTAAGATCGGACGCGTTCCTTCCATTGAGCAGACCACAATGGAGCCGCTTGCTTCCTCGGGCTTGCCGTTCAGCATAAATTCGGAAGGATTCTTTACCTCATGCAGTCCGTCCGCCTCCATTTCAAATACCCCGATTTCATTCGTGGAACCAAAACGATTCTTTACGCCCCGCAGAATGCGGTAAGACGCATGCCGGTCTCCTTCAAAATAAAGCACCGTGTCCACCATATGCTCCAGCACTCTCGGTCCAGCCACCGTTCCTTCCTTGGTCACATGTCCGACAATCAGGATAGAAATATTGAGTCCTTTCGCAAGACGCAGGAATACTCCCGTTGCCTCTCTTACCTGTGAAACGCTTCCGGGAGCTGCTGATACGCTTTCCTGATACATCGTCTGGATCGAGTCCACAACCACAATTTCCGGCTTCTCCCGTTCCAGGGTTTCTTCGATAACCTCCAGATTCGTTTCACACAAAAGGCGCATATTGTCACTGAATTCCCCGATCCGGTTTGCACGGATTTTGATCTGCTTTAATGACTCTTCTCCCGAAATATACAGCACCTTATGACCGTCCGCAGACATTTCACGGCAGACCTGTAAAAGCAGGGTAGATTTGCCAATTCCCGGATCTCCTCCGACAAGGGTAAGGGAGCCTGGTACAAGTCCGCCTCCCAGAACCCGGTTCAGCTCTTCAATATGAGTCTGCATCCGTTCTTCCTTTTCTAAAGAGATTTCCGAAAAAGAAGCGGGTAATGCCTTTTCATGTGCAGTCTTTGTACTTTTCCCTTTTCCTGCCGTAACTACCGTTTCCTCCACCATGGTGTTCCATTCCCGGCATCCCGGGCACTGTCCCATCCACTTGGACGATTCATAACCGCAGTTCTGGCAGAAAAAGATGGTTGATTTTCCTTTTGCCATAAAATCCTTTCCTTGAAGTAAAAAGCGCTGTTCCAACAGTGAAACAGCGCCTCTCATTTTATATAATGATTTCTTTAATGAATCACTTTTATATGAACTTCCTCTGCATTCTCAAGCTCAACACTGATGTTCAGCTTGCCACCGAGATTTGTCTTCATCTTGCCTCTGCTCTTTCCGTCCTCAAATACCTCATATTCGGTATCCTCGCATAGACCTAATGTAATCTGGGCATCTTCATTTCCCGATACGGTAAATTCCACACTGTCCGTGGTTTCCTTAAAGTAGAAAACACTCGTTCCCGGAACCGATTCATATACGAATAATCCGTTTCTTTCAAGCTTCGTCATCGTCTGAAAGGTTTTCACCTTATACAAATCACCTTCGTGTTCAAAATCCTCAAGCTTCTTCTTTTCTGCCAGCTCATGATTACCAAAGCTGATGGTTCCATCACTTTCTTCGCGAAGTAATTCTTCTACAACAGCCATTTGTATTTCCTCCTGATTGTACATTTGCTGTAACTGATTCATATATGCTAAGTATAAACTATTTAGTTTTTGACGTCAAAGGAAATCTGTCCTTTTCGGAAACCAATCGTAACCTGATCCCCTGCATGAATTTCGCCTGAAAGAATCTTTTCTGCAAGAGGATCTTCAATCACATTCTGAATGGCTCTCTTTAACGGTCTTGCTCCCATCTTGTAGTCCGCATATTTGTCCACGATGTGCTCCTTTAAGGCATTGCTGAAATGAAGCTTTAACTCCATTTCCTTCTCGCACCGTCTGGAAAGATGATTACACAGGAGCTGAACGATCTCCATCATTTCCTTCTTTTCCAATGTCTTAAAGACAATAATATCATCAATACGGTTGATAAATTCCGGCTTAAAGATCTTTCTTACCTCTTCCATGACACCGGACTTCATCTTCTCATAATCCTGCTCCTTAGTCGTTTCCGTCAGGAATCCCAGGTTCTTCGGCGCAATGATTCTCTGTGCCCCGGCATTGGAGGTCATAATCAGCACGGTGTTCTTAAAGCTGACCTTACGCCCCTTGGAATCGGTGATGTGCCCGTCATCCAGTACCTGAAGCAGCACATTAAACACATCGGGATGGGCCTTTTCAATTTCATCAAAAAGGACTACCGAATACGGATTCTTCCGGATCTTTTCACTCAACTGCCCTCCTTCTTCAAAACCGACATATCCCGGAGGGGAACCGATCATTTTCGATACAGAATGACCTTCCATATACTCCGACATATCGACACGGATCAGCGCATTTTCCGAACCAAACATAGCTTCCGCAAGAGCCTTGCTAAGCTCGGTCTTTCCGACACCGGTAGGTCCTAAAAACAGGAACGATCCAATCGGACGGTTTGGATCCTGCAATCCGACTCTTCCTCTTCGTATGGCACGTGCTACCGCGGATACCGCTTCTTCCTGTCCGATCACCCGCTTATGGAGTTCTTTTTCAAGGCGCAGTAACCGGTCGCTCTCCTTTTCTGTCAGCTTACTTACCGGAACCTTTGTCCATGTAGAAACCACCTTTGCAATGTCACTTTCCGTCACTTCAATCCGGCTTTCGGCCTGTTTCTTCTGGTAGCGGTCTTCTTCCCTTCGATATTTCTTAAGAAGCTTTTCCTGTTCCTTATGGGTTTGCGCAGCTTCCTCAAGTCTTCCTTCTTTTAGCTGCTCTTCCAGAACCGCATCCAGGGCAAGGAGTTCTTCTCTACGCTGCTGCAAACCCTCCGGTACCTTGGAGTGCTGCAGACGTACCGCTGCCGAGGCCTCATCGATCAGATCAATCGCTTTATCCGGCAGATTCCGGTCATTGATATAACGCTCTGACAGATTCACGGCAGCTACCAACGCTTCATCTGTAATCTGCACACGATGATGCTGTGCGTATTTCCATGCAATGCCGCGCAGGATTGCAAGAGCCTCCCCCTTTGTCGGTTCTTCCACATTTACCGGCTGGAATCTGCGCTCCAGAGCAGCATCCTTCTCAATATATTTGTGATACTCGGCAATGGTCGTTGCTCCGATAAGCTGCAACTCTCCTCTTGCCAGTGAAGGCTTCAGAATATTGGAAGCATCAATCGCTCCCTCGGCGCCGCCTGCCCCGATGATGGTATGGATTTCATCCAGGAACAGGATAATGTCTCCGTCCTCCTGTACCTCCCGGATGACTCTCTTGATTCGTTCTTCAAATTCTCCACGATACTTGGAACCCGCAACCATTCCGGACAAATCCAGCGTCATTAACCGCTTATTCTGAATCGTAAACGGAACATTTCCTTCCACAATGCGGCTGGCAAGTCCTTCTACCACAGCCGTCTTTCCTACCCCCGGTTCTCCGATGAGGCACGGATTGTTCTTCGTCCTGCGGCTTAAGATTTCAATGACACGCTGGATCTCTGTATCTCTTCCGATGACCGGATCAAGCTTTCCCTGCGCAGCAAGCGCAGTCAGATCCCGGCTGTACTGCTCCAGAGTTGAGGGTTGCTTCCTGTTATTATTATTCTTCTTGTTGCGCAGATCCTCCTTGTAAATCGCCGGATCCACTCCCATAACCACCAGTGTATCAATATAGATCTTCTGTACAGAAATGCCAAGGGTATTTAAGAGACGCACTGCTGCATTATCCGGATCCTTCAAAAGAGCCAGCAGAAGATGCTCTGTTCCGGCACTGTCTGCGCCAAACCGCTCAGCCTGTACATACGCCTCCTCCAGCACCCTCCGCGCTCTCGGCGAATACGTTCCCCGCTCTTTCACAGCAGTTTCCCCGTCGGGCGCAATCAGCTCCCGGATCATTTCCAGAATTTTATCAGCATCAGCGCCATTATCTTCCAGAATTTTGGCTGCTACTCCACTTTCTTCCTTAAGAAGGCCCACCAGAATATGTTCTGTGCCCACATAACCGGTATGCAATCTGGCTGCCGTTTTCTCAGCAAGTGTCAGTGCTGCCTGCGCGTTCTTTGTAAAACTACCTGACCACACGTTTATTCTCCTCCATATTCCTGATATATCTCATTGACGAGTTCATAAACCTCGTCCTTACCGATTCCCTTGCAAATCCCTTTTGCAAGGATTCCCTTCATCTGTTCCCGCATGCTTTGAAGCTCCCGGATCTTATCCATATCCAGACAGATTACCGCGCCTTTCCTCCGGTCGAGCTGGATAAACCCCTCCTGCTTCAACACGGTATAGGCCTTGTTCACGGTATGCATATTAATTCCGATTTCATCTGCCATCTGGCGTACCGAAGGGAGTTCATCGCCCTCCTGAAGCTGCAGCGTGGCAATTCCGTGAATAATCTGGTTGCGTACCTGCAGATATAAAGCTTCTTCACTGTTAAAATCAATTTCAATGATCATTTCTACAATCCATTCTTTTGAATAAAAGGAATAGCAAGTGCTATTCCTTTTGTGTTTTATAGGTCTTTATCGTCCATGTTCAAAAATTCAAATTCAAACTCATCGTCATCGGCTAAGAAGTTCTGTGCCTTCCGGGGTGCTTTCTTCACCGTTCCTTCATTGTTCTCTGCAGGTCTCCTCACAGGCTGTCCCTGTCTTTCCGGATTTCCGTTACGGGCAGGTCTTCCTTCTTTCTCCGGTGCTTCTTCACGTACCCGTTCTCTTCTTACAGGATGTCCTTCATTCTGTTCTTCGAGAGGCCGTTGTGAGCGCTCCGGTCTTCGTGGACGATCGGTATCCTCTTCTAATGCCTCACGTCTGCGTCTTCTCGGTGCCGGTTCCTCAAACTCTTCCTCTTCGTCTTCGTCCTCGTAATCGTATTCATAAGCTCCTTTGAGCTTGATAATCAGTATGGTAACTCCGATAAAGAGAAGTACAATTACTACTGCAAGAATAATGATAATGATATTCTTCTGCGAAGATTCCGTTTCCAGCTTTGCTACATTTTCATTGGCAGTCGTAACTGTTGAAAATAAAACTTCCACATCTGCCATTGTGCCATCAATATTATTATACAGGTAATACTTTCCGGTATCCGGGTTCTCGGTATCGGTCATATACACCACTTCGTAGTCGTTATGCTCCGGTGCCGGTTCTTCTTCCGGTGTTTCCTCCGTATCACCAACCTCCTGGGAAGCATCCGGGTTCTCTGCATCCGGATTTTCGGTTCCATCGGTATTCTCTGTTCCGTCTCCGGTGCTGTCTGTATTTTCCGTTCCGTCTGTTGAGGTGTTTGAGCCGATCGCAATAAGGTCGGAGCGAATATATCCCTCTATATTCTTCCCATTATATTCACATCTTAACTGATACCATTTATTTCCTGCCGTATCATTTGCTTCTCCGATCAGGGTAATGGCCGTTCCATCCGGAAGACTGGTCACTACATCATGCTGTGTGGACGCGCCTGCACGTACCTTAACATTCGAAGAACACTTTACGGTCGCTGCCTGTTCACCAATTGCGGTAGGAACAGTAGCCTCCGGTTTTGATGTCGATTCTGATGTCGTTGATGCCGCGGCAGTCTGACTGTTATCCGTAACACTAATTGTATCGCTTGTTTCCACAAGATCGCTTCTTACATACCCATAGGAGCCACCACTTACCGGCACTTTATACCATACGGTACCGGAGCTGTCCTTCTCCGCTCCGACAATATCAATCTTTGCTCCCTTTGAAGTCGATGCAACCACAGAACTGTCTGTACTTGCCTTTTCTCTGATCTTAGCCGTTCCGGCTGTTACGGTACCGGTAGCTGCAAGGCTGGAAATGGTGGAAAGTCCAAAGACCATAATTGCAACTGTAAATCCCAAAATCCCTTTTTTCATAATCACTCTGTACCTTTCTTTGAATATCAGTATCTTTCAAAACGCTTTCGTCCGCTATCTCCTTCCGGTTTACCACCGCTGAATCCGGACATCTGCTTATAGTTCTTTCTCTGCTGACGTGCTTCCTCTTCAATCTGCCTGTGATATTCTGCTTCACACTTGGGACACAATCTGCCGCTTCGGATATTCTCTCCACAGATTTCACATCGCAGATAACCGCCTTTACTCTCAACAAGTTCAAAACGGTTCTCCTTAATCATATCACGAATTGCCTTGTGTGACACCCCCGTCTGGGCAGAAATTTCTGCTACATTTGCTCCGTGATGCTTTTCAAGATATGATCTTACCTTTCCATAATCATCATATTCACATGCATTGCAGTCCTCGCACTGGTATTCTCCCAATCCTTTATAGATGAGGATTCCTCCACAGGCTTTACAGATTGTTGGCCGCAGAAAGCCGTTCAAAGCCACCAGCCGCCGTTTTTCATTCATAAATTACCCTTTCTACACCACGAACAATTTACGCCTCGTCAATTGCCTTTCCGATATCATGGCGCATATATTTATTTTCAAAGGAAACCCATTCGGTTGCAGCATAGGCATTCTTACGTGCTTCCTTTAAATCCTTACCTTTTGCCGTAATACCAAGAACACGTCCTCCGTTTGTCACAATTCCTTCCGGGGTCTGTTTCGTTCCTGCATGGAAACAGAAATAATTATCCTGTCCTTCAAACTTTTCCAGTCCGTGAATCAGGAATCCCTTTTCATATTTGACCGGATATCCATCGGAAGCAAGTACCACACAGACTGCTGCGTTATCCTCAAACTGCAGGTCAATCTGATCCAGTGTGCCATTGATGCAGGCTTCCATTACTTCGATCAGGTCATTTTTCATACGCGGCAGTACCACCTGTGCCTCAGGATCTCCGAAACGGGCGTTGTACTCCAGGACACGCGGTCCCTTTTCAGTCAGCATCAGTCCGAAGAAAATAATGCCCTTAAACTCTCTTCCTTCTGCTGCCATGGCATCTACGGTTGCCTGATAAATGTATTTCTTACAGAACTCATCCACCTCTTCCGTATAAAACGGGCTCGGTGAAAAGGTTCCCATACCACCGGTATTTAATCCGGTATCCCCGTCTCCTGCACGCTTATGATCCTGTGCAGAGGTCATGGTCTTAATCGTCTTGCCATCTACGAAAGAAAGTACGGAAACTTCCCTTCCTGTCATAAATTCTTCAATTACCATACGGTTTCCTGCAGTTCCAAACTGCTTATCCAGCATGATGGATTTCACGCCCGCCTGTGCCTCTTCCAAGGTATTGCAGATCAGTACGCCCTTTCCAAGCGCTAATCCGTCTGCCTTTAATACAATCGGGAACGATGCGGTCTTTAAATAGTTGAGGGCATCCTCTGCATTGTCAAAGTTCTCATAGGCAGCCGTCGGAATTCCGTATTTCTTCATCAGATCTTTGGAGAAAGCCTTGCTTCCCTCCAGAATTGCTGCATTTTTACGGGGACCGAATGCCTTTAATCCGGCTTCTTCGAGACGGTCAACAAGTCCTCCGACAAGTGGATCATCCATCCCGACAATCGTCAGATCAATTTCCTTTTCTTTGGCAAATGCAACAATTTTATCGAATTCCATTGCTCCGATCGGTACGCATTCCGCAATCAGACCGATTCCCGCATTTCCGGGTGCACAATAAATTTTATCTACTTTACTGCTCTTTGCGACACTTGTTGCAATGGCATGCTCTCTGCCGCCACCACCTACGATCAATACTTTCATAGTTTCCTCCGTCATTCTGTTCTACAGTTCTACATTATGTAAACCAATCATTCTTCTACGACTGCAATTCCATTCTCTACCTTCACTTTGCCATGCGCAATAAGATCAATGGTCTTCGGCAGAATCTGCCATTCCGCTTCTTCCATCACACGGTGCTGCAGTTCCTCCGGTGTATCACCGTTCTTCACATAAACCGCCTTCTGCATAATGATTGCACCATGATCGTATACCTCATCCACAAAATGCACGGTAGCGCCGGTTACCTTCACACCGCTTTTCAAAACAGCCTCGTGCGGACGGATTCCATAAAAGCCCTTTCCGCAGAAGGAGGGAATCAGTGCCGGATGCACATTGATGATCCGGTTATGATATTTCCGTACCAGCTCGACCGGCATCATAATCATCATTCCTGCTAGAACGATGAGATCCGGGGCTTCTGCATCAATCGTTTCGATCAACACCTTCTCAAACTCCGCACGGTCCGCATAGGATTTCATGTCCACCACGATCGGTTTGATTCCATGTGTCCTCGCACGCTCCAAAGCCCGTACGCCCGGTTTATTACTTAATACAAAGCATAACTCGACATCTGTAATTTTCCTGCTTTCTACCGCATCAATAATGGCCTGCAGATTGGTTCCGCCGCCTGCGGCAAGAATTCCAACTCTTAACATAAATCTACACCCTTTTCACCGGCAATGACATTTCCAACCACATAGCCTTCTTCTCCGGCCTCTTTGATTGCTGCAAGCACTCTGTCCTGATCGGCAGGATCAATTGCCAGCACCATGCCAAGTCCCATATTAAAGGTATTGTACATCATCTGCTCTGCAATATTTCCGGTCTTCTGTAATAATTTAAAAATTGGAAGCACCGGATAGCTGTCCTTCTGTACCTGCGCACGCACACCGTCCGGAAGCATACGGGGAATATTTTCATAGAAGCCGCCACCGGTAATATGGCTGCAGCCCTTTACCGTTACACCGGCATCCTTAATTGCCTTTAAGGTCTTCACATAGATTTTGGTCGGTGTAATTAACGCTTCTCCCAGGGTCATACCAAGCTCATCATAATAGGTTGTAAGAGACTCCTTCGTCATTTCAAACACCTTACGAACCAGAGAAAATCCATTGCTGTGTACACCGGAGGAAGCAATACCGATTAACACATCACCTGCCTTGATATCCGCTCCGGTAATGAGATCCTTGCGGTCTACCACGCCGACTGCAAATCCCGCAAGATCGTATTCATCCTCCGGCATCAGTCCCGGATGCTCTGCGGTTTCTCCACCAATCAGGGCTGCTCCTGCCATCTTACAGCCTTCCGCAACACCCTTCACGATCGTAGCAATCTTCTCCGGATAGTTCTTTCCACATGCAATATAATCAAGGAAAAACAGGGATTCCCCACCGGCACAGGCTACATCGTTCACGCACATAGCAACCGCATCAATTCCGATGGTGTCATGCTTGTCCATTAAGAACGCCAGCTTCACCTTCGTACCACAGCCGTCGGTTCCGGACAGTAACACCGGATCCTCCATATCTTTAATATTCTTTAAGGAAAAGGCTCCCGAAAAGCCGCCCAGTCCGCCAAGAACCTCTGGTCTCATCGTTTCCTTCACATACTTTTTCATTAATTCTACGGATTCATATCCTGCTTCGATATCCACACCGGCTGTCTTGTAGTCCATGTCGTTCTCCTTTTCTTGTTTTATCGCGAGTTAACATAATATATTTACGGTAAATCACAATTCATTTAATAGTTTTTATATCCAACCTGTTGAAGCTTCGCGTCCTTGGCTTCTACCTGCTTCTTCAGATTCCCGGTATAACTCTCAATCTTTGCAAGCATCTCCTCATCGCCGGTTGCCAGCATCTTCGCTGCAAGAATAGCTGCGTTCTTCGCCCCATCAATAGCAACGGTTGCAACCGGAATTCCGGGAGGCATCTGCATAATCGAGAACACAGCATCCATTCCCTCAAGATTCCTGCCCGAAAGCGGAACACCGATTACCGGAAGCGGAAATAATGCGGCACACATTCCAGGCAATGCTGCTGCCATGCCCGCGCCTGCAATCATCACTTTGATTCCGCGGTCCTTGGCCGTCCTCGTCCATTCAATTAACAGATCCGGTTCGCGGTGAGCGGAAATAATTCTCATCTCATATTCAATTCCCAGTTCTTCCAACATTGCTGCCGCACCGCTCATCACCTTAAGGTCTGAGTCGCTGCCCATCACAATTCCTACCTTTGGCATTTCTTTCTCCTCCTGTAATTGACGCTTATCTCATCATTTAAAAGTAACTATTCAAGCCCCATTCGTAAAACCGTTGCTGACGCAACGTAGTTTACCTCATGTGGTTACTTCGCCATATAAAATTGCTGTTCTACTTGAATGCAAGCATTCGCAGAAAGCAATTTTGCATGGCTCTGAATAGTTACATTTAATCATATACGAATTATCTCTTCATTGCAAGAAAAACGAAATATTTTCATATTATTGCATACCCTCCTGATCAAATGGAGTATTCAGTTCCTCGCAGCCTGCAAGTACAAATCTTCCTTCTTCGATGATCGGAATGACTTCTTCTGTCATGGTCACCACACTTACCTCTCCCAGTTCATCATACGGAATGGTAATATCCGTATGACAGTTAAAGTAAGCCTTACGGCTGTCCTCCTTACGTTTGATGGAGCATTCGTTATCCTTTGCAATAATCTCTTTTCCATCCGGATTAAAGAGGCGCACCTCTTCACTATGGGAATAGCACGTATCCCCTACCGCAAAGTGCGGACCTGTTTTCTCTGCAATCAGAATCGGCAGTTTATCTTCAATATGGTACTTTCTTGCTGCCACAAATGCGGTCGTATTCGTTCCGATCGCAAACTCCCCAATCGGAAGTGTCTCATGATGAAACAGAATATTGTCTTTAATGAACTTCCGGTTCTCTTCTTCGGTTGCAAAGTTTGCACAAATATAATCGGTTATCTTACCATCCTCAAACCGTAAGGTGAGATCCTTATATTCCAGTTCTTCTAAGTAAACGTGGCTTACATGAAGGGTTCCTTCCGTTCCGGTCAGTACCGGAGAAGTAAACACTTCCCCAACCGGGATATTCACATCTGCCACACAGTTCTCAAAATTCGTTTCCTTCTCCGGATTCTGCAGGATATGAAGCATCACCTTCATATTGGTACGGTTGCCGTTCATTCCCTTTACCATCACATATTTGCCCTGATCGAGCACATCAATGATCTTCTGCTGGATCCGCTGATATAACTCATAATCGAGGGTATTGATCCGGATCACTGCATCGAAAATCTCCGGATAACGGTCTTCACCATCTTCCTGTCCCGAAGCAATCTCCGGCACCGGGAACGCAATGATCGTAAAGCTCCGCTCTTCCCCGTGAATGTAATGATTCTGCAGTTCTCCGGCTGACGCTGCATATTCCACCAGCATCTGCTGCTGTTCTTTGGATAAATGCAGTGCATGCTTCTGACTGACTAACTCTACAGATTTTTCGCCGAATACTTCCACTACCGCAGGACCCCCAAAGGTGCCTGCCTGCTCCTTATATTCTTCATAGGCTTCCTTCAGGGCTTCGAGACGTACCTGCAAAAGTGCTTTATCCAATATAAGCGCCTGATCGTCCTTGTGGTCAAAATCATACTGCTTATTGGGAATACCGCCATAATACCCGATACGGCTCATCCCTCTGCCCTCCAGCACCGAAGTCGTTGCCCGGTAAATGGTCGCTTCCAGTCCGATCCTCCGGAAATTCTGTACGGCTCTGCGGATCATCCGTTCAAAGCCAAGGCTGTAGCGGATGTTCACGATCTTTTTCTTCGTAATATCCTTATTCCCTGCCTCAAAGCCAATCCGGTAGCCTTCTGTATAGGTGTCTGCCATCTTCGCTATCGTCTCTTCCGGAAGAGTATTCAAGTAAGCTGCTGTCTTTAATTCGTTTTCGGAAATATATTCTCCAAAATAATACAGATATCTCACATCGGAAAGGTCTGCTTCCTCAATGATCCTTCTTGCAAAATCTGCATGAACATCCAGCATGTTCCGGATCTTTGTATGATATGCTTCCCGGGTATAATCGCTGATATAATAATACAGGGATTCCTTCAAGTGCTCAGGCTTTGGCAGATCAAACCGGCCTTCCTGTTTCCTGCTTTCTTCCGTCTCATCAAAGCTGCACTGAAAAGATCCGTAAATTTCAAGGAATAATTCCAGCCCCTTCACAAGGTCCTCGTCCCTGCCCTCATAGGTATAGGGAATCATGGCACGAAGTTCCCCATATAAAAAGCACAGGATATTTCCATACACTTCTCCCAAAACCTGTGTACAATACTCCGGATTTCCAAAACTTGTACCGTAATACTCGGGCAGAATATCCTCATAAAGTGCATGATTGTTCTCCTGAAGCTGCACAAGATCCCACCGGAACAGCTCTCCGCTTTCTACAAGCTCCCGCTGTTTCATAAGCAGCAGCAGAAAATCCGCCGTCTTTTCAAAAAAGCCGGAAAAGCTTCCGACAGTGCTCTCGTTTTTAATTTCTGTAATACGTTCTTTGGCCAGTTCCAGGCGTTCTTTTATCATCGAATTCAATCTACATACGCTCCTGCAAATAAAATCAAACTAATCACAATAAAGGAAAGCACATTCATTACAATTCCCAGTATCCGGAACAGCCAGAATTTTTCCTGTTCTCTTAAGGAAATGGCGCCCAGAATCAGCCCGATCACCATAAACACAGATGCCAGTAAAGCAGCCGTTGCATATCGCGCCGATGGCTCTCCCTTATGCAAATACGAAAAATAGACCGCCGTCCCTAATGTAATCAGGGAAAGCAGTCCTAATATGGTTGACATAATACCTTTTTGTGAATGAACTTTATTGGTAAAAATATATCCCTTTGTTCTGTTCCACATCATTCCATTTCCTTAGAAGATTATTTTGGACTTACTGCTTAACAGTCTCGCTCCATTCACAATCATCATTACACCGCAGGCAAGCCCTACGACCAGGGAAATGACTCCTACTGCAATACTCCAGGCTCCGGTGTTGTTCATCGTCTTATATACTTTCTCATCCATAGGAATACCTACCTTTCTTTCCAAAATCCCGCAGCTTAATGTGCGCCATACTCTTTATAATATGCATCAATTGCTTTCTTTATTTCATTGTCAATGACAACTTTTCCCTGACAGGGACGATTATACAGATGCTCTACTACCTCATCCATATTGACAATAGCTCTGGCATCAATACCATACTTCTCCTTGATCTCATGGAGGGCACTCTTGTCACTTGACAGTCCGCGTTCCATACGGTTTAAGGAAACCATCAGTCCCTTAATCTCCACATCGGCCTGTGCTTTGATAATCGGGAAGGTCTCTTCAATGGATTTCCCTGAGGTAGTAACATCCTCGATCATAACCACGCGGTCTCCATCCTTTAATTTGCTTCCCAATAAAATTCCGGTATCTCCGTGATCCTTCACTTCCTTACGGTTCGAACAGTAACGGATATCCTTTCCATATAATTCACTGATCGCCATGGTCGTTGCTACGGAAAGGGGAATTCCCTTGTAAGCAGGTCCAAACAGTACATCAAAATCAAGTCCGAAGTTGTCATGAATTGCTTCTGCATAATATTCACCCAGCTTACGAAGCTGTGTTCCCGTGACATATGCTCCCGCATTCATAAAGAAAGGAGATTTCCGTCCGCTCTTTAAAGTGAAATCGCCAAACTTAAGCACCTGGCTCTCCACCATAAATTCAATAAATTCCTGTTTGTAGCTTTCCATTCCGGTAAATCCTCCTTGTTATACGCTATCTATGTCATAAATATTTTTTACAATCATAACACGATACCCCTGATTTTTCAACTGACACTCTTATCGATTTGCCAGTGACTGTTCAATATCTTCCTTCATGTCAAGCACGGCTGCGCGGGAAGCATCTGCAAAGTTCTCTGCTCCAAAGCGTGCATATTTTTCCTGCTGGTAAGCAGCAATGATACCACGGGAGGAATTGACAATCGCACCAAGTCCGTCTTCGTTAAAGAAATGAACAAGGTCAGCGCCCTTGCCACCCTGTGCACCGTAACCGGGTACTAAAATATAGCTTTTCGGCATGATCTTACGCAATACTCTGCCCATCTCCGGATAAGTTGCACCAACCACGGCTCCGACATAGCTATAGGTATCACCCATATGAGTTTCTCCCCATTTTGCCACCTGTTCACCCACCACTTCATAGAGCGGACGGTTTCCTGCATCTGCAATCTGACGGTCTTGGAATTCTCCGCTGCTCGGATTGGAAGTCTTCACCAGTACGAAAATCCCCTTCTTCTCCTCCTTGCAGACTTTGATAAACGGATTAACGCCATCGGATCCAAGATAAGGATTCACGGTTACGAAATCTTCATCAAATCCATAATAAGACCTGCTTCCGACCTGCACCTTGCCAAGATGCCCAACGGCATAGGCTTCCGACGTGGAACCGATATCGCCACGCTTGATATCGCCAATGACAATGAGTCCCTTTTCCTTACAATACTGTACGGTTTTATAGAATGCGGAAAGTCCCGGAAGTCCAAACTGTTCATACATGGCAATCTGCGGTTTCACCGCCGGGACAAGATCATAGATCGCATCCACAATCGCTCTATTGTACTGCCAGATCGCTTCTGCTGCCCCCTCCAGTGTCTCTCCGAATTCTGCAAATGCTTTTTCTTTGATATGCTCCGGAATAAATTTCATCATCGGATCTAAGCCAACCACGATCGGCGCTCCCGTCTTTTTAATCTGTGCTACCAGCTTGTTAATCATATTTTCTCTCTCCTTCATATGCTGCTTCAGGAAAAATGCCGACGTTTTGTAGTCGGCATTTTCAATTTCCTTAAAAACATTCCACTGGATCTTCTGTCCTTACAACTTCCTAAACAAGAACTTCCTTACAGCTATCCGCAAACTGTTTGATTCTGGAAGCATTAACATATTTCTTAACCTGATCTCCATGCACGACAACAAGAGTCGGTGCCTGCATCACGCCATATTTGGCTGCCAGCTCCATATTCTCTTCAGCATCAATCAGAAGATAATTGATTCCTTTTAAATATTCCTTCGCCAGCTTGCAGTTCGGACAGGTCTTTGTGGTAAATAAATAGATGATGCTTTCCGGTTCTTCCACTGTTACCGATGCCTTGGGCTTATCATAATCGGATAAGGTTACCATTGTCACAATCGGCTTCTTTAACGTAGAATGTGCCACATCATATTCCTTACGGTTCGCATATTCCTGAAGCTTACCGTCGTTCCAGTTCTGCACCGGACGGTAATACCCTGTAATACGGCTGTATACCTCCGTCACCTTACCACAGTGAGGACAGATCTTCTGCTCTCCTGCCAGATAACCGTGTTCCTTACAAATGGAATAGGTCGGCGACAGAGTATAGTAAGGAAGCTTATAATTCTCTGCAATGGTACGGATGAGATCTGCCGCAGCCCTCCAGTCCGGAAGCTTTTCTCCAAGGAATGCATGGAATACCGTTCCTGAAGTATAAAGTGTCTGCAATTCATCCTGAATATCCAGTGCATCAAAAATATCGGTTGTATAATCGACCGGCAGATGGGAGGAATTCGTATAATACGGGGTATCTCCCGGCTTTCCTGCGGTCTTGATGGCAGGCCATCTCTTACGGTCATGCTTTGCCAGACGATAGGTGGTACTCTCTGCCGGAGTTGCTTCAAGGTTATATAGATCTCCGTACTGCTCCTGATAATCGGAAAGACGGTTCCTCATATGGTTGAGAACTTCCTTGGTAAATTCCTGTGTCCGCTTATCGGTCATGTCCGCACGCAGCCAGTTGGCATTTAAGCCGACATCATTCATACCGATCAGCCCGATTGTTGAAAAGTGATTCTCAAAGGTCCCCAGATACCGTTTCGTATAAGGATACAGTCCTTCATTCAGAAGCTTCGTGATGACCTCTCTCTTGATCTTCAAAGATCTTGCCGCAATATCCATCATCTTATTAAGACGCTTGTAAAAATCGTCCTTCGTTGCGGAAAGATAAGCAATTCGCGGCATATTAATAGTTACTACGCCAACGGAGCCTGTACTTTCGCCGGAACCGAAGAAACCTCCTGTCTTCTTACGAAGCTCTCTTAAATCCAGGCGCAGTCTGCAACACATGGAACGGACATCGCTCGGTTCCATATCAGAATTAATATAATTGGAAAAATACGGTGTACCGTATTTGGATGTCATTTCAAACAATAACCGGTTGTTCTCGGTATCGGACCAGTCAAAATCCTTGGTGATGGAATAGGTGGGAATCGGAT
>OCLD01000175.1_pt1 | contig 16899 bp, 12 predicted proteins | sample 1495911 | NCBI WGS metagenome assembly OCLD01 (sample SAMN03418271, study PRJEB22391) | human gut metagenome | biome: human-gut; feature: organic feature; material: feces | host: Homo sapiens | place: Tanzania | collected 2013-01
TCCTGCTACAAACAGACATGCAATAAAAAGTAAATCAACTATCTGAAATTGTACTTCTCCGATCTCTATGCCATGTCTCAAAAACTGATCCAGCTTCCGTTCTTTTTTCACCGCTATCTCCTGCCTTACAATCAATTTATTCTTAGGTAATATCTGCCTCATAAATGTTAAGATCTGCCCCATCTTTCACAAATACCGGAATAATATCGATCGGTGCATACGCTTCCACATACTGACCGCCTTCGTATTCCTTTCCGGTTGCTGCTTCTGTCCACTTGGAGCCCTTCGGCAGATAAACCTTCCACTCCTTTACTCCGGCTTCCGTAACCGGTGACACCAGAAGATCCCGTCCAAACATATAAGCGGTCTCCACCTTCCAGCTTTCCGGATCCTCCGGGAAATCAAAGAACAGCGGACGCATTACCGGTTCTCCGGTCCTGCTGGTATTTTCCATGCTCTGTCTCACATAATCCCTTAAGTTCTCACGGATAAAGAGATACTTCTTCATAATCTCATAGTTGTCTTCGCCAAAGCTCCAGACCTCATTATCCTGTCCGGATGTTAACTGACGGACTCCGTTAATGAATTCCTGTTCTCTTTCATACCAGGGTGAACGCTCTCCATGCATACGGAATACCGGACAGAACGCACCCCAGGCAAACCATCGCATCAAAAGCTCTTTAAATGCCGGATCGGTAATATCTCCACCGATAAATCCTCCGATATCCGAAGTCCACCAGGGAATTCCTGCCATACCCATATTTAATCCGGCCTGTAACTGCTCCTTCATGGCACGGAAGGAAGAATGAATGTCTCCGGACCAGGTCAGCACGCCATACTTCTGGCTTCCTGCCCAGGCACAGCGCACCAGACTTAAAATGTCCTTCTCTCCTTCTGCCTTTAAACCTTCATAAAAGCCCTTGGCATACATGAGCGGATAAATATTCGTGCACTGTAAAGCCGGACCTGCATAATAGCGGTAATTATCAAAATCGTAAGGACCATATTCCGGCTCTGCCTCATCCAGCCAGAAAATACGGATGCCCTTCTTATAATAGTTCTCTTTGCATTTTTTCCAGACAAATTCTCTTGCGCCCGGATTGGTCGGATCATAGAACACAATGTTGCCCATCCAGGTCATATGATTGTGATTGCCACGGTCTGTCTGTACCAGATAACCGTTCTCTGCCATCTCGCCATAATTTTCAGAGCGTTCGTCAATCGTCGGCCATACGGAAACAACGGTCTCAATTCCAAGCTCCTTTAATTCCTTCACCATCGCATCCGGATCCGGCCAGTCACGAGGCTCGAACTTAAACTCTCCCTGCATCGTCCAGTGGAAGAAGTCTACCACGATGGCATCCATCGGAAGTCCACGACGCTTATGTTCCCTTGCTACCTCTAAGATTTCCTGCTGGTTACGGTAACGCAGCTTACACTGCCAGTAACCCAAACCAAACTCCGGCATCATCGGGCTTCTTCCCGTTGCTGCGGTATACTGCTCGAGAATTTCTGCCGGCGTATCTCCTGCGGTGAGAAAATAGTCCATCTTCTTTGTAGACTTTGCATACCATTCCGTCTTATTCATACCAAAGGTTGCGGTTCCGATCGCCGGATTGTTCCAGAAAAAACCATAGCCCCTGCTCGATACATAGAACGGAACACTTGCCTGACTGTTACGGTGTGCAAGCTCTAATACGGCACCCTTTTTATCCATATGTTTTTCCTGATACTGTCCCATACCAAAGATCTTCTCATCATCAAACGCTTCAAAGCGTGCAGTCAGTTCATAGTCACTGGTTCCGGTGATCGGCTTTAATTCTCTTGCCGGAATGCGGATCGGCACGGCATAACGGCAGATCCGGTCACGGTTTCTCCAATATTCCTGCGTCAGCAGATCCCCTTTCTGATTATAAAAGCTGATCCAGCCTTCGGCATTCACTTTCACGGTAAGCTTGCCAATCACCATGGTATATTCCGTTCCGGTATAATGGTACTTCTTCCATTCTTCTCCACGATACCACGGATCGGTCATATCCACTGTCGTCTGTGTGATGACCGGTGCAATCTCTTTCACCTTCTCACATAAGGCCCAGTCATGGTCATCCATCTGTGCCTCTGCCGTCATTCGGACACGCACAGAGTTCTCGCCCCACGGCTCAATAAAGACCTGGGATGCTCCGTTACGGATTATAATTCTTCGTTCCTCTGCAATTACTTTCATATTTCATCCTCCAATATACCCATTCTATATATTGCCGGCTGCTTCGCAGCCGCCTGTTTTTCTTCTGCATTAGTTACATTATATAAAATCAGGGCTTTATTTTCAAGAAAAAAGGCAGCCATATCCTCGATATGTACTGCCTGTGATTTCTTATTGAATTGTTGTGAATTCTTTTACTTCATTTCCGGAATCGTTATCTTACTTTACGATCAGGGACTTGCCGGTCATTTCCTTCGGCTGCTCCATACCCATCATTTCGATTAAGGTCGGAACGATATCTGCAAGGCATCCACCCTCACGAAGCTTGTAGGAAGGATCTGCATTTACCAGAATGAACGGAACCGGATTCGTGGTATGTGCGGTATACGGTTCGCCGGTTTCATAATCCACGAGCTGTTCTGCATTACCATGATCTGCACAGATGAACATCTGTCCATCCTCTTCCTTTAATGCTTCGATTGCCTTTCCAACACATTCATCAACCACTTCTACTGCCTTGATTGCGGCGCTTTCCACACCGGTATGTCCAACCATATCCGGGTTTGCGAAGTTGATGACGATGACATCATATTTCTTGGAATGAATAGCTTCTACCAGTCTGTCACATACTTCGTAAGCGCTCATCTGAGGCTTCAGATCGTAAGTAGCAACATCCTTGGGAGAATTTACAAGGATTCTGTCCTCTCCTTCGTTCGGCTTTTCTACACCGCCATTGAAGAAGAAGGTAACATGTGCGTACTTCTCGGTTTCAGCGATTCTGGCCTGCTTCATGTTGTTTGCTGCCAGCCATTCACCAAAGGTATTGGTAACAGAGATCTTGTGGAAAGCAACCAGCTTATTCGGGATCGTCGGATCATAGTCAGAGAAGCATACATAAGTAAGATCCAGTCTCTGCGGTCTTTCAAATCCCTTGAAATCATCATCACAAAATGCTCTGGTAATTTCTCTTGCACGGTCAGGACGGAAGTTAAAGAAGATTACCGAATCCTTGTCCTTAATGGTTGCCACCGGCTTGCCATCCTTTACTACAACGGTAGGCTTTACGAATTCGTCGGTTTCTTCACGGTCATAGGAAGCCTGGATACCTTCTGTGGCACTGGCTGCGGTAAGCCCTTCGCCCTTGGTTAATGCGTCAAAAGCAAGCTTTACACGATCGTAGTTGTTATCACGGTCCATGGCATAATAACGTCCCATAACGGATGCGATCTCACCTACGCCAAGCTTCTTCATTTCTGCTTCAAGTTCTTCGGCATATCCCTTACCACTTGCCGGAGGAGTATCACGTCCATCCAGGAAGCCGTGTACATAGACCTTGCTTAAGCCGTTTCTCTTTGCAAGCTCGAGTAATCCGAAAAGATGGGTAATGTGGCTGTGTACACCACCATCGGAAAGAAGACCGAACATATGAAGTGCACTGTCGTTCTTCCTGCAGTTGTTTACTGCTTCTAATAAAGCAGGATTCTCAAAAAATGTACCATCCTGAATTTCCTTGGTAATTCTGGTGAGTTCCTGATATACAATACGTCCTGCACCCATGTTCATATGACCGACTTCGGAGTTACCCATCTGTCCTTCCGGAAGTCCTACGGCCATACCACTGGCATTTCCTTTGACAAAAGGACATTCTGCCATGAGTTTATCCATAACGGGGGTATTTGCTTCTGCCACGGCGTTATGATCTTTTCTTTCATTTAATCCATATCCATCTAAAATCATTAATACTGTAGGTTTTTTCATCATTACGTCCTCCCTGTTTTTATCACACTGATTATACACTCTTTTTTCGTTCGTGGCAACAAACATCTTCCTGTTATTACGTTATCATTACACATTTTCACATAGATCCCGGTCCACATCGATGACCGCGTAATACTCCTGTCCGTCCCCGCCAAGTTCCCGGATTTTCTTCTGGAGATAAGATACGATTTCCTTATCCTCCGTTTTCACACTGTAGGGAACCTCTACATCAAAAATCACATTGGTATGTGTCGGACCGTCCACGATCCGGAAATCATGAAAATGAATGTTCTCCTGCATACCATCTATGATCTCACGTACTTTCTCTTTTAATTCATTGGTCCGTTCATCTCCAACGCTCACCGGATCCATATGAATCACCGCGCTGCAGTTCAGTTCACGGCGCAGACGATGCTCAATGTTATCAATCATGTCATGCATATGCACAATATCCCCAGAAGCCGGAACCTCTACATGTACCGACAGCATCACTCTGCCCGGTCCGTAATTATGTACCACAAGGTCATGGATTCCAAGCACGCCCTGCTCCTGATAAGACATTACAATCTCTCTTACCTGATTGACAAAGGCAGGATCCGGCGGCTGTCCAAGCAATGGATTGATCGTTTCTTTGGCTGCCTGAAAGCCGGTCATTCCCACAAACAGGGCTACAATGACGCCACAATATCCATCAATCTCAATACCAAAGAAATAAGAAACCAGCGTTGCAATGAGGACAACCGTTGTTGCAATACTGTCGCTTAAGCTGTCCATTGCCGTTGCAGCCATGGCTGCGCTGTCAATCTTCTTCGCAACCGATTTATTGTAACAGCACATATATATCTTCACAAGAATTGACGCAATCAACACCACGATCACCAGAATTCCGGTATCGATGGGCTCCGGATGGATAATCTTATCCACCGAAGATTTCAGCAGTTCAAACGCCATAATCAGAATAATCACTGATACTAAAAATCCCGAAAGATATTCGATCCTTCCGTGTCCGAAGGGATGATCCGAATCCGGCTTCTGCCCCGCCATCTTAAAGCCCACAAGCGTAATAATGGACGATCCCGCATCTGAAAGGTTGTTAAACGCATCTGCTGTTACTGCAATGGATCCGCTTAAGAAGCCTGCCAGAAATTTTCCAATAAAAAGGCAGAGATTAAAAAAGATGCCCACGCCTCCGCAAAGCACACCATATGCTTCACGCACCTTGGGATCCTTCACATCTTCCCTGTTCTTAATCCATAATTTGGCTAATAACGAACTCATATCCGCTCCTGTCTTCTTCCCCTGTCAAGTTCGTTTAGGAAGCTCTGTAATACGGAGTATACACTCATTTTTCCATTCTGACTAGACGTAATTTCATGTTGGAAATCACTAACTTTTATACGTTTTTCCTAACTGTATCTATGTTCTTACGCAGCCTGACAGCAAGTGTCTGGCTGCTGTGTGAACTGTAACATCTGTTCCACAAACCTGCAAAATTATGGTTGACAAATTTTCGTAACGGCTGTATTGTGAAATCATAATGTGTTGCAACATAAAAATTACAAGGAAGGAGGTAACATCTATGTTTAGAACTATTATATTACGTAACCGCACAACATTGACAACTTTAACAATGAAAACCAGAACTAATCAGATATTACCTTCTGACTTTTGTACTCATAGCTAAAGCAGGACACCTAAAATCATACCTTCGTCTTACTTTGGTAATTGGACTACACACGGGCAGTTATGGAATATCATAACTGCTTTTTCTTTATGTAAAAATAAAATTTGAGGGGGAAAACATGAAAAAAATAAGAACCTATCTCTGGGAGCACAAGTTTGCCTTCGGCCTTGCCATCCTTGCCATGATCATCAGTATCAGCCTGGATATGCTCTCACCTAAACTTACGCAGTCCATGATTGACGACGTATTACTCGGTGGTCACATGAACCTGCTCACTCCGCTTCTGCTCGCCTACGTGGGTGTCGGAGTCGGAAGATTTATTTTCCAGTATGTAAAGGAATATACCTTCGACCTGACGGGTTCAAAAATTGCAGCCGAAATCCGCCGCGCCGTATTCTGCCATGTACAGTCCTTAAGCACGGAATTTTTCGACCGTACCGGAACCGGTGAACTGATGAGCCGGATCAAGGATGATGTGGATCACATCTGGGACGGCTTAACCTATGTCGGTATGCTCATGATTGAAGTAATCATACATACTTCCATCGTGCTGTTCTGTATGTACAGCCTCAACTGGAAGCTGGCAATCCTTCCCACAATCGGCATGGCAGCCTCTGCTGCGATTGCCATTTACATGGAACACCGTCTGGATTCCGTTTATGAATCCATCAGTGAAGAAAACGCCACCTTAAATACCGTTGCCGAAGAAAACCTCGCCGGTGTCCGCACCGTAAAGGCCTTCGCCCGTGAAAAATACGAAATCGGAAAGTTCCTGTCCCATAACCAGCGTTACTACGAATTGAATATGGAGCAGTCGAACATCTTCGTAAAATATCACCCATATATTTCCCTGATCTCCAAGATCCTGCCGATCTCCGTCTTATTATTCGGCGGTTCCCAGGTCATGCGGGGTGAATTTACCTTAGGTGAATTAAGTGCATTCTTTGCCTATTCCAATAACATTGTGTGGCCGATGGAAATGCTCGGCTGGCTTACGAACTCGCTTTCCTATGCCGTGGCATCCAACCGCCGCATCCAGAAGCTTTATGAGGAAAAGCCTGCCGTAAAAGATCCGGAGAATCCTGTCGTTCTGCCCTCCGTGAAGGGACAGATCACCTTTGAGCATGTATCGTTCCACAAGGCGGATCAGCACGAGATTCTCCACGATATCTCCTTTACGGTCGAGCCGGGAAAGACAGTCGGCATCATGGGAACTACCGGTGCCGGTAAGAGTTCACTCATCTATCTTCTGCAGCGTCTTTACGATGTAACGGACGGTGCGATTTACTTAGACGGTGTCAACATCAAGGAGCTTTCCTTACATCAGCTGCGTGGTGCCATGTCCTTTGTCATGCAGGATGTGTTCCTGTTTTCGGATACCATTCTGGAAAACGTAAAGCTTGGCAAAAAGGATACGCTGACATTGTCTTCGATCAAAGAAGCCTCCCGCCGTGCACAGGCCAGCAGCTTTATTGAAAAGATGGATAGCCAGTATGATACGGTTATCGGGGAACGCGGCATCGGTTTATCCGGCGGGCAGAAGCAGCGGATTACGATAGCCAGGGCTTTGGCCCGGAAAGCACCGATTCTCGTACTCGACGACTCGACTTCGGCACTCGATATGGAAACCGAGCAGTGCATTCACGATACCCTCCGGGAATTAAAGGGCACCACGAAAATCATCATCGGACACCGCATCAGCGCGGTCTGTCATGCCGATGAAATCCTGATCTTAGAGGGTGGTCAGATTGTGGAGCGTGGAACCCATGATGAACTGCTTGCAAAGAAAGGACACTATTACCAGACCTTTGTTGCACAATATGGAACTCCGGAAAGCGAGGTGATTGCATGAGTTTCAATTCCTATAAAGAGGACGAACAGCTTAAGGAAAATGGGAAACTAAAAACACTCCTGCGGCTTCTGTCCTATCTGCTTACCTATAAAAAACAGATTATTGCGGTACTGCTGATCATGCTTGTAAGCACCATCCTTACGCTGATCACACCGCTCTTTTATGAATACGCAATTGATGACTGTATCGGAGCCGGCGATCTTCCGAAGCTTTACCGTGTGATGATCCTGACTCTGCTTATGAGCGTCACCGTCATTCTCGGTGCGAAGCTGCGCATGTACATCATGGCGAAGATCTGTAATGAAACGTTACTGACCATACGTCAGCAGCTCTATACCCATATTCAGACTCTGGACCTGACCTTCTTTGACGGAAGACCGACCGGTAAGATTCTCGCAAGAATTATGGGCGATATCAATTCCTTAAAGGATGTGCTGAATAATTTTGTCACCACTCTCTTACCGGAGTTTGTAACCGTGATTGCGGTTGCCGTCATCATGTTCGTACGGAACCCGGTTCTTGCTGCGGCAGCGCTTATCACGCTTCCGTTTATGGCTGTCTGCATCTGGCTCATCCAGATCTACTCCCATAAGAAATGGCAGGATTTCCGGAAAAAGTCCAGCAATCTGAATGCCTTTATCCATGAGGATATGTCCGGCATGCGGATTATTCACAGCTTTACTGCCGAGGAAGAAACCCTGAACACCTTTGACGAACTGCTGAATGCCCATCGGGATTCCTTTAAAAAGGCGGTCCGCTTAAATGACGGTATGGGTTCCATCATCGACTTAAGCTGGGGACTTGGCTTTGCCGCCATGTACTATGTTGGAATTAAAATTCTCGGAATCGAATCGGTATCTGTCGGTACACTGGTAGCCTTCGGCACCTATATCGGTATGTTCTGGAATCCGATTATGAATCTGAGTAACTTTTACACTCAGATTATTACCAATCTGGCTGCCGCCGAGCGTGTCTTTGAAATTATGGATACGGAAAGTTCGATCAGCGATGCTCCGGAAGCCACTCCTCTTCCTCCGATTGAAGGCCGGGTAACCTTTTCCCATGTGGACTTTTCCTACGAGGATGATATAAAGATTCTGGATGATGTAAGTTTTGATATTAAACCGGGTGAAACGATTGCCCTGGTTGGTCCTACCGGTGCCGGCAAAACAACAATTGTCAATCTGATTAGCCGTTTCTATGACATTCAGGGCGGTCAGATCCGGATCGATGGACACGATATCCGGCAGGTAACGATCGAAAGCCTCCGTCAGCAGATGGGAATTATGACACAGGACAATTTCCTGTTCACGGGAACAATCCGCGACAATATCCGCTACGGAAAGCTCGATGCTACCGAGGAAGAAATCATTGCTGCTGCAAAAGCCGTCCACGCACATGATTTCATTATGGATTTAAAAGATGGCTATGATACGATGCTCACAGAGCGCGGCGGTGGATTATCCGTCGGTCAGAAACAGCTTCTTGCCTTTGCAAGAACCATGGTTTCCGATCCGAATATCCTCATTCTGGACGAGGCAACCTCGAGTATTGATACCCAGACCGAGCTTCTTGTCCAGGAAGGCATCGATGCCCTGTTAAAGGGCCGTACCTCCTTTGTCATTGCGCACCGGCTTTCTACCATCCAGAAGGCCGACCGCATCTTCGTGATTGATCACGGCGGTATTGTCGAGGAAGGCTCTGCCAGTGAATTACTGGCAAAAAAAGGAGCCTATTACAGGCTCCATAACGCACAGCTGAAATTCAGTTAAGTTTCATTTCTATATCATTAGAATGTGGTTGTCCATTCATTGGCACCGCCCCAGTCTCCGATGAGCTGCGTGGTGGTGCCTTCTTTTGTCGCCACACGCGTCTCAAAGCGGTAGTTCATCTTGGGTACAAGTTCTCCGTTAATCTTGACATTACTGTAAAGATAGATAAATTCCAATGTCGTATGCGGGTAATACTCTTCCTGCAAAGCTTCAGGTTCATAGGAAATACAGATTCTCTGTACCCCGTCATCCTGCTGGATCGCTGCCCACAGATTTACCACTCCCTTCGTCTGCGGATATTCCTCAAAGTCTGCAAAGGCAAAGGTCCATGCACCATTTGCATTCATCAGCTTCATCTTCTCACGGCTCACCGGAATATAGGTCTGTCCGCTCCAGTATTCGGTCGTTCCTGCCATGAACTGATCCCGCAGGGAAATATAAGTATCCTCCTGAATAAAATCACGGATCGGTGCATATTCGCCGGATTCAAAAATCGTAAATGCCGTTGCAAAATACTCCTGCGCCCATGCTGCCTTTTCCAGACACGCACTTAAAGAGTTAATGGAATCATTCGTTCCGATCGTCTGAACTAAAGCAAGCAGTTCCTGATATTCTGTAAGCTTCGATACATCCAGCCACAACAGATCACGGTCGATCGTTGCATACTTCACAATCTCATCCTTTAAACTGTCCGAAGGATACTGCTGATAAACACGGATCATCCTTTGTAATGCCTTCACATACTGCTCAAAATAAGTCTCTCCGTCAGACAGTGAGGTAAAAAAGTTCTCATCGTCTGTATGAATCAGCCATTCATAGCAGGCATCCAATGGAGAATAGACTTCCGCGTTATCCGGACTCGTTTCCAGAACGGTAAGACACTTTTCCAGCGTCTCAAAGGTACAGCTCTGTGCATTGATGTCCGCAACCGCATCATTCAGCATATAAACACAGTATTCCTGCAGCAGTCCGTCATCCTGTGTTGCTTCAAAACCCTGCTGCAGAGTGAGCTCTGCCGAGCCCTTGTCTTCCTTATTCCAATAAGCCCCTGCCATGGCATGATATGCTTTTACGGATGTGGAATCAATATTCAATGCCTCCTGGTAATGTGCAATCGCACCATCATAATCCGAAGTTTCCATAAGACTGTCTGCCTTGTGAAGCTGACGGTTTAATTTTAACCCCGGCACATTCAGATAAACGGCCGCGCCAATACCACCTGCCAGTGCGATCACCCAGAACGCGATCATTCCACGTTCCAGCCAGACCATACGTGCCCGGCGTCGTCTTCTTATTTCTCTTGATGATATTTTCTTTCCTGCTGTATGTGACTTACTCATTTAAAACACTCCATGTTTTCTCTTCTTCGAAAGAACAGCTTTCTTATCCCCGCGCTCCTCCGGATTCTTTCTTCTTCCATTCTCATTCCTGCGGGCTGCATCCTGTGTTCTCTGACTGCCGCGCTCTTCCCTGTGGCGGTTTCTGCCTCCCTGATCCTCTCTTACACGGCTTCGTCCCTTCTGATCCCGGTAACGGCTTTCCTTGCCACGATAGCGGGACTCTCTTCCATAACCACCCTTTCCTTCCCGGCGGCTGTTGTCCTGACAGCGGTTGCGGTCATAGTAGAAACGCTCCTCTTCGATCTCTTCCGGTTCCTCTCCCATACTCTGATAAAGAAGCGCTGCTGCAAGATCCAGTTCTGAGATTCCTCTTTCATCACAGACACTTTCGATCCGGTTCTTTAAGCCCTCAAGATTCTGATCTTTGGCAGCCTCCAGTGCACTGTCAATCGAACGCCGGAACTTCACCTTTACGATATCCTTTCCAGTCGGAAGTTTCTTTTCTTCAATTTTGGTATGACAAATCCGTTCAATATCACGCATCTTGAACACTTCTCTTCCGGACACCAGCGTCATGGATCTGCCTTCTCTTCCGGCACGTCCGGTTCGTCCGATCCGGTGAACGTAATATTCAATATCCTCCGGTACATCATAGTTAAATACCGCATCGACACCGCTCACGTCAATTCCACGGGCAGCCACATCGGTTGCAATCAGAATGGCACAACGTCCGTTACGGAACAGATTCATGACCGTATCTCTCTGAAACTGGGACAGATCTCCATGAAGTCCTTCTGCTTCATAGCCCCTTCCCTTTAGCTCCTGTGTCATTTCATCGACCATCTTCTTGGTATTGCAGAAGATCAGACTGCGCTTGGGCTGATGGAAGTCAATCAGTCTGCACAGGGCATTCATCTTGTCCTTCTTCGCAATCCGGTAATAGCTCTGCTCGATTGCAGCAACCGTAACCTCCCTGGGTGTCACCTTGATAAAGACGGCATCCTTCTGGTACTGGTTAGTAATTTCTAAAATTGCCTGCGGCATGGTTGCCGAAAACAGTGCCATCTGACGCTCTTCGGGCATCTGGGAAAGAATCGTTTCCATATCTTCCCGGAATCCCATGTTCAGCATTTCATCCGCTTCATCCAAAACGATCATCCGGACGTTCGCGGTCTTAATCGTATGTCTGCGCAAATGATCCATGACACGTCCCGGTGTACCGACAATAATCTGTACTCCCTGACTGAGTGCCCGGATCTGCTTGCTGATGTCCTGTCCTCCATAAACCGGAAGAACCTTTAAGCCATGCATATATTTCGTAATCTTACGAATCTCTTCTGCCGCCTGCATGGCAAGCTCTCTGGTCGGACAAAGAATAATCCCCTGCGGTTTCTTACAGGAGATATCAATCTTTTGTATCATCGGAATGGAAAACGCAGCCGTTTTACCGGTTCCTGTCTGCGCCTGTCCAATCACATCTTTTCCTTCTAACAATACCGGAATTGCCTGCTCCTGAATGGGAGTCATATATTCAAAGCCCATTTCCCGGACGGCCTTCAAAATGTAGGCATTGATTTCCGTATCACTATATCTTATCTGTTGTTCCATAAATCTTTACTATCCTATTCTAATCATAATTTCCTGTCAGGATCTTCCCCTTACATCTGTCATTGTATCTTTCTACATTCTTTGTTAATTCAGGGTTCTCCGACAAACATTCCTATGATAACATCAATTTGCATGGACTGCAAGTACCATTTTCCTATTACATCTCTTCCTCGTTCAGAAATTCATCAATAATGAATCGCGGTCTGGCCTTAGTCTCTAAATAGATCTTACCAATATATTCCCCAACAACACCAAGGGATAACAAAATCAGTCCGCCAATGGCCCATACGGAAACCATCAGTGTCGTCCAGCCTACAATCGTTGCTCCCATAAAGTGACGCACAAAGCTGTATACCAGAATAATCAGGCTTATCAGAAAAACAAAAAATCCAAGACCGGTAATCATCCGGATCGGCTTTGTACTTAAAGAAGTAATGCCCTCTACCGCAAAGGAAAGCATTTTGCCCAAAGGATACTTGCTTTCGCCTGCAAAGCGTTCGCCCCGTTCGTAATAAACGACATCGGTACGGTAACCAATCATCGGCACAATCCCACGGAGGAACAGATTCACTTCTCCAAACTGCGCCAGTCCTTCCAGGGCCCTGCGGCTCATCAGACGGTAATCCGCATGATTAAATACCGTGTTGGCTCCCATGCCATTCATCAGCTTGTAAAAACCTTCTGCTGTCGCCTTTTTAAAAAAGGTATCCTTCGCGCGGCTGCTGCGTACTCCATAAACAATATCAATTCCATTCAGGTATTTCTCTACCATTTCATCAACTGCATTAATGTCATCCTGCAGATCCGCATCCATGGAAACCACCATATCCGCATAATTCTTCGACGTCATCAGTCCGGCAAGAAGTGCATTCTGATGTCCCCGGTTCCGGCTTAAATTGATTCCACTAAAGATATGATCTTCCTCATGAAACTTCTCAATGATCTCCCATGTCCGGTCCTTGGATCCGTCATTTACGAACACAATCTTACTGTTCCGGTCGATCTTCCCCTTCTCCATCAGCTCCTCTAATTTGACTTTCAGACGCTTCGATGTTTCCGGAAGAACTTCTTCTTCGTTATAACAAGGGATCACCACGTATAATTTATTTTCCATAATCTGACCTCTGACTCCTGATTTTAATCTATTGATCTTCTGTTGGCCATCTCTTATTTCATTCTGATTTACTGTCTTTGCAATGCATGACATGACCATTTCCATTTTAAAACCGAATCTCACCGCAGGGAAATGGACAATCCAATGAGGCACATGGCAATATAATAAGCACTGATTTCCATTCCATGTAACGGCCACACCCTCTTCTTCCAAAAGGAAATGAAAAAAATCAGGCTATCGGAAAGGAAGAAGAACGTTGCTCCTATCGCCAGACAGATATCCGCACTCTGCGTGGTTCCTATGGCAATCTCCACACTTTTCCACGCAAAACCTGCCACCAGAATACTATACAAAATTGCCATTCCTTCATATTTTCCAAACCGGAACTGCCCGGTCTGTTTTAGCAGCTTAATGAATATTGGCATCACAATCACAACGGTAAGATCTGCCCATTGAAATGGATGCGAAACATACAGCATCACAAGGAAACAGATATGCGCCAGTGCGAAAGACATCGTTCCCAACACGAAACAGGTGTTTTTCTGCGATTTATGCCGCAGTCCCATAAACAGATCCCCAATGAGACATAACAATAATCCCGGCAAAAGCTGTAAAGTCCAGATCATCTGTCCGGATAATGCACCCATCACAAAAGCAAACAACAGAAATTCCAGACTGCAGACCATCTTCGCCGGAAGATAATACTTACGATATGTCCGGTTACACAGGGTAACCAGTAAGAAAATCAGGGAAAATCCCATAATCATCAATGAAATAATTCGTACGCCCATGCATCTTCCCCCATAACCATTCTCTTTATTATAAGCCAGAATACCGGATATGGCAATGGTTCCGGGACAACATAAACAAACGTAACATACAAAAAACACCACAGAAACCGGAAATTCCTTCCTGCCCTTCTGTGGTGTTCTAATTCAACACTTGTTATTCCATATGGAATTATGCGTTCACAATCTGACCAAAGTCAGGCTTCAGAGCTGCTCCACCGATCAGACCGCCATCGATATCATCCTTGGAAAGGAGTTCTGCAGCGTTGCCTGCATTCATGGAACCGCCATACTGGATACGAACTGCTTCTGCTGTAGAAGCATCGTACATCTCAGCAATAACCTCACGGATCATCTTACATACTTCCTGTGCCTGATCAGCAGTAGCTGTCTCGCCGGTTCCAATCGCCCAGATCGGCTCATAAGCGATAACCAGTTCTTTAACCTGATCTGCAGTTACATCGGTAAGATCCCACTTAATCTGTCTTGCAATCCACTCTTTGTAGGTGCCAGCCTTACGAAGTGCAAGGGATTCACCACAGCAAAGGATCGGCTTAAGTCCGGCAGCAAATGCCTTCTTAACCTTAGCGTTGATGAGGATATCGTTCTCACCGAAGATATCTCTTCTCTCGGAATGTCCGATGATGATGTATTCTACACCAGCATCCTTAAGCATCGGAGCGGAGATTTCACCAGTGTAAGCACCCTTATCTTCAATGTAGAAGTTCTCAGCGCCTAACTTTACATTGGTACCCTTAATTGCTTCTGCTACAGGTACGATATCAATTGCAGGTACACAGTAAACAACGTCTACTGCATCGTTCTTAACTAAATCTTTCAGTGTTGCACAAAGTTCAACTGCCTGGCTGGGAGTCATGTTCATTTTCCAGTTGCCGGCAATAATTCTTCTTCTTGCCATTTTATTGTCCTCTTTCTGATTTTTATAATGTTGCTTTCGGTTCCCTCAGCTAAGCTCTTCCTTCGCCGCTGGCTCGGATTTGCTAAGATTCGGGAACGACCTCGCACTAAGTTCATGCTTCACTATCGTTCGCATTCACTAAGTTGCTTTCGGCCTATTTATCATCGGCTGCTGCTACACCGGGAAGTACCTTACCCTCTAAGAATTCAAGGGAAGCACCACCACCGGTAGAGATGTGGCTCATCTTATCAGCGAATCCAAGCTGGTTAACTGCTGCTGCACTATCACCACCACCGATGATTGTAGTTGCATCGGTTTCTGCAAGAGACTTCGCTACTGCGATGGTTCCCTTTGCAAGAGTCGGGTTCTCGAATACGCCCATAGGACCATTCCAAACAACAGTCTTAGCGCTCTTAACAGCATCTGCATATAATTCAGCAGTCTTGGTTCCGATATCAAGACCTTCCATATCAGCAGGGATCTTGTCAGCGTCTACAACCTGAACTTCGATCGGAGCATCAATCGGGTTCGGGAATTCTGCAGCTACGGTAGTATCAATAGGAAGAAGAAGCTTCTTGCCAAGTTTCTCTGCCTTAGCCATCATTTCCTTACAGTAATCGATCTTCTCATCATCTACGAGAGACTTACCGATTTCATATCCCTTAGCCTTTAAGAAGGTGAATGCCATACCACCACCAATGATGAGGGTATCACACTTCTCAAGAAGGTTGTTAATTACGTTAAGCTTATCAGCGACCTTAGCACCACCAAGGATTGCTACGAAAGGTCTGACCGGATTCTCAACTGCATTGCCAAGGAAGTTGATTTCCTTCTGCATTAAGTATCCAACTGCACAGTTACCACCCTTAGCACGTACGAAATCTGTAACACCGGCTACAGAAGCATGTGCTCTGTGGGAAGATCCGAATGCATCACATACATAATCGTCGCAAAGATCTGCTAATTCCTTAGAGAACTGCTCGCCGTTCTTGGTTTCTTCTGCACCACGGAAACGGGTATTCTGAAGTAAGATGACATCTCCATCATTCATTGCTGCTACTGCTGCAGTTGCATCTGCACCTGTTACATTGTAATCAGCGATGAATTTAACTTCCTTGCCAAGCTTCTCGGAAAGTCTCTCAGCTACAGGAGCTAAAGATTCGCCTTCGTTCGGGCCATTCTTAACCTTTCCAAGATGAGAGCAAAGAATTACCTTGCCGCCATCAGCAATTAATTTGTTGATTGTAGGAAGTGCAGCCACAATACGGGTTTCGTCTGTGTTCTTGCCATCCTTAAGGGGAACGTTAAAGTCACAACGAACAAGGACTCTTCTTCCCTTTGCATTAAAATCGTCTACGGATTTCTTATTTAATCCCATGATTCTATCCTCCTAATTTTTAAAAAAACTTGCTAAATGCTCTACTTCGCCTGCTGCACTAAATTCTGACTTCGTCTTCGACTCGTCCTCATTAAGTGCACATGCATGGTTCGCACTAAGCTCGTAAGCACCCCGCTAAGTGCTCTACTCAAAAAAGGTCCGGTCCATGAGACCGGACCTTTCGACAGGTCTTCTTTCAGATTACGAAATTAGCCTAATTCTGCGAAATACTTAATGGTACGAACCATCTGGCTTGTGTAGGAGTTCTCATTGTCATACCAGGAAACAACTTCTACCTGAGTCTTTCCATCCGGAAGAGGGCTAACCATTGTCTGTGTAGCATCGAATAAGGAACCGAATCTCATTCCAACGATATCGGAAGATACGATTTCTTCTTCATTATAACCAAAGGATTCAGTAGCCTGAGCCTTCATAGCTGCGTTTACTTCTTCCTTAGTAACAGTCTTGTCTACTACTGCGAAT
>OCLD01000176.1_pt1 | contig 16896 bp, 11 predicted proteins | sample 1495911 | NCBI WGS metagenome assembly OCLD01 (sample SAMN03418271, study PRJEB22391) | human gut metagenome | biome: human-gut; feature: organic feature; material: feces | host: Homo sapiens | place: Tanzania | collected 2013-01
TTACTCTCGCTTCGCTCGGTATTGGCTTCCAGCCAAAGCTACCGACTACCGACAACCAACAACCTATCATTATTTATTGATATTTTATTCTAACCTACCGACAACCAACAACCATCAACCGACAACCTATCATTATAGCCCCTTCATCCTCTCCTGCAGAGCGGCAAGGAGATTGTCGGAGGAGGTGAGGGAGAGCTTTCGGCGGATGTTGGTGCGCTGGGTGTTGACGTTGGCTTCCGACTTTTCGAGGAGGGTGCAGATGCCGCTGAGCTTGTAGCCCTTGAGGATGAGCTGGACGATGTCTCGCTCGGAAGGCGTGAGTTCGGGGAAAGCCTGCTCGATGATCTTCTTGGTGTGGGTCTGCACGTTGATGTATTTCGTCACGTTGTCGATGATATAGTGCTGCGACCGCTCGCTGAACTGCTCGAATACGGTCTGCATCTCTTCCTCCGTGTATTCCTTCTTGGCGAGGCGGCTGATGCATTCCATCTGGTCCTTGTCGAGCATGAGGATGTGCATCAGTTCCTCTTCGCTGCGCTTTATGGCGATGTTCTCCTCCCGCAGCTGGCGCGAGATGCGCGAGATGTATAGCCCGAGAAGGCTGATGAAGACGAACACCAGCACCACCATGATGATATACTGGGAGATGATCCTGTCGTGGGCGATGAACATGCACGTCACTGTGGCGCCCAATGCTATGGCTACATTGACCTGTGTGGCTACGGACTGGTATGTGGAGAGGCAGAACATGATGTTCGCCGTGAGGATGAGCAGGTTGACGTATGTCACCATTACGGCATCCGGCACCGTGGGGACGAGGACGCTGTAGATGGTGTCCGTGGCTATGAACACCTGCGTGGTGACGCTCAGGAGCGAGACAAGATTGAGGACGGTGATGCGCCGGGTGCAGTATAGCGTCACCCATACGTACATCAGCACGAGCATCGTGGCGTTGGAGCACTTGAAGAATATGTCGAACGCACCTGACAGTTCCAGCAGTTCGCAGATGATTCCGAGCGTCAATATGGCGACATACCATGCCCCGAGACACTTCCTCCGCTTGTCGATAGTGTCCTCCTCCCGCGGCAGTTGCCGCGAGACCCATCGGGTGAAATGCCCGAACCATGTCCTTTTCCTGTTGCTGTCGTTCTCCATGTTTTTCCTTTTCTTATGCCACAGGCAGCGTGAGAGTGAAGATACTGCACTTTCCTTCCACTGACTGCACGGTGAGCGATCCGCCTATCTGGCGTGCTGTCTGGCGTGCCACGACGAGTCCGAGACCGGTGCCCGGGATGAACTCGTCGAGCTTGACGAAGCGTTCGAAGATGGCTTCCGTCTTGTCCGGCGGTATGCCGCAGCCGGTGTCGCTGCACGAAAGGGTCAATGTTCCGCTGATATAGCGGCACGATACGGTGACGGTGCCATGGGAAGTGTATTTGGAAGCATTGCTGACCAGTTCCTCCACGATGCTCATGATATGGCGGAAATCCACGTCGAGAGTGAGCTCGCCGTCAGGGATGTCGAGATGATAGCTTACTCCTTCCTGCAGCGGATACTCCTGGAAGAGTGTCCGGCAGGCGGTGCGGAGGGCGGAATAGACCTCTGTGGGCTCCAGGTTGACGGTCAGTCCGCTGGTGTCCATCATCGCGAGCTGGATGATGTTGTCCGTCAGTCTGATGAGGAAATGGCAGTTCTGGCGCATTATCTCCAGGTATTCATCCTTCTGCGAGTCGTCATCGGAGACCTTGAGAAGGTCAGCAAAGCCGTTGATGGCATTGAGCGGAGTGCGCAGTTCGTGGGTCATGTTGGCCATGAAGAGGGACTTCTGCCTTACGCTGTCGCGTGCTTTCTCCGTCTCCTTGCGGAGATCTTTCTGCATGAGGATGAAGGGCGTGATGTCCTTGGTAAGGCCAAAGCCTCCCGTCACGTTGCCGTTGTCGTCATATACGGGTATGGAATTGATGGAGAACCAGTGCGGGGAGTCGAATTTCTCGCCGCAGAATGAGCTGAGCTTGCGCGTGGCATGATAGGCTCCCTTGCTCTCCAGCATCACATCCACGGACCATGTATCCACGTCCTCGTCGCCGTCGTTGATGAAAGTGGTCTGGTATTCCTCGCCCGTCATGAGGAAATCGTAATGCTCCCTGTCAGGTGCGACTGCCAGAAGGTCGCTCTCACGGGTATAATGGAACGGCGTGATGCGGCTCTTTTCCATGACGAAGCGCATGGAGTCCTTCACCTCTTCGAGCGCGGCAGCACGCTGCTCTACGAGTCGCTGCAGTCTCTTGCACTCCACGTCTATGGCTCTTTCCTCCTGTTTGTGGAAGCCTATGACGACATATCCGATGTGCCTGCCGCCGCTGTCATGGACATGGCGGACACGGTATTCCACGTAATGGGCATCCTTCATGCCGGCGATGTCGGCGCAGTTGCAGGCATATATCTCCTCTTCCTTGACGAGATTGAAGTCGCGTCCACGGAAGAAAGGCAGGTCGAAGAGTCGCGTGCTCTGCATGAAACCGGCGCTTTCATCCCTTCCTCCGGGGAAGAAGAGGTGCTCGGCATTGGCATTGTTGAGCCTCATCGTGCCTTCAAGGTCATAGAATGAGATGATGGCTTCGGTCTCGTCGAATGCCTTTGAGAACGCCATATCCACGACTTCCAGTTCATCTTCCTCGCGGATATGGTCGGTTACGTCATTGTAAGCCACGAAGACGGTGTCGGGATGACCGTGGAGGTCATGCAGTATGACGGAGCGTGATTCGAGGCTTCGGTATTCATCTCCCTTGCCGTAATGGCGCATACGGTAGGTGACGACAGGCATATCCAGCGATCCGTCATCCACCTTGGCACGGGTTTCATTCTCTATCAGGAGGTCGTCAGGATGTATTCTCTGCTCGAATTCCTGCATGGTGATCTCGCCGTCGGGGAGGATATCACCGTGGAGATTGCGGGCACGGTAGCGCTTTGAATCGAAGGTTATCACGTCACAGTCGGACAATGCGAGCGACATATCCATGATGAAGAGATACTCCCTCCGCGCTTCCTCGATGAGAAGGTTGCGCCTTGTCACGAAGACGAAGAAGAGAACCAGGATGACGAAGATGCCTACGATGACGGATATGGCGGCAATGATGCTGAGACGCTCGTGGTCATCATCGTTTTCAGGGTCATCATCGAGCCATTTCTGTTGCGTCTTGGTTATGACATTGCTCTTCTCCAGGCGGTCGTAGATGCGGTCAAGCTCGTCGAGAAGCTGCCTGTCGGTGCTGAAGAAGCGGAATGAGCCTTCGGGGAAGTCAAGGAGTTCGTTGACGTGAATGTCGGCACCGTTGTAGTAGGTGCGCACATAATTGGTCAGCGCATGGTCGCCCCAGATATAGTATCTGCTGTTGCCGCCCATGAGCCATTCGCCCATTTTCTCCTTGCTGAGGTAGATGATGTGGAATGCGGGCTTGGTGTATTGATTCCGGAAATATTCATCCACATAGCCGGAGTTCGCCATTGCCACCGTGTCGGTGGGGAGAAGGTCGGAGAGTTTCTGCACGCTCCGGCTGTTGGAGGTGTATGCTATGCCTACTGTGTATGCGCCGAAGGAGCGGTTTCCGTAAGTCTGGTGAAAGTCTTCATCATTCTTCATCACCTCCATCATGAGGTGGGCTTTGCCGTTGATGACCTCAGCCTTGGCTTTTTTCCACTCCATAGGGCGGATTTCATACGGTATGTGGAGGCGGCCGAATATCTCATGCATGATGTCTATCTCAAAGCCTGAGGGCGTGCCGTCCTCGTCTGTGGATGAGTAAGGGGGGAAAGCCCAGTCCGTGACGATGATGAGGGGATGCTTCCTGGTGTATCGTATGCCGAGCGGCTGGGTGGAAGAGGAGGCCGATGTGACTGCTTCCTGCTCGGCATTGAGGGTGAAAAGCTCTGCGAGGCTCTCCTGGGCACACGCCTTCCTGCTGCCCATCAGGAGGATGAGCAGGGCTATTGCGGTGTATGTCAGGAGGTGCTTCATTTGCTTTGCTTTTTTATTAGACCCCCTCTTGTCCCCCTGTGAGGGGGAGGGTGGATACAGAGACCTCCCTTGCGTCTATTCCTCAAGACGAAGAACGTAACCTTCTTCCCCCTCACAGGGGGACAAGAGGGGGTCTTTCATTTCTTTATACCGCCTTCACCGGGAAGATGATAAGGGCGGAAGTGCCGTGTCCAGGCTTGGAGTCGAGGTCGATGGTGCCGTGGAGAAGGGTGAGGATGGACTTCACTATAGCCATCTCCAGCCCCGAGGTATTGTCGGAAGAGGACATCAGATTATCGACGAGGCGAGGCTGGAACACCTGCTTGAGCGATGTCTGGGGGATGATGTATTCACCGGTCTCCACTATAATGGAGATGGTATCACGGCGATACATATACCTCATGCGGAGATATCCCGAGGATACGAAGCGGGCGAAGAGCGCTACCGTCTCGGCTATCACGCGGCGGATGAGCACGGCATCGATATGGAGCATGAGGCTCTTTTCACTCGTTTCCACGCCGTACTCCACCTTTTCGCTGCGGTATTTGTCCACCGTCTCATGGAAAACGTCGGAGAGGAGCTGGCAGAAATCCACGTCCACGGGGTATTCCTTCATCATTCCGGCATCGATGCGGGAGAGGAAAAGCGTGTCGTCCATGAGGTAAAGCAGGCGTGAGACGTTGTCGCTGACCTTGGAGAGCTGGCCTTGCTCTACGCTCCTGTCGTCCGTCTGCGCCATGAGTTCTATGCTCTTTGCCATTCCCACGAGCGGATTGCGGACACGGTATGATATGTTGTTTATGAAACTCTGCTTGAGATTGTCGGTCTCCTTGGCGAGGGAAGTCTCCTCCGAGAGCTTCTGCTGCGACTCCACAAGGTCTGTAATGTCGGTGTGTATGCCGACATAGAGGCACACCTTGCCGTCCTTGTCGTGGACAGGCTGCATCTCCATGTGTATGTTACGGTAACAGCCGTTGCTGTAATGCGTGGTGGTGCGGTAGTTTGCAGAGACGTTTCCGTCGGTATAGCTGTCCATGAAGGTGAATATCCGGAAGAGTTCGGGCAGCGTATCGCTGGAACATTCGGCGAGCATCTGCAGCTGCGGCAGCGCAAGAGGCGCTTTCTTGTCCATTCTCGTCGTGCTGACAATCTTGGTCTTGGGGTCATATTTCCCCATTCTGGTGCCGCCGATGTCAAGGGTATAGTCGAGGTAAGCTGACTGCACGTTTATCTCCTTGAGCAGTTTCTCGCTGTCATCAGCCAGCTTCTGCGCCAGTTCCCTCTTGCCCATCAGGTCGCTTTTGTCGGAAAGGCTGACGATGAAGCCCAGCGTATTGCCCGCCTTGTCGATGATGCGCTCCATCGATGCCTTGTAATGGAACACGGCTTCGGTCTGCCTTCTGCCTTCGTCCACGAGGACAAAGCCGTCAGGACGGTCGCTGAGAGCGATGCTACCGGTCAGCGTCACCTTCTCTGTGGAGGCGAGCTGCGCCTCGGAGAAGAGCGTGAGATGATGGATGTTTATGCCCTTCTGCAGCGCTTTCTCCTGACTTTCCACTCCCATCAGAGTGCATGCAGCCGGGTTGATGGACGTGAGATTGCCGTCGGCATCGAATCTGTAGAGGCATGTCACTCCCGCATCAAACAGGGTGTTGCCGAGGAATGCCTTCTCCCTCTTGCTCCTGAGCTTGGCTTTTCCCTCCGTGATGTCACGCTGAATGCCGACGATGCACTTGATATGCTTGTATCCGTCGAGCATGGTTCTCATGCTTAGCTCTATGTCGAGCTGCTTGTTGATGTCGGAAAGGCAATATCCTTTCACCTGCATCATGATGGAGGAAGCGTCTCCTCTGAGCATGGCTGCGACTTTCTGGTTGATTTTCTCAAACTCATCCTTCGGATAGAAGAGCGAGAACTCGAAGGTGGAATACTGCTGTCCGGTGTCGCCATGCTTGTCCATCCATGAGTATTTGCCCGTAACGGGGTTGTAGATCCACACTTTTATCTTGTTGGCATGATTGACCAGGGCCAGCTGCAGAATGGCGTCACGGAGCCTCAGACGCATCTTCCTGCGCTTGAAATGCACTATGACGACTGCCGCCACGATGACGATAACGAAGCAGACGATGACATACCGCGCTATCATCCACACGAGAGGGACGGTCCTCTCCACCTTTTCCGGGTAGAGCCACTTGTCGAAGATTGCGTCAAGTTCATGGTTCCGGCGCATCGCTTCGAGGGCACTGTCGAGGCGTGCGAGGAGCTTTTCGTCACTGGTAACAAAGCTTGTTTCACCAATAGGGATATCCACTGTGCCGACGGAGAAGTCATGGAGATTGTATTTTCTCTTGTAATAATTGAGCGATACTGCGTTCCAGACCACTATGCCACTGTCTGCCATGGCGAGATCCATAGCGACCTGTTCCATGTCTTCCGCCTGGGTCATGGCGTAATCATAGCCACGGCGCGAGAGGAAACGCTGGGAAGCGCTGCCCTTATGCACGCTGAAGCGGAGGTTGTAGAGTTGCTCCTGCGTCACCCTTGTCAGGGAATCCCTTGTCGGAGCGAGTATGCCGCCACGGAAAGTGATGATCGGGACTTTGCCGAACTGCCCGTATTGCGCGTTGTAATCCTTCCTCATGCCGATAGTCACGTCGGCTTTTCCGCCCGTCATGTCACGCCTCACGTCGGTTGAAGGGCGGAGATTTATCTTGTAAGGTATCTGGAGACGTTCGAGGATGGTCTTTATCAGTTCGACATGCAGTCCGTCTGGCTGTCCGTCCTTGTTGATGAAGGCGAAAGGTCGGAGGTTCCATGAGTCCTCATATACGAGTGGTCTGCCTTCTGAATACCGCACATCTGTTCCTCCTGCTTCTGCTCCAACGGGGGCAAAGACAAGCATGAAGATGAGTATTATTAGCCTTGCGATATTCAGCATGATGTATTTTTTTTAAATATTAGTATGCCTTTACTGTATTTCTACGTTGACATAATCCTGTTTTTTGTCGCTAACAGGGTATCTGCCACCCCGTCGCGACGATGTTCTGATACTGTTTCTGTATTCTGGTCTTTAGTAATTAAGGCTCACCACGGAGCACTGTTTCGTCCATTCTTAGCAAGGTCAGTATATCTTTAGCGGTGTAAATATCAAGTCATTAGCCTGCCCTTCAGGCCTTGTGGACCGCTTTATGTTGTCAGATTTACATTTAATTCATTGCAAAAGTAATCAAAGTTTTCCTTTTTTCCAAACTTTTCCTTGGATATTTTAATCCCCCATTCCATTATTTTCTGCCCTTGAGGGGGTTGGGATAACGGGATGGGGGTGTTTTGTTGTCTTGTGGTCTTGTGGTTTTGTTGTTTTGTTGGTATGTTGGTAACCAACGGTAAAAGCCGTTGGCACAGTGGCGGCCAACTGAGGCAAGCCACCAAACAACCAGACAACTAAACCACAAAACCACTAAACCACATATCAGTCAGCGAGCTTAGCGCAGATGTACTCACGGTTGAGGCGAGCGATGTTGGCGATAGACTCGTTCTTAGGGCATACAGCCTCGCAGGCACGGGTGTTGGTACAGTTACCGAAGCCGAGCTCATCCATCTTGGCGATCATAGCCTTAGCACGCTTAGCAGCCTCAGGGCGACCCTGTGGGAGGAGAGCGAGCTGGCTTACCTTAGATGAAAGGAAGAGCATAGCGGAACCGTTCTTACAAGCAGCCACGCAAGCACCGCAGCCGATACATGTAGCGCAGTCCATAGCCTCGTCAGCATTCTGCTTAGGGATGAGGATAGCGTTAGCGTCCTGAGCCTGACCTGTGCGGATAGTGTTGTAGCCACCGGCAGCGATGATCTTGTCGAATGCAGAGCGGTCAACCATGCAGTCCTTGATGACTGGGAAGCCAGCAGAGCGCCAAGGCTCTACGGTGATGGTCTCTCCGTCGTGGAAACGACGCATATAGAGCTGACATGTAGTAGCTCCCTGCTCGGTCTTTCCGTGTGGTGTACCGTTGATATAGAGTGAGCACATACCGCAGATGCCCTCGCGGCAGTCGTGATCGAACACGAATGGCTCCTTGCCTTCGCTGATCAACTGCTCGTTGAGCATATCGAGCATTTCAAGGAATGAAGTATCGTCAGGGATATTCTTCATCTCACGCTCTTCGAAATGACCCTTTTCCTTTGGGCCATTCTGCTTCCAATATTTTATTGTGAATGAAATGTTTGCCATTGTTTGTTATATGGTTGTGGGTTGTTGGTTGTGGGTTGTTGGTATATTAGTATTTACTTCTTAGGGATTTCTGGTTACAGCTTCATTCCAAGAGAAATACATATTTTGGAGTAGATCAATATTTGCTTCTTGCGCTTATCAGCATCCTTAATTTCGCATTTACCTCATTGTTCATCGCTTCAAGCAACTCATATTGCGCCTTGCTGATGAATTGAAGATTATATGCCAGGATAATCTGAGTCTCCAGTTCATTGGAAGAACCGAGGGATATATATAGAAAATGTATAAGTTCAGTATTGCTGGAGCGTCCATATCCCTCTGCTATATTAGAGGTAATGGATACTGCGGCACGACGCATCTGGCTTACTAATCCATATAATTCATCACGGGGAAAACCTCTTGTGATCTGATATAGTTCAGTAGCAAACAGCATTGCCTTTTGCCAAACTTGAAGATTTCTATAAGGTCCTAACATAAGAAGACACGTAATCTACCGATAACCAAAAACCGACAACCAAAAACCATTTGTTAGTTCTTATAATTTCTAGTCTGAACCTTGATTATCTCATACTCAAGTGGTTCCTTCACGAGGACAGGAGCAGTCTCGTCGTTGCCCTGGTAATCCCAGGCACCTACGTAGAAGAAGTGCTCGTCGTCACGCTTTGCCTCGCCTTCCTCGGTCTGGTGCTCCTCACGGAAGTGACCGCCACAAGACTCCTCACGGTGGAGGGCGTCGTAAGCGATGAGCTCACCCATGATGATGAAGTCGCGGAGGTGGATAGCCTTGTCAAGCTCTACGTTGAGACCTTCCTTGGTGCCTGGCACGAAGAGGTTGGTGTTGAATTCCTTGCGGAGCTCCTTCATGAGCTTCAAGCCTTCCTCAAGTCCTTCCTTGGTACGACCCATACCTACATGCTCCCAGAGGATGTGACCGAGCTCCTTGTGGATAGAGTCAACGGAACGCTTGCCCTGGATGTTGAGCAGACGTGTGAGCTCTGCGTCAACTGCCTTCTCTGCCTCTGCAAACTCTGGCATATCAGTAGAGAGACGTGGCCAGATAGACTGGTCAGCGAGGTAGTTCTGGATAGTGTAAGGGAGTACGAAGTAACCATCAGCAAGACCCTGCATGAGAGCGGAAGCACCGAGACGGTTTGCACCGTGGTCAGAGAAGTTACACTCACCGATAGCGAAGAGGCCAGGGATTGTGGTCATAAGCTCGTAGTCCACCCAGATACCGCCCATGGTATAGTGGATAGCTGGGAAGATCATCATTGGCTTGTAGTAGTCGAAACCACCCTCTGAGCGTACGAACTCGCCTGGGTTTACGTCAGTGATTTCCTCATACATATCAAAGAGGTTACCATAACGCTGGCGGATTTCGTCGAGACCGAGACGCTGGATTGACTCAGAGAAGTCGAGGAATACAGCGAGACCGGTGTTGTTTACGCCGAAGCCCTTGTCGCAACGCTCCTTAGCGGCACGTGATGCAACGTCACGTGGCACGAGGTTACCGAATGCTGGATAGCGACGCTCGAGATAGTAGTCACGATCCTGCTCTGGGATATCCCAGCCCTGCTTGGTGCCTGCCTGGAGAGCCTTTGCGTCCTCAAGCTTCTTTGGTACCCAGATACGTCCGTCGTTACGGAGTGACTCAGACATAAGGGTAAGCTTGGACTGGTTGTCACCATGCACTGGAATACATGTAGGGTGGATCTGCACGTAAGAAGGGTTAGCGAACATAGCGCCCTTACGGTAGCACTGAACAGCTGCTGTACAGTTACATCCCATAGCGTTTGTAGAGAGGAAGTAAGCGTTTCCGTAGCCACCGGTAGCGATTACTACAGCGTTTGCAGAGAAGCGCTCAAGCTTGCCGGTAATGAGGTTCTTGGCGATGATACCGCGAGCACGGCCGTCGATAATTACTACGTCTTCCATCTCATAGCGGGTAAAGAGCTTTACCTTGCCAGCGTGAACCTGGCACATGAGTGAAGAGTAAGCACCGAGAAGCAACTGCTGACCGGTCTGTCCCTTTGCATAGAATGTACGTGATACCTGTGCACCGCCGAATGAACGGTTGGCGAGCATGCCGCCGTACTCACGTGCGAATGGTACACCCTGTGCCACGCACTGGTCGATGATATTATTTGATACCTCTGCAAGACGATATACGTTAGCCTCACGTGCACGGTAGTCACCGCCCTTTACTGTATCATAGAAGAGGCGATATACTGAGTCACCGTCATTCTGATAGCACTTGGCTGCATTGATACCACCCTGTGCTGCGATAGAGTGAGCACGACGTGGAGAGTCCTGGATGCAGAAGTTCAATACATTGAAGCCCATCTCGCCGAGTGAACTTGCAGCGCTGGCACCTGCCAGACCGGTTCCTACTACGATAATGTCGAGCTTCAGTTTGTTCTTAGGGTTTACCAGACGCTGGTGTGCCTTGAATTCGGTCCACTTCTGTGCTACTGGTCCTTCTGGTATTCTTGAATTTAAAACTTTAGTCATTTTTGTCTTTGATTTTTGCAGTTTCGTCATGTTGCCGTTCCGTCAGCCTCGCGGGGCGTGGGGGATGGCGCTACGACCAAACAACTATTTTTTCAACGTTAGCAGCAACCGAAGAGATTGCAAGCGAAGAAGTAGAGCACTACTACTGCGAAGCCGGCAAAGAGCAGGGTAGCATAAGCGATGCTGATTACCTTCCAGCGGCAGAACCATGTCTTGCCGTTCCAACCCATTGTCTGGATAGCGCTCCAGAAACCGTGGGTCAGGTGGAACCAGAGTGCACCGAGCCAGATGAGATACAGGATAACATAGATAGGCTGGCTGAATGTCTCGCGAATCCAGTGAACACCGTCAGCAGCAAAAATAGTGTTGCCGCCAGGGAGAAGCTCCTGAGCCATCATGTTCCACCAGAAATTGTAGAGGTGGAGCAGAAGACCTACCAGCACGATGATACCGAGAACGAGCATGTTCTGAGATGCCCACTCCACCTTGGAAGGCTTGTCAACGACTTCATAACCATCGGTACCACGAGCCTTGCGGTTCTGTGCGGTAAGGATGAAAGCATACAGGATGTGAAGCACTGCCAATGCTGCAAGACCCAATGTAGCTGCTACGGCATACCAGTTGGCACCGAGCATCTCACAGATCATGTTGTAGCCTTCTTCTGAGAAAAGCGCCACCACGTTCATTGACATGTGGAATGTTAAGAACAGGATGAGGGCCATACCTGTCAATGACATTACAACCTTCCTTCCGATTGATGAATTAAATAACCACATAAATGATAGTTGTTTTGATTAAAAAAAAGTTATTAAATTGATGTTTTTTGATATTTTTCTGCAACAAAGGGGCAATCCTCATTTTTACTGCCGACAACGCATCATCGACCAATAAGGACACATAATATTATATAAACGACTACAAAATTAGTAATTTTTAATTAAAAGACAAACTTTTCCTCTTGAAAATTCAAAATTTCTTGTTAATTTTGCCGAAAATTTCAAGAAAATGACAACTCTGTATTACGATGTTATTGTTGTAGGCGGTGGTCACGCCGGATGTGAAGCCGCACACGCAGCCGCTAAAATGGGCGCTAAGACTTGCCTCATTACGATGGACATGAACAAAATAGCCCAGATGTCCTGTAACCCAGCCGTAGGTGGTATCGCCAAAGGACAGATAGTACGCGAAGTCGATGCACTCGGAGGAGGCATGGGTATCGTCACCGATGCCACTGCCATACAGTTTCGTATGCTCAACAGAAGTAAGGGACCTGCCATGTGGTCGCCACGAGCGCAATGCGACAGAGAGAAATTCATCTGGCAATGGCGACACGTCCTCGACCATACCGACCGGCTCGACATCTGGCAAGACCAGGTCGATGAACTCATATACGACTCCACCTCTTCCTCCACCACAAGCATCAAAGGCGTGCGCACCATCTGGGGAGTGGAGATTATGGCGCCTGCCGTCGTAATAACTGCCGGCACCTTCCTCAACGGACTCATGCACGTGGGACGCAAGATGGTGGCAGGAGGACGATGCGCCGAGCCTGCCGTACCTCATCTGACGGAGTCCATCAATGCCATCGGCATCAAGTCGGCAAGGATGAAGACCGGAACGCCTGTGCGCATCGACAAGAGAAGCGTGCACTTCGAAGACACCACCATACAGCCGGGCGAGAATGACTACCATCAGTTTTCATTCATCGGAGAACACCGACACCTGGAGCAGTTGCCTTGCTGGACTTTCGACACCAACAAAGAAGCACACGAGACTCTCCTCAAAGGACTTCCTGACTCACCGCTCTTCAATGGTCAGATAAAATCTACCGGACCACGCTACTGTCCTTCAGTAGAGACTAAGCTCGTCACATTCCCCGATCGCGACCACCATCCGCTCTTCCTCGAACCGGAAGGCACGGAGACAAACGAGATGTATCTCAACGGATTCTCCAGCAGTATGCCTATCGAGATTCAGTTGGAAGCGCTGCGAAAGATTCCTGCCCTGCGCGATGTCAAAGTATATAGACCGGGCTACGCCATAGAGTATGACTACTTCGACCCTACCCAACTCACCCACTCTCTCATGAGCAAACTCTGCGACGGTCTCTTCTTCGCCGGACAGGTGAACGGCACCACGGGATATGAGGAAGCCGCAGGACAGGGCATTATAGCCGGCATAAACGCCACTCTCTTCGCCGGAAGCCGTGGCACTGCCGATTGCGACGCCAGTATCGGCAAGCCTTTCACACTCTCTCGCGACGAAGCATATATCGGTGTACTCATCGACGATCTCGTCACAAAGGGCGTAGATGAACCGTATCGTATGTTTACCTCCAGAGCGGAATACCGCATCCTGCTCCGACAGGACGATGCCGATGCCCGTCTCACCGAGCGTTCCCACGCTGTAGGTCTCGCCTCCACCGACCGTCTCAACTGGTGGATGGAGAAAAAGAAGCACATAGAGGACATCATACGCTACTGCGACATCACAAACGTCAAACCGAAGGAAGTGAACGCTGTGCTCGATTCCATCGGCACTACCCCACTCCAATGCGGATGCAAGCTCCGCGAACTCATCGCCCGACCGGGTGTCTCAATCCATCAGATTGCGGAAGCATTGCCGGGACTGCACGCCCTCCTCGACGCTCCAGCCAACCGTCATCAGGAAATCGCGGAGACAGCGGAGATTCAGGTGAAGTATCAGGGATACATCGAGCGCGAGAAGCAAGCAGCAGAAAAGATGCACCGACTGGAGAACATCCGCATACAAGGTCACTTCAAATACGATGAACTCAACGGTCTCTCCACCGAAGCAAGGCAGAAACTCACCGTCATAAATCCCGAGACTCTCGCCCAAGCATCCCGAATCCCAGGCGTATCTCCAAGCGACATCAACGTCCTCCTCGTCCTGATGAAAAGATGATGGCAATTCATAATGCATAATTCATAATGCATAATTCATAATGCCAAAAGAGTATCTCCAGCGAAAATAATTAAGAATTATGAATTATGCATTATGAATTATGAATTGAAACCGTCTGTTCCACGTGAAACAATATCAACAAAAACCATATCAACATGAATAACCCAATCCTAAAGAAGCATCTGAGAGTAGTTCCAGACTTCCCGATTCCAGGAATCCAATTCCAGGACATCGCCACCCTATTCGACAATCCTGAGTGCCTCCACATCATGCGCGATGAGATGGTGGAGCTCTACAAAGGCAAAGGCATCACAAAGGTGGTAGGCCTCGAAAGCCGCGGATTCCTGCTCGGCCCTATCATTGCCAGCGAGCTCAATACTGGTTTCGTAATGGCACGCAAGCCAGGCAAACTGCCAGGCGAAGTGATAGAATACGAATACAAGAAGGAATACGGCACCGATAAAATCGCCATGCTCAAGGATGCCATCAGCCCAGACGATGTCGTGCTCATCCACGACGACCTCCTTGCCACCGGTGGCAGCATGCTCGCGGCCTACAATCTCGTGAAATCGTTCAATCCGAAGAAAATCTATATCAGTTGCATCATCGAACTGACCATCGAGGGTCTCAACGGTCGTGAGGTGCTCAAGCAGACCGGTTCTGAGGTCACCTCCCTCCTTGTAGTATAATCGAGCCAAGCGGTGTTTTCCTCCACGAAAGCACCGTTTCTTCGTATTAAAACGCCCCCATTCCAATAGCATAGGTATTGCAATGTAAAAGCATAGTTATTGCAACGTAAAAGCATAGCTATTACCTCGCAATATCTATGCTATTGCACACAGCCCCCAAAATGCCCATTCCAAGGCATCCATCCAGCCGCCACCGCGTCCGCCCGCCAATAAAAAGGATAGCCACTGTGTCCGCCGCGTTACCGGCGGATGTAAGCAGGCCCAGGCAAGGAAACGCAAGCAAGGCATCCCGGCGGCGTCAGCCATTCTTCATTCTTCATTCTTCATTTACATTCACCCCGATTCCATCGCAATGTTTCGCACTTAAAGCATTACTTTAACGCCAATCATAATTCGCTGATTTTGAATAAATAAAGATAAAATTGTTTCACGTGGAACATGAACAGACCGCAAGAAGATAACAAAGCACGCATAGAGCGACTCAAGCAGATAGTACTCGCCATGCCAGAGAAGCCCGGATCGTACCAATACTACGATGTGGACGGAGTAATCATATACGTAGGAAAGGCGAAAAACCTCAAGAAAAGGGTCTCTTCCTACTTCCACAAAGAGGTGGATAGATTCAAGACAAAAGTGCTCGTTTCGAAGATTCAAGACATCACATATACCGTAGTAAATACAGAAGAGGACGCCCTACTCCTGGAGAACGCACTCATCAAAAAATACAACCCAAAATACAACATCCTACTAAAGGACGGAAAGACATACCCAAGCATCGTAATAACAAACGAGCTATTCCCCAGAATATTCCAGACAAGGCGAATAAATAAGGTCACCGGCTCCTATTACGGCCCATATTCTCACCTCGCCTCCATGTACACCATCCTCGACCTTATACGCAAACTCTACCACCCGCGCACCTGCAATCTTCCGCTAAACCGCGACAATATAGCAAGCGGGAAATACAAGCCGTGCCTGAAATACCATCTCGGCAACTGCGGAGCACCATGTGCCGGAAAGCAAAGCTACGACGATTATATGGAGAATATCCGTTCGGCACGCGAGATATTGCGCGGCAACACGCGCCATCTCTCCGCCATCATCTACGACGAGATGCTGAAAAAGGCGGAGGAACTGAAGTTTGAGGAAGCCGAAGAACTGAAGCAGAAATACCTCCTTATCGAGCAATTCTGCGCCAAGAGCGAGGTGGTCAGCTTCACCATCGATGACGTCGATGTCTTCACTATCGACGACGATGATAACCGCGCCAATGCGTACATCAATTATATGCACGTGAAGAATGGCGCAATAAACCAGAGCTTCACCTACGAATACAAGCGAAAACTGCAGGAATCGGACGCCGAACTGCTCCTTCAGGTGGTCCTGGAAATACGCGAGCGTTTCCATTCCACCGCCAAGGAAATAATCGTGCCATTCGAGATGGAATGGACGGTGCCCGATGCTTCGTTTTTCGTGCCACAGAGAGGCGATAAGAAGCATCTGCTGGAATTATCCATCATAAACTGCAAACAGTACCGCATCGACCGCCTGAAGCAGTCGGACAAGCTCAATCCGGAGCAGAAATCCGTCCGTCTGATGAAGGAATTGCAGGAGAAACTCGGTCTGCCGAAATTGCCTTACCACATCGAAGCCTTCGACAACTCCAACATATCCGGCACCGATGCCGTGGCAGGCTGCGTGGTCTTCAAGGGCATGAAACCGTCGAAAAAGGACTATCGCACGTACAATATCAAGACCGTAGTGGGACCGGACGATTACGCCAGCATGCAGGAGGTTGTCTATCGCCGATATAGCAGACTCATGCAAGAGGCAAAAGAAGCCGAAAAAGCAACCACAGAAGCCACCTCAGAGGAAAATATGACAAGCACCCAAATGGAGCAAAACGTAACCAAAGAAAGCTCCCCCAAGGGGGAGTTGAGGGGGGCTTCCTTCCCCGACCTCATAGTCTGCGACGGAGGCATAGGTCAGATGAACTGCGTGCGCAAGGTGATAGAGGAAGACCTAGGTCTCTCCATCCCTATCGCAGGTCTTGCCAAGGACGACAAGCACCGCACCAACGAACTGCTTTTTATCCCACTCCAGGACCCGAACAACCCGCTGATGGACCGTCATCCCGTCACGATACAGATAAAGCCCACATCGGAGCTTTTTCACGTCCTTACGCAGTTGCAGGATGAGGTACACCGCTTCGCCATCTCCTTCCATCGCAATAAGCGCTCCAAGCACGCCCTTCACTCCGAACTGGACGACATCAAAGGCATTGGTCCGAAGACAAAGGATGCCCTCCTCAAGCATTTCAAGAGCGTCAGACGCATCAAAGAGGCTACAGTGGAGGAACTGTCCAGCGCGGTGGGAGAAAGTAAGGGAGGGGTCGTTTTCCGGCATTTCCAGGAAAAAATGAAGAATGAAGAATAGTCTAAATGAAGAATGAAGAATGGGAGTTACGTTTTTCTTGCTTTAGTGAAAAGTGAAAAGTGAAGAGTGAAAAGTGAAAAATCGCGCTGACGCGG
>OCLD01000179.1_pt1 | contig 16831 bp, 14 predicted proteins | sample 1495911 | NCBI WGS metagenome assembly OCLD01 (sample SAMN03418271, study PRJEB22391) | human gut metagenome | biome: human-gut; feature: organic feature; material: feces | host: Homo sapiens | place: Tanzania | collected 2013-01
TGCTGATGGGATTCGGCCTTGAGAGGGATACAATCCATTCTCCGAACGAGAGTTATCTGCTTCGGCAGTTCTTCGCCGGGATGGAGTCCATCGCCAAGTTTTATGAATATTATGAATAGAAAAAAAATATGACAACAGCAGATTTATATTCCCAGATAAAGAAAAAAAGTTCGATGCTATGCGTCGGCCTTGACACCGATTTCGCCAAGATCCCCGAGTGCGTGAAGGCCGGCAGGACGGTAGGCGAGGCTGTGCTGGAGTTCAACAAGCGCATCATTGACGCAACCGCCCCGCATTGCATCGCCTTCAAGCCGAATCTCGCTTTCTATGAGTGCCTCGGAGTGGACGGAATGGCCATTCTCGACAAGACGGTTGATTATATTCGTTCAAACCATTCGGAGCAGTTCATCATCGCGGACGCGAAGAGGGGAGACATCGGCAACACCGCCAGAATGTACGCCAAGAGCCTTTTCGAGACCTTCGACTTCGACGCCGTCACCCTTTCCCCTTATATGGGCAGCGAGACAGTCACCCCTTTCCTTGAATATCCCGGCCGCTACGCCATTGTCGTGGCTCTGTCCTCCAACCCGTCCTCCGTCGATTTCCAGACCGCCGAGAAAGGCGGCAAACCCCTCTATCAGGTCGTGATGGAAAAGATGATGGAAATCTCCTCGCCGGAGAACATGATGTTTGTGGTTGGCGCGACCAAGGCCGACAAACTGAAGGAGATCAGACAGTTCAGCCCTGACAATTTCTTCCTTGTCCCCGGTGTCGGAGCGCAAGGCGGAAGTGCCGGGGAGGTGATCGCCAACGGAGCCACTTCAAAAGGTGGCCTTCTGATTAACTCCTCCCGTGGAGTCCTCTACGCCTCTTCCGGCGAGGACTTCGCTCAGGCCGCCGCTGCCGTCGCCGCTCGCACGGCAGTGCTGTAATTACTGGTCACTGAGCTTGTCGAAGTGACCACAGACCAACAAGATTCTTTGGCGATGTTGTCAAAGCATCGTAACAAATTGCTGTCTATGTGGTAAAGGCATTCCTCCATGGCAAATTTTTGTAACGTAAAAAATTTGCCATGGAGGAACGCCTTTTTAATGAGTTGCTCGATGAGGCGTTGTTTAACTACCATTATTACAGAAATAAGTACCAAGATTACACTTCCTTGACGGGAGGTGGTGGAATTTGTCCGAGTATTGCATAAATTGCGGTCGGAAATTAAATGATGAATATGGAGGAAATTTACAAGATAGAGACCATTGAGCAGTACAACAATATGTACGGCTTCAAGACTATGCATCCGCTGGTGGCTTACGTGGAGTTCAACGAGAGCAACAGCAAATTCATTCCCGGACGGCACACGATGGGATTCTATTCATTGTTTTTGAAGGAGACCAAGGGCTGTGTCATCAATTACGGCAAGACCAAGTACGACTTTGACGGTCAGACGATCGTGAGCATCGCTCCTGATCAGGTAGTTGGTTACGAGTCAGTGGCAGGTGTCCCGAAAAAGGCTAAGGGAATCCTTTTCCATCCGGACTTCCTGCACGGTACGTCGCTTGAGCGCAAGATGAAGGACTACACGTTCTTCTCCTACGCCTCCAACGAAGCCTTGCATCTTTCCGAAGACGAGCGCAAGATCATCGCGGACTGTATGGCGATCGTCAGAAAGGAACTCCAGAATCCGATAGACCGTCACACAAAAGGATTGATTACCACGAATATAGAATTGATTCTGGACTATTGCCTCCGCTTCTACGAAAGGCAGTTTGTCACAAGGCAGGACCTGAACCTCGGCGCGATCGCCAAATTCGAGAAACTGGTTGATGAATATATCGCCTCCGGTAAGACCGAGACCGAGGGCCTTCCGACAGTCAAGTACTTCGCCGACAAGGTGTTCCTCTCTCCGAACTATTTCGGGGATATGGTCAAGGCCGAGACCGGAAAGACAGCTCAGGAATATATCGCTGTCCGTCTGTTCAGTTACGCCAAGCGTCAGCTCGCCTCGCCGGAACTCTCCGTCAAGGAAGTGGCTGCCTCGTTGGGCTTCCTCTACCCGCAGCACTTTGTGAGGTTCTTCAAAAAGCACTCAGGGATGACTCCGAGTGAGTACCGCCGTCAACAATCTTAATGAATATATGAAACTCAGGACTTTAGCCTTGATATTCACAGGCATTCTAATTACAAGCGTTAATCTTATGGCACAGAAAGAAACATTAACTGACAGGCAGCAGGCCATTGTGGCAATAGCTGCCAATGAGGCTCGCGGCGACCTTGCCGGACTGGCCTCAAGCATAGAGTACGGTCTTGATAACGGGCTTACAGTCAATCAAGTGAAGGAGATCCTCTCCCATCTGTACGCCTACACCGGATTCCCTCGCTCCCTGAACGGACTTGGAACTCTCCAGAAGGTTCTGGATCAGAGAACCGCTGACGGAAAGCAGACCGAGATCGGCCCGGAGGCTTCGCCGATTCCAGAGGACTTTGACGCTCTCAAGGTCGGAACGAAAGTTCAGACACAGTTGAGTGGCAAACCATTTAACTATGCCTTCTGCCCGGCAGAGGACTACTACCTCAAGGCCCACCTCTTCGGCGACATATTCGCAAGAGATGTTTTGACTTGGGCTGAAAGGGAGTTGGCGACAATCAGCGCGCTGGCTTCGATCGAGGGGCTTGCTCCGCAGCTTGGCTCGCATGTCGCAGGTTCAAGGAATATGGGCTTGAAGGATGATGAGATCCACGCCATTCCTGCCGTTCTTGCTGAAAAAGTCGGAGCGAAAGAGGCTTACAGGGCTTCACAGGCCATCGCGAAGGTCTTCGGTGAGGAGTTCACGGAAAAGCAGCCGTTCGCCGATATGGATTTCCCTAAGGGACAGCCGAACAGCGCCTATGCCCAGTACTTTATCGGTAACAGTTTCCTTGCTCCGTTGAAGCCGGTGAATCTGACTGAGGGCGAGTCCACGGTTCTCCCTATGTCAAATGTGACCTTTGAGCCATGCTGTCGCAACAACTGGCATATTCATCACGGGGCAAGACAGATCCTGATCTGCGTCGGCGGCGAAGGCTGGTACCAGGAATGGGGAAAGCCGGCCATCAAGTTGAAGGCAGGGGATGTGGTTGACATTCCGGAGGGTGTGAAGCATTGGCACGGTGCGACAAAGGACAGCTGGTTCCAGCACATCGCCACTCACGTCGCCACCGGAGGAGAATCCAGCAACGAATGGCTTGAGCCTGTCACGGATGAGCAATATGCTGCTTGCGGGAAATAATCAAAACCAGATAACATTATGAAAAGAATTGTTTTTATCATCGCGGTTGTGGCCTTGGGACTAATCACCGTCACAGCCTGCGGACAAAAGAAGGAGAAAAAGAATATGACTGAGAACAAGACACTTGTGGCTTATTTCTCTGCCACCGGAACGACAGAGTCTCTGGCGAAGAAGATTGCCACCGCGACCGGCGGGGAACTCTACAAGATCACCCCGGAGGCTGAATATTCCGCCGAGGATCTTGACTGGACCGTCGAGACTTCACGCTGCTGCAAGGAGAACGCTGATCCGTCATCCCGTCCTGCCTTCGTGAAGACCAAGGAGAATCTGGATGCCTACGATGTCGTTTACCTTGGTTTCCCGAACTGGTGGAACGGCGCACCAAGAATCATCAACACCTTCATCGAGGCTTACGGCCTGAAGGGCAAGACCGTGATCCTGTTCATGACCTCCGGTGGCAGCGGAATCCAGAATTCCCTCAAGGTGCTCGGGAAGCAGTATCCGGAAGTCAATTTCAAGACCGGCAAACTCCTGAATGGTGCCAGCCAGAAGACCGTTGACGAGTGGGTCAAGAGCTTGTAGATGAACGGCTTCATCAGACCTGTGCGATTGGACGATGCCGAGCGCGTCGCTTCCATTTACAATAGATACGTTTCAAAGACCACCATCACCTTCGAGACCGAACCGGTCCCTGTTGAGGTGATGCGTGGTCGTATTGATTCTATCTCCTCAGCCTTTCCATATTTTGTCTATGAATATGATGGTGAGCTCATTGGCTATTGCTACGCCCATCTCTGGAAAGAGCGCGAGGCATATTCAAAGACCCTTGAGACCACTGTCTATCTCGCTCCCGAAGCCTGCCATAAAGGAATCGGCCCGCTTCTGATGACCCATTTGATTGACGAATGCCGCCGCCAGGGCTACCACGCCCTCATCGCCTGCACCACCGCCGACAACCTCTCCAGCCTACGGTTTCACCAACGCTTAGGCTTCCGCCAAGTCTCAAGATTCTCAGAGGTCGGCCGCAGATTCGACCGCTGGCTTGATGTCATAGACCTCGAACTCATTTTGTAGTTTTCCCACAAGAGCATTTATTCCCTTTTTTGCGCCCGTGGAGGTACCATTTTACCCCCATGGGCGCAAAATATAGTGCTCTTGCGCTCGTGATGATTAACCATTCCGGCGCGTTAGAAATGTGCGGTTACCAGAATAAATCCTCCAGTGTCACTTCGCTTTGGACAATGTCACTGTGGGAGTTTTGCTTGATCCCGTTTGTGGTGATCAGGGTCAGCAGGCCAGCGTCTGGACACCAGAGATTCCGAGAGCCTGCTTGATCTGTTTCAGGTGGCACAGGCACAACATCTCGAATGAGAGGCCGCACCAGATGTTGTGCAGCGGGCTGTTGACGGAGGTTGTCCAGAAGCGCTCATCCTGATAGCTGTTTTTCTCTATGAACCTGAAATAGAATAAGGTGTAGAAATCAATCAATTGATAGAGCGAGGAACTGTCCAGTCTTTTCCTGTTCTGCGACACGTTGCTGCCGAATGGGGAGTATTTCCTTATGAAACCGCAGTTCTCAAGTTCTTCAAGGACCGTGCTGAACGCTCCGTTGTCCGTCAGACCTGTGGCGGCAATGATTTCCTTCCGTGTCAGCCCTATCCCTTTTGTGGAGAGGGCTGTGATGACTTTTATGTGAGGACCGGCGTTCTTGAACAATGCCTGATAAAGGTCGCTGAACTCATCCTTCAGCTCGGCATTCGGGGAGAAGAAAAGAGCGTCAATGTTCTCCACGAACTGCCTTTGGTTGTCCCTGAACGAGAACACCATCGGGACGCTTCTCGCATAGACCTCTTCGCCCAGTCCGTAGAAATACAGTTCGCCGAAGTTCAGCACCCTGGCGTTGCCATAGCGGATGAGGCGGTTGAATATTTCGTAGCCTTCCGGGGTGAAATATTCATAGAGCGATTCATCCGCTCCGCTGGTGACGCCTTTGCACACCTTGTGTACAATGTCTTCATATTCAGAAGAAAAGACACTTGGAGTGAGACCTCCTCGGGCGGAGCCAGGCTCCGTCTGGAATTCTTCCCTTGCCACCACGTCCAGCACTTTCTTCCTGACGGCGGAGAAATCGATTTTCCTTGCTGATGATTCGGATGCTGTAGCGGTTACGGCTGGACCGGAGTGAGTCTTCGCAGATCGTGTCCCGCCGTCGGTGTCCTCTGCTTCCGGAGCCAGAGCCTTCTCGACGAGGCTTACCTCCCTGAACAGATGTTGGAGATGTGCCGGCGTGATTTCGTACTTGATTCTGTATTGGTCGATCTTTGAGTCCGGCCTTGCCTCCACGAATCCTTTTCCGTCCTTGGCAGACAGCACCTTGCTCCAAGTCTTTCCGTCAAAGAATTTATAGTCAATGTTTTTGACAGGCTTCCCGTCGAAAGTGAATGTCAACTCCACAATCCCTTTGTCGTAAATGTCCTGCCGGTCGAACTCCACATTCAGCCCTTTCAGGATCGTCTCTCGTCTGCTTTTCGCCTCGGCGATCGCCACGACATCGGGGGAGGGAAGGCTGCGCATCAGAGTCTCTGCCCAGGAATAGTAGCGCAGCGCCACGTCCATCTGGCATTTCCTGTCAGCCGTGGAAGCGATGGAAAGCATCTCCTTGACCTTGCTCCTTCTCCCTTCGAAGATCCGCGTAATGATGCCCGATGGCATCAAAGAAATAAGTGCTGAAAAAACCTTTGTTCATCGTGTGAGGATATTACTATTGTGCTTTTTGATGGGAACTGTTGAATGTATAAGTTATGTAATGTCTAAATTGACGAAATCGTTCGTGTCCCCCGGAATTTCGGAACCATCTTATTATCTTCGTGCCAGTATAAGATAATGGTTTTCCATCGGTTCCCCTCAGTTTCTGGTTCCCATTCCAGGCATAGCAATCCCATCCTTTTTTGCCATCCAGAGTTTGCTTTAGCATAATAATAGGTTCATGTTTGCCGAGCCATTTGAAAAAGTCAGAGTCTGATTCAACGTGATCTTACGAATCGCTTTCATGGCATAGTGCTTCTGGTGTGGCTAGGGGCTGGATGCCCCTGAAAAAGTAGCCTGACAAGGAGAGGAGTTTTCAGCGAATATGCCGCCTGAATATAGTGCAGAGGCGGCAAGGCTGAAAGTGTTTTGTAAAATCCGGATAGGCGGCTCAGCAGGCGTTATTACGAAATGCCACTAGGATCAAGCTTGCGGATAACTATACGTAAAAAACGTAATGTTAATTGCGTATTATGGGCTGATATACTATCTTTGTCAAGATTGAATAATATACTATGCTAAAGAATCCATTCGTTACTTATGGTTATGAGGGTCCGGAATATTTCTGTGACCGTGTACAAGAGACCGAATCTTTGACGGGACTGCTTCAGAACGGGAATAATGTGGTGTTGATGTCACCACGCAGGATGGGAAAGACCGGACTCCTGATGCACAGCTTCGGTCAGGCGGAGGTTGCGGAAGAGTACAACACTTTTCTGATTGACATATATGCGACAAGCAATCTGCAGGATCTTGTGTTCTCTATGGGCAAGGCGATACTGTCGCAGTTGATGCCTCGTGGCCAGAAAGCGTTGTCCCGGTTTGTGAAGACGGTGTCGTCTTTGCGTCCTGTGATGTCTGTGGACATTATGGGAAATCCAAATTGGAGCATAGAACCGTCACGCTCTGAGGAACCGTCATATTCCTTGGATCAAATATTCAAGTACCTCAGTGAATCTGACAGGTCGAATATTGTCGCCATAGATGAGTTCCAACAGATCGTGTTTTATCCGGAAAAGAATGTCGAGGCGGTGTTGCGTACACTTATTCAGAGGTGTAAAAACACTGTATGGGTGTTTTCGGGATCATCAAGGCACCTTCTTTCGGAAATGTTCATATCGCCTGCAAGGCCATTCTATGCTTCGACGACGGCAATGAGCCTGGAGAGCCTTCCTTGTGATGCATACGCCGATTTCTCACAGTCGTTGTTTGGTCGATATGGCAAGAGTGTCGAGCGTGAAGTTCCCGAATATGTTTACAAAAAGTTTGAAGGCGTGACCTGGTTTATGCAGCGGGTAATGAATAGGTTGTTTTCTGACACGCCGGAAGGCGCGGACTGCACACTGAATATGGTTGATGTCGCTGTTAAAAGCATAATCGATGAGAACAGCAGCATATACAGTGATCTTCTTTATCAGTTGACCGGAAGGCAAAAGGAACTCCTTATGGCAATCAACAGAGAGAAGAAGGCCACTGCGATAACCAGCGGTAAGTTTGTGAAGAAATATGCGCTTCAGAGTCCTTCGACCGTTCAGACTGCCATCAAGTCACTGGTTGACCGGCAGATCGTGACCAAAGACAAGGGCGTGTACGAAGTGTATGACAAGTTTTTCTCAATGTGGTTGGAGACGCACATGTGGTAAAATTCGAGAGTGGAGGGGGGAACTCTGTGGTTTTTAGTCCGATTATTCCATGGTGAAACTCATCTCTTTGCAAACCACGGCCGTGAGTCGATGCCACAGACAAAAAGTACCCGGGGCAAATGAAGGCATCTTGCACCCGGGAGCATTGTTTTCGGTTGTCGTGGCGTCGTGGGAGACAGCGTCGTTCTCCCATGCCGTGATGCTCTCGTCACTGAGTTTGAACTCGAAGTCTCCCGGGGCTTTCTTGTTGACGGTGATCGTGAAGTTGTGCTGCTTGGAAGCGGTGAAAGTCATCGCCTCGCTTCTGCTTAACTTATATGAGACACCTGCCACGGTGACGCTGATCACAGGTGTCCCGGCGGCGATCTCCTGCGGCACTACCACGGCTCTGAAATCCTCACCGTGCCTGTAAGGAATTATGCCTGTGCCTCCGGCTTCGCCGGTAGCCGTGACAACACCGGTTGCCAGATTGACGGTTGCGTTCCTCTTGGTGTTCAGAATCAATGTCTCCTTGCTGGCTGCGGCCCATTCCTCGTCGGAGAATCCGGTGCCTTTCACGAGGGACAACCTGACTCCAGCCATCATGTGGGCGAAAGACAGTCTGACAATCCTGTCGGTCGGAGCGGCGTTCCCGGCCTTTCCCCACAGAAAGTCGGATGCCTCGTAACCGCCTAACTTGCCGTTCATGGCCTCGGTGCTCTGATCCTTCTGAGCCTCGAAGGCATATTCATTGACATTCTCGACCGAGGTGTAAGGGTAGTAGCATTAGAAATCCGCCTTGGTGGTCGCGTCAAACCAGTAGATCTCGTTCCCGGCGTTCCATTTCGTGCCGTCGAAAGTGAATTTGCAGTTGTCCACATGGTTTCCGCTGGCCTGAAGATTCTTAGGCTCATTGACAACGAAGAGTCCGACATTGTCTCCGGTCTCGAAAGCATAGTCTGTCGCCCTTGTCATCGTTGTGGCGATCTGGATAGGAACCAATTCGGGTTCCGGTTTCGGCTCTGGGGTCGGTGAAGGCTCCTCTGTCTTTTTGCAGGACGCCAGAACAGCCAGCGTCATGAGGATCAATGCGAGTTTTTTCATTGCTTTATTCAAATAAGTGTTAGTATGTAATAATCGTAGAATTGACCTATGTCATTACCAACTGCAAAGTTGGCGGTAAAAATCGATAGTGTTAAGTTCATTTAGAAGCTGTTTTGAATTGTTTGTTTGAAGGTTAAGAGCAAGCTCTTCCCCTGCTGCTCACCTCGGCAACCCGGGCAAGTTCGATTGCTCTCGGTTCGGGCGCTGGGTTGAGAGTGAAAAACTTCAGTTTCGACCGCTTCTTCCAAGGAAGATAGCGGTGCTATCTGACTGAAGAAGCGGGAAGAAAATGAAGATTTTTCACCTCAAAGAACATTTCAAACAATTCAAAACAGCTTCTTAGGTTCATATTCGCATTTTTGCAAGCCACGGCCACAGGACAAGGCCTCAGAGGCGTGTGCAGGGCAGAGTTGTGTGGCCTACCCGGCATTTGAAGAGAGGGTCAGCCACGGCAGTATAGGCTACGGTGGCGTGCAAGGCTGAATGGCGTGGCCGTGGCTTGCAAAAAGAGGTACTGGGCATGAAAATAAAAAAGCCCACATCGCTGCGGACTTTTTTAGGTTAGTTAGTAGTGTATTACCTTATTTTGAAAGAAGGTCATTGTCGTTAGAGTGTGATGTATCTCACATTTCCGACGACAAAAATAGTCAAAAAAAACGTTTAAACAAGTCTTTTTCCGGAAAAGTTTTAAACGTTTTACCTAAGTAATTGCCTTTAGCCCTGATTATCAATATCTTCCGATTATTCTTGTCGGGAGTTTTTTTAGAAGCTGTTTTGAATTGTTTGTTTGAAGGTTAAGAGCAAGTTCTTCCCCTGCTGCTCACCTCGGCAACCCGGACAAGTTCGATTGCTCTCGGTTCGGGCGCCGGGTTGAGAGTGAAAAACTTCAGGTCCGACCGCTTCTTCCAAGGAAGACAGCGGTCGGATCTGACTGAAAAAACGGGAAGAAAATGAGGATTTTTTCACTGCCTCTTATCTTTGACGAGATACTAACCGCGCTTTCCGCCGGAGTCCCCAAGCAGCTCTGGCCGGAGAAGCTTTGTCCGCTCAAGAGCCTGCTCATCCTGCCATTCACGGATCAGTTTCGGATTGCCGCTCAGAAGGACCTCCGGCACCTTCCAACCTTTGTAGTCGGCCGGTCTCGTGTAAACAGGAGGGGAGAGGAGTCCGTCCTGGAAACTGTCACTCAGGGCTGAGGTCTCGTCGGACAACGCTCCCGGGATCAGCCTCACGATAGAGTCCGCCAGCAGGGCCGCCGGAATCTCGCCGCCGCTGACCACATAGTCGCCCACGGAGATCTCGCGGGTCACCAGATGCTCCCTGATCCGGTGGTCTATTCCTTTATAATGGCCGCAGAGGAGGATAAGATTCTCCTTCAGGGAAAGCTCATTGGATATTCTTTGAGTCAGACGCTCCCCGTCCGGGGACATGTAGATGACATCGTCATATTCCCGCTCCGCCTTCAGCTCGTCGATCATTTTCTCCACCGGCTCGATCATCATCACCATCCCCGCGTCGCCGCCGTAGCAGTAGTCATCCACCGTGGCACGCGGGCCGAGGCCATATTTCCGGATGTTGTGGACATGTATTTCGACCAGACCTTTCTTGATCGCCCGGCCCACGATTGAGTGGCTCAGCGGGCTGTCCAGAAGCTCCGGAACGACTGTAAGAATGTCAATTCGCATAGAATATTGTTTTTCCTTTTTGCAAAAATAGGCTTTTTAATTGTTTTTTTAGGTATATTTGCGGATATGTTGAAACTCTTATAATTAAACTGCTTTATGAGTGAAGGTAATATTCCTGAGGTTAACCAGACCCCAGATGTAGAGGAAGCTCCAAAGGCTCTCAATGAGAATGTAGAAAATCCTGAGGTGCAGGAAGTGGCTGTCGAGGCCGCGGACAATGCCCCGGAAGTCCCACAGGAGGTGGTTGACGCGATTGATGGAGGAGAGGAAGCCGTCGGGGACGAGGAAGGCGGAGTGATTCCGGTCGATCTCGGAAGTCTCACGCTCGCCGAGTTGTCGGACATGTTCGACAAACTTTCCCAGGCCGAAGACAGGATGAAGAGGTACAAGGAGGCTGAGGCCATCAAGTCCGCTTTCTATAAGAAACTCTCGAAGGAGAAGGCCGAGGCCGGCTTTGGAGCGAAGGTTGACGAGCCTTCGTCAAGGGAGGATGTCATAGATGAGGTGACCCCTGCGGCCCAGACCGAGGAAGTGAAGGATAATCCGTTCGAGGCCATGGAGACCGCGTTCAAGGGCGTTTATGCCAACTATAAGAAAGAGCGCGCTGAATATAACCGCCAGCAGGATGCCCAGAGGGAGGAGAACTTCGTCCGGAAGCAGGCTGTCATCGAGGACCTTAAGAACCTCGTGGAGAAGCAGGAGGATGTGAACTCCACATTCCCGGCTTTCCGTGAGCTCCAGAACCGCTGGAGGGAGATCGGTCCGGTTCCGGCCACGAAGTTCCGTGACCTGAACGACACATACCAGTTCTATGTGGAGAAGTTCTACGACATGGTGAAGATCAACCGTGACCTTCGCGACCTTGATTTCAAGAAGAATCTTGAGGCCAAGGAAGGCTTCTGCGAGGCCGCGGAGAAACTCTCAGAGAATGAGAATGTCGTCGAGGCTTTCCGCGAGCTTCAGAAGCTTCACGAGCAGTGGAAGGAATTCGGTCCAGTGGCCAAGGAGTACCGTGATTCCATCTGGGATCGCTTCAAGGCCGCCACAGCCGTGATCAACAAGAAATATCAGGCCTACTTCGAGGGACAGAAGGAGAAGCAGCAGGAGAATCTTGCTGAAAAGACCAAGCTCTGCGAGCAGGTGGAGGCCATCGCCGGGAAGGAAGTCAAGTCCTCAAACGAGTGGAACGCCCTTTCGACCGAGATCGAGGAGATCCAGAAGACTTGGAGAACCATCGGTTTCGCCACCAGAAAGGAGAACCAGAAGATCTACGACCGCTTCCGTGCCGCCTGCGACAAGTTCTTCACCCGCAAGAGGGAATATTACACCCAGTTCAAGGACTCCATGAACGAGAACATGGAGAAGAAACTCTCCCTGATCGAGCAGGCCGAGGCGCTTAAGGACAGCAAGGAGTGGAAGAAGACCACCGAGGCCCTGATCGCCCTGCAGAAGCAGTGGAAGGAGATCGGCGCCGTGCCTCGCAAGAAGTCCGAGCAGCTTTGGAAGCGTTTCCGCGCCGCCTGCGACGAGTTCTTCAACGAGCGCGACAAGAACGCCAAACCGGAGAACGACTTCCACGGCAACCTCAAGGCCAAGAAGGCACTCATCGAGGAGATCAATGAATATGTCCTCTCAGGCGACGCCACTGCTGATCGTGAGGCGGCCCGCGCCTTTGTCGAGAAGTGGCAGGGAATAGGCTTCGTTCCGTTCAAGGAGAAGGATGCCGTCCAGGCAGCCTACACAGAGGCCATGCAGACCAAGTTCCCGGATTTTTCATTGAGGGCTCCGAGACAGGGTTCCGGCAATGGGGGCAGGAACGTAGGGTTCTCCAGAAAGCCGCTCAGCGAGAAGGATCGTCTTGTTCAGCAATACAATAAACTCCAGCAGGACATTGACACCTACGAGAACAACATCGGTTTCTTCTCGTCATCGAAGAACTCCGCTCCTCTGATCCAGAAGATGCAGGAGAGGATCGACGCCGCGAAGCAGGAGTTGAAGGATCTTGAGGCTAAGATCCGCAAGGCAGAGGTGAGCGAAGAAGAGAAGTAATCAGGGGATGGACAAGAACACAATCACAGGTATTGTCCTGATAGGCTTGCTCCTGTTCGGCTTTACCTTCTATCAGAACAAGCAGTATCAGAAACAGGCGGCCTATCAGGCACAGTTGGACTCGATAGCGCTTGTCAAGCAGATTCAAGCAGATTCGATAGCCGCCGTTGAGGCGGCGCAGAGACTGTCCTCAGACACGGCTTCGGTAGTGCAGGTGGCTGCTCCGGTGAGCATCTACAAGGATTCTCTTCTTGAGGCCGCACATTCAGGCGAGGCACAGATCGTCACTTTGTCCAATGACAGGTTCGAGGTGGCTTTCACCACGAAGGGAGCGCAGCCATATTCGGCAAGACTGAAGGAATATAACGCTTACGGCGGCGGCGAGCTTTACCTCTTCAAGCCGGAGATGAGCCGCTATGATATTCAGATCTATGCCGGCGAGACGATCAACACGGCTGATTTCAACTTTGTGGTCGCCGAGAAGACTGACACATCTCTTGCGATGCGCCTTCCGTTCGCCGGAGGTGGCTACATCGAGCAGAGGTACACGATCGCCGAGGGGGCATATTCAGTGAAGAACTACCTCTCGTTCGTCGGGATGGAGAATGTCATTCCAAAGAATGTTTTCTCTTTCGATGTGGACTATTTCGTGACCATGCCGAGGATGGAGAAGGGATACAAGGGTGAGGTTCAGTACTCTAAGCTCGACTACTATTTCAACGGAGAGAAGAAGCCGGAGGACATCGCCAAAGGACGCAACGCGCAGAAGCGTGTCGATGCCAGGGTGTCTTGGTTCGCTTTCCAGCAACAGTTCTTCTCGGCCATAATGAGGGCTCCGCAGGAGTTCGCGTCGGCTGATTTCGCTCTGAACTATTTCCCGGAGGATGACGAGAGCCATAACCTGATGACGGGTGAGGCCCGTATGAGGATGGATTTCCAGCCTGGGCAGCATGAGACAGTGGTTCCGTTCGAGTTCTACTTCGGCCCTAACCATTTCAGAACCTTGAAGTCATACGACCAGAAGTACGAGAAGATCATTCCTCTGGGAGGTTGGCTCGTGGGTTGGTTCACCAGATTCGTGATCATCCCTCTGTTCGACTTCCTGCACAGGTTCATCTCCAACTTCGGAATCATAATCCTGCTTATGACCATATTCATAAAGATAGTGGTCCTTCCTTTCGCCTACAAGTCGTACTCTTCTTCGGCCAAGATGCAGGCTATAAAACCGGAGATTGACAAACTGAACGAAAAGTATCCTAAGCAGGAGGACGCTCTCAAGAAGCAGCAGGCCCAGATGGATCTCTACAAGAGGGCAGGAATCAGCCCGATGGGTGGCTGTCTGCCGATGCTGCTCCAGTTCCCGATCCTTTGGGCGATGTTCCGCTTTTTCCCGGCATCTATCGAATTGCGCCAGCAGTCTTTCCTATGGGCCGATGACCTGAGTTCGTACGATTCGATCATCGATTTCGGCACGAGGATTCCGCTGATCGGAGACCATCTCTCATTGTTCGCTTTGCTGATGGCGGTGTCAATGTTCTTCTATTCGAAGATCACGACCGCGTCCCAGCCAGGCGCCAACGACCCGCAGATGGCTTCGATGCGCTTTATGAGCGTGTGGATGATGCCGATTATGATGTTCTTCATCTGTAACAGCCTCTCCGCCGGTTTGAGTTACTACTACCTTCTTTCCAACCTCATCACAATGCTTGAGACCTGGGTGATCAGAAAGTGGTTCGTGAATCCGGACGAGATTCTTGCCAAACTGAAGGCCACCGAGGGCAAGAAGATGCCTAAGAGCAAGTGGCAGCAGCGTCTTGAGGAGGCTCAGAGGATGCAGGCACAGATGCAGAGGGAGCAGCAGAAAGGCCGCCGCTAAGCCAGGCTAAATGAATATTTTGAATTTGTTTAGGTTTTGTTGTCTGAATTTTAGGAGTATTCTCTTTTATTTGACACTTTTAACAGGATTCCTGATTTAGGAGGGAGGGACGTAAACAATATTCAAATAATAAAGACTTTTTTGATTCCAGTAAATCCTTTACGGAATGATAGAAGAGAATCTTAATAATATCAAAAAGGAACTGCCATCGGGGGTTAAACTGGTGGCAGTTTCCAAATTCCATCCGTTCCCGGACATTCTGACCGCCTATCAGTCCGGCCAGCGCTGTTTCGGAGAGAACCGTCCTCAGGAGTTTGCCGCCAAGGCCCTTCAGCTCCCGCAGGATATCGAGTGGCATTTCATCGGCCATCTTCAGACCAACAAACTGAAGTTGGTTCTTCCGTATGCCTCTTTGGTCGAGTCTGTGGATTCGCGTCACCTGCTTGATTTGATTGATAATTGGGCCTCAGTCAATTCCCGAACCGTCAATGTCCTGCTGGAACTTCACCTCGGCGCCGAACTCACCAAAGGCGGCTTCACCGAGCAGGAAATCGAGTCCATCCTTGATGAATATGCCGGCGGCCGTTCCTATCAGCACGTCCGCATCCACGGCCTGATGGGCATGGCCACCCACACCGATGACGACACTGTCGTAGAGTCAGATTTCGCCCGCATCCAGTCATTCAAACAGGAACTGAATGTCCGCTACCCTCAGCTGACAGACTTCACCGAACTTTCCATCGGAATGTCCCACGACTGGCCCCTCGCCATCCTCCACGGAGCCACCATCGTCCGCATCGGTACCTCCATCTTCGGCCCTCGACAGTATTGATCCCTCAGCCCTTTCCTCCTTTCCTCCTTTCCTCCTTCTCCTTCGCCTTCTCCTCCGCACGCCGGTCTCATCTGCCGCGTGTTGGCTTCGGTGTGGCTTCATCTTGTGTATAAATCCTTCTTTCCATGCATTTCGTACACCAGTACCCATTGTGGTGTACCAACCGTGTTCCTCCATCCCGTTCCGTACCTCAGAAGCCCCTCCCGTGTACCAACCGTGTCCCTCGCCCCGTTTCGTTCCTCAGAAGCCCCTCCCGTGTACCAACCGTGCCCCTCACCCCGTTTTGTGCCGCGATCAACCTTTTTTGAACCGAACTCTGCTCACAATATTTGGGCGGATGACAGTCATCTGTTTTTGTCTGCACTTAATGGAAATAATGAGTCTACTTCGTACTGTGTCAAGCCAAGCGTGCGACGGATCTGCCCGTTGGATGAACGGTAGTCGTAGTGGAGTTTTCGGGCCAGATCCAACTTCTGAGCCTTGCTTAAATCTTTCAAGGCATTTAGCCCGTAGCCGGACTTTACAATCTTGGTTGCCTGTGTAAATAGTTCAGTGTCTGTAAGAAACTCTCCATCGTCAATCTCGGCGGCCAATTCGCTGTAGGCCTCTACGTTCTTGCTGACCATAGAAAAATAATGATGCGCGTCCCTGAATATCGCCATTCCGAATATGATTGCACAATAGGATTTAGGGGCAATATATCCATCAATCATTCTCCAGTCTCCTGGAAGTTCAGGTGCACGACCTCTGAACATCTTTCGTCTTGCTCCGGTGTAGAGGTCCGAATATGTATTTTCCAGTGGAAATTGTGTGAAATAATAACATCCTGTTCCCCACGGATAACTGAACGGAGTGTAATTGGGATCCGTCACGTAGCCGTTTCTGTTTGTGTAGATGATGTTGTTTCTAAGAGAGTGAAGATCTTTGATAGGCTTTATCGTCAACTTGGCGTACTTGATTCCAGGTACCGATCTGAAAATCCGTTTCCGGATAAACTCAAAGAATGCGTGGATGACTGACTCGCTACCGGAAATCACGAAATGAAAATGATTGTTCATCACTTCAAATGCGATAATCCTTAATTCCGGGAACTTGTCCGCAGCCTGAGCTATTACGTTCATCGCAAATCTTAAGTCATCAGAGCATGTAAAGAGAATCGGGGTCTCTTTCCCTAAGGTGTAAGCGTGCCAATAAGGCCTGGCACTAAAGAATGTTGCCTCGCAACTTCTTTCCTTTTCATTGTAATTCTTCATAGTTGTCGAATATCTCAGTTAATATCGTAATCGTTAATCTTATAAAATTAAGCCCTTGTACCGGTATTCTCTTTTCGTTTATTCTGTACACTAGATCCCATTTTCCTGTACCAAGGGTGTTTTGTGGAGCATTCCGTACATCAGAGGTCCCTTTCCTGTACCAAACACGTTCCGGAGAGTAGTTCGTACCCCGGAAGCCCCTCTCCTGTACCAAACACGTTCCGGAGAGTAGTTCGTACCCCAAGCCCCCCTCTCCTGTACCAAACACGTTCCGGAGAGTAGTTCGTACCCCAGAGGCCCCTCTCCTGTACCAAACATGTTCCGGAGAGTAGTTCGTACCCC
>OCLD01000181.1_pt1 | contig 16769 bp, 16 predicted proteins | sample 1495911 | NCBI WGS metagenome assembly OCLD01 (sample SAMN03418271, study PRJEB22391) | human gut metagenome | biome: human-gut; feature: organic feature; material: feces | host: Homo sapiens | place: Tanzania | collected 2013-01
CTGTATCTTGAGCCATATTCATCCTCAAGGTAGTTGTCAAGGTTCTGGCAAAGCAGCGAGAGGTTGTTCTCAAGTTCTTCCTGTTTTGGATGCATTGTCGTATTCCTTCTTTATCGTTGGTTCTTGTTGTTGAGCAGCATAGAGGCAACTTTGAGAATCTCGTCTGCATGTTTGTCCGCCACAGTGTTGGCGAACTCCACCATCGACTTCACGGAGTCAGGATTTGTGTCATCCATCTTTATTCCAAGTTCCAGTGGGTCGTCTATGCGTATGTAGTCTACATCCTGCATGTTTTGCAGGACATAGTCCGTGGTCCTCTTTTGCGCCGTGGAGAACATTGGGTTCACTTGATCCACCCAGCTCAACAGACCGTATGTGTCCTCAAGTGACATCGTGTGGATTTTTCCTCCCGTGCTGAGCGACAATATGTGGAACTTCCTGCAGTTCGGATAGAGCTTCTTGGCTTCTATGTATGCATAGATGGAAGGGTTGTTGGCTACGACTCCTCCGTCTACGAGTATCTCTCCGTTTCTTATAAGTGGTGGAAAGTAGGTGGGTGCAGCGCTCGTGGCCCTCCCTGCATCCTTTACGAGGAACGACCTGTTTTCGTAGCTTTTGAGCATCACAGGTGTTCCTGAGAACAGGTCGTAGCTCATCACCAAGGTTGGCACTGTGGCTTCTCCAAGTCTGGAATCCTCGAACCACTCGTCAAGCATGGATTCTATGCCTGTTTCAGGATACTTCGTGGATGCTATCTTCCTAAGTCCTGTGAATGTTGAAGTTGGGAAAATGGTCTTTCCCATGGACATATACTGCTCCAGAATGTCCTCAAGTAGCACCTGTGGTGCGTTCTTGCATACTTTATAGCCGAACACGGTAGGACAGGTAAGTGCAAGGGATATGAGCCCTCCCGTTGAGGTTCCTGCAATGTAGTCGAAGTACGAATCAAGACTATCCTCGCCGCCGCAGCGTCTTATCTCATCTTCAAGTCTTTGGAGCAGCACCATTGGAATGACGCCTCTCATACCTCCGCCGTCAATGCAAAGGATGAAGCGCTCCTCTGGCTTCTGCGGCTTTGGAGCTTCCTGCGGTGCGGTGGTTTCAGGGACATCGGTCTTGACGGGCTGTGATGTCGTGTCCGTTGGTGTGTTGCGTCTTGTGTGTAGCTTTGTGTGTATTATGTCGAACAAATCCCGTATGCTCATGCGACTAAACATGATATATTTGGCGCTGAGGGTCAAGGTGTATGCAAATGGAGCTTTGTAGTCAGTATTCGAATTGCAGGTTGTGTCCAAACGAGTGCGGGGTGGACCGTGCTGCAGGTGAAGTTGGGCGCTGTGGACAGACAAGCCAGATGCGTATCGCTTGGGTGGGTCTCCATAGGGGAGAGGAGCCACCCATCGCAGGTGAACACGGCTCCGGAATGGTTTTCTTCTGCGGCTGTCCCCTGCATTGCCAGTACTGTCAGAACTATCAGATAAGCGGTGCGCTGGAGAGTTGTGAAAACGTCCGTTGTCGTTCCTATGATGGCATTGCCGTCACGGAGAAGCAGCTTGCGGATCTGATGCTCGACCTCCAAGCCTTTGGTGCTGCGTCCATAAACCTCGTCACAGGAACGCATTACATCCCCTCCATTGTGGTGGCCTTGAAGGATGCCAAGAAAAGGGGGCTTTCTCTTCCTGTCGTGTGGAACTCATCAGGCTACGAAAGCGTTGAGGCCATGCGTCTGATTGATGACCTAATTGACTTGTATCTCCTTGACGTAAAAACACTTGACAAGGACGTCGCATCCCGTTTCTGTGGCCTGTCTCGCTACTGTGACGCCGTCATTCCCTTGGTTCGCTTCTTGAAAAGACGCCACCCCCGCACAGACATGGAAAACGGCCTTGAAGGCGTCCTCGTAAGACATCTCGTCTTTCCTGGAACTCTCGATGCCACCATGAAATTCCTTTCCTGGTATGCCGATAACCTTAAGGACAACTTCCTCTTGTCCCTCATGGTCCAGTTCGTCCCTCCTCTTGAAGACCCTGGGTTTCCTAAGCTTTCAAAGAGCGAATACTCCTCTTTGTTGGACGCACTTGATCGCTACGAAATAGATGGTTTCATACAGGAGCAGTCGGACAACGAGATACTGTGGATTCCCGATTTCACCAGAGACCAGCCTTTTCCAGAAGGATTTGCAGACCCCCTGCCTTCGTTCCTAGAACTAAAGAGGAAGGCTTCGTTGGAATAATGGTTGGCTAAACGGCTGTTTCGCGTTATGGCTTGGCAGTTCCAGTGCAGTGACGCTCAGCCTATCGTTGTGCCTTCGAACGGCATTCCATTGAGGATTGCAATCGTGTTCTCTATGTTGCGCCCGTCCGCACAAACCACTTTTATCTGGGCTTCCTGTGCCAGCTTTGATGCAATTGGATCGAACGGAACGTTCTTGCCCGGAATCCATTGGTCACCAACCATTTCTCTGAAATCCTCCCACGAAATGCTGTCGATAGGTACAGCCTCCGGATTCTTTCTTGGGTCGTCCGTATAGACTTTTGCAACGTTGGAGAGGTTTATCACTGTCCTGGCTCCAAAGCGGCGGGCAAGGTAGACTGCGTCCGTGTCAGTGGAGAAGCCGGGCTTCCATCCGCCAGCTACAAGTACCCTGCCTTCGAACTTTATGCTGCTTGCCGTTGGATTCATCACCAGTGCATCCCTGCAAAAGTCTCCAAATATTGCCTTCACCAGTTCTCCGTTTAAGTGCGTAGCCCTTATTCCAAGCCAGTCCTGTATGTTAGAGTCTTTGGTTTCGTCTCCCACGACATCCCTGTATGCCTGTTGATACACCCTTGCAGGGGCTCCTCCTCCGCAAACGAATATGAGCTTGCTCTCGGGGTTCTTTTCAAGGTATTTCTTCATCCCTCCAAGGAACTGTGCCAAAAACGTGCTGTTGACCTTGTCCGGTGCAATTATCGAACCACCTACAGAAAGAACGAAAATACCCATTGGAAACCTCTCTTTTGTGCATTGTTGCTGGTTGGATGATACCTTTTTAGTCCGTTGCCTTGCAACCCTTCTTGGCCTTTGTGCGCATCACTGCGTCAGTTCGGTCGCAGCCGTACAGCAAGTACTGTTCTGTGCTTTTTTTCCTTTGCGCTCACTACACCCACTAAACTCACTACACCCACTAATACGCTTTAATTCGGTTCTTTGCGGAAAGTTCGGGGATGAGGGATGGGATTGAAAGGGGGCATCCAAGCCACAAGGCTGTTTGGCAGGGAAGCGAAAAGGGATACGAAAACGCTTGCGGATCCAATATGCCGCCATGGGTTGCGTCCGATCTGTAGGCGATCTGTAGCGATGGTTGCAATGGTCGCAAGGGTTCCAATGGTTCAGAAGGTTGAATCCGTGGCGCATCTGTAGGGGTTGTAGCGGTTGTAGCATCCGTAGCGGTTGTAGCAAGTGTAGCATGTGTCGCGTGTGTAGGAAGTGTTGCGGGTGTAGAGACCGTGGCATCTGTTCTACGGGGCGCACGGGGCGCATGGAAAGCTTACGGATTCATTCGCTTCGCTCTCATGGGTTGCAATTCAGCGCCTCCGTCAAGAAGGGGCAATCCCATAGAAAAACGTGAAGAGCCTTTTTTCGATGAGTGTTCCTTCTGTGTAGGACTTGGTTGTCATACCAGATAAGATTGTCGAGTTGCTTTGATTGGGCTTTTGGTTCAAGTTTCAACCATTGATGTAAAAACGGCAAAATGGTTGGAGTCGAATATGAAAGCTGAACTCAGAGGCATCGGGCTAAAAGGGGAGGATGAAGAGGATTGCATGAAAAAAGCCCCTGGCTTGGGAACCTAGGGGCTTGCGGGTGGAAAGCTGTCGTCAGTCCATGTAGAGGATTGCTTTGGCTTGCTCCTGCGTGAGTTCGTAGTGATAGAAGAGCGAGTAGAACTCGATGGTCTTGGATACGATGTCTACACCACGCTCTGGATAGAGGACGTTTGTGAGCCAGAAGAGGCCCAAGATGCGGTTCGTGCATGGTGGTCCTGTGACGAAGCCGTGCGGAATGTTTGGAACTTTGTAGACGTTGCCGTTCTTCACTGCATCGATTGACTGCCATTCTGCAGAGTTCATGATTGTGTCGTATGCGCTTGGTTCCACACACAGGATGTATTCAGGGTTTATGGTGTAGAGAGTTTCAAGGGATACCATGCCGTTGCTCTGTGTGAGGTCTGACGTGATGACGTTCTTGCCACCGGCTTTCTCGACCGCTTGGCTGTGGCTTGAGCCTGCTGTGTAGGTGCTAAGTCCGTCTGTGGACACTGCAAGGTAGACCGTCTTGCCTTCGACAGGGTTGGTCGTTGCATACTGGAGGGCTTCCTCTGCGTACTTGCCAAGCTGCTCGCCGCGTTCTGCGTAGCCAAGGAGGGCTCCAAGCTTTACGAACACTTCGTGGTAGTTGTCAAGGTTTGCCTCGAAGAAGATGACTGGGATTCCAAGCTCTTCCTGGACTTTGTCAAGGTCTGCTGCCATTGCTTCTGCAGAGCCCTTCTTTATGTCTCCTACGTCGATGAATACGTCAGGGGCGGCCATGATGACAGTCTCCTTGTTGAGGTTAGCTTTCTTGCCGTAGAGGGTTCCTAATACGGGGAGGTCTGCCATGGCATCAAGGTATATCTCCTTTGTCATTCCTGTAAGGCTGGAGGCAAGTCCGCAGAGCTTTTCGGGAGCTATCTGATAGACGATGACCTGCGCCATAGTTCCAGATGGTGCGACTTTCTGGATGTCTACGGGAAGTTCTACTTCCCTTCCAAGGGAGTCTACGAAAATTTGGGTCGTTGGCGCTGCGTTTTTCTGTACTGTTTCCGCTGTTTCCTGGACAGGCTGTGCCATGACTGAGAATGCAACGATGAGGATCGCTGCAACTGACAGTAGTTTCTTCATTTCTTTCCTCCTCAAAATTAGGTATAGAATTTCAAATAGATTTCGAATCAACTGCGAATCAATTTCGAACCTCGATGTCGAACAAGGACATCTTCTTTTCGTTCTCGAACACATAAGGGTATTGATTCTTTCCTGTTCCTTCGTTTTTTTTCACTGGAAGATTTCCGTCGCCATGCTGGAGTTCCAAAAACCTTGTAGCCTCCTCCCGTGATTCGAACGGCTGGTCGAAGTGCATCGTAAGCTCCTTGAACGTGAAGTGATGGCCGCTTTTTTCAAGATATGTGCATATTTCTGCGGTTCTGTCGCGTTTTAGGTTGTTTGATTTATGCTGGGAGACGATATAGATGATCCTTTCAGTGGCGAGTCTTTCAAAAGCGCCAAGGCCTTCCTCTTCTATACGGCCGCAGAAGACTGCAAGTACGACGTTTGCCATGCGGTGGCTTGTCCTGTAGTCTTCCAAGCCGAATAGGCTTTGCTGGTTTCTTGTATGCTGCTTTCCTATGGGTTTTATTCTTTTGGAAGCTGGGTTTCCATGTAGCTCCTGCGCCTTCTCTATTACCTCTTCGTCGATGTCTATTCCAAACACGTCGTAGCCCATTTGGGACAGCTGTGAGGTTATATAGCCAAGTCCGCATCCTACTTCCAAAACGGATTTTTCTTGAGTTATCATGCCTGCAATCTCATGGGCAAGCCTGTTGTGGAAATCGCTACACATGGAGGCTCTCACGTACCAGTCTATCTTCTGAGTTGTCCACCAAGGGCGCACTGGAACGTCTGGTTCCCATGGGCTTACTGGGGTACACATATCAGCCTCCCTGTATGGGTTCTTTCGACCATCAGCGGCCTCTTGTATATGGAGGACAATGCATCACTGCCTTCAAGTTCTGCCGGCTTCACGGAAAACGCAATGCGGCCTTTGTCCATTGCAAGCACACGAGTGGAATATGCAAGTGCCAGATCAGGATTGTGGGTGGAGTATAGGCACGCATAGCCTTTCCTTGTCAGTTCCATGGTCTTTTCAAGGACAAGCAACTGGTTGGAGTAGTCAAGAAACGATGTCGGCTCATCAAGTATGAGAAGCTTCGCATCCTGCATGAGGGCGCGGGCTATGAGCACGAGCTGACGTTCGCCACCGGATATCTCGTTTGTGGGTCTATCCACAAGGGCAAGGATTCCAAGCTCTTCGAGAATCTCCAATGCCCGTCTTTCGTCATTCTTCGATGGCTTGCTGAAAAGCGATATGTGAGGGGACCTTCCCATGAGTACGGATTCCCTCACCGTGTAGGCGAACGCCGTTTGTGAGAACTGTGGTATGTAGGCAATCGCCTTTGCCTTGTCCTGGAGCGGCATGCTGTGAACGGATACTCCATCTATGAGTACATCACCACTAAGTGGTGTAAGGAACGATGGTATTATTCTTAGCAATGTCGTCTTTCCTGCACCGTTCTTCCCAAGAAAGGCTATCATTTCGCCTGAAGAGATGGAAAACGACACATCGTTGAGCACAAGGGCATCGGTCTTGTATATGCGGGTTTGGAAGTCGTGTGGGTTGTGTAGTCCCATTGGCTTGCGGTCGTGTTCGTATGTGTAGGAGACGTTTTGGACTTCAAGATTCATGGCGGTTCTCCTTGAGTATGAGGTAAAGGAAGAAAGGCGCGCCAATGAAGGCCGTGAGAATGCCAATTGGAATCTCGGCGGTTGTGGCGGTGCGTGAGACGTTGTCAACTATGATGAGGAACGTAGCGCCAAAAAGCATGGAGGCGGGGAGGGAGCAAGTGGCGTTGCTTCCCGTAATCCTGCGTGCCATGTGTGGTACTATGAGGCCTACCCAGCCAATCTGCCCCGATACCGCCACCGCACTTGCCGTCATGAGGGTGCTTGCTCCTATAGCCACTGACCTTAGAAGCCGTGTATTCACTCCTAGGCTCTTTGCCTCGTCCTCAGAGAGGGACAGGATGTTCAGCTTCCAGGAGACCAACAGCAACGTTGCAAAGGAGATGACCATTGGTACTGCGATTATCTGCAGGTCCTGGAAACTGCATCCAGCCAAGGAACCCATGAGAAAATAGGTTATAGCGGGAAGTATGTTGTTGGGATCGGCTATGAGCTTCACGAAGCTCGTGCCTGCCGAGAAAAGGGACGACACGACCATTCCAATGAGGATGAGCCCCATCGTCTGCTCTCCTTTGACGCGTGAGCCAATGGACCACACAAGGACCACGGAGGCCACTCCAAAGATGAATGCGTTCACTGTGACGGCCAACGTGGACAGTCCAAGCAACAGGGATATGGAGGCTCCAAAGCCGGCTGCGGTGCTCGTTCCAAGTACGTCCGGAGATACGAGGGGGTTGCGGAATATCATCTGCATGGTCTGACCCGCAAGGGCAAGTCCGGCTCCAATGAGCGTGGCGGCTATTATCCTTGGCAGCCTTATCTTGAGCACAACGGCCTTTTCCTGCGCATTGCCGCCGCCAAGGAGAGTCTGCACGACCCTGATTGGCGAAATGGGGTACCTCCCAATGCCAAGGGACACGACCGCCACCACCACGAAAACAATGGCCAGAACTAGGATTCGCAACCGTCTATTCATGGCCTTGCCCCATGTTGTGCGCTTCGTCATGCACTGCAAAATGCCTTTCGAATATGGCCTTCGCTTGTGCTGTGGCTTCGTCAACGAACGCCGTATACGTCTCACACAGCCATTTGCCGGTTGGCGTCAGCATGGCCTGCCCGCCGCCTTTCCCTCCTTGGACACGCACCACAACCTCGCACCCAAGGGTCTCCTGCGCCTCACGTATCTTCTTCCAAGCCTTGGAATAGCTCATGCCCATCTCTTCACAGGCCGATTTCACTGAGCCTGTCTTTTCAATGAGCTCGAACAGAGCCTTCGAGCCAGGTCCAAACAGGAACTGCCCGTTGTCCACGAGACTGAACTTGCATTCCACACCAAAACCATTTGTATTTGGTGTTTCATAGCTCTTTGTGTCTTCCTTTCGTTTCATGTTCTGTGGACGCTCCTTGGGTGGTCTGTTCTTTGGGTTTTCGAATTGTTTTTGTTTGCAACTCGGTTTCCATTGTACTTTTATTTGAATAAAGGGGCAAGCGGTATGTTTCTTTTGCTTGATTTGAAGTATCCTGTTGCATATGCAGTGTAGTATGCAGGATACGTTGCACCGTACAAATCCAAATCTCTACGATGTGCTCTATGGTGGTTATTGTGATTCCAAGGATGGTCCAAAGCCGTTCGTTTCCATAACAGGAGGCGGAGGCAAGACGACTCTCATGATTGAGTCCGCGCGCTATTTCAAGGAAAAAGGGCTTTCAGTGCTTGTCACGACCACAACTAAGGTAATATCACCGTATCTTTTGGACTACGGACAGGACGGAGTGTTCAACGATGAAGGCGTGTTGTCGCATGACCCAAAGGAAGGGGAGATCGTGTTCTACGCCCATGTGTCTGATGACGGAAACAAGTGGTGCTCCCCAGGGTTCGAGAACCTTTCACAACTGTATGGCATGTACGATGTGGTTCTGTGCGAGGCCGATGGCTCCAAGCGTCTTCCCGTGAAGGTCCATACCTCACGGGATCCTCAGATACACCCATTGACCAATATGTCCATAGGTGTCTTTGGAATGTGGGCCCTTGGGGGCAAGGTCAAGGATGTCGTGTTTGGACCATGTCCTGAAAAGTTCGTAGACGGCGTGGTGGACATTGCTTTCTTGGATTGGTATTTCGCCAATCCTGAGGGGGTGTTGAAAGGCTTGGCTCCAAACCGCTTTGGACGCAGAATCGTCGTCTTCAATGGTGGAGACGTTGGTTTAGATGAAAGTTCTGATGCTGTGCTTGCTGCTGTTTCGAAGCCAAGCGACGTGGATATATACGTTGCATCTGCAAGGGAGGGAACCCTATATGGAAGATTCTAGTCTTGGAGTGTTCGAAGCTGCATCAGCTGCGGAGTCTATGAACCAATCATTTGCCGTAGTCACTCTCATTGGAACTCGTGGGACGGTGCCAAGGAAGGATGGCAGAATGGTCGTCCTTAGAGATGGCTCATCCTATGGTACCATTGGAGGCGGAGAAGCGGAAAGGCAGGCCGTTTCAAGGGCCTTGTTATGCATTGAAAAAGGAAAGGGAGGCAAGGAGATGATAAAAGTGAAGGAGTCCGGCACTGCCGAGGTTTTCATAGATGTTCCAATTGCAAGACGCAGGGTCGTGGTCTTTGGAACAGGCCATGTTGCAATGGCTCTTGCCCAGGTGTTCCACAATCTTTCATTTGAGGTCGTCTTCGTTGACAATGACAGAGACGACTTGGCAAACGATATCCCAAAATGGGCTTCACTTGTGGAAAAAGAAGCTATTTGCGAGGTTCTAAGACATGAAAGCCCATCCAATGGAAATGCAATTGTAGACGACAGGACCGCCGTTCTGTTCTCCAATCCTGACGAAGTGGATGCCTTCTTGGAAGCTGTCCTCAAGACAAACACTCCATACATTGGCATCCTTGCGTCAAGAAAAAGAAAACCATATGGAGACCGCCGCATACACATGCCAATGGGTCTTGATGTAGGTGCTCAGACTCCTAACGAGATAGCCATTGCTGTTGCATTGGAAGTCATGGCTGTCTTCAATGGAAAAAGCGCTCAGCCTTCCTCTTTGTGGAGAAACCGCCTTGTCGTAGTGCGCGGAGCAGGGGATTTGGCCACAGCGGTTGGCATACGGCTTCACAATGCAGGGTTCGATGTCATCCACCTTGAAGTCGAGAAACCAACGGTCATAAGAAGGTCCGTTTCATTTGCCAGTGCATTGTTCGATGGTTCCGCAGAGGTGGAAGGTGTAGTTGCGAGGAAGTGCAACGCCAAGGATGTCTTTCATGTTCTAGACGACGGAGAGGTGCCTGTAGTCGTGGACCCTTCATGTTCCATCTTGGATACTCTCTCACCTGTCGCCCTCGTCGATGCCATAATTGCAAAGAAGAACCTAGGCACCAGCCGCAGCATGGCTCCATTCACGGTTGCTCTAGGCCCAGGCTTTGAAGCTGGAAAAGATGTTGATGCCGTCATAGAGACCCAAAGGGGGCATAGGCTTGGGGTGATAATCAAACATGGATGCGCCGCTGCGAACACTGGGGTTCCCGGAATAATAGGTGGTTTTGGCAAGGAACGTGTCATGCATTCGCCGGCGGCTGGGGTGTTCAGGCCCGTTGCCTCGATTGGAGATATCGTGGAAGCCGGCCAAACAATTGCGTTTGTGGAAAGTATTGGAGAAGGCGCGAATGGGGACGGTGCTTTGGAGAGGATTCCTGTCGTCACTCCAATATCTGGCAAAGTCAGGGGAATGCTCCATGAAGGTCTTGAGGTCCCTGTTGGTTTCAAGGTCGCTGACGTGGATCCTAGAGGAGAATCCACAGACCATCTCACCTGCTCAGACAAAGCCCGTGCAATCTCAGGTTCCGTGTTGGAGGCCATAATGGGTTATCTGTCGAACAGGTTCTAGAGGTCGTTTTCTCCTTTCAGTCCTGCAATGTCCGCTGATAGGTGTAGTGAAGACCCTGCAAGCCAGTTAGAGAAACACTCGGCACAGCTTCCCAATGATTTCGTCCAACCTAGATACATCAAGCGTGGCGTAGTTCATGACGAATGTGTTGCTGTCCGTTGCATGAGCTCCCGTCTCGGAATTTTTGCGAGGGAAACTTGAAAGAGAACAAAGGCCAATGCCTTCAAGCTCTGCAGCTCTTAGGACATCCTCCTCTTTCTTTTGGGTATGCACCTTAATAAGGAAATGAAGCCCCGCCTTTTCACTGGAGATTTCAACACAAGGGCCAAGTTGGCTTTTCCTCAACGCACCTATGAGAGCATCGCGCTTTCTTCTGTAGTATGTCCTGAGTCTGTTGATGTGAGTTCCAATCCTGCCGCTTTCCATGAACTCCTGCAGCGTATACTGCTCAAATGTGGAGACCGTACAGGAATAGAACGAAAGCCTTTCGTTGAAAAGCCTCATAAGTTCTGGAGGCAGCACCATGTAGCTTATTCGCACGGTCGAACACAATGTCTTTGAGAAAGTATTCAGGTAAATAACGCAGTCTTCGCGGTCTATGGATTTGAACGAAGGGATAGGCTTGCCGTCAAGACGCAGCTCGCTGTCGTAGTCGTCCTCGATTATGTATCTGCCATGCTTCTCCGCCGCCCACGCAAGCAGTTCGTATCTTCTTGAGATTGGCATCACTATACCCGTGGGGTATTGGTGTGATGGCGTTATATGCACAACCCCGATGTCTTTGTCTTCAAGCTCCTCCGCCTGCACTCCTTTGTCGTCTATACGTAGATGTTCAACCTGTACACCTTGGGCCTTGTACGTCAATTCCTGCTTGCGATAGCCTGGATTCTCTATGCCGTAGACGACATCCCTTCCAATGAGTTGGACAATGAGGCCGTACAGGAATTCGCTTCCGGCACCTACGACTATTGTGCTTTCGTCTACTTCAAGGCCTCTGTATTCCTTGAGATATTCGGCTATGCTGCGCCTTAGCTGCAATACTCCGCAGGATGGAGAGTTTTCAAGAAGCTCTTCGTGTTTCCTTGAAAGGACGCTCCTTGTCGCCTTTGACCAATCGTCGAAAGGAAAGAGGTCCGTTGGTGTCTGATTGTTTGAAAAATCAGCTATATGTTTTGATTGTATGGCATCGTTTTTGGAGGGCTCAAAGATATCGGTCTTTGGAATTTCGTGCTCAAGGCCCTTGATGTCGCACACGTAGAAGCCGCTTTTGGGTTTTGATTGGATATAGCCTTCAGAGAGAAGACGGCCGTATGCGTTTTCCACGGTGATGACGCTTATGCCGTTGTTGGATGCCATGCGGCGTTTGGACGGCAACTTCTCGTTTGGTTCTAGAACGCCCGTGAGGATGTCCGTCTTGATGGCATTGTACATGGCTTCGTAGAGAGGGCCTTCCGTTTTCTGTAGATCGTATGTAAGCACAGGCAGCCTCCTTTGGTATTTCTTTAGGCATTCTTTGTCTCTGACCTTCTTCCTCGTGGTCGAGCAAGTGTCTGACCTTGAAACTGACCTTATTATAAAAGTTGTTTTTGATTATTTCAATAAGGTCAATTTAGAACTATTCTATCCATGTGCCTTGGAGACTCTCAAACGGCTCCACAGGCAACGGGAGGAAACGATGACAAGCAAATCAGAAAGATACGAACTCAACAAGAACCTGGCCCAGATGCTCAAGGGTGGCGTCATAATGGACGTAACGACGCCGGAACAGGCTGTCATTGCACAGGAGGCAGGTGCATGTGCAGTCATGGCGTTGGAGCGTATCCCGGCCGATATAAGGGCTGCAGGCGGCGTGTCCAGAATGAGCGACCCCAAGATGATAAAGGGTATTCAGGAAGCCGTGACCATCCCAGTCATGGCAAAGTGCAGGATAGGCCATTTCGTAGAGGCCCAGATCCTCGAAGCCATAGAGATAGACTATATAGATGAAAGCGAAGTCCTCTCTCCTGCAGATGATGTCTACCATATCAACAAGTGGGACTTCAAGGTTCCGTTCGTCTGTGGTGCAAGGGATCTTGGCGAAGCCCTCAGGCGGATCAACGAAGGCGCCTCTATGATAAGGACCAAGGGGGAGCCGGGAACAGGCGACGTCGTCCAGGCCGTGCGCCACATGAGGATGATGAACGCAGAGATAAGAAGGCTTGTCTCCATGCGTGAGGATGAACTCTTCGAGGCTGCAAAGGTCCTTCAGGTGCCGTTCGAGCTCGTGAAGTACGTCCACGAAAACGGAAAGCTTCCAGTGGTCAACTTTGCAGCAGGCGGCGTAGCGACCCCTGCCGATGCAGCTCTTATGATGCAGCTTGGTGCAGAGGGTGTCTTCGTGGGCTCCGGCATCTTCAAGTCCGGCAATCCTCAGAAACGTGCCAATGCAATCGTCAAGGCCGTCACCAACTACAAGGACGCTTCACTGATCGCCCAGCTCTCCGAGGACCTTGGAGAGGCCATGGTTGGCATCAACGAAAACGAGATAAGCCTTCTCATGGCGGAGAGGGGCAAATGACGAACCCCTCCAAACGTCCAATGCGCATAGGCGTCCTCGCTCTACAGGGCGCCTTCATAGAACACATGGATAGGCTGCATTCATTGAAGGCCGATGCCGTTGAGCTCCGCTGTGCAGCTGACCTCTCCGCTCCCCTTGATGGCCTTGTCCTTCCAGGGGGAGAGAGCACAGTCCAGATGAAGCTCTTACGTGAGCTTGGCATGTACGATGGCCTAAAAGCCCTCATTGATTCAGGAAAACCCGTGCTTGGAACCTGTGCAGGCCTCATTCTGCTTGCTTCCTCCGTGGAGGGGCAGTCCGCACTTGGCTTTGGGACCATGCCTGTCACTGTCAGGCGCAACGCCTACGGCAGGCAGCTTGGAAGCTTCCATACCGTTGCACCATTCAAAGGCGTTGGAGACGTTCCAATGACCTTCATAAGAGCTCCTTACGTCACAGAGGTTGGACCCGGTGTGGAAGTGCTCTCCAAAGTGGATGGCAACGTAGTCGCCGTGAAGTACGGCAACCAGTATGGACTGTCGTTCCATCCGGAGCTGGACAACGATTCTGCTTGGATCTACCACCTTGTCTTCAACCTTGGTCTTTGAGTCGTCTTCTGCGTCACGGCACTCAGGCTGTACAAAAAGTACTATCCTTCGCTTGTATCCTTGAATACGGCTCAAATCCCTGCGGCTTGATGTTAAATACTCTTGGGTTTCAACAAAAAGTCTGGAAAACGGAGGTTTTGTTGAAGATTTGCAACAAAAACGTGAAAAATCAAACTTTTTGTTGCACACAAAGCAAGTGGTGATAAGATAGCAAACAGAGTCTTGATTTTTCGATTACGAAAATTTTACATAAGAAACTTTCGAAAACGAAAATTTTTTGTTGCGTTTTGCAAAAAGTGCCTCTATAATTGCTAAAGCTTCCAATAGTGATGAAAGAGGAGACTGTTTGAAATGGATGACCTTCTACTTGGAATGTTCAAACTCTACGATATAAGGACGAAGGAGCACAACCTGACGCCACAGCTCAAGGAAAGGCTGTACAACGCACTGGCCGTGTACTACAGAGACAGCGTCAAGGCTGGTTCAATAGTGATATGCCGTGATGCCCGACTGTATGTTCCAGAGCTCGTGGAAGGTCTTGTCCAGGCATTCTGCCTTGCAGGGATCGATGTCCTTGTGAATCCTCTTCCAATATCCACTTGCCAGTTCTACTACACCTGCATGAAATACAGGGACAGCGCCGGCATAATGGTCACAGCTTCCCACAATCCTGGCGAATACGTTGGCATGAAGCTCATGGCTCCTCAGCTGTTTCCCATTGCATATGGCAACGGACCTGAAGGTGGAGTTGAGAAAATCAAGCAGTTGTATATAGACAATGTACATATTCAGCCAAGTTCGGAATCAAATCAACACAAAGCCTGCGGGTCCCAAGGAAAGGGAACCGTAACCGTCATAAACGAACTTGAAGGTTACATTGACTATTCAATGAAACTTGCAGGTGTAAAGGAAGGTTCTCTCAAGGGGCTCAATGTGCTATTTGAGTTCCTGAACGGTTCAGCTGGAACTGAAGAGGCCCTTGCATTCCAGAAGGCGGGAGCAACCGTTTCATACAGACATCTTCTTCCAAACGGCTTCTTCCCGGCAGGCGATCCAAACCCAATCATTGAATCGTCCATAGCCCCTGCAAGGGCCGCGATGAAGGAAGGCTCCTATGACATTGGTTTCTGCTTCGACGGTGACGGTGATAGGCTTGACCTTATGGACAGCAACGGCGAGCAGATAGTACCAGGCCTCAACATGGCAATCATCATACCTGAGATAATGAAGGTCTATGGTGGGTCGAAGAAGCATTTCTATGCCGATGTCAAAGCCCTCCCAATATCCTTGTGCGAGATTGCAAAGTCCGGTGCGGACGTCCACATAATCCGCAATGGGCACTCGTTCATAAAGGCAAAGCTCAGGGACAACTGCAGCGACGGATACTTTGCATCCGAAGAGGAATCAGCCCACTACTACATGAACTTTCCCTATGACATAGACGACCCGTCAAAGGGCTATGCCGCAGTCGAATCAACTATGTTCTTCGCCCTCCTCACAGCAAGATGCTATCTTGAGAACCCACAGGCCTACAAACGGGCTGCAGAGCTTCAAAAATCGGTCTATAGGGAGAGGGAGTGGCCGTTGTATTGCGAGGCGGCCCCGGAGAAGATGCCACAGATCCTTGATGACGTGGAGAAGAGAATGAAGGAAATGGGTGCCGTCGTGATAGACCGCATGGATGATGGCAGCGACCTTGATGCAACTCTCATGCGCTTCAACCTGCCTGAGAGGATAGATGGTGGGACTGATCTTTCCAAAACAAAATGGGCACAGGTTGCGCAGCGCATTTCAAGAAGCGAGGATGCCATGGCTCGCTGGGAAGTAGTCTCCAACGACAAGACTGAGTGCGAAAGGCTCAATTCCATCATTAGGGAGATTGCGGACGGATACGTGGAGAAGGGCTTTGCCAGATACTGATGGTGAAGCTATAATCGACAGGGTTGGAGGGTTTTATGTCCATGAACGAAAGGCAGAACGAAATCATCAAGCTTCTATCGGGATCCGACTATGTCACGGTCGAGGAGTTCTCAAGAAGCCTAGGGGTTTCCAAGGTCACGATAAGGTCGGACTTGAACATCCTTGAGCAGAAGGGCCTTCTCATGCGCACGCACGGCGGGGCCATGATTCCGGATCGCCAGAACCCTTCGAGAAGCATCTCCAAGACCATAAGCGAATACGACGACGAGAAGGACCGCATAGCAAAGGCGGCGGCCCTTCTTGTGCCTGATAGGGGCACAATCCTTGTGGACAGCGGCTCGACGAGCCTTCATTTGTCCAAATACCTTCATGGTAGGAAGCTCACCCTTGTGACGAACTCCCTGCTTCTGATCGACTCGTTCAGAAACGACGATTCCATGGATGTCGTGGCATTGGGAGGGACTCTCAAACGCAACGTCATGGGCATGGTTGGTCCTATGGCGATTTCAGATGTCGCAAGGGTCTATGCCGACATCCTCTTTCTTGGCTGCACAGGCTACACCAACGCCGGTGTGTTTTCGTCCAACCTAATCGAAGCCGAGCTCAAGCAGGCCATGACCAAATCGTCAGACAAGGTCTGCCTCATTGCGGACTCCAGCAAATACGGCACCAAAGCCATGGCCTTCATCTCATCCTGGGACGACATAGATGTTTTCATAACCGATTCCATTGAGCCCTCCCTACGAGAAAAACTCGAAAGCCGAGGCGTAGAGGTCATAATTGCCTAGAAGCTATTTCGTTGCGGTTTGGTTTTCTACCTGTTTCTCAAAGACGAAAGGAGCAAGATAGAAAGGGAAAAGGTTCAGTTGCTTCTCTTTTCCGATATCTTTTTGGCTGATTAGACAAGGCGTTGCTACGATGCTTGCGTACTTCTCTGTGAATGCATCGATTGATTCATGTTTTCCCAGTCCTGAACTCTTTACTTCGATTGGTACGGTCTTTGCACCTTTGGAGGAGATGAAATCGACTTCATAGGCATGCGTACTGTTCGGTTTTGGCCATGTCATATAGTAGAGTCCCAATCCACATGATGTCATTATTTGCGCAATTGAATTCTCATATAGGTATCCTAAATTTGCTGGAAGCTTGTCTGACAGCATTTTTGAATAGAGGGTCGCTGCAGTTTCCTTTCCTGTTTTGAGCAGGAGTGTGACGAACAATCCGGTATCGGCAAGGTATAGCTTGAATTTTTCCAAATCCTTTCCTTGTGAAAGGGCAATCGTTGGATCCGT
>OCLD01000182.1_pt1 | contig 16748 bp, 15 predicted proteins | sample 1495911 | NCBI WGS metagenome assembly OCLD01 (sample SAMN03418271, study PRJEB22391) | human gut metagenome | biome: human-gut; feature: organic feature; material: feces | host: Homo sapiens | place: Tanzania | collected 2013-01
TTAAACCACATGTTCCTCCGCTTGTGCGGGCCCCCGTCAATTCCTTTGAGTTTCATCGTTGCCGACGTACTCCCCAGGTGGATGGCTTATCGCTTTCGCTTGGCCACCGACAGTGTGTCGCCGGCGGTTAGCCATCATCGTTTACGGCGTGGAATACCAGGGTATCTAATCCTGTTCTATCCCCACGCTTTCGTGCCTCAGCGTCAGTTACGGATTCGCCAGATGCCTTCGCAATCGGTGTTCTGAGTGATATCTAAGCATTTCACCGCTACACCACTCATTCCTCCGGCGGCATCCGCACTCCAGCGCGACAGTATCAAGGGCAGCCCCGGTGTTGAGCACCGGAATTTCACCCCCGACTTGACGCACAGCCTACGCACCCTTTAAACCCAATGAATCCGGATAACGCTCGCATCCCCCGTATTACCGCGGCTGCTGGCACGGAGTTAGCCGATGCTTATTCGCCTGGTACTCTCATCGGGCGCGCGCGGCGCCCTTATTGCCCCCAGGCAAAAGCGGTTCACAGCCCATAGGGCCTCCTTCCCGCACGCGGCATGGCTGGTTCAGGCTTCCGCCCATTGACCAATATTCCTCACTGCTGCCTCCCGTAGGAGTATGGACCGTGTCTCAGTTCCATTGTGGGGGACCTTCCTCTCAGAACCCCTACCGATCGTAGCCTTGGTGGGCCGTTACCCCGCCAACCAGCTAATCGGACGCGAGCCAATCCGTCGCCGCCGTAACTTTCAACGAGCTGCCATGCAGCAACTCGTCCCATCGTGGATTAGTCGGCGTTTCCACCGGTTGTCCACGGGCAACGGGCATGTCGCTCACGCGTTACGCACCCTTCCGCCGGTCGCCGCCAGGACGTTGCCGCCCCGCGCTGCCCCTCGACTTGCATGTGTTAAGCCTGCCGCTAGCGTTCATCCTGAGCCAGGATCAAACTCTTCTTTGTATATACACTGTATCTCTCAGTTCGACCCCGACAACTTCATTCTTCAATTTATAAAGAAATCAACGCTCTTCATTTTTCGTTCTCGGTACTTGTTGTACTTCCTTCAGTCTTTTCAATGAACTTGTTTTGCATTCCTGTTCAGATCGTTTGTGTTTCGTTCCGAACGGGAATGCAAAGGTAGACATTATTTTTGAACCTGCAAACTTTTTTGCGAAAATTTTTAACTTTTTTTATTCATCTGGATCCTGGCCTGCAGTTCCCAGGTACGTATCCTATCCTTATACAGGTTGTTAGCGTTTACTTTGTCGATGTCGAGCGAGGCGTCTGAATTATCGTCCCAACGACGGCAGTTGTAAACAACATCGTAGATTCGTCCGATCTGGTACTCTCTGGAGACGCGAAGACCCACTGCGTAATCCTCACCGTACTTCGTTGTCGGGAAGTTGATCGTGCGGAGCATCGGCACATAGAATCCGCGCGGAGCGCCAAGCCCGTTGATGCGGAGGGCATTGTTGCGGCCGTTCTCAGGGGTCCACTCACGGTGGTCGATGATTCCCGGAGGCAGGGTCTCCATCTGGAAGTTGGTCATCCTGTAGGTACCGACAACCATGGCGCAGTTCTGGGCATAGAAAGCGTCCACGAACTTCTGGACGGTGTTCTCATCATAATAGACATCGTCAGAATCCAGCTGGATGGCGAACTTTCCGCACTTTGGATGGTGCAGGGCGGCGTTCCAGTTGCCACCGATCGCATGGTAACTCTTGTCCTGCGCGATATAGACGAGCTTAGGGTCATCGATGAACTTCTTGATGACATCAACGGTTCCGTCAGTGGAGTTGTCATCGACCACGATCACATTGTATTTAAATGTGGTCTTCTGATTCAGGGCGGAATTCAACGCGTCACCTATAGTGCGGACCCTGTTTTTGCAAGGAATGACGACAGATGCTTCATATTCAAAGGTATCGTCAGAGAACTCGATGTGCTTGAATTTCGGTTCAAGGTAACCTCCGACATCCTTAAGATGCTGGGTACAAGCCTTTTCCATCTCAATCTGGACAGCACGGTTCTTCGGATCCACATAGTCGAAGAGTTTCTCGCCGGACTTGCGGGTGTCGGTCTCGATCTCGTAGTAAAGATATTCATTGATGTGGACAAGGCTGCCTTTCTGAGAAACCTTGAGACGCAGGTCGTAGAGGCCGGCATATTCATAATCCACGTCCATTCCGGCTACGGCGTCCTTCAGTGCGGAGGTGCGGTAGATCAGCACAGAGCCGAAGTCGAAATCGTCACGCAACGCTCCCTGCTGGCAGTCGATCACCGGAGCGAACGCGCGGTTGCCGTCAACCTCGTTGAAATGGTCGGCATAGACCATGGCGGCAGATGAGTCCTCCGCGATGGAGAGAAAGCGCTCAAGGGCAAACTGGCCGAAGCTCAACTCGGTGGTCTTCGTGTAGATCATGGTGAAAGGAGCGGTGGCCGCATCGGCGATCTTTCTGATGCTTGCGGTGCTCTTGAATGTGGCGGCGTCAAGGAACTCGACCTTGGCGACCTCGTCCTGCGCGCGAAGGTTGCCGGCGGTCACAGCCACCTGCTCATCGCTCACGAACGGGACAAAACAATCGATTCTGTTCATAATATTTATAGAATATTAATTTTAGCATTTTCGCAGTCACAAAAATAGTAAAATATCGGTAAAAATTGATACTTTTGTCAAATAGTCGCCCGGGCGGCTCACATATTAATTAATATCAATGAATATGACCTTAAGAAGAACATTGATTCTGGCTGCGGCTGTCATGGCGACAGCCACGGCCATGACAGCGCAGGAAACGCCGAAATGGCTCAGGAAAAGCGCGATCTCCCCAGACGGAACGAAAGTGGCGTTCTGCTACAAAGGCGACATCTTCACGGTTGATGTCAACGGCGGAAGGGCACTCCAGATCACCACGAACCAAGCCTATGACTCGGATCCCCTCTGGACTCCGGACGGGAAGAAGATCGTGTTCTCTTCCTACAGGGCTGGCTCCAAGGACATATTCATCACTTCCGCCGAGGGTGGTGTTCCGAAAAGACTGACGGATTACCCGGGTAACGAGACTCCTCTCTGCGTGCTTGACGGCGGCAGGGTTCTGTTCCAGGCAAACATCCAGCAGGACGCCGTCTATGGCGGATTCCCGGGCAGCCCGCAGGTCTGGCAGGTTGACGAGAAAGCCGGCAGGCCTCAACTTGTCACCTCAATGCCTCTCATGGCTATGAGTGTGAACTACTCAGGAGAGGTCATCTACGAAGACTACAAAGGCTACGAGGATCCGCTCCGCAAGCATCACCATTCATCCGTGACGAGAGACATCTGGCTTTACAAACCGGCTTCGGAACAGGGGGAAAGGTTCCGTGTCACAGGAGACGGAGCATTCACGAAGCTGACAACGTTCGTCGGCGAGGACAGGAATCCGGTCTTCGCGGCTGACGGGAAGACATATTATTATATATCCGAAGCCGACGGGACACTCAACGTCCACAAAGCGTCCATCACCGAGCCGGGCAAATCAACCCAACTCACGAAATTCAAGGACAACCCTGTCAGATTCCTTTCAGTGGCCGGCAACGGCACGCTCTGCTTCTCCTGGAACGGAGACCTCTACACAATGACGGAAGGCAAGGAGCCAAAGAAACTTGACGTCACCGTCGCCAAGGACGAGACCGAGAATGATGTTGAATATCTCACCTTCAGCGCCGGAGCCTCCTCTATGGCAGTGTCTCCTGACGGAAAGGAGATAGCGGTCGTGATCAGAGGCGATGTGTTTGTCACATCGGCGGACTACAAAACCACGAAGAGAATAACGAACACCCCGGAGCAGGAGCGTAACGTCAGCTTCTCAAAGGACGGACGCGAGCTTTACTATTCATCGGAAAGGAACGGTCATTGGGGAATATACAAGACTTCGCTGACCGACAAGAAGGAAAAGAGGTTCACCTATGCCACCAAGTTCAAGGAAGAGCTTGTGACATCGGAAAGCGAGACATGCTTCCAGCCCGTTGTCTCTCCGGACGGGAAATGGGTGGCGTTCCTGCGCGACAGGACCGAACTGGTCATCAAATCGACCAAGGACGGAAAGGAAAAGTCTTTGCTTAAAGGCGTGAATTACTCCTACGCTGACGGCGACCAGGGCTTCGAGTGGAGCCCGGACAGCAAATATCTCCTTAGCAACTATCAGATCAACGGCGGATGGAACAATTCGGATGTCGCGCTGATAGACATCGAGAGCGGCAAGATCACCAACCTGACCGAGAGCGGCTATTCTGACGGGAACTTCAAATGGACCCTGAAAGGCAAGGCCATGGCTTGGGAGTCAGACAAGGACGGTTACCGCAGCCACGGAAGCTGGGGAGCCGAGAGTGACATCTACATCATGTTCTTTGACGGCAAGGAGATGACAAAGTTCTATCAGGACAAGGAGGATGCGGAGATCGCCAAGGCTCTTGAGGACGGGGACAAATCCGAGAAGAAGATAGAGAAAGAAGAGAAAAAGGAAAAGAAAGATTCCGTAAAACAGGCCGAGAAGCCCGAGAAACTCGTGCTCGACCTTGAGAACAGAGAGTTCCGGACGGCCCGTTTGACACGCTTCTCCGGAAGGCTTGGGGACTTCTACCTCACACAGGACGGCACAAAACTTTTCTACACGACCAGGCTTGAGAAGAGCTATGACCTCTGCCAGATGGACATCAAGAAGGGTGATGTCAAGATCATCAAGAAAGGTGTGTACGGTTCGTTGGTACCGTCAACCGATGACAAGGATCTCTACATATTCACAGGCGCTTCGATCACGAAGATCACGATCGCCAGTGGAGCGATGAGTACAATTTCTTTTTCAGGAGACTACGAGTTCAAACCCAAGGCCGAGAGGGACTACATCTTCGGCCACGTCTGGAAGCAGGTGAACGAGAAGTTCTACGATCCACAGATCCACGGAATCGACTGGGCCGGCTACAAGAAGAACTACGAGCGGTTTATGCCATACATCGCCAACAACTTTGACTTCCAGGATCTTCTCTCCGAGATGCTTGGAGAGCTGAACGGCTCCCACACCGGAGCACGCTACAGTCAACGCTCAAAGTTCACAATGGGATGGCTTGGAGCCATTTATGACTATGACTACGAAGGTGACGGACTGAAGATAGCCGAGGTGCTTCCGGGCGGTGCGTTGAATCTCGCTGATTCAGAAATCAAGGCCGGAGACATCATCGAATCCATTGACGGACAGCCGATAAAGGCTGGCGAGAGCTGGTTCGGTCTTCTCAGGAACAAGGCCGGCAAGAAGGTTGCCATCGTTGTGAAGAAAGGAAAGAAGGATGTCGAACTGTTCATCGAGCCGGGATATTCAGAATACTCCCTTATGTACCGCAGGTGGGTGAAGCAGAGAGAGGAAATGACGGACAAGATGTCAGGCGGTAAAGTGGGCTACACGCACGTCCAGGGAATGGACTCGCCAAGCTTCAGGACGGTATATTCAAAACTGCTCGGCAAGTACAGGGCGGCTGACGCGGCTGTGGTTGACACAAGGCACAACGGCGGCGGATGGCTGCACGACGACCTCGCGACCTTCCTCAGCGGCAAGGAATATATAAGGTTTATGCCAAGGGGACAGTACATCGGCAGCGAGCCGTACAACAAATGGAGAAAACCATCCTGCGTGCTTATGTGCGAGGACAACTACTCTGACGCCTGCGGATTCCCGTACACGTACAGGACTCTTGGAGTAGGCAAACTGATCGGAATGCCGGTTCCGGGTACGATGACCGCCGTCTGGTGGGAAACCCAGATCAACGGCATGGTGTTTGGTATTCCACAAGTCGGCTCATTCGGACTCAAGGAGGGAAGGTATCTTGAGAACCAGCAGATTGAGCCGGACATCAAGGTTGACAACGACCCGGCTTCCGTCCTCAGAGGAGAGGACAGACAGCTTGAGGCGGCGGTCAAGGAGATGATGAAAACTAAATAATAACTTTATACTATGGACAGGAAAGTCGTCATTATTCCGACTTACAACGAGAAGGAGAACATCGAAGCGATCATAAGGAAAGTGTTTTCCCTTGACGGAGAGTACAATGTGCTTATCATAGATGACGGCTCCCCTGACGGCACCGCCACCATTGTGAAAAGACTTCAGGAGGAGTTTCCCGATAAACTTTTCATGATTGAACGCTCCGGGAAACTCGGGCTGGGAACCGCCTACCTGACAGGATTCAAATGGGCTTTGGAGCATGGCTATGACTACATCTTCGAGATGGACGCGGACTTTTCCCACAACCCCGAGGATTTGCCGAGACTCTACAAGGCCAGCGCCGGATGCGGAGGCGTGGCCATCGGCTCCCGCTACTGCGACGGAATCAGTGTGGTCAACTGGCCGATCGGCAGGATCCTGATGTCCTACTGCGCGTCAATCTATGTCAAGACAGTCCTCGGAATGAAAATCCACGACTGCACGGCCGGGTTCAAGTGCTACAGCCGCAAGGCTCTGGAAACCATCGACCTTGACGATGTGAGGATGAAAGGCTACGGATTCCAGATCGAGATGAAGTACACGGCCTGGAAACTGGGATTCGAGTTGGTGGAGGTCCCGATCATATTCGTGAACCGCAAGCTTGGCACTTCAAAGATGAGCGGCGGAATCTTCGGAGAGGCGTTCTGGGGTGTCATCAAGCTGAAATTCAGAAAGTTTCATCGTAAAGGATAATCAATGGCAAGGATTTTACTTACCAATGCGACAATAGTGACAGGGGCTTCCACAAGAAAGGGAGCCCTTGGCATTGACGGCGAGCGGATTGCGGGAATATGGTACCGTGGCGGTTCGGACTCCGACGATTCAGAGGCCTTGCGGGCTTTCTCAGATTCTGAGGTCATTGACTTGGAAGGCAAGGTGTTGATGGCCGGAGGAATAGATGCTCACGTGCATTTCCGCGAACCTGGAATGGAGTGGAAAGCCGACATCGAAAGTGAGTCAAAGGCGGCCCTGCTCGGCGGGGTCACATCCTTCATCGATATGCCAAACACGAAGCCTCCGACAACCGACTTGGAGACTCTTCAAGACAAGCTCAACCGGGCCAACGGACGATCGTGGGCCAACTACGGGTTCCACATAGGAGCCACGAACGGCAATGCCGCGGCGATTCGGGAATATCTCGCTGAAGGCCACGGCGAAGAGTTCGGCGGTGTCAAGGTCTTCATGGGATCTTCCACCGGGAATATGCTCGTGGACGACAATGAGGCTCTTCCTGATTTGTTCAGGATTCAAGGGAAGCCGATTCTGATCCACAGTGAGGACGAGGGAATCATAAAGGCAAATCTGGAGGCCGCCAAGGCGAAGTTCGGCGAGGATATTCCTTTCAGCGAGCATCCTCGGATCCGCAACCGCAAGGCCTGCATCCGATCCACGGCCAAGGCTCTTGCGATGGCCATTGAATATGGCACCAGACTTCACGTGCTGCACATTTCGACAGCCGAGGAGGTGGAGATGATCCGTGCCGCCAAGCTCCACAACCCAAGGATAACCGCCGAGACCTCAGCGAATTATCTTTGGTTCTGCGACGAGGACTATGAGAAGTTGAAGGGGAAGGTGAAATGCAACCCGGCCATCAAGTCGGCCTCTGACCGTGAGGCTCTGAGGAAAGGTCTTGCGGAAGGCATAATCGACACCATAGGCTCCGACCACGCTCCTCACCTGCTTTCAGAGAAAGTGGACAACTATCTGAAATGTCCTTCCGGAATGCCTTCGGTCCAGCAATCGCTTTCGGTCTTGCTGACAGCCGCGGCTTTGTACAACGAAGGGAAAAACGCCGATGACGATGCCTTGATCAGCCTGTCCCGAATCGCCTCCTCTTTCTCGGAGAAGCCGGCGGAGATCCTTGGGATAAAAGACAGAGGCCACCTGAAGGTCGGCAACTACGCCGACTTGGTTATCCTTGATCCCGGGCAGGAATATTCCGTCAAGGGTCACGCTGATTTGGTTCGCAATGTTCCTGAGCAGGAATATTCCATCAAGAGTCACGCTGATTTGGTTCGCAATGTTCCTGAGCAGGAATATTCAGTAAAAAATGTCGCCTACAAGTGTGGCTGGTCACCGTATGAAGGTACAACACTTCGTGGTGTCATCGATCGTGTGTTCCTCAACGGCAAACAAGTCGTCACCGACAGCCGTCTCCTCCCCGACTCCCCTTCCGGTCAGGCACTGGCATTCACCGACCTATAATTCTAATTATTAATTGACGAGTATGAAAGAGAAACTTTCCACACAATACAATGATGCTGTCAAGCAGATAAAAACCGCTATTCTGCAGAGCCAAGCGAAAGCTTTGAAGGGAGTGAATCAGGAGCAACTGGCTTTGTACTATGGCATTGGACGGTTCATCTCATACAATAGCCGCGAGGGTTTCTGGGGAAAGGGAGCCATTGCGACAATCAGCGAACAGTTGCGCCGTGAGATACCTGGGCTGAGAGGATTCTCTCCATCAAACCTGAAGTCAATGCGAGCTTTCTATGAAGAATGGAAGTCGCTTGAAGCAACTTCGCCAGTCATGACTGGCGAATTGCAGGTTGCTGATTCTGAGAATAATAAAATTCGACAGTTACAACTGGCGAATTTCTCGAACTTCCCGTGGACAGCCTTCTTGAGTATAGGCTTTACCCATCATTGCATAATTATCACGAAGGTGAAAGATGTCGAGGAGCGAAAATTCTATATCCAGCTTTGTGCCGATCTCAGCCTGTCCGTTGATGCACTTGAGAGAAAGATTTCCGAGGATGCCTACCATAATCGAGGCAAAATGCCGAATAACTTTGGCGTGACCATTCCAGACTATAAGCGGGCATTTCAGGCGATCCAGATGTTCAAGGATGAGTATCTGCTGGACTACATCAATGTCGAGCAGATGGGCGAAAGGGACGAAGACATAGACGAACGTGTGGTAGAAAACGAGATAGTCCATAATATCAAGAACTTTATCATGACATTCGGACGTGGCTTCTCATATCTTGGCAATCAGGTACATTACGACAAGCTTGGGCACGATCATTGGGTTGACCTGCTATTCTTTAATCGAGTCTTGAGGTCACTGGTAGTCATTGAATTAAAGAAAGGCTCTTTCAAGCCGGCGTATCTCGGTCAACTAGCATCGTATCTCCGCGTTCTCGACGATGAGGAACGCATCGAAGGCGAAAATCCGTCTGTCGGAATCGTTCTGTGCAAGGATGCCGACCGTGCTTATGTTGAGTATGTCCTTCAGGATTACACCAAACCGATGGGTGTCGCCACCTACAAGTCCAGCCAAGAACGCTTGAAAGAACTTCTGCCAGACGAGGAAGAGATAAAGAAACTGTTGTAATTTTCCCAAAGCCAACTATTGTTTCTTTCCCAAGCCGGTCGTTGAGCCACAATCGAAGCAAATATCCCGATTTTCCATTTCTGGTCGCTGAGCCTGCCGAAGCAACCGTAATAGATAAAGCACTAACGATCAAGGCTTTAACACTTCGCCTTTAGTCAATAACTACCAAATGTAATATGCTATTTTTCTGATAATAAACCCATTACCCACCACTCGCTGATAATCAGGTTAATGACAGGTAAGTTCCTGAATATCATTCATTCGTCACAAGTTTTCATACTTTGACAAAGGTGTAAGATATTACGGATATTATACATATTCTCCGTAACTTTTAACACAAGACATTCTTTATTCTCAATTAGTAATCGAACCTTTGCACACAAAATAAGTTTTGAATCGCATTATGGAATGCTTCCAAAATAGTAATATTGCACCAAGTAGTTTGACGAATTCGTGGCCGCCAACCTCGTGGTGAATCGTCTGCGAAAACTCCTTCACGTCAGCACCATCTTTTCCGTACTTCGTCCTTCCCGTTGCGCAAGGTGACCGTCCTCCCCGAAGCGAACGTGATTGAATATCCCGTCCTGTCACTCAGGTCAGCCACACTCACCACGCAGCAGTCCCGCCCCAGAACCGCCGAAACCAACGTCTGCAGCGCCGAGATGTTCCCGTTCAGCATTTGGCACTGCTGCTCCAATGTCATCACCCTGGATTCCAGCCCTCGATGTCGCTTCGGACAGAGGAGTCATCGTATTTGCCGCAGGAGAAAAGCAGGATCAATGTGAACAATATCTCTGTTATTTTTTTCATAATATCACCTTGGAATTAATGTCCTTATATAGCAATGATTGTTGTATATTATTGTTTTGAAAACCATATGTCCCGATATGGCACACGTCAACGCTCCTTTGCCGTGTCTGGCAATGTGCACGAAATACTGCAAGGGAACAATGGGATTACAGTTTACTATACCATTCAGGATTTAGAAACTCACTATAAGCTAATGATGTGACCTATTCATTGGGGAACTTATATTGGTCGGTCTCTTCGACGGGGCTCAGTGACCAACCGTGACGGGCATATAGTTTGGAATCAAAACGTTAAGACTTTATCCATAGTTAACAATCCCCCAAGGTTGTATATTATCTAAATGATAATGAAAGCATTATACATCACTCGCTGATTATCAAGCAATGGCAGGTGATTCGCTGAATATCAACAAAAAGCGCACTATTCAGGCCGTCAAATCAAGGCTAGAAGATAGGCCTTTTTTACTCATATTCAATCATTTAAACACCACGATCAATTTCCATCATACTCGGACGCCCTACGGAATCTGGCGAGTCGCTCTTGGATGATCCTCTGATAATAACGCTTCATCTTGTCATTCAGAAAACTGAGGCGGATTAGAGTTTCAGCGGATTCCGGTAATTGCATATATCGGTCAAGTATCCTGCCGACCCGTGGCTTCTTTATGCCGATGCGTTCTCCGAACCTCTCGCGAAGTCAAGCCGACAGGGATGACCGGTACTCTCATAGACATCACTCCTCACGATATTCGGAGAAAGGCCTCCGTCAAGTCCAAAGTCATCACCATTCACGTGAAGGCTGGTGTTAAGCAGTCATAAGCCGGGAATTTTTCCGGCACTCCGGAAACGGATATCCTGCGCATCGCTGCCGCCACATCTCCCATATTCCTGAATTCATCAATATTGAAATCAAGGATATGGCTGATCTTCAATCCACCGAAGAGCGTCTTGATTGATTTTGGACTATAGGTCTCATATCCTTCGGCAAGACTTGAAGGGCAATTGTGAATATTCATCATAAGGTAATAGGTTTAACATTGACAGCACCAATAAAGTCCTTTCCGGCCATAGCGGCAAGCAAACCGAAACAATCGTTCTCATCTATCCTTAGCGACCGACATATTATCTTCCGGTTGGATCCCTCCGGGAGCATATCAGCGAATACAGGAAATAGAATCTCCGATTCGAAAGGAACCCTCAGTTTCGGCATCGTGACTGATATTGCAGGGCCATCCGAAGCCAAGTAGTTCTCATCGTAACGGAATATGTATCCACTCCCTGTATGCCGTTCAACCAGTACACCGGCCTTTCGGTCATTCATCTATACATCCAATTGTCTCATCACTCATTTCAAACTGTCTGACGTACCCTGAAGAGGACTTCCATCCCCAGCACATCAAGGATTCTGGAGATGGTGGACAAGGAAGGATTGCCTTTCCCTCTTTCTATGTCCTTGATGGTTGCCAGACCGACACCAGCCATCTCCGCAAGATCCCGCTGAGAAATGGCAAGGGTCTTCCGACGTAATTTTATTTCTTCTCCGCAACCCATAAGTCTAACAAATCATACTTTCAGGCTCAAAATAGAGAAAAAACTTTAAGCCAGCAAGAGTAAGTACGATTTATCATACTTTTTTAGCGGCCGCAATAAATTTCAGATTTCTTGGAGCAGCAGTACTGGGAGAGGACGATGCCGAGGACGGCGATAAGGACGCCGAGCCATTGGAGGAGGGAGAGGTGCTCGCGGCCGATGACTTCGGCGACGAGGGCGGTGGCTACGCACATCATGGCGAGGAAGACGCTGGACTTGCCCACGCCTAACTTCTTGATTGCCATGGCCCACAGAGAGAAGGCAAGGCTGGAGCAGAGGACAGCGAGACAGAGGATCGGTTCCAGGACTTCCCAGGAGACGAGTCTCGCGTCGAAATTCTCGATGCCTCTCGTCAGGAAGAACGGCAGGAAGTACACGGTTCCAATCAGGAACTGGTACATCACGATGACCTGAGGCTTGTAGCCGTCGGCGAGAAGTTTTGTCAAGGAGGCGTGGCCGACCTCTGAGAAGACGGCTATCATCAGGAGCACGACTCCGAGGATGAAATTCTGCGGCACACCTTCATCTCCTCCTTGCTTGAGCAGAACCAGACAGATGCCCCCCAATGTCACGGCTATTCCCAATGCGTTGATGACCGAGATACGTTCTTTAAAAAACAGAAATCCTGCGCCTACCGAGAAGATAGGAACTGAGGCTATGATCATGGCGCTGATGGTCGGTGAGCCGGTCTCCTTGATGCCGTAAGTCTCGCAGAAAAAGTAGATAAGCGGCTCAAACAAAGAGAGCAGCAAAAATTTCCAGATGTCCTTGCGGGCTATCAGGCGGAAGTTCTTTGTGAGGATGTTGAAGAGAAGAAGTATGATTCCGGCGACAAAAATCCTTAACGGGACGAAATATGAGATCGGGACTCCGAGAGCGATCAGTCTGTCGCTCCAGATGTAGGACATTCCCCAAAGCACAATAGCCAATACGGACAGTAGATAGATTACTGCCTTGTTGTCACATATACTTCTTGTCGCACTCATAGATACCGGAATACGATTAATTAATCATCTTTCACTTTCACAAAGATAATCATTTTTTTCTTTCGGAAAGAAATAATATTCAAATATTAACTAACATTTTAATACCCGCTTATGAAAAAGCCAACGACTTTCCATAAGCGGGATCATAGGTGGCTCACCATCCGGAGAACCGTGATTTCCTAGAACCTTAGTCTGAACAGATCACCCTGAGCCTGGATGTAGAGGTCGCCCCTGTAGTAGGCGCAGTCCTCAAGCTCGCCGAAAGTGGCTTTCGTCAAATCAATGACATTCTGCATGGTACGGGTGTACAGATTCCAGACGTAAAGGATTGAAGGCTGCTTCTCCTTGCCGAATCCGGTCGGCATGAAAAGCTGTCCGTTCTTGATGAAAAGCCCTTGGCCGATCGGGTTGAAATGAGTCTGGTAGGTGTCCTCGATCAGATAGTTCTCCAGCAGATCATCCTTTGTCAAGGTCACGAGCCCGTCCGTGGATTCGTTCAGTTTCGGGATGCGGAACTTCACGATGCGATGACGGTTGAGGGCGTTGGTGTTGTCAACGGTGTTGCCGTAGCCATAAAGGTAGTTGTTGTCCGGATCAATGACCCACTGGAGGGCGTAGCCGAAAAGATGGTCTGTGTCCTTGAAGTAGATTGTCTGGACCAGTTCGGATGACTTGAGATCATTAGCGACACGCTCGACGTAAAGCACGTCCTTGCGGCCGTTGATCGGATTCCTGTTGCACTGGCTGACGTACAGAAGCGGGAAACGGTCCTCCTTGTCATAGAACGTGCGGCCGAATGTGGCCACATTGGCATGGTTCACCTTGTCGTAGCTGGCAAGTTTGAACGGTCTGCACTCTCTTGTGATCTTCTCTCCGTCAATCTTATAGACGGTCAGCCAGCCGGAGTTCTGGCAGCTGAAGATGTAGTCTCCCCAGATGTCCATTCCCTGGTAAGCCTCCTTGTCGGCGCCTTGAAACTTGAGCAGATGGTCGCACCTGAAAGTGTGTTCGGTAAGGTTCACGGGAGCTCCGGTGTAGGTGTACTGCCCGGAAGCGGCCGGCTGCGCCATCAGCGCGGCCGGAATCAGCAATGATGCCAAAAGAATATACCTTTTCATTTTTACTAAAATTTGATGAATATTATAGTTCTAGTCTACGTTTTCTCCTGCAAGTTTGTAATTATTAATTAATCAAAATAATTAATCAAAAAAATGAGACATTCTATCTATTCAAGACCGAGAGGGGTCTCGCTATCCTTCAATGACAAAGCGATTTACATGATAAACGCACTACTTACCAACGACAAAGCAGCCGAAGGGGTTTCGGGGAATCCCTTCCCCGTGCTCCTCGGGGCTGTCACGCAGTGACTGGAAGTTGTCACACAGTGACTCGGAGCTGTCACGCAGTGACTGGAGGCTGTCACACAGTGCTCGGAACTGTCACGCAGTGACTGGAGGTTGGATATGAGCAATAAAAAAGAAAGGAGGCTATTTCTAGTCTCCTTTCTTTTTTTACTGCTCATCCGGGCCTTGGTCGTCAGGACCGTTCTGCGGGCCTTGTGGACCGGCCTGAGGGCCATAAGGATTCTGAGGTCCTTGCTGGGCACCGGCCTGGGCGGCGCGGTTCATGTCCTCAGAAGCGGCGTTCCAAGCCTTCGTGAGTTCCTCGGTGTAGCGGTCGATGTCAGAGATGTTCTGATTCTTGACAGCTTCCTTGAGGGAGCCGAGGGCAGACTCGATGGCTGACTTCTTGTCAGCAGGAATCTTGTCGCCGTAGTCCTTCAGATTCTTGTCGGACTGGAAGCAGAGAGCGTCGGCGTTGTTGATCTTGTCAACCTTCTCCTTGGCCTCCTTGTCGGCGGCCTCGTTGGCCTTCGCCTCGTCACGCATCCTCTGGATCTCATCCTCAGACAGACCTGACGAAGCCTCGATCCTGATGTTCTGCTCCTTGCCGGTGGCCTTGTCCTTCGCGGACACGTTCAGGATACCGTTGGCGTCGATGTCGAAGGTAACCTCGATCTGAGGTATTCCTCTTGGAGCAGGTGCGATTCCGTCAAGATGGAACACACCGATCTCCTTGTTGTCCTTCGCCATAGGACGCTCACCCTGAAGCACGTGGATCTCAACTGAAGGCTGGTTGTCAGCAGCGGTGGAGAAGACCTGAGACTTGTGTGTAGGGATGGTCGTGTTGGACTCGATGAGCTTTGTCATCACACCGCCCAGAGTCTCGATGCCGAGTGACAGCGGAGTGACATCAAGCAGAAGCACATCCTTCACATCACCTGCAAGCACACCGCCCTGGATTGACGCTCCGATGGCCACAACCTCGTCAGGGTTGACGCTTCTGTTAGGCTCCTTGCCGAAGAACTCCTTGACAAGTTCCTGTACCTTAGGAATACGTGTGGAACCTCCGACGAGAAGAACCTCGTCAATGTCGGAAGCGTTCAGTCCGGCGTCATTAAGCGCCTGACGGCAAGGCTCGATGGACCTCTGGAAGAGGTTGTCGCAAAGCTGCTCGAACTTGGCTCTGGTCAAAGTCTTTACAAGGTGCTTTGGAATTCCGTCAACCGGCATGATGTAAGGCAGGTTGATCTCGGTCGATGTCTGGTTGGACAGTTCGATCTTGGCCTTCTCAGCGGCTTCCTTCAATCTCTGAAGCGCCATAGGGTCTTTCTTCAGGTCGATTCCGCCATTCTCGTTGGCAAATTCCTGGGCGAGCCAGTTGATGATTTCCTGATCGAAGTCATCACCACCAAGGTGAGTGTCACCGTTGGTTGACTTAACCTCGAACACGCCGCCACCCAGCTCAAGGATGGAAATATCGAATGTACCGCCACCAAGGTCATACACAGCGACTTTCATGTCTTTGTTCTTCTTGTCAAGACCGTAAGCCAGGGCTGCGGCCGTAGGCTCGTTGATGATTCTCTTGACATCGAGTCCGGCGATCTTGCCGGCCTCCTTTGTGGCCTGACGTTGTGAGTCAGAGAAGTAGGCAGGAACTGTGATGACAGCTTCGGTGACTTCCTGACGGAGATAGTCCTCGGCGGTCTTCTTCATCTTCTGGAGAATCATCGCCGAAATCTCCTGAGGTGAGTAGAGCTTGCCGTTGATGTCAACACGCGGAGTGTTGTTCTCGCCCCTGACAACCTTATAAGGCACTCTGGCGATCTCCTTCTGAACCTGATCATAAGTCTCACCCATGAATCTCTTGATGGAGAAGACTGTGTTCTGAGGGTTCGTTATGGCCTGACGCTTTGCAGGATTACCGATCTTTCTTTCACCGCCATCGGTAAAGGCGACTACTGAAGGGGTGGTTCTCTCACCCTCGTTGTTGATTATGACTGTAGGCTGGTTGCCTTCCATGACCGCAACACACGAATTCGTGGTTCCAAGGTCGATACCAATAATTTTTCCCATATTCTTAATCTCCTATTTTTCTTGTTTTGTCTTTCTTTGCCCGCATCCGTTTTCCGAACCCGGACATTTTTCTGTCCGTTTCCGTTTACCGGCTTCGGGAGCTTGTTTTTTGCCCGGCCTCATTTCAAAGCCGGACGTCAGGAGTATTATCGAATGTTATGCCAATCCCATGAATATGCCAATTTGACAGTCGCATCCCTTTCCGAGCCACTCACCCATTGACAGTCATTGTCAGTCCATCATCTCTTTGTCACTCCGGATCATCATGGCAGTTTTTCCGGAATGTGATCAGGCAATAATTGTGCGGAATGCAGGAGAAAGGAGTACGCATCGACGGCCTTGTCCATGACTCCCACAAGGATTATCTTAATAGTCAGGATGTTAAACAAAGCATTTTGTCCATAAGTAATTAGGTCGGAGAATGCATTTTCTGCGTAGATTTGCATTACCCATTCCAGAGAGGATTGAGTCAGTAATATTCATAAAGGTGACATTGTAACATTCATAAGCATATTCATAAGCATATTCATAAGCATATTCATAAGCATATTCATAAAATTAAAGTATGAGAAAGTTGGTTTTGTTGGGAGCGATTCTGCATTTCGCGATCGGG
>OCLD01000183.1_pt1 | contig 16731 bp, 14 predicted proteins | sample 1495911 | NCBI WGS metagenome assembly OCLD01 (sample SAMN03418271, study PRJEB22391) | human gut metagenome | biome: human-gut; feature: organic feature; material: feces | host: Homo sapiens | place: Tanzania | collected 2013-01
AAGTACGCATTTTACACGATAAAAAGGAATATATATTCCCGAAAAGTCCATTTTGTGCGTATTTTTTATAATAATGGAGTAAAGGAAAGTCCGTACCTTTGCAGCCGAAAAAATCAATCAGTAAGGATAATGATAAAGAACATCATGTTAGCAAGTCTCCTTATGACAGGAGGCTTTTTCCCGGCTTTCGCGCAACGGCAGATGAGCATAAGCCAACTGTTCGGGAAGATAGAAGAAAACAGTAAAGCCCTGCTTGTCAGCAAATCCGGCGTGGAGTCGGCACAACTGGGCGTAGAATCAGCAAAGAGCAAGAGGCTTCCGGACGTAGATGCTTCGCTGTCATTTAGTTATATAGGTAATGCTCTGATGACCGACCGCGACTTTTCCGATGCTCAAGGACTCCGCTCGCCACATTTCGGCAATGATTTCTCACTGCAGGTGCAGCAGGTGGTCTATGCCGGAGGCGCAATAGATGCCGGAGTGAAGCTTGCAGAATTGGGACAGAAAGCGGCTGAAACAGGAGTAAGGCTGACCCGTCAGCAGGTGAGATTTATCGCTTTAGGGCAGTATCTCGACCTTTACAAGACCGACAACAGAATAAAGGTGTATGACAAGAACATCGAACTGACTCGCAGACTCATCGCTGACATCAAGGAAAAGCAGGCGCAGGGAATGGCGCTCAAGAATGACATCACCCGCTATGAACTGCAGATGGAGAGCCTGAAACTGGGACTTGTGGCCCTCAAGAACAACAGGAAAATACTCAATCACCAGCTCTGCAACACCCTCGGAATGGATGAAACAGAGGAGATAATGCCCGACACCACAGTGGCACAGGCACTTTATCCCACAGACAATGAGGCGCATTGGCAGACGGAAGGCTTGATGAATTCGCCGCTTCTGGAGCACACTTCCACCGCCGTGCAGATGGCAGAGCAGAAAGAGAAGATAGCCAAGAGCGACCTTCTGCCCAAAATAGCCTTCGTGGCGGCAGACAATTTCAATGGTCCGGTGCTCTTCGAACTGCCCCCTGTCGATAAGAACCTCAATGTATGGTACGTCGGAGTCGGTGTGAAGTACAGTCTCAGTTCGCTGTTCAAGAGCAACAAGCGCGTGAAGCAGTCGGCAGTGGAGACACGCCAGGCAAGAGAAGCGCATGCAGTACAGGCGGAGCAGTTGAGCAATAACGTGCAGGAAGCCTACGTGCGTTACCGTCAGAGCTACGTCGAACTGGAGACGCAGGAGAAGAATGTGGAACTGGCACGTCAGAATTATGATGTGATGAATGCCCGTTATCTCACGCAAATGGCGCTCGTGACCGATATGGTGGATGCTTCTAACCTCTTGCTCAATGCCGAACTCAGTGAGGTGGATGCCCGCATCAATATCGTGTTTGCATATTATCGTATGAAGTATGCTGCTGGAGTAATATGATTCTCTTGTTGTTTTGTTGTTTTGTTGTTTTGTTGTTTTGGCGGTGATAAAAAGCGCCGACGACAGCAGCATCACGACAAAACAGCGAAACAGCAAGGAATCGCCACCGTGCCAGCCGCGTTACCGGCTGGATAACAAGAAGAAGAACAACAACCCCCCAACAAGACAATGAACAAAAAAGCAATCAAAAGAACATACAATGTGATAATAATCCTCGTACTCTTAGGAGCAGCCACATGGTGCTTCAGCCATTTCGTACACGGAGGAAACGTGGAATATACAGACGATGCGCAGGTGCATCGCCACATTTCCCCTATCAACACCCGCGTGATGGGCTTTATCAAGGAAATAAGATTCGAGGAATTTCAGCATGTGAAGAAAGGAGACACCCTCGTGATAATCGAGGATGCAGAATACCGTCTGCAAGTGGCGCAGGCAGAAGCAGGCCTTCGCGGCTCTAAATCATCATCCTCAGTGGTGTCAGCAAGCATGGGAACCACCGACAGCAACGTGAGAACAGCGACTGCAGGAATAGAGGAAGCACGCGTCGATATGATGAATGCCAAGCAGGATTTCGACCGCTTTGCCGCATTGATGAAGAAAGATGCCGTCACACGTCAGCAGTATGACAATGCCTATGCCCGCTATCTTGCCGCCAAGGCACGCTATGAACAGGCAGCAAGCCGAAAGCAAAGTGCCAATTCCGTCAAGAATGTGCAGACACATCAGTTGGGCGGAACACTCGCAGGAGAGAGCGTTGCCGAGGCACAACTCAATCTGGCACGCCTCAATCTCTCATATACCGTCATCGTGGCAACTTGCGATGGCGTGATGGGAAGAAAGGATATAAATGTCGGACAACTGGTGCAGCCAGGTCAGATGCTTGCCCGCATCGTGGATGATAATGACATCTGGGTAGTGGCAAACTACCGTGAGACGCAGATGAGCGGCGTGACGGTAGGCAAAGAAGTGGAGTTTACAGCCGATGCCATACCCGATGTGGTATTCCATGGCAAGGTAGAAGCACTGTCGGCAGCGGCAGGTTCTGCTTATTCCATGATACCAGTAGATAATGCTACCGGCAATTTCGTCAAGGTAGAGCAGCGCGTTCCAGTGCGTATATCCCTCACCAAGGACAATCGTCCCGAGAATGTGGCATTGCTTCGTGCCGGTCTGAATGTAGAAACAAAAGTGCTTAAGTAATGGCAGGACCTCCAATGCTGCAAGGACCCTTTAGTGTACCTTCATTCAATAGTTACGTTCCCCGCCGACTCCAGCCGTGGATTTATCTGCTTTTCGCATTCATATTCCAGCTCTCAGGAGGCATATATGGCGGAGCAATGAGTCATGTGATGGGAGAATACAGTCTGATGAGGGAAGACGTTCTCATGGTCATCATGTGCAATGTGGTAGGCGTCGCGATGCCTTTCCCTTTCCTCTTCAAGATGAAATTCCGCTTTACCAACCGCAGCCTGCTTCTCAATGCGGCGCTGGTAATAGCCGTATGCAATGTCCTTATCGTCTGGACAGAGTCGCTTCCCGTGATGTGTGCCCTCTCGTATATTGCCGGTTTCTTCAAGCTTTGCGGCACTTTCGAGTGTATGTCAAACATACAGTTGTGGATGACGCCAAAGCGCGACTTCACCGTTTTCTTCCCTTTGCTCTATTGCATAGTATTGGGAAACATCGCATTGTCGCCGTGGATTACCGAACACCTTTTATATATATACCAGGATTGGCGCATCATCAACTGGACAATGGCAGGGGCAATGCTCACAGTAGCCCTCGTGGTCTATGTGACGACCCATGACTTCCGCTTTATGAAACCTTTGCCTTTCATCAGCGTGGATTATCTCGGATGCCTGCTATGGTCGGCTTGGATGCTGGAGTTTATCTTCTTCTTCAATTATGGAGAGTATTATAATTGGTTGGACAGTAAGGTGATGCGCATGGATGTAGTGCTCTTTTGGGTGACAGGATATTTCTGTATCAGCCGAATGATGCACATACGCCATCCGTATATCTCGCCCGAAGCATGGCGTTACAAGCGCCTGATTCCGCTGCTGATACTTTTCGCCTTCGTGGAGTTTATGGGCAGTACGCCAGAGGTTTTGCAGACCGCCTTCACAGGAGGAGTGCTACATTTTGGCAATCTCACTACCAATGTGTTCAACGTAGTGGAGTGGGGCGCAGTCATCATGGGGTGCCTTTTCTGCCTGTTATGGTGCAAAGTGCTGCATTGGAAATACACCCGTCTGCTGACAATAGGCGTTGCCGCAATGGTGGGTTGTCCGGTGATGATGTATTTTCTCATCGACCAGGGACTGCCTATCGAGCGACTTTATCTCCCTACAGCGCTGAGATCATTCGGCAATGCCATATTCTTCTGTATGCTGACAGCGTATCTCGAAGAACTGATGCCGTTCCAGCATTTCTTCATGGGCTTGACTATGGCAGGAATAATCCGCAATGGTCCAGTGGCAACGATGTGCTCCGGACTCTTCAGCTTTGGCATACGCCACCAGATGGCGGACAATATGGCGCGAGGATTGCCTTATGATGCTACGCAACTGCTGATGATAAGCGTGCGCCAACTCTATGGCATTACCTGCCTCATAGGCATTGCTGTGCTATTGATATTCCTGATTTGGGACATCGAACCAGTGAGAAGTACACTCAAGAAGATGCCTTCATGGAATTTCGTAGGCAAGATGATGAAGAGGCGTGCCAAAAAGGAGAGGCGATGAAAGCCATGCTGACAGGAGACTCTTGAAATGTGAAAATAGAGGAAAAAGCATAAGTTTTCCCAAATATTATTTGCCTTTAATAAATTATTTTGTATCTTTGCACGGTTAAGTAGGTAATCGGAATTATTTTTATAATTATCTATCCATTATCAAAATATTTTTGATTACCTACAGAAGTGACTATTTTATTAAATCAAAAACATAGAAATAATATAGTATTATGGCAAATCCAGAATTCAAGTACGCTCCAATGTTCCAGTTGGGCGAAGACAAGACAGAGTATCGCCTTATCTCAAAAGAGGGCGTATCTGTAAGTGAATTTGAAGGCAACAAGATTCTCAAGGTGTCTCCGGAGGCTCTTGAACTGCTCACCACACAGGCTTTCCACGACGTAAACTTCATGCTTCGTCGCGAGCATAATGAGAAGGTGGCAGCTATTCTCTCAGACCCTGAGGCTTCAGACAATGACAAGTACGTGGCACTCACCATGCTCCGCAATGCAGAGGTGGCTTGCAAAGGTCAGCTCCCATTCTGTCAGGATACAGGTACTGCTATCATCCATGCAGAGAAGGGCCAGCAGGTATGGACCGGATTTGAGGATGAAGAGCCATTGGCAAAGGGCGTATATAATACATATACCACCGACAATCTGCGCTATTCACAGAATGCACCGCTCAATATGTACGATGAAGTGAACACCCGTTGCAACCTTCCAGCACAGATTGACATAGAGGCTACACAGGGAGCAGAGTACAAATTTCTCTGCGTAGTAAAGGGTGGTGGATCTGCCAACAAGACTTATCTCTATCAGGAGACAAAGGCTCGTATCCAGAATCCTGGCACTCTCGTTCCATTCCTCGTAGAAAAGATGAAGAGCCTCGGCACTGCTGCTTGCCCTCCTTACCATATTGCATTCGTCATTGGCGGTACTTCTGCAGAGAAGAACCTTCTCACCGTGAAGCTCGCTTCTACAAAATATTACGACACTCTGCCTACTACAGGCGACGAGACAGGTCGCGCTTTCCGTGACATAGCCCTCGAAGAAGAGCTTCATCGCCTCACACGTGAGGAGATAGGTTTCGGTGCTCAGTTTGGCGGAAAGTCATTTGCACACGACATTCGCGTAGTGCGTCTCCCACGTCATGGTGCTTCTTGCCCTATCGGTCTCGGCGTATCATGCTCTGCAGACCGTAACATCAAGGCAAAGATCAATGAGGATGGTATCTGGATAGAGAAGATGGACGACAAACCATACGAGCTTATCCCAGAAGAACTGCGTCAGGCAGGCGAGGGCGATGCTGTGCAGATCAATCTCGATCAGCCTATCGCTGAGGTATGCAAGGAACTGAGCAAGTATCCTGTTTCCACCCGAGTAAGTCTCAATGGCACAATCATCGTGGCACGCGACATCGCTCATGCTAAGATTAAGGCACGTCTCGATGCCGGCGAGGGAATGCCTCAGTACTTCAAGGATCATCCAGTGCTCTATGCAGGTCCTGCAAAGACACCAGCTGGAATGCCTTGCGGCTCAATGGGACCTACCACTGCTAACCGCATGGACCCATACACAGATGAGTTCCAGGCAAATGGAGGCTCACTGATAATGATTGCTAAGGGCAACCGTACACAGGTCGTTACAGACGCTTGTAAGAAGCATGGCGGATTCTACCTCGGAAGTATCGGTGGTCCAGCAGCTTATCTTTCATCCAGCAATATCAAGAGCATCGAATGCGTGGAATATCCAGAGCTTGGTATGGAGGCTGTATGGAAAATCCGTGTAGAGAATTTCCCTGCCTTCATTCTTGTGGATGACAAGGGTAATGATTTCTTTAAGCAATTCTAAATAAGATAAAAAGCGAAGGGCGGAATGTGTCTGTTTCAGCCCTTCGCTTTTTTGTTTTTGGTTGTCGGTTGTTGGTTGTGGGTTGTTGGTTTTATAGTGAGATAAACAATAATACCCACAACCCAAAACCCAAAACCCACAACCAACAACCATAAAAAAAAACTGTGCCAACGGCTTTTACCGTTGGATGTCCACCAAAAACTGCCAACCAAACATCCATCTCCATCTCCGAGATATAATTATGAATATTCTCTTCAATATAGATTACCACCTTTCCTACGGTGAGGATATGATTATCAATGTCATTGCGCCAAACGGACAGGTCCGAGCACAGCGAATGTCTGTCACTAATGACGGCAAGGTCAATGCGTTGCTACGCATATCTACCGATGGAATAGACCGCCTCGACTATTATTATACCGTAGAGCGAGCAGGACAACCGACACGCTCGGAATGGACTACTCAGCCGCATCGACTCGACCTGAGCCTCACCGGTGTGCATCAATACACTACCAATGACATCTGGAGAGAGATGCCGGAAGACACTTATCTCTATACTTCCGCTTTCACGCAGTGCGTAAACCGCCGCTCGGGAAAGCAGGATTTCAATGCTCCACCAGCACAGACAATACTGAGAATGAAAGTGCGTGCGCCACAATTACGTGGCAATGAGCGCCTCGTGCTTGCGGGTAATGAGCCTATACTCGGTGAGTGGAACCTCGATAATGCCCTCCCTATGACGGAGATAGCGCCAAATGAATGGATTGCGGACATTGATGCAGAGAAAATAAAGGGCGACACTTTTGAATATAAATTTGTGGCAATGCCGGAGGAAAGCGATGACACCGTGATGCAATATCATCGTCATCATGCCCCACTTTGGGAGACTTGCTGCAACAGAGTGATGAAAGTGCCGGTGCTTCGCCGTGGAGAAATCATGGAGATGGAGCATTCTCAGGCTTTCTTTGAGATTGCCAATCCACGCCTTGCCGGCACACTTGTGCCTGTATTCTCACTGCGTTCGGAAGGCAGTTACGGCGTTGGCGACTTCGGAGACCTTCGTCTCATGATAGACTGGGTGGCTTATACAGGTCAGCGGGTGTTGCAGATATTGCCGATAAACGACTCCACCGTCACGCACACCTGGACCGATTCCTACCCGTATTCCTGCATCAGCATCTTCGCATTGCATCCGCAATATGCCGATCTACGCCAGTTGCCAGAGCTGAAAGACAAAGCTAAAGCTGCGGAATTCGAGGCTTTGAGAAAGGAACTCAATGCGCTGAAACAGATAGACTATGAGCGTGTAAACAAGGCAAAGAGAGAATATCTCCGCCTGATATTTGCCCAGGAAGGGCAGGGCGTGCTGGCTTCGGCAGAGTTCAAACGCTGGTTTGGCGAAGAGCAGCATTGGCTTGTGCCTTACGCACAGTATTGCGTGCTGCGTGATCTCAACGGGACAGCCGACTTCTCGCAGTGGAAAGACCACCGCACATGGAACGAAGAGGACCGCAACAGCCTCGTTTCTCCACGTAGCAAGGCGTATAAAGAGGCGTCATATCATTATTTCGTCCAGTTTGTCCTTGCTCGCCAGATGCAGACAGCGCATGAATATGCCCGTCAGAAGCACGTTATCCTAAAAGGAGACATACCTATTGGAGTCAATCGTCATGGTTGCGACGTATGGCAGGAACCACGTTACTTTAATCTTAACGGTCAAGCAGGAGCGCCGCCCGACCCATTCTCTGCCAAAGGACAGAATTGGGGCTTCCCTACATACAACTGGGATGCCATGATAGCGGACGGTTGTAGATGGTGGGTGCGTCGCTTTCAGAATATGCAGAAGTACTTTGATGCCTACCGTATCGATCATGTGCTGGGCTTCTTCCGCATTTGGGAGATACCAGTGGAAAGCGTTCACGGACTGCTTGGGCAGTTCCAGCCTTCGCTTGGCTTCACCCGTGCAGAGATAGAGAGCTACGGACTGATGTTCAGAGAGGATTTCTTCTGCCGCCCTTACATCACGGAAGAAGTGCTTTCGCAGATATTTGGCGACCGTGCAGAGCAGATTGCACATACCTATTTCGAGCCTTTCCAGGGACCATATCTCCGCTTCCAGAAGGAATATGACACACAATGCAAGATAAAGGAAAAGGTGGAGGACGCTGATCTTCGTGAAGCCCTCTACTCACTCGTCAGTGATGTGCTCTTCCTTCGTGACCATAAGAGGTCGGATCTGTATCATCCTCGCATCTCGGTGCAGTATGATTACATCTATCATCAGCTTTCAGAGGCGGACAAAGCGGCGTTCAACCGCCTCTATGACGATTATTTCTATCACAGGAACACGCATTTCTGGTATCGTGAAGCGATGAAAAAGCTGCCACGTCTCATAGAAGCTACTCGTATGCTGGTATGTGCCGAAGATCTTGGAATGGTGCCCGATTGCGTGCCTTGGGTAATCAATGACCTGAAGATACTGTCGCTCGAACTGCAGTCAATGCCGAAACAGCAGGGATTGGAGTTTGGTATCGTCGAGCAATATCCTTACCGCAGCGTGTGCACCATTGACAGTCACGATATGCCGACGCTGAGAATGTGGTGGGATGAGGACGTGGAGCGTGCCGCACATTATTATCATAACGTGCTGCATCGCCGTGATGAGGCTCCGCATCCTATGCCGGGCTGGCTTGCCCGCGACGTGATAGAGCGCAATCTCATGTCGCCTTCCATGCTTTGCATCCTGTCCTTGCAGGACTGGCTCGCCATAGACGAGACCGTCCGCCTGGCAGATGCCAATGCGGAGCGTATCAATATACCCGCCAATCCGCATCATTACTGGCGTTACAGAATGCACGTCAACATCGAGGATCTGCTCTCCAACCAGCGTTTCTGCGATGATATAATGGGCATGATACAGAGGTGCAGGTAGGTGATTCCGCTTTCATAAAAGAAAATATCAATACAGAAAGATAAAGGAAATATATTTTTTTCTGTTTTTCCTTTATTTTTCTGTATTGATATTTCTTTGCCTCCCCACGCACGTGGGGACTGAGGGGCATCGCTCAATTATTGACGATTGGGTTATTTATGGAACGTGCGCACGTGAGTGTCAGATGACTCTGTGCTTCTGGTAAGCGTGTCGTTGGTGGAGAAAGAACTGCCTTTTGCGCCCCAGGAACTGCCCCAGAATCCCCAATCGTCATAGTTGCTCCAGTTTGGAGAAGAGGTGTGATAGAGTGAGAAGTCGCATACCACGTTGTCACTGTCATAGAACCAGCCCTTGAAACGGTTGTCATTGAGGCTGTAATCGTGGATAGCTATGCTGCCACCATCTTCGAGGAAGTCGATATAGATCACGTTGTTGCTCACTTCCCAATAGATGCGGCTTGACCAGCGGTCCCAAGGAGCGCGGCTGTAATAGTCCACCCAGTAGCCATAGCCGTAGCGGTTGGTGAATGGGTCGGTGCTGAATTCTATCATAGACTTTGAGACGCTGTATGTCTCACCGTCGATGGTGCAGGTGGAGTACATCTTGCCTTCCCACGAACCTTGAAGAGTATAACCTATCATGTCGTCTTCGTCGCATGATGTCAAAGCTAAAGTGGAGAGTCCGATAAAGAGGACAGTGATGAAAGACATTAACTTTTTCATATCGCTTTGCGTTTTAATTGTTGTGTGATTCGGTTATGATGCGGTCCAGCAGTTTGGTTGTCCGATTGCCTCTTTCAACGGAATCGCTAAACGGCATTGCTATTCTCTATTGAGTATCAGTCTCTGATTTACAAGTGCAACCTTGTCGAAGACTCGCACGCCGTAAATAGGGTATGTCGCTCAAAGAGCGGTGCCCGTCTCTGATTTACAAGTGCAACCTTGTCGAAGACTCGCACGCCGTAAATAGGGTATGTCGCTCAAAGAGCGGTGCCCGTCTCTGATTTACAAGTGCAACCTTGTCGAAGACTCGCACGCCGTAAATAGGGTATGTCGCTCAAAGAGCGGTGCCCGTCTCTGATTTACAAGTGCAAAGTTAAGGAAAATTCTTTTACTCCGTATATGAATTCCCCTATTTAGCAGAGGATTTTCCCTAAAGAATAAAAAGAGGCAGAAAGAGTAGCCTCTTCCTGCCTCAACGGTTACATGATTATAAGCCGACTTATTACCATTCCACTTTCTCCTGGAGTATCACTCCATCAGTGGCATCGTCGGTAGAGAAGGTCGCGCCACGATACTGCACGCAAAGCATAAGCAGAGGTTCAGTGCCGTTGTTGCGTACAGAACGGCGTCCGTCAGGAGCCACTCTCACCACGCTTCCCTCGCTTACAGGGAACACTTCGCCATCCACCTGAAACTCTCCCTTGCCGGAAAGGAAGAAATACAGTTCCTCATGATGCTTGTGGGTATGGAGAAAACCGGTTTCCGAACCTGGAGCGAAAACCTGAAAAGAGAACTCTCCACCAGTGGCATCGACGCTTTGTCCACCAAATACCTTGCCTGGAATCTTTACACTTGGACCGAGTTGCAGAACATAGTCCTTGATCTCACTCATTTTTCCGAAATCAGCAGCGGTGAAGTTTGCTGCCTTTGCGATGGTCTTTACTTCTTTCATGTTGCTAAAAATAATAATTTGTTTTACTTGTTATGGAATTGTTTTCTTTGTAAATCCGATGCAAAGGTAAGACAAAAAAGCAGACTTTACAAGAGGGAACCGATGGGTAAGATGGTTACTTGAAGGTGACTAATGCTGATAATCAGATAAAAAGAAATAATAGTATTAACTTAGATTAACTTAGGACGTTTTGCGCTTTGGAGAATGTTGGTTACCTTTGTAGCCTATTTCTGATTATAAAAGAGTTACGCTATGACAAGAGTGATAAAAGAAACAGTATTCCCGGACTGCCCGATACGCAATGTGCTTGCCCGCATCTGCGACAAATGGTCTCTCCTTATTATATATACTCTGAATGCGCATGGAGGCGAACCTGTCCGTTTCAATGCGTTGCGCAAGCTGATACCGGATATTTCCCAGAAGATGCTTACCAGCACATTGAAGACTCTGGAAGCCGATGGCTATGTCAATCGTAAGGTCTATGCGGAGGTGCCGCCGAGAGTGGAGTATTCACTTACGTCGCGTGCAGATACGTTGATTCCGATAATGGACAGCCTGATAGGGTGGGCTTCCGATAATATGGCGGAGATTCTGAAGACAAGAAATGGGTCGGAAAACTGAAGGATGCCTCGTTGGTTGAAGTTTGTTTCTGTGGAATGCGCAATGGATTGCGTTGCATTGTATGGGAAAAAGAAATGGTAGTTAATGAGCGTTAAATCTTTGGTAGTCTCGATTTTTTTTCGTTATTTTGCAACGAAATTCGGTGTGTTACGTCCTAATGCGCCGGATTTTTGTGTTTATTTATAATAAAACTAAACTTTTGCAAGTGGCTCGAACGCTGTCCGACTGCATTGTGTGGGAATGGAAAACCAATGATGGAGTAGGGTGGTTTTGTGGTCTTGACGTTTGGCCGGTTTGATGAATGCAATGCCAAAGGTAACGAAACAACCAGACAACAAGACAACAAAACAACCAAACAACAAGACGACAACCATCGTCCCGATGGCAGTCAATGTCGGAGAAGCAGAGACGCTTGCAGGGCTTCAACAATCTGTCCGCAGAAGAGAGCGGACGAAAAGGCTAATGAAGAAAAAGAAAAAGATATCCAGCGGAAGGCGTGTGGGACTGCAGGTGGTGACGCTTTGCATCAGCACAAGCCTTGTTCTTATATTGCTCGGAATGGTGGTGTTCACAGGTTTGACGGCACATAACCTTTCCAATTATGTAAAAGAGAACCTGACTGTCACGGTGATGTTCTCGGGAAATGTAAGCGAACAGCAGGCGAGGGTGGCTTGCTACAAGATCCAGAAGAAGCATTATGTGAACCATCTCGACTATATCAGTCCGCAGCAGGCGCTGAAAGAGCAGACGGAAGCTCTCGGAGCAGACCCGTCGGAGTTTCTCGGAGAGAATCCTTTCACCCCTTCTGCCGAGGTATATCTCAAGGCTGACTGCGCAAATGCGGACTCCCTGAAATGGATTACCAAGGAATTGAAGAGCTATAAGCAGGTGGAGGAAGTCACTTACCAGCAGGACCTGATGGACAGCGTCAACAAGAATCTCCGCAAGATCATGTTCGTGCTCATCGCTTTGGCGGCACTTCTGACCTTTGTCAGTTTCACGCTTATCAGCAATACCGTGCGTCTCAGCGTCTTTGCGCGCCGCTTCTCCATCAATACGATGAAGCTCGTGGGCGCTTCATGGGCATTTATCCGTGCGCCGTTCCTGAGAATGGGTATGCTGGAAGGCTTTCTTTCTGCCATACTTGCGGATGTGGTGCTGGCAGGATGCTTTGCGGCCCTCTACAATTTCGAGCCTGACATCATGGACGTAGTGACCCTTGAGACGCTCGTCATCACGGCAGTCGCAGTGTTGCTCTTCGGCATTCTGATTACCACCTGCTGCGTCTATCTCAGCGTGAACAAGTATCTCAGGATGAAGGCGAAGGACCTTTACAACCTGTAAGAGGCATTATCGGGAACGAGACATGTCATTTCTGAAATATAAAACGTCGGCAAGCAGTGTGGCCTCCCTCAGTCTTTACTTCCGAAAGAGGGCGCTGTGCATGGCGCTTGTGAGACAAAACTGAATTATAAACAATGGAAAAGAAAAACCTTGCATTAGGAAAAGTAAACTTCATCATGCTCGCTATCAGCATGGTAATCGTAGTAATCGGATTCGTGCTCATGAGCGGTGCATCCTCAGATCCTACAAAGTATGACCCTGAGATATTCAGCACTATGCGCATCAAGGTGGCACCAGTCATCTGCTTTGTGGGCTTTGTGTCTATCATCGCCGGCATCATGTACCGTCCGAAGGAAAAGAAAGATTAAGGATAACAGAAGATATTAGCTGTTTTAAGTGGCAGTAGAGATACCCGCCCCGCAATAAATGCAGGAAGGGAACCTGTGCTATGCGTGGTGGAGAAACCGCGTGATAGCCTCTGACTGCTGAAAAGAGAAAAAGGACAAACAAACAAGACAATGAACGAATTACAAGCACTTGTCCTTGGATTTATCCAGGGACTTACAGAATATCTGCCGGTAAGTTCCAGCGGACACCTTGAGTTGGGAAAAATATTGCTCGGTCCGGAGGCTGAAGCTGGCGGATTGACATTCGACATCGTGGTGCATGTAGCCACCGTATTGAGCACGCTTGTGGTGCTCTGGAAGGAAGTGGCATGGATTTTCACAGGCATGTTCCGTTGGGATGGCAGGATGAACGACGAGCAGAAATATGTGGTCAATATCCTTATCTCTATGATTCCGGTAGGAATAGTGGGACTTTTCTTCAAGGACCAGATAGAGGCTCTCTTTGCAGGAGAGGTGATAAAGGTGGTGGGATGCTGCCTTCTCGTGACAGCGGCGCTGCTCACCATGACACATTTCTATGTGCCAAAGGAGAAAGAGCATATCTCTCCGCTCCACGCTTTCATCATCGGAATAGCGCAAGCCATAGCAGTGTTGCCGGGACTCTCACGCTCCGGCTCCACCATCGCTACGGGACTGCTCCTCGGCAACAGCAAGAAGAATCTCGCGCAGTTCTCCTTCCTCATGGTGATACCTCCTATTCTCGGCGAGGCAATCCTTGACTTCAAGCATATCTTTGCACCATCCCAGGAGTATCTTGCCACCCATGCAGTGAGCGCACCGATACCGACCACGTCGCTTCTTGTAGGCTTTGTCGCTGCATTCATCAGCGGATGCTTCGCCTGCAAGTGGATGATAGCCCTCGTGAAGAAGTGCAAGCTCTACTATTTCGCCATCTATTGTGCCATCGTCGGCATCATAGCTCTCTGCTGTTAAGTGACGGTAAATAAATGACTTGCTACGATTTGAGAGGGGAATGTAACATATCAATGAATGTCTCAACCTCATATCTTCTTGAGTCGTATGTATTTTCATCGTCACAAAAGGCAAGGAAAGGTCTCTGATTATTGACGTATCATTGCGACAACCGATAACCTCATACCTTAGAATGTTAGATTTTCAAAAAGGAGAATTCATATATTTCAACAAGCCGTACCGTATGTCGAGCTTCGGAGCTTTGGCATTCGTGCGCACCAGAATATCAAAGAAAGTGGGAACAAAGCGGGTGAAGACAGGCCATGCTGGCACTCTCGACCCGCTTGCCACCGGTGTTCTCGTACTCTGTACCGGCAAGGCCACCAAGCAGATAGACTCGCTGATGCTCCACGACAAGGAATATACAGCCACGCTGCAGTTTGGCGCCACCACTCCAAGTTTCGACATGGAGCATACGGTGGACCACACATATCCCAAGCATCACATCACCCGCGAGCTGCTGGAAGAAACGCTCAGGAGCTTCGTAGGCGATATTCAGCAGGTGCCACCGGTCTTTTCAGCCTGTAATGTCAACGGTATCCGCGCTTATGAACTGGGTAGAATGGGGCATGAAGTGCAGCTGGAAGCCAAGACAGTCCATGTGGAAGAAATCGAACTGACCGACTTTGACGATGTCAACAAGAGGGCATCCATCCGTGTGGTCTGCGGCAAAGGCACTTACATCCGTTCCCTAGCCCGTGACATCGGTAAGGCAGTAGGCTCTGGAGCCTTCCTCACCGCCCTCTGCCGCACCCGTGTAGGCAATGTCAGAATAGAGGATTGCCACACTATGGATGACTTCCAGGAGTGGCTCGACGGGCAGGAAGTGGCACCTTACGTAGAGTGCGTGCAGAATCCTCCCGGCACAGGAAAGAGCAAGAAGCACCGCTATTGGAAGAACAAAAAGCGCATGGGTGACAATTAGTCCAATGCCATAATACTTACATCAAACCAACAACTGTAGAACAGAACAAAGATCCACATATATTATAATGAAACTTTCTAATTTCAGATTCAAACTTCCAGAGAGCAAGATAGCCCTCCATCCACATTCGATAGAACGCAAGGTGACAAACTCTGCCGGCGAAACGACGGTGTTCACACTCAAGCGTCCGGACGAGGCTAAGATGATGGTGCTCCACAAGAAATCTCAGAGGATAGAGATGTATCATACTGATGATGAGAACAATCCTATCACCGACCCACATGGAAACAAGCAATTTATCACCTGTAAGGATATCATCAACTACTTCGGCGAGGGAGATACCTTCATCTTCAATGACACCAAGGTGTTTCCTGCACGCCTCTGGGGCACAAAGGAAAAGACGGATGCCAAGATTGAAGTTTTCCTCCTCCGTGAGCTCAATGAGGATATGCGCCTTTGGGACGTGCTCGTAGAGCCTGCCAGAAAGATACGTATCGGCAACAAACTCTTCTTCGATGAGAGCGGAACAATGGTGGCTGAGGTCATAGATAACACCACAAGCCGCGGACGTACACTCCGTTTCCTCTATGAATGTCCTCATGACGAGTTCAAGGATGAACTCTACAAGCTCGGAGAGGCACCGCTCCCACGCTATATCATCGACCATAAGAATGAAAACGGTGAGTATGACCGCAAGCCTACAGAGGAAGACTTCGAGGACTTCCAGTGCGTTTTCGCAAAGCATGAAGGCGCAGTGACCGCTCCTGCTACAGGACTCCATTTCTCCCGTGAGATGATGAAGCGCATGGAGATATTCGGCATAAACTCAGCTTTCATTACCCTACATTGCGGATTGGGCAATTTCCATGAGATAGAAGTGGAGGACCTTACCAAGCACAAGATGGACTCTGAGCAGATGTCCATCAATGCAGAAGCATGCCGGATAGTCAATGAGACAAAGCTTGCCGGACATCATGTATGCGCCATCGGCACCAGCGTGGTAAAGGCAACAGAGACCACTGTCGGCACTGACGGCATGCTCAATGAGTTTGAAGGCTGGACCAACAAGTTTATCTTCCCTCCATACGACTTCCGCCTCGCTGACTCCATGATGGCTAATTTCTATCATCCGGAGTCTCCGCTCATCATGTCCACAGCGGCATTCGGCGGTTATGACCTCGTGATGAAGGCGTATAAACTCGCTTTGGAGAATGATTATAAGTTCGGATGTTTCGGCGACGCATTACTCATACTCAATGACTGATAAGCATATAGTATATTTTGGCCTCGGTTCCAACCTTGGAGACAAGGAGGGGAATATCCGTAAGGCACTCATAATGATGGAAGAGCAGATAGGGCGACTTGTGCGCCAGTCTGCTCTTCTTGTTACCGAACCGTGGGGATTCGAGTCGGACAATGCCTTTGTCAATGCCTGTGCATGCTATGAGACCACTCTCCAGCCGCTCGAAATACTGCGTCTCACCAAGGAAATAGAAATCCAGTTGGGGCGTACAGTCAAGTCATCTGGAGGGCAATACCATGACCGTAGCATCGACATTGACATCCTGTTGTATGACAATCTGGAGATGCAGACCGACGAACTCACCATTCCCCATCCGCTAATGCATGAGCGTGACTTCGTGATGATTCCCCTCCGCGAGATATTGTCCTGACGGATATTGATGATGGATTAGACAACTCAACTTTCGCAAACTAAAAAGCTCCTCAGTCCACACTGTCGTGGGGAAGATTAAAACATCAATATAGAAAAATAAAGAAAAAATAGAAAAAAATATATTTGTTTATTATTATTTGTTGATATTCTATTGCTG
>OCLD01000185.1_pt1 | contig 16706 bp, 14 predicted proteins | sample 1495911 | NCBI WGS metagenome assembly OCLD01 (sample SAMN03418271, study PRJEB22391) | human gut metagenome | biome: human-gut; feature: organic feature; material: feces | host: Homo sapiens | place: Tanzania | collected 2013-01
AAAAAATAACCTGCATCACTTTAGTAACCTTCAAAAAATAACCTGCATCACTTTAAATTTGCAATATATGAGCCCACTTGAAAAAGTGCCATTTGCCACTTTTTACCCCTTACAGAAGTATCTGCGAGGCACATGTTTTTTTCAAAAACGACTTTTTCAAGTGGACTCATATATTGATGTTCAAGGGTGATTCTATGTATTCAATTTTATCGATTGACGCAACTTATTCTTTCAACATTACTTAAGGGCATTATCCGCAAAGAATGCCAATCATTTACAAACCACGGACACGCTAAAACGCCACCAACGGTATTCAATCCACTATCACTGTGGCTGACCCTCCCTCGGGATATGGGGGTCAGCCACACACAATGGCCTTCCAGCGTTACCAGAGCCATACTTGCGTGCCTGTGGTTTGCACAGGGTTTGCACAAGGCACAAAAAAACAAAACAGCAGAGCCGTTCTATAATGTTCAGGGTGATTCTATGTATTCAATCTTATCAATCGATGCAACTTATTTTTTCAACATTACTAAATAAGCCCATATAAATAATTGCAGTTCAGGGGTGTAAATAGTTGAAAAAAGTCTTGCATATATTATAGACGTATCTTACGCTATTGTTAGAAACAATTAAACCACAAGTCCGCGTCTTCCGCGTAGAAGACGCACACTAAAGTTTGAGCCGGTTGCGATAGGTCGAGGATTGGACTCCGCGTTTATGGAACCCCGGCACCAGCTTGAAGTTCGCTATGTTGCGACAGGTCGAGGATTGGACTCCGCGTTTATGGTATCTGCTCCCTAAAACAATGTTATTAAACCGCCGGTCAGGAGTCTCCGGAAAGACCCTGACCATAACGGCTACGACCAAAGACGGTTCAACCCATGAGTTGGGAACATTCACCAAAGAGACCGCAAACATCTTGAAGGGCAAATTCGGCCTCATCCAGACTTCTGGCTCTATTCCTGTCACCAGTCAGGACGAGTTGAACGACGCGATTACCACGGGCACAACTCAGGGACAGTCAGCAACCGTTACTCTTCCGTCAAATTCAACCTTTACTCTGGACAATGGCATTGCTAACGAAGGAAGCAAAAGCCGTGACATCACTTTCGTGGGCGACGGAACTCAGACCATTGATGTGGTCAAAAATTCTATAACCTCGTCCGAGGGCGAAGAAATGAACTATCAGCGTGGTTCTTCTTTCACGTTCAAGAATATGACTATTCAGGCAGGTACCACACCTTACGGTGGTATTGTCTGTGATGAGCTTACCTACGTGAAGTGCACCATTAAAGGCAAGCTCACGCTCTATGGGAAGGCGACCTTCGTTGACTGTACCTTCGAGAATGACATGGCTGACCAGTATTCCATCTGGACTTGGGGCGGAACGGATGTCAAGTTTGAAGGCTGCACGTTCAACACCAACGGCAAGGCCATTCTGTTGTACGGACGAGCTACAGCCGAGAAACCGACTAATCTTACCGTAACCAACTGTACATTCAATGACAGCGAGAAATTTGTTTTTGAAAAAGCGGCTATTGAGGTCGGCAATGATTATGGCGCAACCTATTCCATCGTTGCAACTAATTGCAAAGTAAACGGCTTTGCCATCAATCCTAACGGTGCAAGCACCAATAGTACACTCTGGGCAAACAAGAATAGCATGGATGCTGCTCACCTGTCAGTTACCATAGACGGGACAAAAGTACAATAGACTTCAACCCTACAGGTAATTTCACAGATGGCGGTCGTTGATCGCCACAAAAAAAATCAAGGCTGGCTCCTTCGGGAACCAGCCTTTTTAAGTGTCAACAGGCAGCAGAAGTGGTTTTGTCACTTCGACAAGTTCAGTGACCAACGAGACACCTACAAAATAAAGGAAAAGGAATCCAAAGTCAGAGCAAACGTCAGCGAAAAAATCAAAAGTCAAATTTTGGTAACGTGCAAAATTTGACTTTTGCCTTTTTTTCGCTGTCGCTAACACGTTAAGTCAGTTCGACGGGCTAAGTAACTTTGACAGGCTCAGTCATCTCGACGGGCTCAGTGACCGGCTTGAGCCAGAGACGGGAATCACTATTTTCCGGAAGGGATAATGATCTTGTAGGTGTGACCTGCCTTGTTGAGCAGTTTGTTGTCCCGAAGCCAAAGATTGGCCTCTTTCAGTTGGTAATAGGTCACGCCGTGTTCCTCGGCGAAGTCCACCAGGCTGGCTATCGCTCCGCTGACCGTCACGACCTCTTTCGGAGAGTAGGTTGGGTACTTCTCGAAGTCGTTCACATTGAAACCGAAGGAGGCCGGATTTTCGAAAAACATCTTTGCGGAGAGGACTCTGAACATGTAGCGGGAGGTCTCCTCTACCATCCAAAGATTCAGAGCCGACTTCTGCCTCTGGTCTGTCAGCCGCCTGGAGATGCCGGCCTGTCCGGCGTTGTAGCTAGCCGCCACCGTCATCCAGTCTCCGTACTTCTCGTAGGCCCGGCGAAGGTACTTGCATGCCGCGATGGTCTCCTTCTCGATGTTGTACCGCTCGTCCACCTCCGCGTCGATGACGAGACCATATTCCTTGCCCGTTGTTTTGGTGAACTGCCAGAGACCTGCCGCCCCCGCCGATGAATATGCCTTCGGGTTGAGGTTGCTCTCGATCGCCATGAGGTACTTAAGGTCGTCCGGGATGCCGTTCTGCCGGAGTATCGGCTCGACCATCCTGAAATAACGGTCGGACTTCTTCAGCATCAGGATGGAGTTGGAGTGCATGTAGGTGAACGAGATCAGCTCCCTGTCCATCCTTTCATAAAGGTCGCTCCTGTCGAACCGTATGGTGTCGCCCGCGAAGATTATCTGTTTCGGAACCGCCGGAGCGCGGAAATGCAGCTCTTCCTGCGGGTAGATCTGTGCGGGGGAGAGTGTGGCGGCTCCAAGTGCGAGCGCGGTGAGTAGGAATATTCTTTTAAGATTCATCGCTGTGTGATTTTTTGATAGGCGAGCCTTTCCGATCCGTCGGCCAGAACGATCACGCCGCAGTAGGTGAAGCCGGACTTCTCTATGAGGCGGCGCATTATCCGGTTGTCGCGGTGGGTGTCGATGCGGAGGTTGCCGCTGACCGAAAGGGCATATTCAATGATCCTTCGGAACACGCCGTGGCTCTCGGGGGTGCTGGCGATGCGGTGGATGACGTGGTATGGTGAGCTGTCGTCAAGCCACTTGCCGTCGATTGATGAATATGTCGGTTCGGGCGAGGGGAGCAGGGCGAAGTAGGCGACTGGTTTTCCGTCTTGCTCAATGATGTGCGCTCCGCCCATGCTGATGTCCGTGCGTACGATGCCGGCGTCAGGGTAGCCGTCTCCCCACTGGGTGCTGTTGCCGTCCGAGCGCATGATACTTTTAGCGGCGGTGAATAGCTCCATCGCCGCCGGAATGTCTTTTTCTGTCGCCTTTCGGATCATTATTGCACTCCGAGCAGTTCGATTTCGAAGATCAGCGTCGAGTTGGCCGGAATCCCCGGTTGGGAGAAACTCCCGTACCCCAGTTCGGACGGAATGTAGATCTCCCATTTGTCTCCGACACGCATCTGCTGCAGGGCGATGACCCAGCCTTCGATCAGATCCCGGAGCCTGATGGCCAGCGGATAGCCTCCGAGGCTGGTGTCGAAGCACTTGCCGTCAATGGTCCGGCCAAGATAATGACAGCTGACCACGCTGCTTGGAGTCGGTTGCTTTCCGCCTTCAGAACCTGATTGGAGTACCTTGTAGCAGACTCCTTTAGCCAGCCGCGTCACGCCCTCCTCTTTTCCCTTCTCGGCCAACCACTCCTTGTTGGCACGGGCATATTCATTCTTGTTCATTACTGGTTGAACCTTTTGGCCTGCTCCTCGATGAGAGCCTTGTCGTTGAAGTAGTCGATCCTCATCGCCTTCTTCACGTCATCGAGGGTGGCGGCGGCGACTTCCTCGGCGGCCTCGCTGCCCTTTTTGAGGATCTCATAGACGGCGGGGATGTCTTTCTCATATTCCTTTCTCCTCGCCCTTACAGGCTCCAGCTCCTCGTTGAGGATCTTCTCAAGGAACTTCTTGACTTTCACGTCACCGAGTCCGCCTCTTCTGTAGTGATTCTTCAACTCGTCGAGGTTGGCATATTCAGGAAGATAGAGTCCGAAATGCTCGTCGCGGCAGAAAGCGTCGAGGTAGGTGAAGACGGTGTTGCCCTCCACGTGGCCAGGGTCGCTGACATTGATGTGCTGAGGGTCCGTGTACATCGACATCACTTTCTTGTGCATTTCCTCGGCGGTCTCCGAGAGGTAGATGCAGTTGCCCAGGGACTTGCTCATCTTCGCCTTGCCGTCGGTTCCCGGGAGACGGAGACATGCCGCGTTGCCCGGCAGGACAGCCTTCGGTTCCACGAGGGTCTCGCCATAGATACGGTTGAAGCTGCGCACGATCTCGACCGCCTGCTCAAGCATAGGCTTCTGGTCCTCGCCGACAGGCACATCGGTTGCCTTGAAGGCAGTGATGTCCGCCGCCTGTGAGATAGGGTAACAGAAGAAGCCCACAGGAAGCCCGCTTCCGAACGCCTGCTCCTCGCCGTCCTGGCTGAAGCCGCGCATCTGGATCTCCGCCTTGACGGTCGGGTTGCGCTGGAGCCTCGCCACCGTGACAAGGTTCATATAGTAGAATGTCAGCTCGGTGAGCTCCGGAATCATGCTCTGGATGAATATTGTCACTTTGTCAGGGTCGAGGCCGACTGACAGGTAGTCGAGCGCCACCTCGATGATGTTCTGACGAACCTTTTCCGGGTTGTCGAAGTTGTCGGTAAGCGCCTGCGCGTCAGCGATGAAGACAAACATCTTCTTGTAGTCGCCGGCATTCTGGATGGCCACCCTGTTTCTCAGGGAGCCGACGTAGTGGCCAATGTGGAGGCGTCCGGTCGGACGGTCGCCTGTCAGTATTATCTTGTTTGACATATCGTTATGTTTTTTAGTTCGTATTATAATCTTTGTCTTATCTTTTCGCCTGTTTTGAAATCTGATCCTAATAATTCATTGTCTCTTTTTGTCTTTTTCAGCCAAATCATATGTATTGTTCTATTTAATCAGGTTCAGAAACTCATTCCTCGTCCGTGCCGAGGTCAGGAAAGCTCCTGAGAATGCGGAGGTTGTGGTCGTTGCGTTGGCCTTTTGCACCCCTCTGATCGACATACACGTGTGCATTGCCTCGATGACCACCGCCACTCCCAACGGATGCAGCGCGTTGTCGATGCAGTCCCTGATCTGGACCGTCAGCCTCTCCTGCACCTGAAGCCGCCGCGCGAAAGTCTCCACGACCCTTGCCACCTTGCTCAACCCCGTGATCTTCCCATTAGGAATATACGCCACGTGGCACTTTCCCAGGAACGGCATCATGTGGTGCTCGCAGGTGGAGTAAAGCTCTATGTCTTTCACCAGCACCATCTGGCGGTACTCTTCATCGAATATGGCGGACTGGATGATCTTCGCCCCGTCCTGTGAATATCCCTGCGTGAGGAACTGCAACGCCTTGGCGACCCTTTCCGGCGTCTTCACAAGCCCCTCTCTGTCAGGATTCTCGCCTAACAGCCGGAGGATTTCCTTGACGTGGACAGCGATCTCCGCGGTCGTCTTTTCCTCGTATATTTCCTTTTTCTCGTATGACATATTCCTAAGCTCTTCTTTTGGTACGGTTGTTGAGACAACTTCCAAGCCTACAAAATTAGGCAAAAAATACTTATTGTTATGATTTTTTGCATATCTTTGGGGCAAATAGAGCCGCTTTTTGCGACATTTTGATTTATATTGAAGATTATTAACAATTTAATTGTTCGAGAATATGTATTGGACACTTGAACTTGCCAGTAGCCTGGACGACGCTCCATGGCCAGCATCAAAGGAAGAACTTATCGACTATGCCAACCGTTCCGGCGCCCCCGAGGAGGTCATCGAGAATCTCACCGAACTTGAGGACGACGGCGAAGTCTACGAATCCATAGAAGACATCTGGCCCGACTACCCGACCAAGGAGGACTTTTTCTTTAACGAAGAAGAGTACTAGTCTTGATTTCTGAAATATCTGATTGATTTTCAATCTTTTGTAAATATGACAGTAGCTGACTTTCGCGGTCGGCTACTGTCATTTTGTGCCGTTTTAAGGTATGTCACGGGGTAATTAGTTGTCTTATTTTTGAGTGGGAACTATTCCTCCAATATTAGGAAGAAGAGTACTCTATGACGTTCCTTTCAAGCTGCTCGCGGACTGTCGTGTTGATCGTGTCGGGCAGGAACTCGGCATAGACCTTCTCGGTGACAAGGCTTGACGAATGGCCCATCAGGTGGCTTATCGTGTGCACGTCCATCCCGTTCTTCAACGCCTGGACGGCGAAGGTGTGTCTGGCCACGTGTATCGTCAGGTTGAATTTTAACCCCATCTTTATCCCGACGCTTCTGAGCGACTGCTGGATGTTCCTGTTCTTTGTCAGCCTGGCGTTGTTCAGCTTGACGATGTCCGACAGGTCGAATCCCTCGTCGAGCAGGTTGAACACGAAACGGCTGATGCCGCCGGTCTTCCGCCACCTGAGCAGGATCTCTATGGCCTTGTCCACGAGCGGCAGGGATATCGAGCGCTTTGTCTTGTAGACGTTCTTGGTAAGCGTCCTGTTCCCGAAGTCTATGTGCCGCCATTCCAGCGTCAGCAGGTCTGAATATCTCAGCCCGCAGACGTAGTACGAGAACAGGAACATGTCCATTATCTTTTTTGTCGCCTCGTTCCTTGTCCTGTCATAGACGTCGAGCAGGTCGCGGAACTGGGTGTCCGTCAGGTAGCGCACCTTCTCCTCGTCTGTCTCGCCGCTGTATGACCGCGTCTTCTTCTCTATGTAGTTCGTGGAGATTGAAGTGGCCAGCCCCTTTTCCATCAGGCCGTTGTCGGCGGCGTATTTGACGGCCTTGTACAGCGGGACTAGGGCCTTGTTGATCCCCTCGTTGCTTGTGTTCCCGAGCGTGTCCTTCCTGTACAGGATGTAGTTGTTGAACATATCGACGCTGAGGTCTCTAATGTACAATGTCCCGATCCCAATCCTGTCTTCCAGGAACTTCCCGAACTTCTTTATGTTCAGGTCAGCGTTGTAGTAGGTTGAGTATCCAAGCCTTCCGAGGTCGTACTGCTGCCTGTTGTAGGTTGCGGCGTATTCGATGAAGTCCACCTTGCCGGTCCTTTTCGGGTCCGGCGTGTAGTCCCCGTTAAGGATGTCCGCAACTATTTTTGGTGTGAGACGCTCGTCGCATTCCAGAATCTGTGAGTCCGTTTTCGAGCGGAACGCGTCTATCTGAGCCGTGAGCCTTTTGTAGTTGGGGCTTGATCTTTTCACCTGCTTAGTGTCGGTGTCCCAGTCCGCCGCCGGCAGTTTTATCCCGGTGCTGTGCTCGACATATTTGCCGCACACGAAGTATCTGATGTAGAGGATTGAATCCCGTCCCTTCGTCTTGTTCTTTATGAAGAAGGATGATTTAGGTATCGTTGATGTCTGTCTGCCCATTTTAATAGTCGTTAAAAAATAACTTGCCGCTTGCTGAATTGTCGTTTAACTGAATAGATAAGGTTCGTTGTGTGTGTTCCTCAGGAAAGCCTGGATGTCCGGCATTGAGTAGAAGTACTTGTCGCCGATCTTTGAATATCCGAGATACCCGCCGTCCCTGTACTTTTTCAGGGTGGCGTTGTTGACCCGGAGAAGCTCAAGCATCTCCTTGTTGGTGTAGAGTATTTTCCCGCCTTGGTCCTTGAATGTGTTGTCCACGGTGATTCACGTTGTCTTTGTATATTATATGCGGAATCACCCGATTTCATTCTGTTTGGCAATCCTTAAAATCACCGGCTTGTTTTTCGCTTGCCTAACAGAGCGGTGACGACGCCGTCCCGTTCCTGTTTATGTAGTCAAACACCGCCTTGTTGATGTCGAAGTCCACCCTGCCGGTCTCGTCCTCGGGAAGATAGACGGCGTCGTGGATGCGGAACGGATGAAGGCCCAGACCCCGCAGCCTGTCGCATATCGGGTTCATTATGTCGCTCTCAACCTTGTTGGCGACGCTCTTTATCGAGACGCCCGGAAACCTGTCGTGCCAGTCCAGTAGCCCTTGCAGAATGTGCGGATAGTTACGTTTGAAGAAGTCAAGCACGATGTGCCTGTCCTTTTCGGCGTCAAACAGGAACTGGCTCTCGTCTTTTATTGAGAAGAACGGCTGCATCACGGGCTTGATGTCATCCCTGCCGAATCCGTCATTGCCTTTTGCTATCTCGGCGTACAGGTCTTTCCTCTGTGTCAGGTCGATGAACCGTAGAAGTTCCTGTTCAGGAATGTCTACGCCGTTTCTTTTGAATATCACCGGAAGCATAGTGAAGTGCGCGCAATGGATGTCCGAGACCTCAACTATCCTGTGTCCCCCGTAGGTGATGTGCTTTCTGATCGGCTTCCTGAGGTTCGCGAGACGGGAATACAGCTTGCCGTCATCCTTGAAAGCCGGGACCGTGTTGACACTTGCGAGGTGCTGGAGGTCGGACATCGTTAAGCAGTCGTCAAGGGCTTCGATTTCGTATTTGAGGCCGGCGTAATACCCTAATTTTTGACGCACTGAAATATTCTGCGTAATGCTCTTGATACCAAATAATTCGGATAGTTTGCTTACTCCTATATGTTCACTATTCCCATTCTTATCCTCTTTCTCTTCCCTAATATTATCTAATAACCTTATTATTAGTTCTTCTCTTCCTTTGGAGTCTTTTTCTTCCCTTGATCAGCTTCCCTTGATGTCTTTGATATGCCGCGTTATTATTCTCGCGTTCTTGATCCTGCCGCAATGAATGTCTTTGACAAGCTCCTTTATTTTGGACACCGTCACAAGTTCGTCACAGGACACCGCCATTATCGATTCCCGCTTGCCTGTTTGCTCCTTGCCGCCGTAGTGTTTCCTAATATGCTCAATCTGCGATTTGAGCGCGTCGATGTTATCTTTGCCGAACTCTAAGATGACCGGATATGTCTTGCCTGACGGAAACAGGTCTTTGCCGAGAATCATTCCGGTACGGTACCGCATCGGCATCTCGGTCTTGATCCTGTTCAGCGTCACGGTCTCTGCACCGCGTTGTATCTTCTCCTCATATTTCCCGATGACGGCGTCTTTATAGTCAATGCAGCCGCCGGCCTTCAGCGCGTCCCGGTATCTGGCGTAGTTCCTGGCTCCGGCGATCTTCTTGAATATGTCGCTGTGTATCGGGACGAAGCCTGTTGTCTCCGCCGCCAGTCCGTAGAGCCTTATCGCCGCGAATGTCCTCAGCATCCCTTTGACCGCCCTGCCGTCGTTGAATCCGCCCCTGCCGACGGATTCTATCCTCTCGTACTCGGCGTCGGTGAGATAGACAGTCACCTTGTCCCGCCCGAAGTCGATGTCCGATGTGTTCTTCCGCTTTCCTTTCATAGCCTGAAAATATTATAGGTATTTGTACAGTTTTCTTATCGTCCCGACCGACGTCCCCGTTATGGCGCTGATGTTCCGCAATGATATTCCTTTCTTCAGCAGTCCCAGCTCTTTTGTGTACTGGGTTCTCATCCGCTCGTCGCTTTTCCTGTAGGTACCGGGCCGTCCCATCTTTATCCCCTCGGCCCTGCACTTGGCGATGTGCCTGTCACGGCCCGACGCCATCCGCTCCATGATAGTAAGGCGTTCCATCTGCGCCACCTCCAGAAGTATGGTGCATATCATGCTCGCTATCGGGTTGGGTTTCCCGTTGGCGCCGAGCGTCTCCAGGTTGTAGTTCTTGATGTACAGGCAGACCCCGTTGTCGTTCAGGAGCCGGATCACCTTCAGCGCCTCGAGTGTGTTCTTGCCGAGCCTGCTTATCTCCAGCACGCAGACCCTGTCGATCCTGTTCTCACGGATATAGTCCAGCATCTCTGTTAGCTCGCTTCTCTCCTCGATTTTCTTCGCTCCCGAGACCTTGGCGGTGAATATCCTTCTGACGTTCCACCCCATTTTTGAGCAGAAGTCGGACAGCTCGTCCACCTGCCTGGAATAGTCCTGGCCGGCGGTTGATACCCTGCATAAAAGAACGACGTCCATAATCGTTCCTTGTTTTTCCGAAGATAGTGATAATCCGTGATTTATGGAAATTTTCGCGCCGCTTTATATCTTATTTTAAGGCGGAACTTGGCGGCCGGCGACGTGTCTTATTGTCCGCTGTGTGGAATGAAACAGATTCTGACCGTGGTGATGAATATAATGGACTGAATATTATTCTGTTGTTGCATTTGATACGGCATCTGATGGATGTTTTTTCTGACACTTTTTTGAGAATATTCGGTAATCTTCTGGCTTTTCCACCGGATTTCCATGAATATGTTTTGGGATAGTTTGAGTTTATTCGTAAATTTGGCGCGTCACAGCGATGTGGCGCACATATCAGATGAAAGTGAAAAGCTTTTGTCCTTGGGCTGAAATCCGGAAAATTTCAATGAGCAAGGAAAAGAGCGGCTTTCATACTTGTATCGTATGGTCGTGCGGGTTCTCCGCACTCCATGATACGAGTGTGGAGTTGTCGATTTGCTCAAGGTTATTCCGGAACCCCAGCTCAGATTGACGGAACGCTCCACACTTTTGTCGTGTTTATAGGTTTGGCTTTGATATTTGGTGGTGGAATATGACCGCGAAAGGTCACTGAGCTTGTCGAAGTGTACCGTTCGGTCGAGAGCTTGTTGAACCGACAGGACCGTTCAGACCGCGGAACAATCGGTCACTGAGCCCGCCGAAGTGACGTAAGACAATATTGATAACACGATTCCATAACAGGAACCAATAATGATTTATAAAAACCAAAACACAATGAGAAAAGGTATTCTGCTGATTTTCACGGTGCTGGCGACTCTGGTGGGTTGCGGCCAGTACGACGATTCGGAGCTGAAGTCCGACATCAACGACCTGAAGTCCCGAATGGCGGCTTTGGAGAAGCAATGCAAGAACATGAACGAGAACCTGACGTCGCTCCAGGCGATTGTGGATGCGATCCAGAAGCAGGACGGCATCGTCAGCGTCACTGACCTGCCGGACGGTCAGGGCTATTCCGTCAAATTCGTCTCCGGTAAGGTGATCTATCTGTATAACGGCAAGAACGGCACTGACGGTGTGACCCCGAAGATCAGCGTCCGTAAAGATTCAGACGGAATATATTACTGGACCGTGGACGGCGATTGGCTGATTGTCGATGGCAAGAAAGTTCGTGCCGTCGGTCTTGACGGAAAAGATGGACAGAGCGGCAATGACGGAAAGGATGCCGTCACACCTCAACTGAAAATAGTTGATGGCTTCTGGTACATTTCCTACGACAACGGAAAGTACTGGACAAAATTAGGTAAAGCGACGGGTGAGAACGGCAAGGATGGACAAGATGGCAATGATGGTGACGTTTTCTTCAAGAGCGTCACCGTTGAAGACGGGTATGCGGTCTTTGTGATGAACGACTCAGAGCAGACCACCTTGAGAATACCTATTGCCGGAGTTTCTGCTGTGTCAAGCATAAAGTATGTGCCGGAGACACCTGATGGTGTGGTCAAGATAAGATATTCAAAGATTGATTATTGGTATGTGGCGGAAGATTTTGTGATCAAGTTTGAGATTATGCCGCAGAGTTTTGTTGACTACATAATGAAGAACTGGAAAGAAGTTCTCGTTGCCAAAGCCATCACCTATATAGGTGAATTTGTCTCAGTCAATATAAAAAATGTAGTTTGTGACAAAGATAACATAATTGCTGTCACCATTGATGGCCAGTCTCTTGGTAGTTTCTTATCTACAGGCGTATCTGTGACGGCCAATCTGCGCCTTTCTGTGAAGATTAATGGGAGCGAATCAATATCTTCCGATTACCTGCCACTGTCGCCTTCTTTATTGTATGACTACATCATTGAATATACAAGTGTGCATGATGAGGCCATTGGACGCTATTTTCAGATAAATGGTAGCAGTGGGTCATTTGTGGATAGTTATACCGGAAATACTGGACGAATAACCTTTAAGGACTATCATTCTCCAGGTGAGAAGAGTCTTTTCAGTTGCGTTTTCCATTCCTATTCCTATTCATGGCCTATCCAATATAGTGACTTGGAATCTTTGAATTTTGTGACACCAATAGAGTTGAGTTTTTTATCGTTCAAAGAATGTGATAGAATGATTAAAGCTGATCTTTCGAACGTCCGTACAGAAAATGTCACGGATATGAAGGAGATGTTCAGTGGATGCGAGGATCTTGCTAAACTAGACCTGTCTTCGTTTGACACAGGAAACGTCACGGATATGTCAAATATGTTTAGCGGATGCAATGCTCTTGCTAGCCTTGACTTGACTTCGTTTGATACAAAAAACGTTACGAATATGTGTGGTATGTTCCGTGTTGATTATCATCAGAACAGTTCTCTTGCTAGCCTTGACTTGTCCTCGTTTGATACAAAAAACGTCACTGATATGGGGCAAATGTTCTATCGCTGCGATAATCTTAGGAGCCTTGACTTGTCCTCGTTTGATACAAAAAACGTTACTGATATGGGGCAAATGTTCTATCGCTGCTATGTTCTTACGAGCCTAGACTTGTCCTCGTTTGATACAAAAAACGTCACGAATATGAGAGAAATGTTCTATCGCTGCGATAATCTTACGAGCCTAGACTTGTCCTCGTTTGATACAAAAAATGTCACGGATATGGAAGCAATGTTCTATGGCTGCAGATCTCTTGCCAGCCTTGATTTGACTTCGTTTGATGCTAGGAGAGTCACGAATATGGGACAAATGTTCAGCTACTGCGAATCTCTCATTAGCCTTGATTTGTCTGGATTTGATACAACGTCTGCTATGTATATGGGTTCTATGTTTAGAGGCTGCAAATCTCTTACTAGCCTTGATTTGTCGGGATTTGATATGAGGAGAGTCGGTGGAGGATCGGTTTCGGTTCCGGATGAAGATTGGGATTTGAGTTGGATGTTTGATGGATGTGATAACCTTAAAGAGATAATCATGCGTGGCTGTGACAAGAAGACAATTGATAAGATCAGCAAGGTGAAGCCAAAAGGGGCGGTGATAATCACCGACTGATTTGACGAGAGGAGAAAATATGATATTAACGTATTACAAACAAATAGTTTAACTCAAAATTTTTTAATTATGGTTACATGTGAAAGAATCGCGGGTGTCGGCAGCAAGTGCAAAGGGCTGGATTGCCCGACGACACCTTGCACCGGGCTGAGTTGTGAGAATCTTACCAAGGTCAATCAGACCTGCCAGGGCGTGACAAGCACCGGTGTCAAATGCCTTAACGGGACGGGGATCATTGTGCCGGATGGTCTCGATATTCTTATCAATGAGTTTGATTCTCACGGAATATTGCTGGAAAAGCATATGGTGGAGAACTCGATATTCATCTGCCCTGATAAAGTGGAGGAACAGATGAATGATCTGAAGCATCTGCTACGCAAGCTGAATCAACCGAATGAGCCGAACGAGCCGAACTACTACTATATCAAAAAAGGAAAATCAAAGTTTGACGGTAATACAAAGTTGCCGGTGCGTTTTTCTGAGGATGCTGCCAATGTCAAATATCTGGATGTGTTCGGCAATGATCTGCGACCAGTCATTACGAAGAAAAGGATAGGCAACAAAGTATGCAAGGCGCAGGATGTCTATACCCAGATTTATCCAGGTGCGATACCTTCCGGTGTTGTTCCGGTTTCACCAATGTCCAATTACAGCGGGCTTCCGATAATAATCGATTACGACGGAAATGATTTTGTCAGGGATGCGATCCATCGTTATACCGGAGTCTGGGTATGTAAAAACAACAAGATGAATATGCTCCGAAACTACAAGATATCTCACATCTGGGGAAGAACTTATGATCCGTTCTACTTTTCAAGTCTGTGGAATGTTGTCATTATTCCTGCCCACTGCAACGACATAATGGACAAGGATCCTAAGTCACATCACGTTGTTGCGGCCATTCAGAATCTGTTCAGGGCGATCTGCTACCTGCTGTACAATCCGAACAGCTATCTCACAGACATCGAGAATATTCTCAAACAGAACAATCCGAATATTCAGATACCTCGTGTCGCCGAACCGTCTCCGGCCGATCTTCAAAAGGCCCAGACCTACATCGACAACGGCCTAATATTCATTTAACCATAATTGATGAATATGTTGAAAGCGCCTGACGAGGAAAACAATCCCGCCAGGCGCTTTATTGATGAAAGTGCGGAGCCGCCGACCCGCCCAAGGACAATGATATTCCGGAACCCCGCCTCAGATTAACCGGGAGGCCCCGCACTTTCGCATAATGAATAGTCTTATCGCCTGTTTTTTCTTGTATAGTTTCAGGGGCAGCCTGTTCCGCCGCAATATCTTCTTTCTTGTGTCATCATCAAGATTTTCCATCATCAGGTCCGACAGCACACCGCCGAACATCAACCCGTTGATGTATGCGGCCTCATACCAGAAATGGGCTTTCCGATAATTTTTCTTACACCCCTTTCCGTGTGCGTATCTGAACCCCAGATCGCACATTTTGTCGGCCTTGTCTGGGTCTCCGCTTCTGGCCTCATTGCGACATTCATAAAATTTCGCCCTTGATTCGGGCAGCAACATCGGTTCCAGGAAATAGGCTATTTCCCGTATGTACTTGTTGCCGCTTCTGCCGATGGTCCTGATGACAAGATAGTTGAATTCCATCCTGATTATGTCCACAACAGTGTCGATGCACCAAAGGAATCCGAATGCCGTCCATATCGCCGCCGCAAGAATGACCCACCGGAACCAGGAGTCAAACATCGCCGCCCTTACCTCGAACGGTTTGATGGAGACAAGCCCCACCGTCACCAGCAACGGACTGAAACCGATGACACTTTTTAGAAAAAGTTCTTTGTATTCATCCATAACGCTCTGTTTTCTCGTCTGCAAAGTTAGTCCTTGCTGTAAGACAAAACTTGACACACAGAAAAAATATCTGTCTGTCATACTTTGTCAGATATTATGACTTAACTTTGCCGGAGAAAAAAATCAAGACATTATGTTGGCTGAAAAGATAAAAGACCGGATCAGGCTTCTGGAGATCGTCGATTCGTTCGGCGAGACCGGGGCAAGTTTCGAGCGGATCGGAAAGGAATGGTGGCGAAGCACGAAAGGCGGGGATCTCGACCTGCGGACGTTCCACAGGTACAGGCGTGACATAGAGGATATCTTCGGTGTCATAATAGAATGCAGGAGAGCCGGCAGCTCATCGACATATTACATCTCGAATAAAGGCGCGTGTCCTGACGACCGGCTCCGCCTGACCTGCATCAATGCCTTCCTGATGGGGAATATGCTGACGGACGACCGCTTCCCGAAGGACCGTGTGTTCATCAGCGCCAACTACAACAATGAATATGCGAGGGTGGTCGCGAGGGCGATATCCCTGAACAGGGTAATATTCGTGAAACACAATCATCTCTATCAGAAGTATGCCGCCGTCAAGGGTGAGAATATGCTATGTCCGGTGGAGATCAGGCCAGAGGTCCTTGAGTTCGAGTTCATCCCGTACGCCCTGTCCTACAATTCCTGCTGGTATATGTTCGGCAAGAGGCCGGGTGAGGACGAGCTCCTTGTATATTCATTGCAGAACTCGGCTGCGATCCGCGTGCTGGACGAGATCGCCGATCCGCCGGAGGATTTCCGTCTTGGTGAGATCACGTCCGACTTTCGGAAGCATTTCCCCGTGAGCGATGACCTGACCGACCGTGATGACCGGCTCCAGTACCTGCTGGCCAGCAACCAGTCGATGTACAAGATATTCTGACTTGTCCCGCCGCGCCGTTTCTCCCTTCGCGCCGCTTTAATATTTGAACGGCCAGAAACGGCAGTCCCCGTCAGCGGCGTTCCGGCATAAAATCTTAAAATGACACAGGCCGCATATGGCTTGTGTCATTTATTTTCAAATCCTGTGCAGTCACAAGTTCATTTCAATATGAATATCACGCTTCTCCATAAGAAACGTTGTTTTTATAGTACAATAATTGCGTATTTACGCATTTTTGTGTTTGTAAAACTACGCTATTTCAGCCGACTGAAAAAAGATTCGGATAAATTGCTTTTTGTTGGAAGTGTGGCTCGAAATAGTTGAAATATTATCTATATTATGTATCATAAGGGGTAAAATTGCGTAAATACGCATTTATGACCAATGCGATGGAGAATCTCTTTTCACGTAATCAAGTTATACAATCAGCAAAAAATACACGTAATCAAGATGTCGTCTGCCATCTTTTTACACGAAATCAAGGCAAGGTACAAATGAGAAATAATAAATGCAACTCCGAAATTGTACAATATAAACTTAGATCCTTCATTACAAAATGTTCAAATCTGCCCTACAAAATGTTCAAATCTCTGAAAGATGAATTATGTTATCTTGTTGAAATACAGTATTATGGACGAGTTGTTTTTACTTTGACGTACTCTGAATATTTTGGAAGTCTTTCAGCTAACTGAGTGGCGACTGCTTTTGCGGTTTGGCAATCAAGTGTCTTGGAAGTCTCGGAAGATATCACGAAAATTTGTTTGACCAGTCAGAACTTGTTATATTTCCTCTAAAAATTGCAAGACCACCCACTGTCTTTGTTCGTGCGTTGGGTGAG
>OCLD01000186.1_pt1 | contig 16702 bp, 12 predicted proteins | sample 1495911 | NCBI WGS metagenome assembly OCLD01 (sample SAMN03418271, study PRJEB22391) | human gut metagenome | biome: human-gut; feature: organic feature; material: feces | host: Homo sapiens | place: Tanzania | collected 2013-01
AACAAATAGGAACTCCCCAGGAGTTGTATCGCCATCCTGTAAACAGGTTCGTACATAGCTTCCTTGGACAGTCCAACTTCACAAACGTTATAATAAGAGAGGGTAGGGTGTACCCCACAGGGGACGAAAACAACGCAATCTACGAGGATACCTTTCTTCAAAACAGCAAAGCCAAGGTCATGGCGACACGCCCCAACTCAATTGAACTTAGCAAGGAAAGCGGCTACCCGTCTACAATTGTCAAACGCACGTTCAAGACCGATTTCGCAGAGTATTTGGTCAAGGCTGGAGACGAAACGCTTCTTGTGCAGACTCCGCACAGAAACATTTTCAACAGCGGAGATCGATGTTTCTTGCGCATCAACAATCCTACTTGGTATGAACCTGAGGACCAAAAGGAGAAGGGGGAGCGCGAACGAAGAAACACAATGTAGATTGGCGATGTTTAGAGGTGCAAAATGGAAATGACAGGCAACACAACCCAAGATAGGGGTGCTAATTCTTTAATAAAGCTCGTAAGACAGGCATATGAGAACGGCATAGACGACTATCACATGATTCCTCTAAGGGTATGTAAAGATGGTGCAGTTTCAAATGGCGATAGCATGGTCTTTTGCTGCCGTAGGGGAGAACGAGAGATAGAGCTTACCGATATGTTCGTCGATTCTTCTTTTGACAAAGTGCCAATACACAAACTGGACGACCTCTTTTTTGTACTTCTTACCCAATATCACGAAAAGTTCATGTCCTATCCTATTGCCTTTGCACCCCTTCACGTAAAGGAACCTCTTGGGAAGGTGTTGGCTGAAAACGGCAAAACTCAATTTCACATTGCGGAATCGGAAAAGTATGCACATGTAACGTTCTTCTTCAACGGAGGGGAAAACGAACCTTTTGACAAAGAAGTGGACTGTTGCATTCCTTCTCCAAAAGGCATTCCATTTGATGAAAAGCCGGAGTTGTCCCTTGTCCAGGTTTCCAACCAGGTAATAGCGGGACTTGGGAAATTCGACTTCATTGTTGTCAATTTTGCAAATGGTGATGTCATTGGACATACTTCAAACACGGATGCAAAAATCAAGGCCTGCAAAGCTGTAAGTGAAAACCTGGAGAAAGTGGTGAAAGCCGCTTTGGAAAAGGGCTATGTCGTCGCCATAACAGCTGACCACGGCAACATTGAAACTCTTTACACAAAAAAAGGGTCTCCTCATGTTGCACATACCACCAACAAAGTTGCCTTCTTTTTGCTTGACGGTGCATCGGATAGGAAAATTGGTCTTAACGATGGCTCATTGAGAGACGTTGCCCCTACAATCTTGGATGTCCTAGGCGTAGAAAAGCCTGCATCGATGGATGGCAATTCTTTGGTTGAGGATTACAGTTTTGGTAGAAACAGGAAGGCGCTTCTGGTCATTCTGGACGGCTGGGGGCTTGGGACGGGGGACGATAATGATGCCATACACCTTGCATCAACACCTTATTGGGACGATCTTCTTTCCCGTTTTGCATACGCCAAACTTGATGCCAGCGGCAAGTCTGTTGGTCTTGGTGATGGCAAGCCGGGTAATTCAGAGGCTGGCCATATGAATCTTGGTGCCGGGCGTTGTGTCGTTCAGGATGATATTAGAATAGACAAAGCCATAGAAGATGGTACTTTTGAAAACAATCCCATCCTGATTGAGGCTGTTGGACGCTCCATTGAAAAGAAAAAGTCTTTACATCTACTAACATATCTTTCTTATAGGTCCTCGCATGGCAGTATGGATTATGCTGTGGCTATTTGTAGGATTGCAAAGAAATTAGGCCAAAACAATGTTTTCCTTCACATAATTTTTGACGGTCGTTCGACAGAACCTGGCAGCGCCCCCGCTCTCTTAAGGGAACTTGAAGAGAAGCTCAATGAAATTGGTGTAGGACAAATCGTCGATGGCATTGGTCGAGGGTTTGCGCTTGACAGAGACAACAACTGGAAAAACGTCAAACTTGCCTACGACCTTTTTACAGGGGAAGACTTGTAGACTCAAATCCTTGCCACGCCAGTATTGCGTGCCGCCTTTGCAACGGCCTTTGCAACGGAAACTCCAACGCGGGGATCGAAGGCCTTTGGGATGATGTAGTCCTCAGAGAGCTCGGCCTCTGAAATCAAAGAAGCCAGGGCGTTTGCCGCGGCCATCTTCATTTCTTCGTTGATTTCCCTTGCTCGTACATTGAAGGCTCCTCTGAACATTCCAGGGAATACAAGGACGTTGTTTATTTGGTTTGGATAGTCCGATCTCCCTGTAGACACTATTCGTGCACCGGCGGCCTTGGCCTCCTCTGGCATGATCTCTGGGGTGGGGTTCGCACATGCGAAGATTATGGGGTCGCGGTTCATACTCTTGACCATTTGAGGCTTGAGTACGCCAGGTGCGGAGACTCCAATGAAGATGTCGGCACCTTCGATTGCATTGGCCAAGCCGCCCTTCAAGGAACGGGGGTTCGTGACGGCGGCCATCTCTTCGTTGGACCAGTCGTTCTCTGGACGGCCTTTGTAGATTATGCCGTGGATGTCGGTCATCGTTATGTTCTTGAAGCCTGCAGATAGAAGAAGTTTCACGATTGCTGTTCCTGCCGCTCCTGCTCCTGATGTGACCACCTTCACATCCTCCCTTCTTTTGCCTACGACCTTCAATGCATTGGTGAGTCCTGCAAGGGTCACGACTGCGGTTCCATGCTGGTCGTCATGGAAGACTGGGATGTCACATTTTTGCTTGAGTTTTCTTTCTATCTCAAAGCAGCGAGGGGCTGAGATGTCCTCCAGGTTTATCCCTCCAAACGAGCCGCTTATGTTGTAGACTGTGTCAACGAACTCGTCCACGTCCTGGGTCTTGACGCACAAAGGGAAGGCATCGACGTCCCCAAAGGCTTTGAAGAGCACACATTTTCCCTCCATCACCGGCATTCCGGCCTCTGGTCCAATGTTCCCCAGTCCAAGGACTGCGGAGCCGTCTGTGATCACAGCGCATAGGTTGTGGCGTCTTGTAAGCTCGTAGCCTTTTGATATGTCCTTCTTTATTTCTAGGCATGGTGCGGCTACGCCAGGGGTGTAGGCTAGGGCAAGATCTTCCTTGGTCGCAACGGGGACGGTGGCGTTGACCTCTATCTTCCCCTTCCATTCGTAGTGTTTTCTAAGTGATTCCTTGGCGTAGTCCATGTTCAGCTCCTTACCATTGTCTATCTACAACTATACTATAGCAGATCCAGCAGAATCTTGAAGAACAGCAGAGAGATTACGCACAGCATTATCGGTCTGATTATCCTTGTGTCCTTCTTGATGGCGAGCCTGCTTCCAAGCCAGTTGCCCACCATGGAGCATGCGGCGCAGGGGATTGCTATGGTGTAGATGACGTTGTCTGTCCGTATGAAGTTGGCAAGTGCGGAGAAGTTGGATGCCCAGTTGGCGATTCGGGCGTTTCCTGCGGCTTTCTTGGCGCCGAGGCCTGCAAAGAGGATGAAGCTCATTTGGAGGAACATTCCGGTTGCAGGGCCGTAGAAGCCGTCGTAGAACCCAACGACCAAGCCTATGGCTATGCCAATGAGTATGGCTGCCGTGGTGGTCAGTTCCTTTTCACGTTCCTCGTGCTTCTTGTCCACCACGACCATGACTGCGGCGATTGGCGTTATGACAAGCACGATGGTTGAGAACACCTTTGGATCTATGAGCATTGTGCATGACGAGCCGGCCCAAGAGCCTGCAAGGGCTGCGATAGATGCGCTGACAAGAGTCCTTAGTTCGTAGTTCTTCGTCCTCATGTAGTTCACCGATGCAATGGTGCTTCCCGTGAACGATGAGAACTTGTTGGTTCCAAGTGCCAACGTCCCCGGTATGCCGCATGCCATGTAGGAAGTGAGGCTTATGAGACCACCGCCCCCTGCAATGGAATCTATGAATCCTGCAAGGAACACCATGGGACATAGGAAGAGAAGAACATTGGTCGATATCGCCATAGATGACAAAGTATAGCCATGGATTCGTTTGAATCAAGGCGTTGTCGAACAAAGACCGAACAAAGGTTGGACAAAGGTCGAACAAAGGCGTTTCTTTGTAGAAACTTTTTGTAGAAACTTTTTGTTTACACCTTCCAAAAGCCGTAATATACTCAAATGGATAAGATAAAACCTTGGAGGTTTCAATGGCAGAAGTATTGTTGAAGAACATCTGCAAGATCTACGATGGAGGAGTCAAGGCAGTCAATGACGTCAACATTGAGGTCAAGGACAAGGAGTTTGTCGTACTCGTTGGTCCTTCCGGCTGCGGAAAATCGACAACCCTTCGTATGGTCGCCGGACTGGAGGACATCTCCAGCGGAGAACTGTACATTGATGGAAAGCTCGTCAATGACGTTCCACCAAAAGACAGGGACATAGCAATGGTATTCCAGAACTATGCTCTGTACCCACACATGACCGTCTATGACAACATGGCGTTTGGACTCAAGATCCGCAAGTTCCCAAAAGAGGAGATCGACGCCCGTGTACGTGAAGCGGCTAAGATCCTCGACATCGAAGAGCTTCTTGACAGAAAGCCAAAGGCACTCTCAGGTGGACAGAGACAGCGTGTCGCAGTAGGACGTGCAATCGTAAGAAAGCCAAAGGTCTTCCTTTTCGACGAGCCACTTTCGAACCTTGATGCAAAGCTCAGAGTCCAGATGAGAGCCGAGATCTCCGGTCTCCACAACAGGCTCCAGGCAACGATGATCTACGTCACACACGACCAGGTCGAGGCACTCACCATGGCAGACAAGATCGTAGTCATGAAGCTTGGCGTCATCCAGCAGATAGGCGGCCCACTTGAGCTGTACAACAACCCAGACAACAAGTTCGTCGCAGGCTTCATTGGATCACCACCAATGAATTTCATGGTCTGCAACGTCATGGCGGAGGGCAATGACATCTACATCCACGAAGGCGATTTCCGCCTCAAGGTCACACCCGCACAGGCCAAGCTCCTGAAGCCTTACATAGGCAAGCAGGTCACGTTTGGAATCAGACCTGAGGATGTCGCACATTCCTCACAGGCAATCGATGGCCAGACAATCGATGGAACCGTATCGGTCGTCGAACCGCTTGGATCTGAGACGCATGTCTTCGTATCCACTTCTAAGAATCAGGTTACGGGTAAGATCGATCCGTCCGTCATCGTAAAGGTTGACGAGAAGATCTCTCTTGCACCAAACATGGAGAAGGCCAAGTTCTTCGATATCGACACCGAGCTTGCAATCCGCTGAGCCTAGGCCGATATCCTTGCATAGGTTTTTCTAGACCGATACCGCCACCTCCCGGTGGCTGACACCAAGGGACTGTTGCAGAAGTCTTTGGACTTTGGGCAATGGTCCCTTTCTTTGAAAAAGGGGCTTTGGTTGTCCCTAGGAGTTTGCAGAAATGACAGAGTATTATGCACCAACATACGTGCTTTTTGGCAAAGGCGCACAGAACGAGGTAGGGCGTGTCCTGAAGGAACGTGGAATCAAGAAGGTCCTCATCCATTTCGGAGGAGGTTCTGTGGTCAAAAGCGGACTGCTTGGAGTTGTAGAAGCCTCCCTTGAAGCGCACGGCATCCATTTCGTGGAACTTGGCGGCGTACAGCCAAACCCGCGTCTTTCACTTATAAGGAAGGGTATTGAACTTGCCAGGAAAGAGAACGTGGACATGGTGCTGTCAGTTGGCGGAGGCTCCGCCCTTGATAGTGCAAAGGCAATAGCCTACGGCGTTGGCTACGATGGCGATGTATGGGACCTCTATGGTCGCGGCGTTGTGCCAAAGGCGGCCATCCCTGTTGGATGCATCATTACCCTGGCTGCGACAGGAAGCGAGATGAGCAACTCCTCCGTAGTCACCAACGACGAAGTGACGCCAAACGAGAAGGTAGGTTGCAACAGCAACCTAGGCCGTCCTTCAGTTGCGTTCATGAATCCAGAGCTTACATATACCGTTTCAGCCTACCAGACGGGGTGCGGGAGCGTTGACATAATGATGCACACCCTTGAAAGGTTCTTCCACGCAGGCCCTGCCTTTGAGTTCACGGACCAGAGCTGTGCGAATGTCCTTAGGACAGTTCTAAAGTATACGAAGGTTGCACTGGAGAATCCCTGCAACTACGAAGCCAGAGCCAACATAATGTGGGCTGGAACCGTTTCCCACAATGGATTCAACAATGTTGGATACGACAGCATTGGCGACTGGGCATGCCACAGGATGGAGCATGAACTGTCTGCTTTCTACGATGTATCGCATGGAGCAGGCCTTGCGGCGATATGGGGTTCATGGGCCCGTTATGTGGCCAGTGTCGATTACCATAGGTTTGCCTATTTGGGCGAACTGGTCTTTGGCTTGAAGTTTGATGACTGCAAGGTGGCGTGCGAGAAGACGATAGAGGCCTTTGAGGCCTGTTTTGAGTCCATGGGTATGCCTACAAGCCTTAGGAAGCTGGGGTTGGACCTCTCCAATGAAGATGTAAAGGCCTTGGCGAACGCTGCAAGTCGCGGTGGCACGGTAAAGCTTGGCAGCTTCAAGGTCCTTGAAAAGGATGATATGTATAGGATTTACAAGGCGGCGAACGACAGGTAGGATGCCTGTTTTGTAGAGTGAACTCTACGGAGCGTTCATTGAAAGGTCTTATCTTTGTTTCATAGAATGGAGGTGTTGATGTACGCAGGACGTACAGGGAGGTTTCCATGGATCAGGTTAAGACAGGAACGCTCATAAGGACGCTGAGGCTTCGTCATGGATATACACAGCTTGGGCTTGCCAACGCCATAGGGGTGAGCAACAATGCTGTGTTCAAATGGGAGCGTGGATATGGAGCTCCTGACATATCTCTCTTGCCTGAGCTTTCAAAGGCCTTGGCTGTGGACATGGAGGCCCTTTTGAAAGGGGATTTGGAGGAAGCCATGAAATGCAACGACAACATAAAGAAGACGAGGTTCTATATTTGTCCTGATTGTGGAAATCTTATGACCTCTATGGATGATGCGGCCATCGTCTGTTGTGGAAAGAAGCTCTCTTCACTTGTCCCCTCCAAGGTTGACGATGCCCATGTATTGGACATTGAGAGAAGCGATGGAGGCCTTTTCATAACGACAGGCCACGAGATGACCAAGGAACACTTCATCTCTTTCGTTGCCTTCTTGACTGACGACACCATGATTGTGAAGAAGCTGTATCCTGAATGGAACCTTCAGGTAAGGCTTCCTTTCTTTGCACATGGTATTCTTCTATGGTACTGTAACAGGGATGGGCTTTTCTTCCAGCGTATATAGTTGTAGTTGGCTATAGTGTATGGCGGTTACTGTCCCAGGCGCACTCTTGGTCTTGTTTATTAGTGGCCAAACGGACATAATCTGAACCATGTTCAGACTAATGCTGCTCAACTTCTCACTGCAGGCTGCAGTGAGTGCAATATCTCCGTACACACAGCTTCTTCTAAGGAACAAGGGCTATTCCCATTCCTTGGTTGGGGTGATCGTAGCAATAGGGCAGGTTGCCTCCATATTCTTTCCTGTGCTGTTTGGGATGTTGTCTGACAGAACCAGAAAGACGAGGCTTTTGTTCGTGGTTCTTGCTGCAGGTACGGCAATAGCCTTCGTGCCAACCGCCATAAGCGGTTCCGTTGCCGTGACGATTGTGTGCTTCTTTGTGGCATCGGCCTTGTTCTGGTCCATAAATCCAATGAACGATGGCTATGAGAATAGGGTCCTTGGGGGCGATTCGTCCAAATATGGGGTTGTAAGGGCCATGGGGACGTTGGGGTATCTTGTGTGCCTTGTGGTCTTTGCACTTACAGGCTTTCCTGTCGAGACGGACAATCGTTCCATAGCTCTTTGCACGGTTGTGACCCTGTCTGTGTTCTGCTTCATGGTGCTGTTTGCGCCAAAGGACGAACCTAGGAATACAGGGATGCAGACGGATACGCAGGGGATCCTAGAGGAGAAGGGAAGGTTCTTCTCCTTCGATTGGTTCAGCTCCAAATTCTACCTTATGATGTTCGTCGTTGCTCTGACAAGGATTGCAGAGGCTGTGATAGACAAGCTTCTTTCCTCATATATGACGGAGGAGCTCAACCTTGGAGGTCGCTTCGCCCTTTTCGTGGCGTTGGGTGCTGCGTCCGAATTCGTGATGATTGTGGTGGGTGGTCGCCTCATGCAAAAGGGGAAGGTGTCCGCATACGGCCTTATTGTGCTGTCTGCAATTGGAATGACGGTTAGGCTTCTCATCTACAGGTTCTTTCCAACGATCCCTGCATTCATCGTCGCCCAGCTGCTACATGCCTGCACGTTTGGAGCCCTTCATATTGGAGTTTCCAAATTCGTAGCCCAAAATGTGAATGAAAGCCATTATTCTTTGGCTATGAGTTTCTATTGGGCTATTGCTACCAATCTTCCTGAAATGATTGGGGTCTTGGCGGGAGGCTTTGTAATAGATATCTTTGGGTATGGGACGCTGTTTGCATCCTATGTGGTGTTCCCTGTGTTGGCTCTCGTGATTTGCCTTGCCAACAGAAGGAAGCTTTCAAGTTGACCCTTTGTAGGGGTATGGAGATTTTTGTATGGTTCCAATCCTTGTGACTTTGGTTGCGGGTCTTTCCACCGTTCTTGGAGCGGTTCTTGCCAGTAGGGTCAAGAACAAGAACATTGGGGCCTTTTCGTTGGCGTTCGCTACGGGTTTGATGCTCATGATTTCGCTGGGGGAGATGCTCCCGGAATCCTTTGAAGGAATAGGGATTGTGTACACCCTGCTTTTCATGGTCCTAGGTGCATTCCTTTCCTTGGCTTTGGATTTGATTTTTCCTCACCATCACGACGACGAAGATGAACCTGGACACTACATACATGAATGTGAATGCTCCCACAGCCATATCATTTCCAAAGGTATGGTGCTTGCATTGGTCCTCCACAACATAGTGGAGGGTGTCGCGACTGGGGTTGCGACGCAGTCCAATCTGCATTTGGGCATGAGCATGGCTTTTGGTATTGCAATTCACAACGTTCCAATAGGGGCCACCCTTGCTGTGTCGGTCATGTCGGCAGGTTCGAGCATGGGCCAAGCTGTCTTGAAGGCCGTTCTGGTTGGGCTCGCCCAGCCTTTGGGGGCTTTGCTTGGCGTGCTTTTCCTACATGGTTCACAGGCTGGATTTGCTTTGTCGGCGTGTATGGCCATCGTTGCCGGCATACTTGTTTTCATTTCGTTCGATGAGCTTTGGCCTGCTGCGAGGAGGTCCGGTTCCAGGAATCTGACGATAATTGCTCTTCTTTTGGGGATTTGTTTCATTCCTTTGAGTGAAATGTTGTTACCTTTTTGAGCGAAAGGTGTTTATAATGTGATTGGGATGTTCGCCGGCCATTTGCGGTGGACGATTGGAATGTGATTTGCCATCTGAGAAATTCAGGAGGATAAGGGAATGAAAAATAAGGTTTTGATTGTCGCCTTGACCGTTCTATTGGTCATTGGCATGGTTTCATGCTCCATGGACGAGTATGCCAAACTTGGCGAGGCCATGGGAAAGATGGGCAACAACGTCTATGGCATTGAGCCAAACATGCAGGAAGTCAACGAGACGACCAAAAAGTTCGATGATAAGGTCACCAAGAATGAGGCGGGGGATGTTGAGGTCGAACTCGTAAAACTAGATGACCTCATATCAAGCGTAGCCGAGATAAAGAACTCCACCAAGAAGACTGAGGAGCTCAAGAAGCAGTTGGATGCGCCTCTTGCTGAAGACGAAGAGACTGCAAAGAAGGTTCAAGAGTCCTTGCAGGCTACAATGGATGGTATAATCAATGCCATGGAAGTGGAAGAAGATGTTTTGGCAAAAGCCGATGACAAGGTAAAGTCCGCCTATGATTCTGTCACCAACGCTTTGAACGACATAAAGGACAGCATATCTAATAACCCAACGAAGGCGGATCTTGCAGCTGTCTCCATCGTGAACGACCTTGCAAATACCGTCAAGAACATTGCTGAAAACCCAGATCAGTACAACAAGGCGGATGGAGAGCTTGATACAGAAAAGATCATAGAGGATGCCAACAAGGCCCTTCAGGCTTTGGATGCACTCAAGGTGACAAGCACTGCAGCAGACCTTGACATACTCAAGGATTTCAACCTTGCCTCTCTCTTCTCTTCATCCGGTTCTGGGAGCAAGGCTCTTTCGGACGATTCCTCTTCTCCAAAAGACGAAGATGCAATGAGAAAGTTCATGTTCTCTGCAATAGACAGCTTCACCAAGATGGTAAGTGTCGATGGAAAGTTCGACGAAGTGAAGTACAACAGGTTCATCTTCCAGATGAGGGCCATAAGGACTGCATACGAGACTACCGCTTGGCTTGTGACTCCTTCTCTTGCCGAGGGGGAGGATCAGTTCGCAGTCGTCGATGCCATAATCAACGGCAAAAACATAATTGGTCTTGACAGCTTCTCCGCAAACGACCTTGTTCTCTATGCTGCATCCGTTGTTTTCACGGAGTGCAACAAGTTGCCAGTGAAGGCTGGTTCAGGACTCTCTTTCAAGAACGCTGTAAAGGCCTACATGGAAAAGGATGCGAGCGTGCTAGAAGACGGGGATCTTGCAAAACGCTTTGAGGACTTCGAGAAGTTCTTCAATGACGTTGACCTTGGCAAGATGGAAGACTATGAGGACTTAGCTGTCACAGCGGTAAACACAGCCGCCGTCATACTTGTTGATTCCGGCTTCGACCTCAAGATAATAGAGAAGGCTGGCTTCAAGCCTGAAGACGGCAAATCCTATGGCGAAGAGCTCAAAAAGGCATTTGAAAACCTCAAGAACGAGCTTGGCAAGAACAACTAAGGGGAGGGAATAGATATGAAGAAAGTTCTTTTGAGTGTCCTTGTGCTTGCGATGTGCTTCTCTTTTGCATTCGCTGCTGACAAACAGACCATATACACCTATGACAATATAGACTTCACGTTCCAGCCCACGTTTTCAAGATACAATGCAATGGGACAGAGCGGTCTTGCCGCCGCTGGTAGGATGGACTCGTTCTATACCAACCCGGCAGCACTTGCAGAGGAAAGGTTTGGACTTAGCCTTCCAACCGTTGCAGTTACTCTCTTCAACGTCCAGAAGCTTGTTTCTGATCCTGAAGCCATGACTATTGTAAACAGCATGATCGATGGTACGGCGGACGACAATGCAGCTGTGAACCTTGCGGAGAAGATGATCAAGAACCTTGGTTCCGGATACAACACGCTTGCAACCATAGATGCCGGCGTAGGTGCTGCGTTTGGATCATTTGGTCTTGGTGCAAACGTTCAGGTCAAGCTTCACACCCTTGCAAAGGGTTCTTCCAACGTTGCAAACGTGAAGGTCGTCCCTGAGGTGAACGTCGCCCAGACAGTCGCCCTTGGTCTCAACGTCATAAAGACCGATGCCCTAAAGCTCCAGATTGGAGCTGCAGGACATTTCGTCTACAAGGCCTATCTCCAAGGACAGGATGCCGCAACGGTTTCATCCCTCCTCTCTGACGATGATGGGAACGATGTCCAGAAGAAACTCCTTTGGAGCACGCCAACAATGGGCGGTTATGCAATCCCTGTGGACCTTGGTGTTACGCTCTCGCTTGCCAACGATGCGGTTCGCCTTAGCGCTACTGCAAACAACCTCAACGGAACATACCGCATGAGCAGCTACGACAGCTTTGCAAACATGACCAACTCCGTTGTAGGTACAGAGGTGTTCACTCCTGAGGAAGGATATGAGGCAAAGGAATCGGAGAAGTTCGAAATCAAGACTCCTTGGACATTGAACTTTGGATTCGCATTCGCTCCAAACGTCATCTTCAAGCCTGTAATTACGGCTGACTTGATTGACATGCTTGGAATGGTCAAGAGCTTGGGTTCTGATTCGTTCAAGGCTGAGGACCTCCTTCTTCATCTCAATGCCGGCGCTGAAGTCTCTATCCTTTGCTTCAACCTTAGGGCAGGTGTCAATCGCGGATACATGTCCGTTGGCGCAGGAGTTGGTCTTCTTGGCATGAGGATCGATGCAACATACGGATGGCAGGAGTTTGGTGCAGAACTTGGAGACAAGCCTGTGGATTCATTCACCATCAGATTCAACCTTGGATACGACAAGTAAAGAAAGTTGATATTCAATTGCGCTGCCGCAGGGTTTGTCCTTGCGGCAGTTTCTTTTGGCTGTGGACACTTGTTTTTTACTTCGTTAAACTTACAGGACGTTGCCAAGATGGAGGTTTCCGTGGACAAGTCTAGGATTATTGGGCTCTTGAAGAAGGAGATGGTTCCTGCTATGGGGTGCACGGAGCCCGCCGCATCGGCTTTGGCAGGTGCCAAGGCCCGTGAACTTTTGGGCTGCATTGTGGATGCCGCCCATGTATACGCGTCTCGCGACATGGTGAAGAACGCCATGGGTGTTGGGCTTCCCGGGTGTGAACTCAAGGGGATTCTTGCAGCGGTCGCTCTTGGCATCTGCGGCGGGGATACCTCCAAATCCCTCAGCATTCTGTCCTGTATCACTGATGACCAGAAGAAAGGTGCCGCTCTTATACCAATGGAGCTTTCTTTGGTCTCTGATGTCCCACCTCTGTTTGTAAGCGTCAAGGCCTTTGGTGGCGGTCACGAGGCGGTTGCTACCATATCAGGAGAACACGACAGGTTCTCCCGCCTTGAGCTTGATGGCAAGGTTCTTCTTGATGCTCCCCTGGAACCTGGCAATGCAAAGGCTTTCTCGTTTGATAAGGCCAATGATGGTGAATTCCTGAAGACCCTCAAACTTGACGACATAGTTGAGTTTGCAAACCAGATTTCCATAGACGATGTCCCATTCGTCCTTGATGCTGTGAAAACCAACCTTGCAATAGCAAAACATGCCATAGAAGGTGAGTATGGTCTTCAGGTTGGAAAGACCACCTTGGAGGATGGTTCGTCTGAACCTTCAAGCCTTTCACAGGCCTTTGATGTCGCTGCAAGCTATGCAGCCGCTGGAAGCGATGCTCGAATGAGTGGATGCTCCATGCCGGTTGTAATAAACAGCGGTAGCGGGAACCAAGGTATAACCGTAACCGTTCCCGTATATATCGTGGCCCGCTATCTGGGAGCTGATGACGAGAAGCTTGCCAAGGCTGTGTGTGTAAGCCAGCTGGTGGGCCTTGCTCTGACTGCACGTAAGAACAGGCTCTCTGCTCTGTGCGGTGCATTCACGGCTTCGATTGGAACCGCCTGTGCATACGTCTACCTTCTTGACGGAGACCGTCTTGCAATGGATAGAGCCGTGAACACTATGGTTGGAAACCTTACGGGTGTGATATGCGACGGCGCAAAGAACACGTGTGCGCTCAAGATTTATTCGTGTCTACAGGCATCGGCTTTGAGTGTGAAGCTTTCCCTCAAGGGTTTTGCCCCTGGTGCCGAGTGCGGTATTGTGGGAAGTGACTGTCTTGAGAGCATGGTGCATCTTTCAAGGATAAGCAGCGAAGGCATGGAGCAGACGGACCGCACCATAATGTCCATCATGATGGACAAACACTGCTGAGCTGGATTTGATATGAACTTCGTCACGATAGATTTCGAAACGGCAAACCAAATGCCTCAAAGCGCATGTTCCGTAGGGCTTGCCCGCTTTGACGAGAGCGGCCAGGTGCTGGATACATTCTATTCCCTTATGAAGCCACCTCTTGGATACGACCGCTTCTTTGGACGCAACATAGAGATTCATGGCATAAGACCTGCCGATGTCAAGGACGCACCAGACTTTGGGTATCTGTGGCCTGAGATCGAGTATTTCATAGACGATGACTTCCTTGTCGCCCACAACGCCCGCTTCGACATGGGTGTCCTCGCAAGTCTCATAAAGCTTTTTGGATTCGACATGCCTGATATAAGCTATCTGTGCTCCCTTCAGATTTCAAGGAAGGTATGGCCGTTGGCAAAGAGCCATGCGCTTACGGCTTTGAGCGAGCATTTTGGCTTGGACTACAATGCACACAATGCCTTGGACGATGCTGTAAACTGCGGCAAGGTATTCATCAGGGCCTGCAACGGCAGATTGCATGAACTTCAGGATTTAAGGAAGTACCTAATAGTAAGAGGTATCGAGCTCAAGAAACTTGGGCTCTGAAATGTGCCGCAACCGCCGCTTTGGGGATTCCTGCGGGCATTGATCAGACAGGGTGCGCAACACGCACAGGTTGTGACGGCATGAAGGACTCCCTCCACCGGTTGGATGCAAGGAGGGCTGCAACGGAACGTCCCATTGCAGCCCTTTTGGAAAACCATCCAGTCTCCAACTACCTATGATGCGTTTTCAAAATAGGGGGTTTAGGGGGTTGAAAGTATAAATTTTATCAATGCGGATGGTGTATTTACCAGGTGCAAGGCCGTGTACATAGAAATCTCCGGTACCATTTGGATAACTCTTGATGAGTATTCCTTGGTTGCCTTCCAAATTCTCTTGGTAGAGAATGGTGTTCTTAGAGGCTTCTCCTAGGGTAAGGAGATTCTTCATTGTCATTACCGCTCCGGCTTCATTGGTTATCTTCACGACTCTGTCTTCGTTCATGCTAAAGTAGCCAGAGAACTTGACCGGTTTGTTGTCACTCACAGTAAATGTCCTCGCTTCTCCTACTTCGAGTTTCCCCCAATCTACTGATGCTGGAATAACCGTTATCCTGCTGCCGGTAGCTGGTATCTGGACATCATAATTTCCATTGCTTATTTCGGAAATGGTTCCACTTCCGCTGGCGGCGAGGAAAGATTTGCCAAAAGTCCAAGACACGGAATTGTTTTCGTACTTGACCTTCACGACATCGTCGCCAACCGGTTTGTTGTCCCATCCCTCAAGGTTGGCCTTTCCAAGATGGACGTACACGTAACGCTCGGCATCGCTCCGTGCCGTGACATTCAATGATGGAAACTGGAGTACCTTCTTGGTGATGTTCGCCTGCAGCATTTTTGGATCGTCGTCGGCCACGTAGTAGTTGCTCGCAAGTGCCCCGCTGACGAATTTCACCACATGGCTTTCGTATACGGCCCCTACATCCTTGCCGGACATGGTTATCGAGAGGATCGGATTATCGCTGCCCACCAGTCCTTCAAGCTGTTCGGTTGGAAGCTCGACGATGTTGGTTCCATCGTACACCTTCGTAGGGATTGTCTTTGCGGTGAGCTTCTTGGGCACGATGGAGGAATGGATGTCTTCCAAGTCGATTATGTAGTTTTTGTATTCCATCGACCCGCCCTTTTTCTGGAAGCGGCAGTAGCTCAGCTCCGAACCTGCATCCTTGTCCTTGAAGAAGATGACAAGCTCGAAGTTCATGATGTCATCCCCTTCGGCGACCCCTTCGAATCCGGACAGGTTTTCGACCTTGAAGGCTCTATCACCATTGTATGTGAAGTCGTCCTCAAAGGTTCCGATGAGCCTCTTGGCCACAATCTTGACCTGCACATTGCTTTTTCTGACGATGTAGTTCCCGGATGGATTTCCATCGACGTATAAGTTAAAATCATCAGTCACATGGGCTCCGACATCCTTGCCGTCCATCTTTACTTCCAACGTGACGTTGTCTTTTTCGACGGCTCCCTTGATGTGTTTCTTCTCTACAACTACGATGTCTTTCCCATCGTATGGATGTTCGTATTCGCAACTGACGTCCTTAGGCGTTATCGTGCCTTTCAGCAGGCTGCTGTCGATCTCGTAGTTGCCTGTAGGCGATGCCGTGCCAGAGCTGTTTCTGTATTGGAAGTTGCAGAATACGGCGTTCCCTCCGGAGACCACGTTTGCGTCATTCATTCCAATCGAGAGCTCTAGCTTCCCCTTGTCTACTGGCAGGATTTCGGATACCGCCGTCCAGTCCTTGTGGATGATCGTTGCGTTTCCGTCATACACCTTCGTTGCGTTTATGGAGGTTTTCACCACTATGGGCTTGACCGTGGCCTTGATGCCAAACTTGGAGTCGTTGAATTCGGAGCGGTAGTTCTGCCCTCCAGGAATGCCGTACGACACATATGGGGTCCCTGCATCCGCACTCTTGGTCTTGATATACGTGATGCGAACCTCATCCCCTTCGAGTATGCAATCCAGGTGCTCGTGTTTCAGCGTCAGATCCGGCAGGGTTTGTTCTTCCCCGTTGTAGGTAAGTTCTGTAGGGTGCGTATAGGATCCCACAAGCACTATGGCGTCTATGACGAAGTCATGGGTAAAGGCATCCTCCTCCCATTCGGGTGTCCCCGCCACGGTCACCTTGACGGTGTAGCTTCCCGCATTTGTCGGAGCTGTGGCCGTGTATGCACTGTCCTCCGCATCCTTGGTCTTGAATTCGACTTTCAGGATCTGCTCCTGCGGGACGGGGACCTCCGTTCCGTCAACGACCCTGACGACCTTGGTGCTGTCTATTTTGATGGGGGTCTTGTCGTAGGTCCTTCCCGGAGTGTATGTCGAGGCGAACCTCGTCGTTCCCTGTGCGGGGATCGGCTCGGTCTTGGTGTGCTTGCATACGGTGCATTTGTACGTCATGACACCGGGGCTCCCCGGAGCGGCGGACGTGGTCACCGTGCCATCGTCCCAGGTGTGTGCGGCCTTGTCCTTGACCTCATCCTTGTGTTCGCAGACGGCCTTGCGCCAGTGGCTGTCCTCGTTGTATTCCCACGCCGTCAGGTCGAACTCATGCTCGTGCGGGGGGGCACATGTTTT